>Ga0131853_10008419_pt1 | contig 18799 bp, 7 predicted proteins | sample TergutLab28metaG_FD_92764 | JGI IMG/M metagenome (GOLD analysis project Ga0131853, IMG submission 92764) | Labiotermes labralis P1 segment gut microbial communities from Petit-Saut dam, French Guiana - Lab288 P1 (version 2) (version 2) | ecosystem: Host-associated > Arthropoda: Insects >...
AGACATGCATGTCTAGAATGTACAGTCGGTCGTCAAAAGAAAAACCATCAAATCGTAAACTCTTGTCCACGCGATCCATTCAGGGAACAATCGCAAAGCGGTAATCAATTTACTGTATGTTGCATACATGTTCATACACAAAAAATAATCGCACTTGACAGTTCTGGGAGATGATAGCTGACGCCAATTTCGCCAACACGACACATTCGCAGACCGGCTAACATCCTGCATTATGCAATGCAATGCAATGCAGAGTTACATAACGGATATATTGTGAATGTTAATTCCGACGGCCTTCCGGAGGTGTAACTGGTGGTGTCCGTCTTTGATACTACACTGATATACACTGAACAGCCATAAGTTTCATCTCTGACAAGCATAACATGAGGTTCAACAGAATATGAGAAACGGATTAAACTATTTATAATTTATATTACTTTTTTAAAAATAAGATCAGAACTGGTATTATGTATCAACACGCAAATGTCAACACGACACCCGTAAACGGAACACTCGGCTCCCCAGCAGCCGCATTCTTAATAACAGCCGCACACAAAGAGAACCCTAGCTTAACATAAGTTAAGCTCCAGGGACAGCCTCCTAAAAGTCTACCATAGAGACCAACACAGCGGGTTTGACACTTGTTAGCTTTGACACGCGAAATAATTAGCACTTCACGTTATAGAACTCAAAGTACGGTAAACAGACTACACTCCAGAACGATTTCGTAGCCGGTTCTTTAAGAATCCAAACAATTTGATAATTACTAATTAAGGAGATTTCAGAATAAGCCACCACAGAACTCTTCCGAAGAATGGGAAATAATTTTTGTGCATGTCAGTATAATCTACACTGCATGCCGTGTGTACTGTAGTTAAATATCTTCAGGACGACTGCTTGAATAAAAGCAAATTCTTAGATGGAGGGAAGAAAACTGCTTAGATCACGAATTCAATCAGCACAACAGCAAATCACGAATAATACAAATCGCTTTTACCTACCAGCTTCACAACGCCGGCCGCTTCATCCCCTGCTAAGAACTCCCCGTAACCGTTACGGAAGGTCAGATGGGTCGTATAGCCGATATGGTTTCGGCGAAGAAAATAAAAATTGGATTTAAGTGAGCTCCGACATTGTGGGTAACGCGAAACTTTCGTGTGCCTCATGTACATTTATTATTACGTCAAATGTCTCGGATTTATAAATTACCGTGAAATTAGTGCTTAAACGAGTTCCAATTTTTGTACCTGTCGCAACGCCTTACAGCACAGTAGTAACTTGTATTCACTACCTGTTTCTGCAACAAAAACCTCTGCACTGTGCCCGCAGTATTTTTACGAGTTCCGTATGACTATTTTATTTCCATGCGTATTACTGCAATAACATCAAATCAGTCTAACCTACTGCATTAAGTGTGATCAGATTAGGTCCACTTAAGTTGCCTATGCACACCTTCGTAACTTGACCTTCCAAAGTATGTAAACAGGAAATAGCTCTTACCGTTGTGTACACACACATTCCGTTCGCTAACCTCAGCATTTTCCAACTAAGAGAACAACCTTTGTGTTTAATATTGTTTGTGAATATAATCAAAAGATATCTGGCTAATCTGAACTACACGTGGTTTTCACAGTTTAGCCGTAGCATGCATATTCTGATGTATTTTAAATCGTGAGATACTTGGATTATGGAAGAACCGATACTTGCTACGGCAAGCTCTGTGAAATATTTGGCCAGGTATGTTACGAAACGTCTATTCATGATGACATGTCATCAGTAACACCAGCTGCATTGTGCTTCCATCAGACGACAGAAAGGCACTTGCACTATTTCCCACGGCATAAAAATGCAAAGTGCTTTACATTAAGACCTGTACCCTGTAACCACAACAATCCTAAACATTCTACATTAGCAAACGTACACACGATAATATCGCAGGATCGATACTAGGTTTTATCGACATTAAATATGTCCACGGCAGTGTTACAGAATCTAGAGTCTACAACAATTTTATCAACGAAAATCGGTTCATTCGCGTGCAAGTAGACAACTAGGCTAATGTTCGCCGGAAGTATGTCACCCCACCCACGTGACGAATTGCCAAATGGGCTGACGCACACACACAGGAGGGTAGCGATAAGCATTCTGTCCACTGCCTCTTCTTTCCTTGTCAGCGCTGGCCATCTCTGCGCATCTGATTCAGTGGCCTTTAGTGCGCGTAAGAAGACGACAATGGGCAGTCTGCCAGCGACAGACAAAACTACAGTTATACAATGCACTAGTAATGAAGACCCAGTATGCCGGTATACATTCGAGAAGACAATTCTGAAGCACTACGTTGTCTGTTGGCCGCTACTTAAACCTGATAGCTGTAATACGCTCAAGGGCAGCGCTGGCGCATCGGAGACCGTTTCGGAATACAAGAATAGATCACGACATAATTTGGGGTCACTGTCTACAGCTCATTTTAAATGTATTATCGATTTTACACAGATCCGTAACAGGATATAACACAAAATGCAAGCTGCGGTGTGGTAACACTAAAGACTAACCACTGTGTTTACTATCAAGTATGTGTCGTAAAATTTGCTGCAGTTCGGCAGTAGTTTCGTACGCCGTACTTAACAATGCCGCATCAAAAGATAAAATTATATCTTGTATATATGAAGCGACAAACCAAATACAGAAGGCGGTTTAGGAAATAGCATCAGGAAGGCTTCACACCCCGTATCTTAAATCCGAACATATTCCGTTTCGTACTAACAAACGTGTTTGTTTCAATCCTGTGCCAAATATGTGTAGTTTTTTTGCTTTGACGGAAGGCAAGAAAATAAAACGTGTCTTCTCTACGTATAGTCCGAGCCATTTGTAATTTCTTGCTGACACAACACTGCAGAGACGATGGCATCCAAATGAGTTACACTGGGTACAGTAGCACTGCAGGAAGCTGTATTAAGGACAGAGTTTCAACCGCCATTATTGTTATGTTAATGTTATTACTACTACTACTACTACTACTACTACTACTACTACTACTACTACTACTATAAATAAATATTAATAAAACTTCAGATATATGTCTGTAACTCAAAATTCTTCGACTTAGTACTAAAATAAGGACCTTAAAATTTTGATACTCAGTTCTGCTACAAAACAAGAGAATAATAATAATAATAATAATAATAATAAAGTCCCGTAATTAAGGCGATTCCACGTAATATATTACATTTATTACGGCGATTGGTCTTGCGGTAATCTTGTGCGCATTCTTATTTCAGACGCTCCTGCCCATCTCTTCAAATCAAAGACAAAATTAAAGCAACAACTTTTTGTAATGGACAACTGTAATGTGTTCTTCGCGATCAAGAAAAGCGAATTCTGAGAAAGTATGATACAAGTTTAAATAGTGCGATTCGGGTGATTCCAGTTCAAACAATGCTGAGATTCTGGTGTGTGTGTGTGTGTGCGTGCGCGCAAACAAACAAACAAACAAAGACGCCAGATTCAAAGCGTCGAGAGAGACTATTAAAAAACGCTGAGCCTTTCGACTAATAGAAATTGGGCAAGCGTGGTTCACAACTTTGTTAACACTGGTTGCTTAATCATGGAGTACCAGTTACCGCGGTTATGTGTCATAGAGGGGTGCGGAAGGATACTTATGATTGGCGAGTTTCGGCATGTTTACTAACGTGGTTACGAAAACATTTTAACAATTTGTTTTAGCCGCATCTCACAGGCGAATTCGCGCAGAATGTATGAAAAACACCAGAAAAATAACAATGTTTTCCAGCCAATAGTTCTAATCTGGTATGTGTTGAACAGAGCCAGAAGCCTTACCTAATGTCTCAGCTCTACGGGCTTAAGTGCCTTCAAAAACATGTAAGCCTCTGTCCTGTACGATTCCACACAAGAATCTTTATAAAGCACAACATAACAAAGCATACTAAAACATAAAACAGAAATTTCTGCTAAATACGCGCACTTCGCATTCTGTAGGCAAAGAGTGGGCCTACGCGCAAAATAGATACTGCTTGCTTGGAAGGAAATGCAAGAACTTGTAAGTTAAAGAACGTCACCGCGGGAATCAAAAGAGGAATAACCACAGAGTTCCTGAACACAATGACTTGATGACTTCTTAATACTTTTTCATCACACGATGACTTTGAGATAAACTTCACGAACTCTGACAGCATGAAACTACGTACAGCTGCATGAACGAGGAACGTTGCCCACCGCCAGCGACATGACAGCCCGCATTGGAAACTTGAAAGTACAATATAATGAAATCAAAGGATACCATAGGCAACGCGTGACGAGATATGAGGCCCCAGCGTATGTATGTATATATATATATATATATATGTACATATGAATACGTGCGCACAAACACATAATACACACACACACACATAAAGTAAAGTGTTCCCGTTACAGGCCCGGTGCGGCCCAGAGGGTGGGTAGAGTTATAGCTCTACTCTTCCATGACCGCGGGACTAGAAGGGGGTGAGTGGTCAGCAGCACGCCCCGGCCGCACTTTACCCCCGGGAAAGACCCGGTACCCATTTTACAGGAGGCTGGGTGGGCCCCAGGACCGGTCTGGACAGGCGGAAAATCTCGTCCCCACCGGGATTCGATCCCGGACCGTCCAGCCCGTAGTCACTCCCTACACCGACTGAGCTACCCGGCCCACAAACACACACACACACACACACACATATAAGTGTATATATTTCGACGGACATCCCCGTAGGAAGTAGCACGGGCATGGCTACACGTAAGGAAGGGAACCTCAGTAGACCACAAAGGAACAACTACCACGAGCTTATAAAATCCGTTTCATGGGGCATTACATTTAAAATACACAGGCATTCAATTGTGTGTACGACAACCGACAACTAGGAAAACAAACACATCGGTCGCATACATCAGATCCTGTTCCGATTACCATGACAACAAAATTTCATCACAGATGTAAGCCAAATAATGTCAACTGAAACGTACGTCACACAGATGACGTTTCCAGCGCGGCCAGTGCCATCCAGTAACTTGATGTCTCATTGCAGAAATTACTACAAGCAAACTTCCATTTCTCGGAAGGCTTGTTTTGTGGGGAAGGGGGGTGGGGGGGATATTTAAAACTACGGTGTTTGCTCCCGACCCAAATTCTGGCAGGAGGAGACTAGTGATAACGGTATATCAACGCGCATGTTAAAACTGATCATACCTCATAAAACCGACCTAATCAAAACAAACATAACTTTATCTAAATAGACAACACTTCATACGATTCATAAATAATTACACGCCTGGAATTGGTTGCAGCTCTGAAGGCCGGGACAAAGACACGAATAGATTAAGGAATGGAGATAGCCGACGGACGTATTTGTTACATCCTAGAAGTAGGGGATGCGGTTTGTGTTTCTTGCGCGCCCTCTAAACTGCTTAGTGCTTGGTGTTTGTACAGACAAACAAAACACCACAAGCTTCGGAATACATAACAAACGTCAAGCCATTCTCTCCTTCTTGGACCGCCCAATACACGGCCAGTAAGGAGGCCTAATCTAAAGATGAACAAATGGGTAAAAAAGCACACCGTATCATGATAGTAAGAACGATTCTTCCCCTGCCTCGATAAGACGAACTGCATGGCAGCTTCAGTGAACGTACAGTTCCACAGTGCAGAATACTAGACTACAGCTACATGCAATGCCAATTCTCTGTCCTTAAGAAGAACGTACGTATGCGTAACATTGAGGCGCGTTCGCGTAACCACTGCTGTTGTGGAAAAGCAGTAAGTAATGCATATTTTGAATTGTGTCTGTTGCCTTACTTAACCAGCATGCGAAGTGCATGTCCCGTATTATACTGCCATCTGCGGCCTGCCTTTCTTTACCGTATTTTTCCATTCTACCTCATAAACGGTACGATTTTCAGGAAAAAAAAGTGATTCTTTATATGCATCAGCCCAGTTGGCGTAACACTCAAATCTGATTGAAAATACTGTTAAACCGAAAAAAAAAAACAGTGAACACAGAATGTGTATCTTGATTTTCTCTACAACTTCCATCTGAAACATTTCTCATTCTAGGACCAAATGAGAGAGGAATTATCGTCAATGTGCACAGATTTTCATGTAAAGTGCCCGTTTTCTTGTCAGATTTTAACGAAACGTGAATTATCTCGACAGATTTTCGAAAAATGATCAAATGCCAAATTACGTGAAAATCCGTCCAGTGGGAGCTGAGTTGTTTCATGCGGACAGACCGACGCACAGCAATGATGAAGCTAATAGTCGCCTTTCGCAATTCTGCCATAAGCTGTATTTCAGAGGTGGACGAATTTTTTCCGAACATGTTCTGCGGCACTTGGTACACGTCACTGAAAATCCAGATCCACTGTTACGTCAGTCACACTAGGCTCTGCCTAGATAGCTCTGTCAAAAACCATCTCTATTTCGTGAAATATCACACACGCAGTGCCATGACTAAGCAGATTAGTGACCGGTCTCTTACCGCGGATACCCGGGTGCAATCCCAGGTAAATCTACGTGGGATTTGTGGTGCACAAAGTGGCATCAAGACAGGTCTTCCGCCGGGTAATTCGATTTTACCAACTTATTTATCAATCCGCCAATGCTCCGTACTCTTTCATTCACCTATCGTCGAAGTTATGCAGTCTTACCAACTGACCGCGTCATCATGCAACACACACACACACACACACACACACAAACACAATCACACTCGCTCACCACATTAAAATAAAAAAGGATATTTCGTGAACTGAAATTCAACGTCCGTCGCCAATAAATGCGGCGACCAGGATAGCGTACTCGATGTAGCGACTCGCTATGGGCTGGGTGATTCGGATTTCGAACCCCGGTAAAGACTGTATATTTTATCTTCGCCACATCCGTCCACTCGCCCACTCAGCCTCCTGAAGAATCGAGTGCCGGGGCTTTTTCTCGGGGTAAAACGGTGGAGGCGTGGCGTTTACCACCCACCCCATATAACGCCGAGGTTAAGAATGAATACAGGTCCTCTACACCCACTGTGTGCCTCCCTGACAGGTTACGGGGAGACCTTTATCTTCACCAGTGACCTGAGAAGTTATAAATAGCGGGGTGGGTAATCTATTATACTGCGTAATCTACTCGTGACATCTACAATTTGTCTGGTAACAATTTTTGTACTATCAGCGATAAGCCAATGCACTTTATTAATATGGGAAGACTAACAACACAGCATGTCGCATGCCAATCTTAATGTGTGGCACCTCGTTCTGTTTTATAATGTGAAAGAAAATATAAATTAGTTGAATTCGTCGACACAGCTCTTGTTTATTGGCAATCAAAAGCCTTTTTTTTATAATAAATGGCTGCATGTTTCGGCTTTTATACCAAAGCCATCGCCTGGCTAATCGGCTACGATGGTATAGTATCGAAAAACATTGTATCCTATCATTTCAATTCCAATATGGCAGGAATACCTCACACCTTATAATAGTTTATTTATATTATTATTATAATTATTACTTTTCGTTAAGGAAACGAGAGGATATTGGAAAATGAAAGAGGAAGGACTAGGTCGTACGCTGTGCTTTGCAAGAGGCTAGGGATCTGTCGTACGACAGACAACAGAAAGAATGAATGAATGAATGAATGAAGGGATGGATAAAAGAATTATTATTATTATTATTATTCCGGACTACTAACAGCGTCGAAGGCAATCTTCTTGAACGGCTTGCCCCTGAAGATGGAACCGATAGGCTGATCCGAAACTTCTGTACCCATTTGCCAACCTACGCTGTGTAACATCCCAGAAGAACAAAGGCTTCTACTGACAGCATAAACAAACAAACAAACAAAATAAACAAATAATTGCAGTGTGCGGTACGTGCCAAATCCTGCACAGCAGTGTTCTGCAATACAACATTCCAGCTGCAAACCAAGTCAGCACAGTGAATCGATGACGTTACGGTGCTTAGCATGACGAACAATGTTCGCCGGTTTGGTCCTGGCAGGAGCAATCACGGACACTGGCAAGAACAAGTCGACCGTGAGTTTGGCGACGACCGACAGAGAATGACTTCCTAGACCCAATGGCCACCCTCAAGCCTTCATTGGAATAGCACGCCTAATTTGTGGCAAATCGACACATCCCCCACGCCTCCATTTCACCCAGCAACCGTCTTTCACTATTGTATCTTGCTTCACCGTGAACTGAATTAATCGTTGACGTTTCTCTTTCTTTTCTTTCAAATTCAAGGTCCAATCGCACTACCAATTCAGGAAGTTAGTCCGTGTTAGATGCACACTGATGAATGGCTGCAGCGTCATGAACGCGACAAGTTGCTACCCGGAAATGGTGGCTACTGCAAATGTTTCAGGTGCTTCGCATGAATCCATAGAGGACAATGACACACAGCGCTGTGTCATTTATTCGCTTTAAAGAATTCATTTTATGTTAATTAATGTTATGGACATAATGGAAAAGATATGTAGCATATTCGTTCGGGCTACAAAGCAAACCAACGCAGGCAGTTGCAACAAGCACTTCGCTAGCATGTCGAAAAGAAATTCATGGAAATACCCACGGAGCACCTCATTAGATTACAATCGTAAGATCGACGAGCAAATGAAGCGCAGGGGACAGACTTATAGCCGCAAGATTAATTAATGTTATTGTTGCATTCATTACGTAGCCTGTCTTACGACTGGTCCAGAGACTCTTCCAAAGCGACTTCTCCAAAAGAAAGCGGTCTAGCGTTTCCTCTTTTAATTACCAGCATCTTCTCGTTTCTTTTAGGCCATCCAGTAACTGCTTACATATTCTTCCTCGTCTTATGGTCACGTGCCGTTATTATTCTTATTATTATTATCATTATCATCATCATCATCATCACAATTATTATTATTGGATGTGGTGGGGTTCTTACAGGGGTGCTTATGAAGAGTCAAGTATTTCTGAATGTTACGCCCAGTCTATTGGTAAATCGATACCCACATTTCAAAAAATCGTACTGCCTTCGAAGCGCCCGTAAATATTAACCAGCAACACTGTGTAACATCGCAGTAGACTTGACTCTATTATTATTATTATTATTATTATATTTCTGTTTAAAACACAAATTCTGCTTGCGTTAATTTTGTAAGATACAATCTCATATATTCGCACCGTCATGTTTGGAAATACTGACTTAAAACATTTCATAAGCATTATGTAGGTATGTTTGGTATCTATTTCCACATTAATTTTAATATGCCAACTTCCAGTGGTTTATTAGTTGTCAGTAAGAAACTGAGAATTGAAGAAAAGCTTTGCTCGACCACCATTATTCTATGTAAGAAATTATGAAACGTGGTAATGGGACGGACTCCCATGGCATCATGACCACAAAAAGGTTCATGACAATACACCTAAAACATATAGAGTGTAAAAAGTGGACAAACCACAACATGGCAAGGCTGCAAGTATACTCTCTTTCCTTATGAATGGAAATTGGTTTATAACTAATACAACGACCACAGGCGTATTGGTGTCTGAGTTCATGTAATAAGTCGCAACAGCGCAAATTACAAACATGCTGACCACAATTTTCAGTATGGTGTTATTCTCACGTTACGTGATGTTACGTGTTTCGGCTTCTTCTACAATGCCATCATCAGGTAGTCCAAATTACTCAAACGAACCTCATCCTGTAAGTTACAAAAATATGACACAAACGCGGTTTAGATCTTAACTTTACGGGGAAACGTATAGAATGCCGAAATGGGTAAAAACCGTACGGCATTTAGTGGCAAAACGTCATATTTTTAAGGCACGCGTAATCGGAAGTTCACATTATAGAGTCTTCATGACGTTAGTTTGTTGAAACGCAGGGTAAGAGTCGTATCAGCAGCAGCTAGTGTCATTGTATATACAGTAGACGAAACATAGAAGGAATACAGTAAGCGAATATTCGAAATTCGTGAATGGAAAAGAGCACAGAAATGTTAGGTGCGTTCAGCACACAACTGCTGATGGGGACAGTGCGAGTGACCGCAGCCACCCAAGTGTAGCTAACAGACTGCCCACACTGCTGCTTAGAAGAAATGAGGAGGATATTATGAGGAAGGAAGACTTATGAGAATACCTGCATCGGCCAGACTGAAACTAGAAATCATCCTCCATTAGAAGGCCGGTGTACAATGCGTCGTGTTTCCTCATCTGCTGCACCGTGCATTCAAATCTACCATTATCATATTTGTTCCAGACGTTATGGAAGACCTAAAGGCGATTTAGGACACTTTAGGTTGTGCAACTACTGAACTGTTACCGTAACTCAGTAAATAAATAATGGCGAGGACGAAGCATTCTGAATATCATCCAACTGTTTATATAGTTTAGTGCAATTCATCAAGTTACAATTGTCACTGAAGCGAGTAGATGCACCGAACGAAATACATGATCACAAGGAACGGGTATGCTGAGGATAAAGTAAAAGTGTTTAACTTCAGAAACATCATTATTATACGTTTAGTCACGTTATTTCAATACTTCAACAGCTATCACAGCTCAGTATTTGCTTCACAGTCCGATCCACCCACTCCGTTATCCCCTTATGTCTATCAACTTGCTCCAGCAGGTGGCGTTAGTATCACGCGAACAGATGGCAGTAACTGCAACTTTAAATGGTGACAAGTACAATGGGCTCCAATATATAACACACAATATAGTGCTTCTACTGTCTGCTGCAGCCGACACTCGGGTGAGTGTACTGAGGGATAAGACAGAGTCTGAAATTATTAAATGTGAGCACGACTAACCTGTCAGTCATTATGCTTAGCCGTGTCAGTTCACGTCATGAGATCACGTGCGTCTCATGACTACGACAATGAGAGGTTGCGGCGAAAGCATGCCAACTAACGTGCTTTTAAAGAACTACAGACCTGTGCACATTACTCGCTCAAGATATTCTGTGAATTATTTCTCTCTAAATGCGTTAGACGTAAGGGGCGTCGTCTGTTTCTTGCGCATTGGCTTCCCTGCCAAGCGTATGTTAAAATTTGTGTCCACTTACCTGCCTGTCTGCCTGTCTGTAGGCAATTAATAACTCGAGAACAGCTTAAGAAACGTATGGATACTTTCATGAAAAACTGCCCAGTTATTTCACTTTTCTCTTAGGTCGGACAATTTTAACGACAACTTTACACGAAGATAGATGCACCTCTGCCTACCATCTACAGCACAACTAGCTAAATATTTACATGAACGGAAAACGTTTCGGACCAACACTGTAGAGATGCCAAAACACATATTCTACGTTCAGTACATATTTCCGTAAGTCTTGCGGTTTTAGAAACAATTAAACAAAGGAATGGCATGTGTACATTTCACAACTCACATACTGAACAATCAGAAACGGAGCAATGGTCCTCAGAACATATATAATAATATTTATTAACTGCAATTGGGTTGTTACAAGGTGGCAGTGGTTATTTTACATGTATACAAAACATGAAATCGGTTACTACTGAATTAAAATCGGGAGGGCTACATGAGAAGCACGTTGTGGCAACTTGGAATCTTGGGAACCATCTTAGCATTTGCTTTTAGACACAGAAAAACCAAGAAAAACCTGTGTCGAGGTGGCCGGTCGCAGGACCTTCCGAATACTGACTTCTAGCCAGCAGTCCGGCATCTAAAGTAAAAAAAAAAAAACAGCAATAACGTCCCTCGCAAAATTTAAAAAATGAATTCTCATTCCTTTAGACCGCAATGAAATGAGATTTTTTTAGCCTTTTACTCTACTGCTCCAATATATTACGACGCTACAACATACAGAAGGTTCAACAAACTCGCACAAATATTTAACTATTCTTTTAGTGTGTATAAGGATACTGGACACCCAACAGTCAATACTGACACTTTATTCGTTCAGTACGTTGCCGACTATTGACTTCGAGTGAATATGAATATGTATCAACTAGCTGTAAATAGCTGCACATGGGCTCCACGTTTGTTCCTTATAAGGGAACACTTCACTGCTACATCATTTCAGTGAAGAAAACTGCTTCCATGCATCATCCACTACGCGAAGGCGCCTATTAACTGTACGCTGTGTACTGTAACAGTCCTGTTGATCAATGCGTCCAACTGTTATAATGACAAATTGAAGATTAATAAGAACATAAAGTAAGAAAATTCCTCAAATAAAAAATTTAACACCTTAAATTAATATTTCGAGACACTTAAACTACGCTGCTGTGTCCATTCCCTGAGACTGCACGCGACAACCTGAACTGGCCCGTAACAAGAAGTTTCGTGGTCCGCAGTTACTTATTACGAAGACAGGAAATTTATCGGAGGAAGAATCAGAACAATTAAACGCGCTATAGAGGCGATGAGACGGTGGGATTCTTGTAAGGTCCATAAAATAATTTTTTAAATTGGAATTTTGTACATGTTGTATTGTAAGATGTCTTGTGTGCATTGTTGTTACTTGTCTGGTGTGTATTGTTGTAGTTGTCTTGTGTGTATTGTTGTCATCTTATGTGTACGTGTTGTACTATGTGTGTATTGCTGTTTTTTACTTTAGATGCCGAACTGCTGGCTAGAAGTCAGTATTCGGAAGGTCCTGCGACCGGCCACCTGGACACAGGTTTTTCTTGGTTTCCCTGTGTCTATAAGCAAATGCTGAGATGGTTCCCAAGATTCCAAGTTGCCACTACACCCCTCTCATGTAGCCCTCCCGACTTAAATTTATTAGTAACCAATTTCATATTTTGCACACATGTAAAATAACCACTGCCACCGGGTGACAACCCAATTGCAGTTAATAAATATTATTATTAAATAAACTAGCAGTCATGGCCTCCCACAAATTAATAATCTACTGACAACTGAAGCAATTCAAAGAATGGCGAGTTTTAAAAACAGAAAACAAAACTTTAAAAGAAATTGGCATAAATGAGCATGCAATAATACCCACATAAACACGAAGCACAAACCTAAGCAATTGAAATTATACTTTAAATATTACTTTCAGCAACATCCACATGCGTATTACAGACAGGATGTCATGAATACAATACGAAACAACCTGACACGCAACGCTTAGATACGTGTGATGTCACTACACAAGAAGCATCGCAATTGTATGTAGGCCTGACATTCTCCAGACCAAACATGAAGGCGATGTTTATGGGACACGTGAAAAATGAAGAAAAATTATAATAGGAAAATCTGAAGGGAAAAGGACACTTGGAAGACTTGGGTTCAGATAGAAGGAAAATATTACGCTATAAAACGAATTTTAGAAAATCAGGACAAAATGAAGAATATCGCATTCGAAGCGCTGCTATTAACTATCATGTTCCGCACAACGCGGATAATTTCTTGGCTAGCCGCAGGACTGTTAGTTTCTGAAAAATCACGACGCAGCATCGAGTTTAGACATAAGACCAAAGATACAGTGTCAAGGTAGCGCCAGTGTGTGCCCTATATAAACATCTTTTATACGATCCGATTACACAGTAGCAGGGCAACAAGCGGTTAAGTACAAAGGAGAATGCAGGCAGTACTACGGACTACGCCAGATCTGTCGTACCCAAGGGGCACCGTTCATCGAACTAAAATCAACGCAGCGTGCATCTTATACAGCGTCACTCCGGTGTTGATACAACGAATCTCACTGGCAAACACAAGAAACCAATATCGGTGCCTTTAGTATTAGGATAAAAGCAAAGTAAAACTCAATTATTTACTCCTGAACGATAAATCCGTTCTTTAAATAATTTCATTACATTTTCCTGGAAAAACTTCTTTACTTGTAAGACTGCTACCCAGCTGCACTGTTACTGTATGTCTCTGCACAAATCTTGCACTTTTTTTTTGGATAAACGTCGTCTGTGTAAAGTAACTATTTGACAACATGTGAAAAGTAATTTTTATTTTAGAATGTCTTAAGGTCAAAGAACTTCGCGTGCCGTTCGTAATGTATTCTTTCCATGAAATACACACACATACACACACACACACACACATGCATACACAGACATGTTCTACTTAAATGCATGTGTGTGTATAATGCGGTCATCAACACTTCATTATTCCTGTCGTCTTCCGCATTCCAGCACTGAAATATGCATGCGATGCCGCAGTATGCCTTCAGTGGTCCTCAGTAAAATTAATGAAATTATACTAAAATAACTATTTCCGTCAAGTGTATAAATTACACAAACTATGACTTCAAATAGCCGAAGGGATGAAACAAAAGGAACGTGGTATAATTAATAACAATCTGCTCAGACAAGGGATTTAAGGAACAGCAATAACGGTGTTAGAGACGGAAGGTTATCGAGAGTGTGTTAAAACTGGGGAATAATTTGCAAGAATCCGGTACGTAACATGGTATTAACAAGAGGTGCCTTACGCTCCAACAGCAACAAAGCGAAGAGTACGGTGTAGCAGCACCGGGCCGGACTTGGTAAAAGTACGCGGTTGGAATATGGATCGGATTGCCGGCTATTCTGTCCGACGGACTACAAGGTTTTCGCCAGTCTTTGCAGGCGAATTTCGACGTAGTTTAATCGAACAGGCCGCGATTAATTCCTTCCAACTCCTTACTTACACACTGTTCATCACTATTTTGTCCTCTCTTTGTCAATTTAAAGATTCTTTCCAATTCCAGCATTATGTATCACCAGACGATTCGTTGGAAATATGTGACAGGAAGCGGGAATGTCTTGATTTGAGATTACTATCCAGGCATCTTCCCTAGCTGGAGGTTCTCGGAAAAGCCCACGAAATACATCAGTCCCATCAGCAGGGGTTCGGGCTGAGATTAAGGGTATTTTTCCAACAGCGGTTTTGCCAGCGCTACCGTGAGTCGCGCTGCCTAGAGATGCGCCAGTTTAAACGGACGCTGCTAACGCCGCCAGCCGCGGTGAACAGCGCTGTCGCAGCGGCATGCTGCAGCCGGAAGCGGATGATCATGCGGCGCTGCTAGTTGCGAGGCATAGGGAACCATCGTTCCTTTTTCAGGAGCGGCTGTATCACGTGCTGCTCGTAGCGTTAAGTTCTATTGGGCGGGGGGGGGGGGCAGCAGCGAAAGGCAGCGCAGCTCGTGGTAACATCTGTGTCCGTGATAGCCGCGCTGCTGGTAGCGCTGCTAGAAACCGCTCGTGTAAAAAGCCCCTAAAAACCCGCGACCTCCCGAATACGAAGCAAAGTGCTAACCACTCGACCGCGAAGTGTCTTCCCAGGACAATGAATGCTACGTTACTTGTTGAAACAGAATCCCTCTACAACCTAAAAAGATGTTAGTCTATAATAAGAACGTAGGCTTACCTGTTTTTTACATTTCGGTATTCTCGCTGATAATCGTAGTCAACACTACGGTTTAATGCACCATATTTGTACGGTTACTAAGAAAAACATAGGATACTGTACTTCCTTCCCTCCGAGTGTGATCAGCAGAGGAGAGAAAGAATATACCAAACAATGACCGACAACGCTTCGTGTAGGAAGGCAAAGACAGACAAAAGCAAGCAAAAGGTCTCCAACTCATCCTGAGGCACTGAATAAAATGAACGCATTCACATAATGTTGCTCATAATAAACACATGTCAGAGTAATCAATGTGTAATGACAGCTTTTAATGATTCCAAACCGGGAATAAAAATTATGCTCTGTGATTAAGAACCGTTCCGTTTCGGCAGCGTTTTTGTCAGCAGCCATCTGAGTGACTTCGTGTTTAGTAACTGCACATAATGTCCAGTCCAGCTGAGGTCTATGAGCAGTCTGATCTACTATGGATCATACCTTAAAAAGTTAATGAACATAGGCCGTCACATTTCGCTTCAAACAATGATTACGCTGGTCTGAAACTTGGTTTCTCGTCCTAAAGAACAGAGTTCGAAGGATTCTGGGACCATGTGCGGAAGACAGTCTAGCATCTGAGCCCAATCAATATGCCGGAATAGGAAAAAGAAACTTGCGTAATAAGAAGGAGTATAATTGATACTTTTCGTCAAATACGGCCGTAAAGACTCAAGCAAGATGAAGTGAAAGGAGAGCAGGTAGCGTTCATCGTAGAAATGAGAAATGCGCAAAATTTCGATTGGAATATATGGAGGAAAGGATAACTTCGAACAGCACGTACCAGGTGGGAGAATTAACATTACCCGAAACTGATCGCAGCTATATAAGTGCAATTACGGACAAGCTTCAAATGACTTTGTACAGGAGTCTATGATGGGATTTTGTGAACACGGTGACGAAACGATGGACTCAGCGATGTTTATTAATACTACATTGCGAGGTGAAACGAAGGTTCATTTTGAATGATTATTTTCCACGTGACTGAATTGCATTCCGTAATGTACAAAGACGCAGGTAATTTGGAAAAAAACTTTGAAACTGTACATGTAGTGGTATAGGCAAGGTATGTCGTCTAGTCGGCAGAAATCTGGCGGGTTATTACAGTGGTAGAGGCACAATAACTGTATTCTTTAGGCACATGGTTAGAACGTACGCAGGTACGTACAGGTTAAAGTCGCGGATTCCTTGTCGATCCTCAATTTCTGCAGTTGTATGACGACACTGTGATTACTTACTATGAAATGACTATAATCCACGTCTCAATCATTTGCCTTTTCCTGCCTTCAGAGGCCCGTTGTCCCATTTACTCACTAATGCACTGCTACGATCTTACTAAACACCTCAGCGTAGTAACAGTAATCACTCCATGCGCACAAAAGCTATGATTTAGAGCAGTGTTGCCCAAATTCATTTGGCAGCGCAACCCTTCGCACTCAAAAATATTTGCGGAACCCCTAATAAAATTCCTACATATGAATCTAAAAAATGAACTTCAACTATGTAGTAATAATAACAAGAAATAAATGCAAAGCAAGGATATAACATCAGCATATTTTTAACTGCAGATTTTCAAAAATAAAGATAATGTATCACACAGGTATATGAAAAATAGACCCTAAAAAAACATGTTGTTCCATAATAAAAAAATCAGAATACAGTTACCGCATTGCTTTAAGTTTTGCAACATTTCATAAATATTTTAAAGAAATAATCGCTGCCAAACACAAGAGGACAATTATGTAGTGATGTTCATGGTATTAATATTTGCGTACACTTTTTATTGTGAACTTGAGGGTCGTTTGACCGTGCATCTACCTCATGAAATAAAGTGAAATGCCAACTCGATGCACCTAGGTGATTTAATTGATGTATTCTTAGCTCGACATGTTTCGGGCGCATATGTCCGAAACATGTCGAGCTAAGAATACATCAATAAAATTACCTAGCTGCATCAAGTTGGCATTTCACTTTATTTCACGTTTTAGTGTGTAAAGGGATTTTCATGCGGAACCTGTATTTTCACTTCGCGAGACCACGGGGTTCCGTGAAGACCATTTGAGACACAATGGCTAGTTTTCGACAAGGAGCGAAAGGGGTGAGGAACATCGGTGAAAATCTGGTACCCCTTCACAAAGATAATTTGCTCTTGCAGTTATCGTTTCGGAGATTAAATTCACTGCTGTCTTTCTGAATGAGTGCCAACTACGGACGATAAACATTACAAAGGCTACGTGCTGAGTACTGGGTAAGACGAACCTAAAGCTGCCACGTACTAGTACATATGTTCACCGGAATAAAACAAGGAATATTGCGAAGGGCTACACTTAAGATTACTTCATAAATTATTCAATCAATTCTAACCTAGCTCAATATAAACTTCTTTCAGTTAGCATTACTCCGTTTGATGAATCAATAAATTGTGGCCTAGCTCAACACAAACTTCCTTGAGTTAGCATTACTCCAGATGTTTAATGAATAAATTCTGATCTAGCTCAAGATGAACTTCTTTCAGTTAGCATTACTCCCTCTCATTAGTTAATAAATTGTGGCCTACTCAACACCAGCTTCTTTGAGATAGCATTAATCCAGATGATTAATGAATAAATTCTGACCTAGCTCAAGATAAACTTCTTTCAGTTAGCATTAATCCGTCTCATTAGTTAATAAATTGTGGTCTAGCTCAACACAAACTTCTTTGAGTTGGTATTACTCCAGATGATTAATGAATAAACTCTGACCTCATAATAAGCTTCTTTAGACAGAACTGTTCCGTATGATTGCTTAATTAATTAATTAAATGTGATCTACCTCCACATAAACTTCTTAAAAGACGTCATATACATACATAATAGAAAAGCGTTCAAAATATGTGTCAAAAAATATCCACAGACGGGAATTATATAGGCCTATTGCTTGCCCCCTCCCCCCCTTGCACGTAGGATAAGTGTCTCTCAAAAGGCCCGTTTTCGAGTCTACATTCCAAATTCAGCAGAGTACTTACTTCTGCATTTCCCATATGAATTTTAAGTTATACTATAAAGAACCCGTAGAAACTGCACATTGTAGATACAATCTTGTACTAAATTCCCCTGCCTACAATTTCTGTTATTCTGCCTCAGCGAAAATACATAGTGTGGGCTTCAGTTCCCCATTGACTTTAACCGGAAATATACGAGAGCAACTCGAACGACACATCGCAGAAACACACGCAAGCACACTACAGCACGTTTCAATATTCAAGCACACACATGAGAACTTAAAACGCAAAAGATTAAAATATACGAGTGTCGGTGGTATAGCAAGACCACGAACGGGTGTTCGAGCCAAAAAAGGAACCGAGAGATGCAAATTCTCGAAACATCTGCTCTTTGCTTTCCATCTTCAAAAGCCTGGTTGTTATACGTGGCTCATAATTAATGTGAAACAAGCAAGTA
>Ga0131853_10008421_pt1 | contig 18798 bp, 16 predicted proteins | sample TergutLab28metaG_FD_92764 | JGI IMG/M metagenome (GOLD analysis project Ga0131853, IMG submission 92764) | Labiotermes labralis P1 segment gut microbial communities from Petit-Saut dam, French Guiana - Lab288 P1 (version 2) (version 2) | ecosystem: Host-associated > Arthropoda: Insects >...
AAAATTTCAATCCACGTACCTCATACGAGGTACGACTAACACGTACTGTACAAGAAACTACAATTAATGGTATTTCAATCCACGTACCTCATACGAGGTACGACTTTAGTATCTGTTGCTGAATCTGTGAAATTAATTATTTCAATCCACGTACCTCATACGAGGTACGACGGAAAGCGTACAGATTTAACTCCATCCCAAAATGGATTTCAATCCACGTACCTCATACGAGGTACGACGGAAATAGTCAACTTATCACCATCAATTTCAAAAATTTCAATCCACGTACCTCATACGAGGTACGACTTAATCGCATTGTGTTAATTGCATCATACAAAATAATTTCAATCCACGTACCTCATACGAGGTACGACCATAACACAGGGATATTAGATAAACAATTATAAAATTTCAATCCACGTACCTCATACGAGGTACGACGTATTACAAGCGTATGTGCTACAATAAATGTAAATTTCAATCCACGTACCTCATACGAGGTACGACTGCGATTTTTGCACATTTTCACGTTAATCAGCATGCTAAATCACAAAAATCACTTATTTCACTTGCAAAAATAGTTAAAAACATCATCTAATTCACCATTTTCACAAAAATTCAACCTAAAACTTGGTGCGAGCCTCCTACTAAAAACATGTTAGCTTTACCTTCGCACTAAAAAATCAATGGTGCTTCAACATCAAGAGATTCTTTCATACCAATATGCTCAACTTTGCTTTTGTAGTTGTTTCCCAACTGATAAATTCGCAAGCTATCTTCTTCTTTTTCAATTGTATTTATTAACTGATTTTTCAATTTGGCAAGTTGAGCACTATCTACCACACATTCAAAAACAGAATTCTGAACTCTTTGACCATAGTTTTGACAAAGTTTAGAAATTTTCTGCAGCCTTCTTCTCCCTGCAGGTGTAATTGTACTAACATCATACGTAATAAGCACTAACAAACTTCATCACCTACTTCCATAGAAACGGTGGATATTCATCAACATCCCCACGCAAATATCTTGCTAGTAATAAAGCCTGAGCGTAAGGAACTAATCCCCATGAAATTTTTTCACCTAAATAAGGGTGCGTTATCTTTTCTTGCTTTTTATTCTGCCATGCTTCAAGAAATTTCTTTCTCGCATCGTCTAACATAATAACAGCGCCATTTTCTTTCTTTAAGAAATCTTCTTTATTCAATACTTTCCGGTTTATTAAAGATAAGACAAAACGATCAGCCATTACTCCCCTTAATTCTTCTATGAGATCTAGTGCTAAAGAAGCCCTGCCTGGTCGATCTCTATGAAGAAATCCTACATAAGCATCTAAACCAACACTTTCAGCTGCAGCAGCAGTATCGTTAGCTAATAGTGTATAGGCGAACGAAATCATAGCATTGACATTATCTAATGGTGGACGACGAGAACGACCGTGAAAATAAAAATCTTCCTTTTGTTGCAAAATCATGTCGTTAAAAAGTTTATTATAACTATAAGCCGCTTGCCCTTCCAATCCTCTTAGACGCTCCAAATCCTCACATGCTCTTATTTCTAAAAGCAAATCAGATAGATGGCTGGACATATCTTTAAAGACCTCTACATCAATCCGCAACGGATAGTCTCTGGTCATGCGCTCAATCATCCATTTACTGTTATACACTTTCCCTATGATAAAATTACGTGCAATTTGGGCAGAAAGTAGATCACTGTCTGATATACGATATTGCTTTTTTCGCAAGGTAACATTCCCTTTGCTTTCACCAATAACTCGAGCCAAAAATCGACCACTAGTCGTTAAAAAAACAAGTGAAATATTTTTCTTAGCACAATACCCCATCAAAGCGGGGCTTGCCCCTGTATAATTGAAAGTAATAATAGCTTCCAGATTATGCAGAGGCACCCGTCCCAATTTAGAATCATCTTTTAGAACAACAATATTATCGCCATCAAGTGACAAATAAGTATCTGGTTGTGTAATAAATAGTGTGTTCAGAAGCTTCCTCACTCATTGATTCTCCCTTCAATGTATCTTTTAACAGACTGCTTGTTCATTAATTTAGGGAGGCAGATATTTTTCAAAGAACAATTGTTGCAAAATTTCCCTGTTTTCACTTTTGGTGTATATCTACGTTCATAAAAATCTTGCATTTCTTTAACAATAGCTTCTACTTTTTCCTTGATTTCTTTTGTGAGTGGGATTTCTATCCTTCTTTTAATTTCATTATAAAATATATATCCTGTTTTGACTTCACAAAGCAACATTTCTTCTAAGCAAATAGCCTGGGCTACGAGTTGCAAAACATCCTCATCACCAACCTTAGGCTTGCCTCTTTTATATTCAATTGGATAAGCAAGATAATGGCCAGCCATGCCATGAATTTCAACGCCATTCTTATCTTTAATAAATTCCACTGCATCGCAAATGCCACTGATGCCAAGATCGTTGGATTTAATAGGCATGGCTCGAACGATTAATTTATCGCCTCGTTTTTCACGAGTAAAAGGCTGATCTACCCTTTGATGAACATGATGACCTTCAACTGTTCTCACGTTTTCTTCCCACTGTTGCTCAATGTGAATGAGTGCCCACTGTCGTTTACAAAATTGAAAGTGCTGGATACCTGATAGCATGAGGTAATCTTCTTCGTTGCACACAACCTTGACCCCCTATTCATGATTAGTCAAGAAATTTTTCCAATTTTCTCCACTTAAGCGTTGCAATTACTTTTCCCATATACACTCTATTTGATATTTGAGGAATTCTGGTGCTATGTCAACTACATCTTTCTTTCAAGCGTTATCCCCTCTGGAACAGACTGCTCATCTACTTCGACTTTATAATCGCTGTATCCTCTTGCTGGCCTAGCTTGTTTTTTAACTTCTTCCGTTTTGTCTATTTTAATCAAATCAAAAAGCTTATGGGACGGTGCATTTCCTAATGGGCTATCATGTTTAAAAACAATCAATTCACGAAGCACCATCTTTCCACGAGCAGCAGAACGATCATGTTCAAACATATTGGTGATAGCTTCCCAAAGTAGATTTAAATCAGTTTTATTAAAGCCAGAGATCTGAGCAAGACTTGCCGAAACATACCCTTCGGCTCTATACAAACCGTAAGGAACAATATGTTTTCGCCCAATCGTTCCTTTCCCCTTCTCATCCAAATCCTTTTGAGTTGCTTGTGCTTGACGCGTTATCGCTATATTTTGTGAAAATATAGGATCTAAACTTCTTGCAAAACTAAGCTGAACTGGTCCTCTAACTTGTCCTGCATTAAGGTTATTTTTAACATGAGTCGTCATTACTGCTCCAAAGGTACGAATATCATAGAAGTTATGGCACATAAAGTCCCTTACTTTAATATCAAGTAAAGCTTTCGCTTCATCTTTCGGTGCTACCTTAAATTTTAAATCTTTTTCGTTGTACGCAATCTCATTCGTTGTGTAAGCTCTCACATCCATTGCGTTCAAAGGCTTTTCACTTTGGATATAGATTTCATACCCTTCTTTAAGCTCTTCTTTGAACTCACGAGCGACGTTCACATAGTTTCGTATTTTACGTTTTAAACAAACATCGGTAACAATCCCTAAGTTTGTTTCCGGATCAATTCTTGGCATATTATCCGCATCAGGATCACCATTTGGATTTCCATTTTCTACATCAAATAGTATCATAAAATCATATTTACTTTCTAACATCTTACTTTTCCTCCTCTTTCTTTCTAAATAAATCTTGTCTTTGATGATAGTATCCTAATACAAATAGATTCTGTTCCTCGAAATTCAAGTTTTTAGGTATGGGTTCTGCCGGTAACATTGACATGATTTCTCCAATAATCTTTTCGTAGTAAACTTTAAGGCCTCCTTCTAATTTTTGCAAATACAATTCTCCCGATTTAATAACATTAGGGAATATACTGGCAGGAGTTACACTTGCACTCGCAAAATAATTTGATTTGATGTTTACATTGCTACCCTCAGCCTCTTGTATTCTTTCATATGTTGCAAATAATCTGCCTAGCAAATAAGCAGGCTCTTTAAATTCCGTATTTAAAGCCATTTTGATTTCCTCCTTTGGATAATTTGTTTGTTTTAATAAATACGCTTTTATCATCCCAACACGCCGATAGTTAATCGCATGCTTGGATGTTGTTTCATCTCCATGTAAATCAGCTTTCATCCTAGTAAGAATCTTAGAAATAAAGCTTGTCGGATAATGACCATTTGTCAAAATCGCTTTTAAAATACTAACAATGAGATCATCGTTCTTTTCCTTCGCATTTTTATTAACAGCCTCCTGAGAAAGCTCCCATGGTGTTAAAAATAGCTTTTTATCAGGTGGACCTCCAATCTCGAAGCGCCTTGTATGAAGTCTGATATTTTCTAGAAACGAACCAAAGGTGTTTTTCATAAAAAATCTAATCGCAGCACGTGCATTATTAGGGGCAAGCCCAATAATATAAAAATCACTTTGCAAGTTATCCAGCACAACCTCTTCAACTGGAATTCCCTGTACTAGCTTTTCAAAAACACCTTTTAATTCTTCTGATTCATCTATAACAGCACCTAAAGGGAAACCCATCAAGTTATCACTGATCCTACTATTATCTTCAGAGTAGAAAACGACGGTGGTTTCACCCATCCTAACCTTATTCTCTGTAGATGAAAGAAGCTTATTTAATGTTGCAACGTATGAGAAAGCAATATCCTCTGAAATTGGCGAGTTCACAAAAGATTCAAAAGCATTCGAGTTGTAAGAAACCAAGTTAACTCCTGCAGCTTGACCACCTGAGATACCCTTTATTTTTCCATGAAGTCTCATCAACCGAGTTCGCTTTCCGCTGACAAGACATAACCCTTCTTCACACAAATCTTTTTTGAAATAAGATTCCCATGCTTCTTTGATTTCATCATTTTCATGAATGAGCTTTAAATCATGGGTCAAACGAAATACGAAACTAGTTGTATCAAATTCACTATCTCCCCTTCTGATTTGAATAAGTTGGTGTTCCTCCACTTTTGCAATGTCCCATCTTACAAAAAAATTAAGGACAGCTTTTGCATAAATGTTATCAACACCTTCCAGAATTTCCTCGTGAAGTTTTTTGCAAGCATTAAAATATTTTTCATCAAAACCCAAAAGATACCTCGAACTATCACATAGAAAGTATGGTTTTATACCACTACTTCTTACTCCGCCATCAGGGACGATAAATTCTTTTGCGATTTCTCGGGATTTCCCTTTTACTTCTACTGTTTTGGTGTTGGGAACAATATCCAATAATTCACCGATTTCATTAATATCCAAAATGTACTTCACTTTCCTAGATGTATAACCCTTCATCGGCAATTTTTCGCCATCTTCAATAAGCTTATCATAATACTTTGCTAACGAGCCTATTATCATCTGTACACCTCACTATTTGAGATATCGAGGATTCCATTTTTCATCACGGCCTTAAAATAATAAGGATTTATTTCTTCTCCATACTCTAAATCATAAAGCATGATACCTAAATCTTTCTCTACACCTTCGTAAAAAGATTGACGCTTATTTTCGTAATGCCTGAAACTCAATGGAAACTCTTTTGTCCCAAAATATGGATTATAAAAGCATTGCCCCTTTTCGATTCTTCTCCGTATAATATCAGCAAATTTCCCATGATTGTCAGTCTTACCTGCCTTTTCTGTCAGTTCAAAATGAGCCCGTATCACATATCGAACATCTTTCAAGATGACAGAAGCTCTTTGAGCGATCTCATCACTTGTTGAGAGATAAAGTTGTCCATCTTTAGAACCTTCCATCACTTGTTTTACAGTTTTTGACATGATTTTTGAACTCACTTCATTTCGGCGAACATTGACTGTCTTTATTTCATTTAAAACCTCTATGCTATCTATTACATATCTGACGGCCGGCTTCCAGAATATGGATTCTAATATTCCTCTGGCAGCACTTGGCGTCATCACATCGTAACTATAGCGTTCTACTTTAAGCTCTGGTCGTGTAAAAAGAGCATAATCTCCCCACACTTCTAACGCTATTCCATAAGCCATTTTTATCCTCCTTTGTTTTCAGTTCTGTCCCAAAATATTTTCCTCCTATAATAATTAAAGGCTGCTACCTCCTTCATATTTTGCATTGTAACACATAATATTCAATCAATCAACTTCTTGTCTGTATTAATTAAAATCTATTAATATAATCGCTCTAACCAACTGGATATTTAAAGTGAAAAATGATATAATAATTATTGTCGCATCCTGATGTTGCGTGGGTTGAAATTTGTCAGTATTTATTAAGTATCACATATGAATACAATGGGCTCACACCTATTTATAGATGTGAGCTTTATTCCTCATTTAGTAAAATATCCCATTTATTTTTAGTTCAAAGTCTACTTTCAAACCTACTTCATTAGAATAAATTTCTAAATCTCTAAGCACAATGATATCTTCTATCGTTTCAAAAGCATTTTGTTCTTTCAGGTTGTCATACTCATATGTTAGAATATTTACACTATAACGTCCTAATTGGCGATATAATGACTTTGACATACCTACATATTTTATCTTATTTAATAAACTTTCCGCTTCTTTGTCTTTTGGAATGAATATCGTTTTTCCGTTATTTTCTATAAATTTAAATTCGTTAGAAATATCTTCGAATTTAATATCAGATTTTTGAAACCTGTCTACAATTTCTTTTTTATCCAAACTGTCCCCCTTAGTCCTGTACAAGTAATCAAAATAAGACTTTATAGCTTCTGGCGAATCGATTTCAAAATCTTGCCTCAAAGCATGATCTGTTGCTGAAATATTAAGCATGAGCCCTCTTGGCTGTTTATATTCTTTAGGATCCGTCTCGAAAATATAAACTTTAGAAGTTTCTAAAGCACGTTTACCTTCTCTATTACAGCGACCTCCAGCTTGGATGATACTGTCTAGACCTGCTTTCACACGATAAACAACACCAAAATCCACATCAACACCTGCTTCTATCAAGCTCGTTGAGATGACTTTCACTGGCAATCCTGCTTTCAATCGCTCCCCAATTTCAGATAGCTTCTTTTTCCTATGCTCAGGGTACATCAATGTTGACAAATGGTAGTTTCCATCCCCTTCTAATCCCTTAAATAAATCCTGCGCATGTTTTCTTGAGTTTACAATACACAATACTTGCTCTGTTGCATTTAATTTTGCGAGTAACTCTGAGTTATTTAAGATACCTATACTTTCGTATGTAACTCGCTTTAAATTTGCATATAATTCATTGAAATTTCCACAAATTTCTCTTGGCAGTTCTATTAAATCCGAAAATACCAAATGTAAAGAAGGCTGTGTTGCCGTACATAAAACAGCAGTCGAGCTATAATTTCTCACAAGTTCTTCTATTGCGTACACACATGGCTTCAAATAATCGGTAGGTAACATCTGTGCCTCATCAAAAATGATAACGCTATTTGCGATGTTATGCAGCTTTCTCACTTTTGAAGTTTTATGAGAAAACAACGATTCAAAAAATTGAACATTTGTCGTTACAACAATTGGTATATCCCAATTTTCAGAAGCAAGATAATGATATTTTTTATCATTGTGATTATCGTACTCAGCATTGCTATGATTTTCTAAAACATTTCTCTCTCCAAAGACATCTGAAAAAACTTTCGCATTTTGTTCAATGATACTTGTGTACGGAATAACATAGATAACTCTCTGCATACCATGTTTTTTTGCATGATTAAGAGCAAATGCCATTGAAGATAGTGTTTTACCGCCACCAGTCGGAACAGTTAAAGAATATAACCCTTTCGCTCCTTGCGACTTTTCTATGCAATCCTTCAAAATATCACTACGATATTTATTTAGATCCTCTATATTAGTGAATGTTGCTAATTTTTGATTTAATTTTTCAAGCAAAAAATTAATAGAATCATGGTTTGATCTTCCGATATCACCTCTTATAAATTTTTCAGTATCCAAAAAATCTGCATCGACAAGGCAGGAAAACAACATACGTGTTAAAAAAGGCCACGTAAATGAATTTTGATTTTTTTTCTGAACAGGCATTTGGATAAATTCTGCACAAGCTTCTAAAAATTTTGGAGCTGGATTTCGTAGCTTTAACTCCGATGTATAAGCGCTATAATCTGCAAAAACAATCTGCCCTTCTCCAATCTTTTTTCCTTTTCTAGCCCAAACACTTCTTTCGTTATCATGATGACCAATATCCGCTTTAGCTCCTTGATTTAGCAATCCACCATGATGACCAAAAATACAATTAGCAAGCAGATCAAAATCTGCATTCATCGTTTTATTCAATACTTGTCCACCAGCTGTTGTATGATCTACCCTCTTATCAGCACCACGTACTCTTTCCTGAAACTGATCCGAATACTTCCCAATATCATGAAGTAGACCTAAAAATTCGCCCATCGCTTCCATACCAAAGCATCTTGCAAAACTTTTAGAGAGACACGCAACACTTTCCAAATGCTCAATCAGTGGTTGTTCTTTTAGCACTTCTCCATTATCATTTTTTTTCTGCCTAGCTATATAATTCATCTTTTAACCCTTTTACCCTTGCAGAAAGATCCAATTTTATTAACAAACTCCTCCATACATTTATCATCCTTTTATTTTATATTTTTTACAATAACCTTATATATACCCTATAAAACCATTTATTTTAATTAATTTTACCAAAATTCGATATTTATTGCAAAAAATAAAAAATCACTCTATATTTCAATTACAATACAATAAAAATTTCACCTCCCCCACCGCATCATGCTATAATCTAAATAAAATAAACTCCCTCAGAGGTGATCAAAATGCGTTTCATCAAAAGCCAAGCAAACACAACACCACTAATCGACGCAGTATTCAAAGTAACAAAACAAGCAAAAGATGCAATCGCAAAACACGGCAACGCCGCCGTAACCAACGCTACAATCGGCGTACTACTGGACGAAAACCAACAATTAGTAGCATTCAATAGCGTATTCGACAACTACAACAAACTAAACAATCGCCAAAAAGCGGCTTATGCCACAGGAATTCTTGGCAATGATAACTTCCGTAAACAAACATTTCACTGGGTCACAGAAGGCATCAATCTCGACCTCCACCATTCAGCAGTAGCAACTTCAGGTGGAGCCGGAGCACTCGCTACAACTATTTCAAACATGCTGGATCCAAACGAAATACTTATCCTTCCTGAAATCGGTTGGGGTCCATACACCTTAATGGCCAGCGACAACAACTTACAGTATCGCACTTACAAAATGTTTGAAAACGATGCTTTCAACATCAATTCCTTCAAGCAAGTGTGCTTAGAAGTCCTTGCCACACAAAAGAAATTACTCGTCGTTATCAATGACCCTTGCCACAACCCAACAGGCTATTCCTTAACAAAAGAAGAATGGCAAGAAATCATTGATTTCATGAACGAATGTAGCAAAGAAGCACCATGCATCATCCTAAACGATATCGCCTATATCGATTTCGGCTACAACAGCGACGAAACACGCAAATACATGGAAACATTCAATACGATCAGTGACAATGTAGTCATCATATCTGCATTCAGCATTTCCAAATCTTTAACTTCTTACGGATTACGGTGTGGTGCAGCACTGATTTTAGCAAAAAATCCACAAACAGTCCGCGATATCGAAGTTGTATTTGAAAAATGCGCTCGTGCCCGTTGGTCAAACGTCAACAATAGCGCAATGGAAAATTTCGTCCAAGTTACAACGCAGCATCGTGAAGCACTTGAAAAAGAAAAAGCGCAATACGTAGCACTATTAAAGCAACGAAGCGATATTTTCTTATCTGAAGCAAAAGCTTGCGGACTAATCTGCTACCCTTACAAGGAAGGATTTTTTGTCACAATAGCAGTTGAAGATGATCAATTGTTAGAAACTTACTACCAAGCCCTACAAGATAACTTAATTTTTACAATAAAAGTTCAAAAAGGCATTCGCGTAGCTGTTTGTAGTTTAAATATTGAAAAGTGCAAGGGCTTAGCACAAAGAATGAAAAATATTCTGGATGCCCTTAAATAAAACTAAACAAGTACTACCCTAACAGGCTATCCTGCTAAGAAAAAAGCAGGATAGCCTTGTTTAATATTTTCCAATGCTCTAATTTTACAACTCGATAACAATTGGGCATTATAATGATAGATGAAAGAAGGTGCACTACGTAATGGCTAAAATTCTAATTGTTGAAGATGATCAAGCAATCAGCGACTTAATTAGCATGAACTTAAAATTAGTTGGCTACGAGCCAATCCAAATATACGATGGCAAAGAAGCAAAATCCGCATTGGAATCCTTTCGCCCTGATTTAATTCTACTCGATGTCATGATTCTGGGAATTGATGGCTTCACACTACTTGAGCAAAAAACATTCACTGACATTCCAGTAATTCTCGTAACTGCCAAAAACATGGTCTCCGACAAAGTAAACGGGCTAAAGCTTGGTGCAGATGACTACATTGTCAAACCATTTGAAGCTGTTGAGTTATTAGCACGCATCGAAGCTGTTCTACGCCGCACGCGAAAAACAGAAAGAACTTTTACAATACAAGACACTGTCATTTACTTGGAAGAACGTATCGCAACTGTAAAAGGTGAACCAGTGGATTTAACAAACCGAGAATTTGATCTGCTCACAGTGCTCCTCACTAACTGCAATCTCGCACTATCTCGGGAAAAATTACTGGAACTGGCATGGGGCTATGATTACCATGGCGACACACGCACGGTTGATGTGCACATTACCAAATTACGAAAAAAATTACACTTGGAAAATGCAATTAAAACCATATACAAACTAGGCTATAGATTGGAACTAAAGAAATGAGATTTTGGCAAAAAATTTTTATCAGCATGTTGCTCCTATTTATTTTAATTTTTGATATTAGTGTATACACAATCACTTCTTACTCCTATCAACTCAACTTAGACAGAGAAACCGATAGCGCAGTGAGAGAGCATGAACTAATTTCATCTTCTATTAAAAAAAACATTCAGACTATAGAAGAAATTTTTCCTGATGTATCAAAAAATAACGAACGCTTAACAGCGATTATTCAACCATTAATAGAATACTACAAAGATCAAGGTGTTTTTCTAGCGCTATATAGCGAATCAGAGTTGATTTATCAAAACACACCTAACATCAATCCGGAATTATTAATCTTAGAAAGTGAAACAACGAAGAATATCTTAAATGAATCACATGATCAAACACAGTACATGTTCATCTCGTCTAGTATTGCTGAATACCCGCATTTAACATTTGTTTATGCTCGAGATATTGAACAGTTAAGCACAATTGTCCAAAGTATTAATCGCATGTTTGTCATATTAAACATTGTGATTTGTATTGTGTTGGGCGTAACAATTTTTCTTATTCTTCGCCACACTACACGACCGATCAAACAACTCAATCAAACAACTCGCGAAATTGCTCAAGGTTCATATGACAAAAGAGTGAGGATTAAAAGTAATGATGAACTAGGTGAATTGGCAGAAACTTTTAATATAATGGCTGATGCTGTTGAAAAAAATATTGATCATTTAAAAAAAGCGGCTGAGAATAAACAAACTTTTATCAATGATCTATCACATGAAATGCGCACACCACTTACTTCAGTGCTAGGTTATTCTGAATACTTACAAAATGCGAATAGCAGTGAGGAAGATCGAATTATTGCAGCCGGAAACCTGCACCTAGCTGCACAACAGCTGAGTAACTTATCCAAAAAATTAACGGATATTATTTTACTATCAAACGATGATATTGAAAAAAAAGAAATCAATATTGCAAAATTGTTTGACGCTGTAGTAAAAATCATGGAATTACCTTTATCTGAAAGAAATTTAACGCTACAAACAGAAGCAAAAGCCCCAATTGTTTGGGGCGATGAAGATTTATTAATATCGCTCCTAACCAATCTTGTCGAAAATGCAGCAAGAGCTTCGACGGCAGGGCAAGCCATTACACTGCGTTCGATAAAGGACGCGGATAAAACGATTATCGAAGTAACAGACGCTGGGTGTGGCATGCTCCCTAATGAAATCGCTAAAATTACCGAACCATTTTATCGCGTTGACAAATCTCGTTCAAAAAACAAAGGCGGTGTTGGTCTAGGGCTTACGATTTCCAAAAAAATTGTCCGATTGCATGATGCAAAGCTAGAAATTACTTCTGACATCATCAACGGTACAACCGTTCGAATAGAATTTACAGCTTCTTAACAACTTGGTAGTAGTATGAACATAACAAATGATTATCCTTATCTATAGGGGATAAAAAACATGAAATAAGGAGAATTTAATATGAACAACAAAAAATACTTATTTGGTGCCTTTGCAACAGGATTAGCTATTTGTGCCGTGCTAGCAAACAGCTTTATCTTTCCAAAAGTCTCAGCAGCACCTAATGAAAATCCAAAAATCAAACCAGTTGAAACTACTTCACTTGATAAAACAACACCTAAGCTAACAACAGAGCAAGATGAAGATGTACCATCTGTAGAACCTAAAGCTAACAAAAGCACTCAAAATATCAACGCAATCTCAGAAGAGCAAGCTATTGAAGCTGCTATAGAAGTGGTGAAAGAATTCCAGGATATAGATATGAATACAGTTACTGCTGTAGATATAGATATTAATTCAGCTACTGCTGTATATGTAAAAAGTTCAGTACCAAATGTTAATCCTATTTGGGTAATTACTTTCGCCCATGAAAAAGATCTGGAGGAAAGATTCCTCAGGATAGCTATAGATGCCTACACAGAAAAAATGGTGAACACATTTCATTCTGGGCATATTCTTGTAAATGGATCGAATGGCGAACCTGTTATTGAATATCATTATAGCGAGTAAAATACAGCATCTATCCTCTATATCATCAAGCTTAAAAACTACAAATAATCGGACTTTTCAATCCATAGTTTGTAGTTTTTTAATGTAAAAAATCATACCTATATCAATAAAATCTGCTATGATGTATATACTAATGGCAACTAAAGGAGCATTTATGGCAGATTGGCAAAGCATTTACGAACAAACTAAAAATTGGACAATAGAAGCAGGAGAATTAATCAAGCAATTGATGACTTCTCAAATTACTGTAGAAACAAAATCCAGTGCAAAAGATTTAGTGACTAATATTGATCGAGAAATCGAGCAATTTCTCACTAACAAAATCAAGCAAATCTACCCTGAGCACGTTATTATTGGTGAGGAATCCGAAGGTCATCATGTGGCTGATATGAATGGTGTTGTTTGGATCATTGATCCAATTGACGGTACTACGAATTTCATTCAGCAAAAAAGAAATTTTGCGATTTCCATTGGTATTTATGAAAATGGTATTGGTAAAATTGGTGTGATTTACGATGTCATGAACGATGAACTGTATCACTGCCTACAAGGCAATGGTTCTTTTTGTAATGCCACGCCACTGCCACCACTAAAACCAGTTACCATCGAAGAAAGCCTCGTTGCAATTAACCTTTCGTGGTTAATGAAAAATCCAATTGCTTCTCCTGATGTAATGAAAAAATTTATTAGAAAAGCGCGTGGCGCCCGGTCACTCGGCTCTGCTACCATCCAACTGGCTCACGTTTGTGCCGGGATATTGGATGCTTATATCACCATGAACCTTAATCCTTGGGACTTTGCCGCCGGTAAAATTCTTTTAGAAGAAGTCGGTGGTACAATCCATACTTTTCATGGCGAAGAGATTAATCTATTAGGAAGAAATTCAATATTTGCTGCCAAACCGGGATATCAACAGCAATTTATTAAACAATACTTATAAAACGGGGGCTGTTGCAAAATCATTAAAAAGTGGTTGAGCAACAGCTTTCTTTTTAATTGAACCTATTCAAAAAGCAAACTATCCATAAACATGACTTTTTATTGATTTACCGACATATTTCTGTCGGTAAAGTTGCTTCTTCAGTAGAATACCGACATTTTGGTGCAAACACTGTCGCAAATCAAGCTTTTTTCTTGATTTTATGACAGAATAATGTCGGTAAGGTCGCTATTTTAATGGAATACCGACATTTCGATGCTACCACTATCGTAAATCATGATTTTTTATCAATTTCACGATAGTATTATGTCGCAAAAATTACTTTTTCAATGCATTTATGATAGTTTGATGCTAGTATTATCGTAAATCATGATTTTTTATCAATTTCATGACAGTATTATATCGTAAAAAGCATTTTTTCTATGCATTTACGATAATTTGATACTAACACTATCGTAAATCATGATTTTTTATCAATTTCACGACAGTATTATGTCGCAAAAATTACTTTTTCAATGCGTTTACGACAGTTTGATGCCAGCACTATCGTAAATCATGATTTTTTATCAATTTCACGATAGTATTATGTCGCAAAAAGCTTTTTTTCAATGCATTTACGATAATTTGATACTACCACTATCGTAAATCATGATTTTTTATCAATTTCACGATAGTATTATGTCGCAAAAATTACTTTTTCAATGCATTTACGATAATTTGATACTAACGCTATCGTAAATCATGATTTTTTATCAATTTCACGACAGTATTATGTCGCAATTTCCCAATGCTTTACTTGAATGGGTTCAATATAAAAAAGAAAGCTGTCGCTCACCATTTTTTATGGTTTTGCAACAGCCTCTTTTAAAATTAAGCCTGAGCACCAGACTCTTCTTTATCAATTGAACGAATCGCATGGCGATCAAATGTCAACTTACTGCCATCCGGGCTTTCAATTACAATGATTTTTTCATCCAGCATATCAACCACACCGTGTAACCCACCAATTGTAACCACTTTGCTGCCTACTTGCAGAGATGACTGCATTTCACGTGTTTCTTGTTGACGCTTCCTTTGAGGTCGAATTAACAAAAAGTAAAAAATCGCACCCATTGCAACCCAGACCAATAACATCATTGGATCCATTATGTAACACTCCTCCTTATCATTCCATCAATCTGACTAAAAATTCCGAGCATTAGGCTTATTATAACCGTATTTCTCAAAAAATTCTTCTTTAAAATCCGCCAATCGATCTTCGCGAATTGCTTGTCTGATCTTCTCCATCAATTTTAACAGAAAAAATAGATTATGGTAAGAGGTTAATCTTAATCCAAAACTTTCCTCTGCTCGAATTAAATGACGCACATAAGCTTTACTGTAATTACGACAAGTATAGCATTCACATTCTTCATCAATCGGCGTAAAATCTCGTGCGTATTTTTCATTCTTAATGACAACTCGTCCCTCTGATGTCATCAGTGTCCCATTACGAGCAATTCTAGTTGGTAAAACACAATCAAACATATCAATCCCACGGATTGAACCATCAATTAATGAATCCGGTGATCCCACACCCATTAAATAACGAGGCTTATTAGTTGGCAAAAGTGGCGTTGTAAACTCCAACACCCGGTTCATAATTGGTTTCGGTTCTCCTACTGAAAGCCCACCAATTGAGTAGCCGGGAAAATCCAACGATACTAAATCACTAGCGCTTTGCTTGCGTAGTTCTTCAAACTCTCCACCTTGCACAATTCCAAATAATCCTTGCCGCTCCGTATTTTGATGCGCTTTTAAACATCTTTCCGCCCAGCGTGAAGTTCTTTCTACCGACTGTTGCATATATTCGTAAGTAGCCGGATAAGGAGGGCATTCATCAAAGGCCATCATAATATCAGAGCCCAATGCATTTTGAATTTCCATTGCTTTCTCAGGTGATAAAAACAATTTATCACCGTTCAAGTGGTTACGAAAGTGAACTCCTTCCTCTTCAATTTTACGAAGATCACTTAAACTAAACACTTGAAAACCACCGGAATCAGTAAGAATCGCACCATTCCAGTTCATGAATTTATGCAAGCCACCCGCTTCCTTAATCACCTCATGCCCAGGACGTAACCAAAGGTGGTAAGTGTTTCCTAGTATAATATTCGCACCCATTTCCTTAATTTCCTCTGGGGACATTGTTTTCACAGTAGCTTGTGTCCCAACCGGCATGAAAGCAGGTGTATCATAAGAACCATGTGGTGTGTGCACCTTTCCTAAACGCGCACCGGTTTGCTTACAAGTTTTAATTAATTCATATTTAATTGCTGACAATGTATTTCCTCCATTAATCTACTTAATAAACATCGCATCGCCAAAGCTAAAAAAGCGATACTCCTTTTCAACTGCCACTTGATACGCATGCAGCATATTTTCCCGACTAGAGAGCGCACTAACCAACATAATCAATGTAGATTTCGGTAAGTGAAAATTAGTAATCATCCCATCAATCGCTCTAAACTCAAATCCCGGATAAATGAAAATATCCGTCCAACCACTACACTCAGTAAACTGCCCATTATTATCCGCAGCAATTGTTTCCAATGTGCGTGTTGAAGTAGTGCCAACCGAATAGATTTTCTGTCCAGTTTCTTTAGCTTGATTCAATATTTCTGCAGTTTCTGCACTCATACTGTAATACTCACTATGCATTTCATGCTCCTCTATGGACTCAACCGATACAGGTCGAAAAGTGCCTAATCCAACATGCAAAGTGATGTATGCTAATTGTACGCCCTTTTCCGCTAAAAGCATCAACATTTCAGTAGTAAAATGTAATCCTGCCGTTGGTGCTGCTGCTGAACCTTCTTCTTTAGCATAAACCGTTTGGTAACGATCTTTTTCAGCTAATCGCTCTTTAATATAAGGTGGTAAGGGCATTTCCCCCAATTGTTCAAGAATCTCAATAAAAATTCCTTGATAGGAAAACTCCAATATGCGCCCACCTTGTTCCAGCTCTTCTATACAAGTAGCTTGAAGTAATCCGTCACCAAAAGAAATCTTCGTGCCGACTCGCACTCGCTTTGCCGGCTTAACTAATGCTTCCCAAGCATCGCCCTGTGTATTTTTTAATAATAAAACTTCAATGTTAGCTTCTGTATCTACTTTTTCGCCATAAAGCCTTGCAGGCAAAACTTTGGTATCATTCAAAACCAAGCAGTCTCCAGCAGATAAAAATTCCGTAAGTTCTGTAAACTGAGTATGCGTTAACACACCTGTTACCTTATCAACAACCATTAAACGACTACTTTGCCGATCAGCTAGTGGTGTTTGTGCAATTAAATGCTCTGGTAAATGAAAATCATATAAATCTACTTTCATAAATCGAATTCTCCCTGAGTCGAGGCCCGCCGCGGCTCACCCAGTCGCGGAATCCCAAAATGTTCGTAAACTAAATCGGAAGCAATCCGCCCACGAGGTGTACGCTGGATAAAGCCAATTTGCAGCAAATAAGGCTCATAAACATCTTCAATCGTCCCGGCATCTTCGCCAATTGTTGCTGCTATTGTCTCCAACCCTACCGGGCCACCTTTAAATTTTTCAATAATATTCAAAAGTAGTTTACGATCAATTTGATCCAAACCCACCTTATCTACTTGCATTAATTCCAAAGCAGCATCAGCAATTGCAAAAGTTGTCTGCCCATTTCCCTTAACTTGTGCAAAATCACGCACACGTCTGAGCAAACGATTTGTAATTCGTGGTGTTCCTCTGGACCGTCGAGCAATCTCTACTGCCGCTTCATGGTCAATATCAGTTTGCAAAATATCGGCTGTACGGAGAACAATTTCCGTTAACTGTGCTTCCGTGTAATACTCCAAACGTGCAACAATCCCAAAACGGTCACGCAAAGGCGCCGATAAGTTCCCAGCACGAGTTGTCGCCCCAACTAATGTAAATGGCGGCAAGTCAATCCGCACCGAACGTGCACCGGCATCCTTACCAACCACAATATCAAGGCAAAAGTCTTCCATTGCCGGATACAAAATTTCCTCGATTGTCTTCGGTAGTCGATGAATCTCATCAATAAACAGCACATCACCGGGCTCTAATGCGCTTAAAATTGCAGCCAAGTCTCCTGCACGTTCAATCGCCGGTCCGGAAGTCGTCCTGAGTTGAACACCCATCTCATTTGCAATAATTGCAGCAAGTGTCGTTTTACCAAGACCAGGAGGACCATATAGTAAAACATGATCCAGTGTTTCCTGCCGCAACTTAGCAGCCTCAATAAACACCCGCATATTCTCTTTCACCGTATCTTGCCCAATATATTGATTTAACCGTTGTGGTCGCAAACTGTATTCAAATGACTCTTCTTCCATCAAGCTTGTCCCATCAAGGATGCGCCCCTCATCCATACAATCACCTACTTCTTATTTCAACATCATCTGCAATGCTAATTTAATATATGCCTCAGTTGAACAGTCCTGAGTCTCCAGCTGCTTAGCAATTTTATTCAACTCTCGTGCAGAATAACCAAGTGCTTCAAGCGCTAGCATTGCTTCATCTAACTGAGCATTTTTCTCTGGAACAGGAACTGTAGCCACACTGGCATATTCCTCACTATCAGACATAAAGTCTTTCAATTTCCCTTTTAAATCAAGAATCATCTGCCGGGCAGTCTTCTTCCCCACACCCGGAAACTTTACTAAATAAGTCTCATTTTCAGCTTCAATCGCCTGCACAACATGAGGCACCGAACCTGAAGCTAGTACTGCCAATGCACCTTTTGGACCAATTCCGGTAACATTAATCAACTTAATAAAAAACTTACGCTCCAAGCGAGTTGCAAAACCATACAGCCCTTCAAAATCTTCACGCACATGATGATAGACAAAAACTTTAACATCCGATCCAATTTGCTCGGTAAACGCAAACGGATTCGGCACTAGCAGTAAATAGC
>Ga0131853_10008423_pt1 | contig 18795 bp, 9 predicted proteins | sample TergutLab28metaG_FD_92764 | JGI IMG/M metagenome (GOLD analysis project Ga0131853, IMG submission 92764) | Labiotermes labralis P1 segment gut microbial communities from Petit-Saut dam, French Guiana - Lab288 P1 (version 2) (version 2) | ecosystem: Host-associated > Arthropoda: Insects >...
TATAACTACCCTTTTTTAAAAAAAACATTTTTTTTTTTTCCTTTTTTCCCCGTTCCTTTTCCCAAAAAATCCCCCCCCCCCCCCCCCCCAGTGGCGCTGCGGCCCAACGCGGGCCATGGCCTCCTCATTCTTTAGGTTTCTAGATCACACACAATGACGCATCACAGTCGGTAGAACTCCTCTGGACGAGTGATCAGCTCGCCGCAGAGACCTCTTCCTGACAACACACAACACTCACAACAGAAAAAATCCATGCCCCGGCAGGATTCGAACCCACGATCTCAGCAGGCGAGCGGCCGTAGACCTACGCCTTAGATCGCACGGTTGCTGGGACCGGCAAATATATGTATATATGTGTGTATGTGTATTTATTTATATATATATATATATATATGCATATGTACGTGAGAAATTTTCTTGCACTGTAAGGACAGAAGTGGGAAAAGCAAGCATAAACGAAATAAATGTTAGCAGTCTGCTGCGACCGAAAGAAACAAACGAGACGAAAATTTCCATACGCAAATATTAAACAAATTATTATATATTCATCTGTTAGATTAGGTAGATTGTTTTCAGAGTTTCGAAAAAAAAACCTGCTGCCCGAGCTTTGTCCTTTCTCGTGTCCTGGAGACAGGAATACAAATGCCTGCCGAAATTTTGGTAACAATCAGCGCATAGTATAGGGCGTCGCGTCCCAAATGGCCATGTCCTTAACAGCTTCAAACACTGTAAATGGAGTGGATGTTAGTTGGGTGGTGACGGTGGTGACGACGTCGAATACGCTCACCATGAACGTACTCATAGTGTTATGAAAACCGTATGCTATAGACATACGAATTTTGTAAAGTGGCTAGTACGTATATTTAAGCCGTAATCCTAGAACTGAATGTTCAGAGAATATTTATGGGCCTTTGAAATGGAACCTACACATGAAATGTATGACCATAGCCGTAACTTGGGGATACAAGGAGGTAAATATCTCTCTTCATTATTTTTTTCTATTTAAAAATAGTTTTTTGACTACTGAATTGAATAAGGCCAAATAAAAAGTAGAAATATTTTCAAAAGATTGTTTGAGGATGTTTAAAGGAAAGCAGAATAGAGGCGTCTGTTCTAACACCCATTGTCAATTTGACCCCTCCCTCCCCACTTATTAGGCAAATTATGCGAATGTATTTTACATAGTATAGCATGAAGAGATCTTACAGTTATGACCAATAAAAAGCGAGGAACGGTACTTCTGTGAAAGGTAGTCTGAGGGCAAAATTGGTTATTGCGAGGACGCAGATGAGGAAGGAATTTGAGTGTTTCTACCGACTTTTGAACTCCTTAGTGGGAGGGCTGCTTTGAAGGGATGTTTGGTAGCGTCTGCAGAAACATGCAGCGTGTCATGGAATTTGGTTACCAGCTCATCATGTTCTCTAGGACCGAATAAAAGCACGGAAAAATCGCATCGAACTACCCATTTGCAGGACCTTCCGAAGAGTGTTTTTAACATGTAATGTGTTTTCTTTTGGGTAATTCCCCGGCGTCTGAGTTCTAATAGCCGTCGTTTCGGAACACTATCAGTTCCATCTTCATAGGCAGGTGGATGAAGCATACTTCATCCACCTGCCTATTAAGATGGAACTGATAGTGTTCCGAAACGTCGGCTATTAGAACTCAGACGCCGGGGAATTATCCAAAAGGAAACACATTACATATAGAACACGGCGAAAGCTTAAAATCAAGATTGTTTTTAATACTTTTCATTGAGTGTTGAGAGTTCTAAGAGGTTTCTGCTAATTTCATGTTGTTGCTCGAATTTTTTATAAGTCTTGCTACCTTTTACCGACTCTTTCGGATACTTAGTACGTAATGTAGTTAGGATGTACATGGGTGTGGAAGTGCATGGAACGTATCTGGGTCGACAAATTAAGTCGGCGTATAACCTTTAGCATCCCGGGGAATACCCCATAGAGTCAAGTCCGAAAGTACCTCATTCTCTGCAAGTAGACAGTCAGAGCAATGGGGGATGTAGGGACTGAGATGTATTCGAAGGTTGTTTTTTTTTTTAACGTTAGAAGTTTAGACGCACGCGTATGATAAATTCATGGTTTTGTTTGACGATTCTAAAAGCAGGGACGTGTACCCTGCTTGAGTGTAGAAGCCGCCAATTTCTTCGTGCTTTATTTCATCTATACCCCGCATATCATTAGAATAATGTATGTCCATTATAATACCGGAAAATATTGCGCCATGTTAGGTGATAATATTGTAAATTTGGAAACCACATACCAGAAACAGGTTCCTGCTGAAGAACTTGATTTTTAGAGAGGCTGATGCTGATTTTGTTTATTCCCAAAATCAGGAGCTCTAGAAAACCCGTTTCTGCGATCGTAGCTGCCGCCAAACTGGTGTCAGATAACTAGCACGTTGAAAAAATGCAAATTTCTTTCTGCTATCAGTATCTAAAAAATATGACCAACTGATGTCTGTGTTTAGCCAGTTTTCTTTAATCAAGAAAACACTGTACGTTACGGGATCCACGCTGCCTATTACTGCGCGGTACGCTGTCAATTCTTGAAGCAATTTACTAATATTCACAAATATTTTTAGGACATTTATGATATTAAATGATGCCAACCTCTCGGCAAGTGTTATTTTCTTTCGTCTCTGTTGTTATTTATTTTATTTGCTAGATTGTTTATTTTTCCAAAAAGCGTTAACAATTACGTCTGTGTAATGGAGACGCAGTTTGATTTCTGTGAAGTATTAACGGAATTTCTATGAAGTATTAACGGAATTAATAAATAATACCTTCTTCCGGGATGTGACACCGTGATAACCTTATATATGGCTTGGGGAAATAAATATTACGTGCATAAACTTGATTTTTCGGGGATCGATTCCCGGCAGAACAAGGGATTTTCTTTTCCACGAGAGCATGCAGACCGACTGTGGGACCAACCCAGCCCTTTATCAATGTGTAACGGCTGTCTTCCCTTGGGGGTAAAGTGGCCGTAGCGTGAATGCGACAAGTAATCTCCGTCTAGAGCGGAGGATGATATGAACAGACCTGTAAATCTGTTTCTTCCCTGTGACTTCGTGGCTTGCAGAAAGACGACTTTGCTATTTAAACTTAACTTTACAAGAAGGTTCTTTATTTCTCGGTGACACAATAAAAGAGGCTTGCTCCAGCCTCGGTATGAAGGTGTGTAAATACATAATTGTCACCCAAATGAACGTGTTGATTCAAAAGTTGTCTCTGTGAAATTAAAAAAAAAATTGGTTCTTAAGAAATATTTGCAATTAAGTGAAGTGAAGACAAATATTGTTTCTTAAGAGATACTTGCAATTAAGTGAAGTGACGACAAATGCTGTTTCTTAAGAGATACTTGCAATTAAGTGAAGTGACGACAAATGTTGTTTCTTAAGAGATACTTGAAATTAAGTGAAGTGACGACAAATGATGTTTCTTAAGAGATACTTGCAATTAAGTGAAGTGACGACAAATGTTGTTTCTTAAGAGATACTTGCAATTAAGTGAAATGACGACAAATGTTGTTTCTTAAGAGATACTTGCAATTAAGTGAAATGACGACAAATGTTGTTTCTTAAGAGATACTTGCAATTAAGTGAAGTGACGACAAATGTTGTTTCTTAAGAGATACTTGAAATTAAGTGAAGTGACGACAAATGTTGTTTCTTAAGAGATACTTGCAATTAAGTGAAATGACAAATGTTGTTTCTTAAGAGATACTTGCAATTAAGTGAAGTGACGACAAATGTTGTTTCTTAAGAGATAATTGAAATTAAGTGAAATGACGACAAATGTTGTTTTTAAGCGATACTTGCAATTAAGTGAAAAGACGTGGAAGTCCCTCAGTTATTGTACGGGAACATTTGCTAAACTTTGAAGACCTGAATTTTGACTGCCAAGACCATTAGTCTTTCAGTGCTTGTTTCTTATTCATGCATCAGAGAGGGAAAAGTACTCGGTTATTTTTGTTGGCCACGAGCACTTAGCTAATTTCTGATAAAAATGCTGTTATGGAGCTCATCACCTACGGTATCGGACTTGTTCCACATACAGAATTCTTACGTTCTTTTTCTTCGGGTTGGGGAGGAGAGGGGCTTCCAAAGCCGAGCGTGGACCTTTAGACAAGTGACTGATTTGGAGGCCAAGCTGGGCTTCGAAACAAATGACTGTCTAAGCGATAACAAAGCAATTTAATACCCAGTTCCAACATTGAAACGCGACCCTCTATCCTTCCAATTCCTGACTATGGCATGATCTTGATTTTATCGCAATATAGCTAAGTAGGTTGCAAAACCCGTTGCCCGCGCTATTTCATTACACACACACACACACACACACACACACACACACACACACACACAGTGCTAAACCGCACTACAACACGTAAAAAAATTCGAAATCTTCTATTTTCAATTTCAAAGGGATCGCTGACCGTTTAACACGTGTTCGAAGCAAAGTATGCGAAATAATATCGTCTAGCATTACTACTGCTAGAGTCCAGATAACGAGTTCTAGTTTGCAGGGTGGTCCAAGTTGATGTGATGTAAGTAGGACCAATTGGGCCACTTGGCGAGGCGACAGCTGGGCGCAGTGTACATTATCTGACATGCCCTCTCCAACGGCTTCTGTTTTGATTTGACAATAACAGGAAAGCGAAAATAACGTTCTGGCATCTGATCGTTGATCGAATCTGGCTGAAATCGTGTCTCTGGGACAACTTGCAATAAATAACAATGTGAAATAACATATATTATCCAGCCCATGGCACAACGTTATAACGAACCGCTCGTTAACAAGCGTAATGGAACTCCACGTTTATTTAAATCTAATTATAGTCCTTTTTTATTTTTGACATTTATTACTGACAATAACATGGCACTAACACCTCCATATTTTTATCAGCCAGAGTTGAGGTTTTCGTACAGTGCACATATTCAGTCTGGCTGCCTCAGTGATGTAATTTAACGATGCCCTGCTGTTGCTTTCGTTATTAAAGATTGTGCACATTGATACAGAGCAACATCCGTAAATAGAACGGGAAACAAAGAAAAATATTGAAGACAGGGAGAAATATTATAATGGTGGAAGTGAGAGGTAAGTAACTCCGTGGAACACTTTCGTCTTGAGAAGCAATTAATTTCTCAGCTGCTGGAGTTTTCGGAACCCGAAATTCCGTTACCATGTCCACAGAAGTTTTGCTGGAAAATTTTGTAACAATTTTGCATCTTTCCCATTTGTGCTAAATGTTCTGCTTACGAATTCTTCTCTGCATTATTTGAAGGTTCCGGTGCATTGTAAATGAGATATCGCCCTTCTGGAACCTTACGCAGCCCTTATTGGTAGCCAGTTGCCGACGTTTCGGGCCAAACTTTCTGTCCCATCTTCAAGGGTCAAGCTTTAATGCTTCGCCCTTGAAGATGGGACCGATAGGTTGTCCCGAAACGTCGGTAACTGACTACCAATCAACGCTGCGTAACGTCCCAGAAAAGCGAAGATCTCATATGAAATCTTTTTCTGTGCATAATTTCAAGTGTCCGCATCCAAGAAGATGATAGCTGCGCTCTTCTGGTGTCATTGGAATTTTTCATTGACATAATCCTTCCGATCGCACAATGGAACTGGGGTCGACTCAGCCTCCGAGAGAAATGAATACCAGAAGAATGAGGTGGCTGATGCGTAAGGGTGACAACCTTACCACCATCTTGGGCCGTTGTCATGAAATCTGGGAACCTTAACTTCCTGGAGCCCTCTGGACCACCCCAGGCCTGTAAAGGGACCGCTTTACCTTTATAATAATAATAATAATAATAATAATAATAATAATTATTATTATTATTATTATTAACTGCAGTTGGGTTGTCACCCGGTGGCCGTGGTTATTTTACATGTATACAGAACGTGAAATCGGTTACTACTGAATTTAAGTCGGGAGGGCTACATGAGAAGCATGTAGTGGCAACTTGGAATCTTGGGAACCGTCTGAGCATTTGCTTATAGACACGGGGAAACCAAGGAAAACCTGTGTCGAGGTGGCCTGTCGCAGGACCTACCGAATACTGACTTCTAGCCAGCAGTCCGGCATCGAAAGAAAAAATACAGCAATGCACACACAGTACAACAAATACACATAAGATAACAACACCCACACAAGACATCTACAACAATACACACGGCCATCCAACAACAATTACACACAAGACAACTTAAAACTAGCGACAATACATGCGAGACAAATTAGAATACAACATGTACAAAAGGTAAAAACACTCAAGTAAGTTTGTACTGGGTACAGTTTCTTGTAATTTTTTTTTCCAATCATTAATTCACTCACGATTTCACCCCAGTCCTTCACTTCTCATCACTTACGACCCTATAAACCTTTTCCATTAAGACTCGTCCCCCCCCTTTCCGTATACTGCACTTCACTTCACCTCATTCCACTTCCCTTTGCTTCGTTCACTTCACTTCACTTTATTTCACTTCGCTGCACTTTATATTGGATAACTTTTCACTTCACTTTAGACTTTTCACTTCACTTTTGATATTCACTTAACTTGACTTCGCTTCTGTACACTTTTCGATGATTTCCAGCATACTTTACTTCAACTCAATTATCATAATCGATATTAATAGTAATAATATTAATATATTGCTGTTATCTACAATTAGTGAATATCAAGGCCATTCAGTTTAGAAACCTGCAGAAAATACGTTTGGAATTCCTTATGATTTTGTCAGTTTGGAGTATTCGCTTGCACTCTGGTTTTATATAGCTTAGCAAGTCCTGTTTATTGTTGCACACATACTGTCTCGACCCTCCATTCGTTTTGTTGTTATGGCTTTGATCTCCTAAATAGCTTTAAACATATGATGACTGTGAGTTTGAAGGAGATACAGGATCGCTGTTATGTGTCTCCTCCTCTTTCATGTCACAGTCAGCATTTAAATTGCTACCACAGAGAATGAGAGCAGTTTTAAAATTCACATTTCAGTTCTTCGAAATTAGAACTGACAGCCGAAATTGGTGACAGTGTTTTAGTCATAGTCCCACTCAACTGGAACTAGACCATTACATGCACTTCCATATTCGCTTTCTGACATACAATAAGAAGGAATTTATGCACAGAAGAAATGTTTGTATGGTCAATAAATTCCATATATCTCACTCCTGATTGACCGAACAGAACTCATTGTTTTAAAGATGTGCTACATGCTGCGCGTCTTTATCGCCCAAGCAACGCTTGACTTCGCGTTGCAACGCGACTTTGCATACAAATTTAATTGTGAAGTGAGTGGATTCTGATCGCGGCACTCCGCTTCTAAGCGTAACGTTTACGTTCAGTGAATTGTAAGCTGAGCTAACAAGAAGAAGTATCATTAGGGCGTGGTCGTGTATTCACGCGTCATTAATTAAATACCCTTTCGTTGTTCCGATAGACTAATTTAAAATTGATAAATTCAGTGTTGCATAGTTGTGTGCATGTGAATTCTGTTCCGTCTATGGACGGTATCGCAACCACTTCTTGTGTCTATGAAACGCCGCAAGAACAGTTTGACCCAGACTGAAAGTGATTTATTACCATAGATATCACGTAACATTTACCTTTGCAAGCCGCTGTGTTTGATTGGATTTTTATATCAGTGAAGAAAACCTCAATGACACTGACTCACGACTAGCCAGTACCTCAACTACGCCAACTTAGTCCTACCCCTTTTACTTGAATTGGTAGTGGTTTTCAGCGCTGTAAATGGACCTGATAGTAATTAGTAATACATTTTATCCACCACGTGGGACTGGACACTGAATATCGGGCGTGCAGACCGTTGGGTATAATAACCCTCAAGATGAGACTTTCGCCGTCGAATTTATGACAGTACGCCTGAACGTTTCCAATATTATTGACTGATAGCTCATAGCTTGAACAGACACAACTACAACTTTAGGAAACATGGGTATGCCGAAATGTATTCCGATGAAGTGAAATTTATAAGCGTGGTATGAATGTGTGCAAAAGTGAGCGAAATTTGAAGATGAAGATTAGGGAGCAGAATAATAAATGAAGACGGAGATTAGTTGAACGTTTTTAAAAAGTTATGTCATATAATCTTTAAGCCAGAGTGTCAGTTAACTACGCTTAACTGCTTTTGAGATATCACTTTTGCCTTGCTGCCTATCGTGTGTATTAATCTTTTCACTTCTTGTTTTGTTTAAATTATGTGTCTCTTTTCTCTTGGTGCTCGTAATTAGACAAAATATGTAAGAAGCCTCTTATTCTATATCAGCACGCTGTCACCACCGGCTGGAACAAGAGATACAGGAGAATCCAGAATAAGCGTGATTTGTAAAAGTCCTCATGCTTCGCGCGTTTTAAAACTTACGAAGATTAGCTGCGACTAACCAAGCTTGCAATATATTTCGCGATTATATTAAATATAATTTTGAAATGTTATGTTTTGCTGACCGTGCATCCTGGTATAACTCTGGGTACGTGACCAAATTGATGCACAATTACGTTATATAAAACGTTTATTATTTTAATCCTGTACATGTTTCGAGCAACACTGTGCTCATCATCAGGAGGTCGAATTGTATTAATACAGCATCTGGTATAGTACTCTCTGTAAGTGACCGTCCAGTGGGCAGGTTGCACACCGGACGGTCACTTACAGAGAGTACTATACCAGATGCTGTATTAATACAATTGGACCTCCTGATGATGAGCACAGTGTTGCTCGAAACATATAGAGGATTATAATAATAAACGTTTTATAATTGTGCATCAAGTTGGTCATTTGCCCAGAGTTAATAATTTTGAAAGTACCACCTGAAACCAAAATGACTTGTAATGTTGTGTTACTTTACTCCAGATGGATGAACATTATTTCATTGGCAATATATTCTAGATGGATTAAAATTATTCAGATCACTCCGACAATGCAACTTGGAAATGTTAATTCTATCGTTTCCGGATAGCTTTTTCGGCCGTTTGCATTTTACACAGCACAGTATCTTACTCTTATACATTTAGAAGACGCTAATTTTCGCCGACAGTTTCAGTTGCTTCTCACAATAAAACTGCAAAATCTCTACTATGTAATTTCAGTACACTGACTTTACCAAGAAGTCATATGCTTATAAAACGTCGTAGAGTTTCATGGTAGAAGCTTAAATGCAATTTCGTTTACGGTCATCAGGAAAGAACCGCATGCCCTACGCCAGTGCGAATGAAATTTACTCAGTGAAGTTTTGTAAACTTATCCTGTAATGAGGGCTTTCCAAATCGGATGAAAATGTAGAAAACAAAATTGCAAATTTCATAAACGCTTACAAGTAAATTATAGATTTTTGGCTGCACTGATTACTAGAAAAATCATATTTGCTGAACAGCATGTTTTGAAAATAGTCTGTGCCAAAAAAAATCACACAAATCGATAAATAAATATGGAAACTATGGTTATAAATGTATTTAAGCCCTAAATAAAGTACGCCTGTCATTAATCCGTTTAGCACAGGGCTCATGCTTGCCCAACACCGTGTTATAAGGAACTCGAGAGAGTATTTCATGAAAATCCGACGAGCGATTTAGTCGCAGACGGGCGGAAGCACATGGTCTCTTTAACATATGGATTTTTTTTTTGACTTTGTATAGAAGTCTAAGAGCGACAGGTTTTCTGAACATCCATGAACCGAGTTGGCTTTGTAAATCGCATTGTCGGAACTAAACATTTCTATGCTTTTATTATTCCAAGTTCGTCGTACCACAAGTATTTACGACAGATATTCTCTTTCTTATTTAAAACTTGGATTTCTGTCACGTCAGTTTAATATGTCTGCCGATATCTTGCATTTCAGAATAAAGTTATTGACAAATAAAAAGAGTTCTCTAATGACGTCACCTGAACGCAGTTGGCCTTCGCCTGACAAACTGGTCAGTACACTGCTGACAACAAACAAAAGAACAATGAGAAGTGAGCGAGACAGTGGTGATTGTCGTCCGGGCAGTGTTTGGTCTGGACCAGTTGCGGAGGAAGAAAGGTCGCGCGATTGGAAGGCGCAGAACCTGGCCGCAAGCTGTACAAAACCAGAGCAGTTGGATATAGAAACGTGATGGTACTGGGAGACTAAAACTAAGTCGTTTTGCGTAGAACGTGTCTGTTATTTTTTAGTTCGAGTAGTGCGAAATTGCAAGTTGAATGAGTGAGTTTAATTTGCTGGAACTTGTGTTGGGGGTTTCGTCTTCTCTGCAACATTCAGAACACAACAGAACCTGTGGTTCCCTACAAAACTGGAACAGGCCTTAACATGAACACGAAAAAAAATACTCGCCCCCCCCCCCCCACTCTCAGCAAAGATTTCATACAAACGGGGAAGCCGGCCCCCCAGGATACATAAAAAAAAACCAAAAAAAAAAACCGGCCCCCCCCCCCCCAATCTAGAGCAATGTTTCGTAGAACAGCGGTAGGCGTTCCGCAAGGGATCTTAGAATAAATACATAAAACATTTAAGTACCCAAAAATTCATATGGAACTCGAAATAAGGCGGAAATTTTCTGTCCAGCAATTACCAGCACTGGAGTTATCTCCAGTGCTGGTAATCTCCGCCGGGTGATCGAATCAAGAAGCTTGAGAGGGCAGGGAATGTGGCACGTATGGGGAACAGGAGAGGCGAATACAGGGTTCTGGCGGGAAAACCTGAGGGAAGGAGACCACTTGGAAGGACTAAGCATAGATGGGAGGATAATACTAAAAAGGAACTTCGAGCAGTGGGATGGGGAGGCAAGGACTCAATTCATTTAGCTCAGGATACGGACAGGTAGCAGGCACTTGTGAATGAGGTAATACACCTTCGGGTCCCATAAAATAGTACTCAAGAATCTCGTACCTAGCTAAGGAACTTTTAGCTTCTCAGGAAAGACTCTGCTACATGTCGTTAATTTGGGGGTAATTTCCGTGAATAGGCCGGGATAATGTAGTAAGTATAGCCATTCGCTACGGGTTGGACGGTATGGGGATCGAGATTTTCTGCAACCGTCCAGACCTTCCCTGAGTCCCACACAGCCTCCCTTACAATGGCTACCGAGTGTCTTTCTTTGGGGTAAGGCGGCCCTGGCGTGGCATTGGCCACCCCACCGCTATCTAGCGCCGTTGTTAAACAAACATTAGAGCTCTACATCTACCCCCACTCTGTACCTTCATGTCATGTTATGCGGTGAACTTAACGCTTTGTGTTTCAATCTCTGTGCGCTGCCAACTGCCCCTTTGTTTTCGCGTCAGTAAACGTTCTTACAGGTGGGGGTTCCTTGGGATAAGAAAATAATTATTTCAGGGTTTACTACACGAAAAAAGTTGGGAAACACAGATATAACGTAAAATTTAGGAATAAGCCTCCCTTTATTTTACAGCACAGTGTTCGGCGAAGGAACGGCTTAATCTAATTTTATGTTTAGGTAATGATTTTAGTATGTTTACAGTACATCATCATCATACTAACGGGATGAATTACGACACACGAAGTACAGAAGTTACTGACCTGTGTGAAGGGCTGCTGAACTCACTGTGTGTTCCACTGTGGCAGGGACAGCGATCTCTTCCCCTCAGCGTCCATTCAGCGTCTCTTAAGCCAGCAGTTACGGCGAGGGGTATAAAGCTGGACATATAATCTGTTTCAGGGTCTAGCATAAGTGGATCTTTACCACGACGACCCTCAGATACCTCCATAGTGTGATGCATGGTCTCAGATATCGCTGTGACAAGCATTGAACACTTTGCTTACACGTTTGTGTGTGTGTGTGTGTGTGTGTGTGTGTGTGACATTGATACGAATTGTCTGATTGTTACCCTTCTGTGTTTTGGGGTCATTGTCCAAACATTTGGTTTTGCTAGGGTTGTAAAGCTTTTTTAAACCCTATCTTTGATGTTTCCGAGTTGTCACTAGATTCTGTGATAACAAAGAGATTCTTTTGGCCTCATTCTCTATCATATACTTTGAATTTAATGTGTTTCAGCGTTTTGGTTGTCTCATGTCTTTAACTGAATTGCCTGTCGGCGAGTCCTATCATTATCTTATATTAAATATACAGTCGGGAACTCATTTTTCTCACTCATTAACTTATTCCTTGTTTCTTTATTTTCATATATATATATATATATATATATGTATATATATATATATAATGAAGTTTGTCATTATGTAATAAGGACCAATAAATCCTGTCACTTCCTTTTTTTTAATAGAATGTTGAAATTTGTAATGCTGCTTGAAAGTAAGGGATTATAGTGAAGCACAAACAGGACAAGTGACAGAATTATGGTTTATATTCACGATTTGCACAACACTGTTTAGGTCAACACGAAAACGAATTCAGAGAGCTTCCAATAAAGAGGAACAAATACCGTATTTCTGTGTGACGTGCAGTTTTTATTTATTATTTCTTTCGTAGTTATGGTTGTCCCCGATTCTTCAGTAGCTGTGCAGAACAGACATGGAACAGCAGAAACAAAGGTGGACATTTCCTTAATCGTGACTACGAGCTGAAACAAAGTCTCAGTGAATTAAGCCATGAACTTATCTTGACTAATGGCCTTTTTTTTTTTTTGAAAAAGAAGGAAAGTTGACCGGTTAGTAATATATATATATATATTTCTACTAATTTGGTTGTGAATCTGACATGTTGTTTTTCGTTCAAAGCACCTCTATTTTTTAAACGTATTTAAACGACCGTCTTCGTGCCGTAGTATTATAATGTAGCTCTGATTTTGATTTCGTAACAGTTCCTTTGTAAAATTAAGACGTAAAATCGCAATAACACACCTTAATGCAGAGGCTGTCGCTCGTCTAATGCGTTTACTATGTGCTCTGTTTCTCATTATGCAGAACAATACGCCCGAAGCTTAGTAACACCTCTGAAAGGAAGAGCAAAAGTGTTAATACTTTAGTTTTATCTTATTGCTTTTCTGTCTGCTCTGTGGCGTGATAACTATCTTAAAATAATGTAATTCGAATATAATATTAGTAATTAGGACTTCCGCGGTGACTAAGAACTTATTCTATTAGAAAAAGATAGATAGTTACAGCGACTGACCAAAATTGCTCGCAGCTTGTGCTAAACGTCTTTCTGCTGATGTAAAGTAGCAAACTGGCTATGCAGTGGGATTTCTGACGCAAAAGCAACGTCGTCTAAACTCCTGATGTATTAAGGCTAATGAGAATGAAGAAATTAAGGATTGTTTCTGCTGTAAGAAAGCCGAAGCCTCAGGCTTGGAATATAATATACTTCTATTTTTATTGTTACACCGTGCATGTTGTCGATTTACTCAATTATTACACCAACTAATGCACTTATATAAAATTTGGAATTGAACCAACTGTTTGAAACTTGGTGTCGGTTGTCCAACACCTCTAACACCAGAGAACGTAACACCCAGTTGAATGTGCGTCCTGTCACAAGATGTGCGTTTTTCTCATGGTAATCTTAAAACAGCGCGGGAATGACGAAGGTATATGAGAAAACTCTACCTACTGCTGGGACAACTAAATCAAGCAGGTTGTAACAAGCATACATTTAGCACTCCGTAGGCTGCGAGCGACAAACTGTATGTCGAGAAGCAGAGTGCTCCATGACAATCCCACATTAGAGCAATTGATCAAGAAATTTACCACATCTGCTGGACAACAGAAGTTACAGGAATTCTATTCCTTCCTTCCCTTCTCTCAGCTCTACATCCCTGGGTGAGCCTTGGCCTCCTCAACAATCAGTCTTAATTTCTCTCCATCTTTCATCTTCTCCATCGGCTGCTTTATCTTCATTACTTTCAGGTCTGCTACCACATCATCCATCCATCTCAAACTATGTCTTCCTCTTCTACTTCCTATAAACAGTCTTCTTTCCATCATGTTTCTTGGAATCACTCCCTCTTCAATTCTCTTTACATGTCCCAGCCATCTTATTCTTTGAGTTTTTATAAATTTCACAATATCCTCCCCGTTTATGGATCTATTCAATTCTTCATTATTTCTAATTCTCCAGATATCCCCCTCTTGGATCGGCCCATAGATCTTCCGCAGTATTTTACAGGAACTCAATTATGCTCCCCATTCAGAGGAAGATGAATTTATTTCACATAATCACAACTCGCTTATTTGAGATCCAAGTAAGAGTAAATGGATTTGGTCGTAGCCTATTACAGTATTATACGCATATTTTGTTCTTTCTGTGTGTGCTCTGTGCCTCGCCATGTTCTTTTTATTGATCAAAAAGAATAAAACACATAATTTCGAAGAGGGAATTTATAGACTGCGTGAAAGAACAAATTTGAGACATCTGGATTATGTAAAATATTTCATCCTTTGATTACATAGACACCACGGCGTGAAATATGGAACTAGAGAGTAGATGCGATTGGAGGTCTTGGAAATTCAAGCTCTGTTGTTAAACCTTTCATCATTATGCTTCAGAATTCACTCGTATAATAAATGTTTGTGCGTATTTATTTAAAAAATGTCTCAAACAGAATTTCTTAGCAGCCACGAATTTTCTAAATGCTCCTTATTCCACATATTTCAATCACAAATGACGGCGCACTTCTGTGGAGCTGAATCATGAATCATTCCTGATGTACGATCTTCTAGAGTTTCAAATTTGCATAATTCCCTGTCGTTGTGTCTTACGTTAAGAGACGAACAAAAGGTAATTGTGCAAGAGGGCAGGGTGTTGCATAGAGTCCTTCGCCAAACAGAAACAGGATACTGAAAAAATACACAATTTTTATGATTTATAATATATTATCTGATGTAAAGCGACGGAGTGAGATATTCCGAATATGTAGGAAACATAGGAAAGGCAAGAAACTATCAGGAAACATCAGTCAAAACCCTGAAGAAATTAGACGATTTGGAGATCTACAGGGAGAGTCTCTCGCTAGAGGCCCCAAACTATTGTTTATAAAAAATTATGTATTGAGATAATGACTTGAAATTTTATAAACACATACCGGGAACGATGCAAAACAGGACCTGTTCATAATCGATGCTGAAACTGATCTCCTTTCACATCCAAGCACACTTGAATGCGTTTCTTCAAATTCTGGAATACTTTTCCCAGTGTCGACGTTGACGGCTTGAATCTCTTGGCGTATAGCGTCTTTGAGTTGTTCGATTGTGCGGGGTGTATTTTTGTACACTTTTCCCTTCAATAGGCCCCAAAGAAAGAAGTCAGCAGGCGTTAGATCGGTTTCCCCTTGTCTCTAACGTTTTAACCAATTTCTGGATACAACACTTCGATGGTGCACGTCTTTCACCAAATTCCGTTCGAAATGCCGTCTGGCATGCTCTAATGAACCTGTTTGCCAGTATTTACGAACGAGAAACCAGCGCTGTTCGACTGTATACATAGACAATAGTTTGGGGCCTCTAGCGAGAGAATCACCCTCTAGATGTAGATAGGGGAAGAATATTAATATTGATTTTAAAGTAATGATGTGAGGGTGTAAACTCATCTGGCTTTATTATCGAAATTCTCATAGCTCTTCAATGAGGACTTGAGGAGTTGAGAAGATTTGAGGCTTGGAACTTATCGGAGAACCTGCGACAAAATCCATTCTTTTAGGGGAGGCAGGTAATGCGGAAATATAGGTCATTTAATTGAATGTCGATTAGACCTCTTCTTATATCCATAAGTCGTCTTGAATGTAAACCTATTAGAAAACATTTGCTCTGTTTTGATGTACCCAACAGTTATCCATATATGTTTAGTCTATCAAAATTATTCTGCAGAATGACGTTCAAAGAGCGGTAAGCCTATCACTGTTAACCGCAATATTATCAGCTCATTGTATGAACTACATAATAATGTAACTCTTATTTCACTTTCGTCCATCGGAATTTAGTCCTGTCTCTTGATCGAAGCCAGTAATTGTTGTCAGTTGCCGATGGTTGAACCAAGTTATGGTAAAGGTAGGCTAAACTGTGTGTTCCAATTTTTATGTTAGAATGTTGACAGTTTTGGAAATCCTTCACAAAAAAAAACTTTCTGTAAAGATTTTCTCTTAATTTATTTGACTTCTCGTTTTTTTGTTGAGTAGTGATTTGAATTCCGACAAACTCCTGCGTATTGTGAGTGTTGCTTTAGGTTTCCTTGGTTGGTTCTTTCACCTTTGTGTGCTTTTGTTAACTGAGTTATTGCTCTGTGATGTGACGTTAGCTCTCATCTCTCTTGCAAGCCACACAGGGGCTTGAATTCTTACGAACCGCAGTTACACTAATAGAGAACTTGAAATTATGGACGTTTCATGTCTTCTGCTTACAGCCATATCTGCAGTTGTTGTGTCTCGTAAGTGTCCTACTTAGATGCAGGCTTGTTAGAAGAATGTGCGGTGCAATAAATATAATTGTCAGCATTGTTCTCTGCTTCCCTCCGCGGTGGTCGATCGTTCTGCCGTCGCAGTGCTAGGAGGCTCTCCCACCAAGTTCTCTAAACCCTAACGAATGAAACAAAACAAGTTATTAGCTTTTGTTCTTTTCCCACGGTAAAGTTATAGCTAGAGAGAAGCAGAGCGCGATAATACTGCAGTTGTGCTAGAAAGTAGCTCCAGTTTAAGGACCGAGTATGTTAGTGTCGGCAGGTACTAACACACTTCATTACAGCTCAAGGAGAATGTATTAATTGCGGGCGTCGTTAGCCTGGAATGACATCCATTGGCTAGAAGGACGATTAGACCATGTTCTCGGTTTTGCAATTGAGCTCTGGAGAAATGAACAGTATGTAGCTTCAGTCATGGAGGGGATTTCGATTATTCGGTTTTCCAGCTCGTGTCCTGTGTACTAAAAGAGTTACCCTGATCTGCAGTTGATGTTCGAGCCTATGTGAAAACAGAAGCCCTTTTTTTTGGTGACAGTAACATATACTTAAGCTGTAGGATTGTCGTCATTCTCTTACCCCCAATCGTTGTTTTATAACAGCTCATCAGTGTGTAGCTCCAAATCAAAAGTACTGTATTTTACCTGTATCATAGATTATCGAAGAACTAGCTCCGAAGAACATGTAGATACAACATGGATAAAACAAAGAAGAAATACAGAAGTGACGGGAAAGGGAAAAGAAAGGGAAAAAAGGACTTCTATTAGGAAAATTAAGTGACTGAAATTACTGGGAGGTGGATATCTATCTCAGATGGGCGGAACAAGAATTGCACGTCTCCGTTCTCGTTACAAGTGCCAAATTTGAGAAGATACTGAGAAAATAGCAGTAGGAATAGGTCAGTAAGGCGGCCGAGAATAGGAGACGCAGCATAACATTTATTAAAACGCAGAGAATATGTATAATGTGGTCTGTTCTTTTATGTGTGAACGTAACCTTTCTCCTTAATGCGTGTGTGAGAAAAAAAAAAGGTAAGGAATATAATTTGGGGGAAGATTATGTAATACAGAACGTCATAATTAGTGTTATACGACGTACAGAATAAGCAACACACATAGCGATGGTGATAGAGTAATAAAAATTTTAGAAGGGAATCTTGCAGAGAAGAGACAACTTGAAGACAGGGGCGTTAAGTGGAAGAGATTATTAAAATGAATTGCAAATAAACTGGTTGTTTTGTAGGATGGATTCCACTGACACATGATATTGTGGATTGGTGGGTCAATGTGTACATGGTAATGAATATTTTACAAAAACTTTAGATCTTTCAACTCGCTGAGAGACTATAAGCTTCTTAAGGATTCTGTGACATGGAATTAGCTGCTTATGAAGTTTCGTTCTGCGTTCAGCTGACTGTTGTGTCGATCGGTATAATGTAATTTTACAGGTGTCAAAATGCTGTATTTTGCTCTCAGCTGTCCCCACATCCCGCAGCACTGAATTATAAAGGTAGAGTTGAGCTGATCCTCAGTTTGAAGGATGCAAAATAACTTATTTCAGGCTTTTTTTTTTAAATTCCGGAAAAACATAACATACTGATTAAAATTTGTGTATAATTTTGTAATTGTAACGATTACCATACATAAATTTTCCTCACATAATGAAAAAGATAAGGGAGTTTGATCAAAATTATTTACAAATGGATACTGCAGCACAGAGCATTTCGCGCCATTCATTAAGCTACTGATTGATTGGTTCTAAATTGAATGCGTGCTTACATCGACCAATAGCTATAAAGATGTTGTCTATCTCGCTACTGATACACAGAGCAGATAAACAGTTGCCACTCGCTCGCGCATTGTGCTACACCAATTTGCAGACAATTCAACAAATAATTAATCAATGATGACATTTTAAGTGTGCAAAAATTAATGGATTGTTTATGAGTAGCCAGGAATCGTGTATAGTGATATTGAGAAGGTACAGTCACTTTCAGGCGTAAAAGATCTCTTGTTAAAAAAAAAGTTTTACTTTGCGTGTAGCCAAGTGGTGGCGAGGGAAACTGCAGTGTGCCTAATTTCATAAATTGCTACGATGCAGATTTACGTCGTTTGTTGTTATATTGTAGAGCATTCGAAGGATAATATTTGTGTTTAAAATAAAGTTGCAGAAGGTTATGTATATATATATATATATATATATATATATATATGCAGTGATACCTCGGCTAACGAGTGACCCTGCTAACGAATTTTTCGGCCAACGAAGATTTTTTTCGCTGTTTTTCGGACTCGGCTAACGAATGTTTTAATGGATGCGCGCGCTAACATAAAGCAGCAAACATGAACGGTCGGGCCATTCCAGGAGCTTATCTTTTCCGTCTGTATGTGTGTTTCGGCTAACGAATGTGATTCCGGA
>Ga0131853_10008425_pt1 | contig 18794 bp, 12 predicted proteins | sample TergutLab28metaG_FD_92764 | JGI IMG/M metagenome (GOLD analysis project Ga0131853, IMG submission 92764) | Labiotermes labralis P1 segment gut microbial communities from Petit-Saut dam, French Guiana - Lab288 P1 (version 2) (version 2) | ecosystem: Host-associated > Arthropoda: Insects >...
ATAATCGGCTAAAAATATTCATTACTGTAATTCCTCTGTAGTTTTCATATTCATCCTTCTTTCCTTTTTTATGAATAACTGAAATATGTCCTATTTTCCAATCATTGGGAATTTCGTCACCATTTAAGCAGCGTTAAAAAATTTGTCTTAATAACTCATACAACCTCTCAGTTCCTGGTTTTAGTAATTCTGCAGGTACTCCTCCAACTCCACATGATGTATTACTTTTTAAAGAATTAATTGTCATTATGACTATTTCTATATCTAAATTAAGTTTATCCGTTCCTATTTCATTCAAACCGAATTCAAAGTCTTCTTTTCTCAGGTAGCGTTCCCTATCATCCATCTGCCAAATGTTTTACAGGGAAGTCCAACCGAGTGACTAAAATTAACTGTCGTTCATGTTGCCTCTGTGGTCATTACTTGGTTGACATCTCTCCTGGTGGCCCTGTATCTTTCACGTGCCAGAACACAACGGACACAACATTCCACGTGTTTTGTGTGCAAGCGCAAGGTCCAGACAGGAATTTACAGCCTACAAGAAATCGAATTAATGATATCCTTCAGTCTGTAAAGAGGAAGCAGTTCAGAATTCCAACACTTCGTTAGCCTGTTTGCTGACATGTTACCTAGGACAGAATTTCACAGACGAAAGAAACTCTACAAGCGTCCACCTACGATAGTTCTGCGCCGGAACGTTAATAAAACCCTACCTTATCAGAATTCAAACCCCTTTCCATGCCTTTTGTTGGGCCCAGCCTGAAGTGAGCGAAAATTAAATTCTACTCCACAGTCGGGAGTATCTAAAATTCCCTATAATTAAGAAGCAGATGGCGGAATCTTTCGAAAAGTTAGTACCTGTCTACTGTATTATATGACGTCATGTAAGCCCCCCCCCCCCTTTTTGAGGGAAGCATATTTTTTAGAACTCTGACAAATAACTGTGAACTGACAGGGTGTAAGAGTGTTTGTATGTCAGGCGAATTACCTGTTACCAATAATGCAGCAGCAGCATAACATGTTAAATATATGGTTTCTCATCCACTATGCGTGCGCACTGCCCTACTTTCCATAATCTTAGATATTTTATTAATCTGAGCATTGGACAACCCTGTACCGAGTACCGTCTGTAGCCTACACACCAACTCCTGCAACAATAAAATTTCTGACTTTAACCTTACTATTTACATAATTCGTAAGATTCTAAAATTAAGAAGCTATTTTCTTCATATACAGCATTAAATATTTTGCCTTTGTAAAATTTGATGCATTATATTTCTTCTCTAAATGCTTTATGAAACCTTTCCACTTCTTTTCTGGACGTCTATTGGTAAGCCTCTGAGTTTAAAATTAATTATGATTAACACAGCCTTTGTAGACGCCATGACATTTCATGTAGTTCCTAACCACGCAACCAACTTAACTCATCTCGATATAGTTCTGAGTTGAAAAGCCAGTGAACTTGTACTTCCACTATCCAATACGCCTTTATGGCTTGCACAGGTACAACTTTACTATTACAAAATTTTTAACGTGTAATTTAAACTATCATACACCTGTTATTTTCATACGTTTTACATGCAATTCGAACAACCATAGGCGCAACGGCACAAAGATTGAATTTCCATATTTTTGTTTACGTTGCTGCTGGCTAGAAGACGAATGTAGATGCAACCAGAAGGCTCTGCGACCGGTCATCTTGACACAGTTCCTTTTTTTGGTTTTACCTTGTCCTGAAGAAAATTTTAATTTTGTTCACCATTCCCATGTTCCTTTAACGTAGTACTCATACAAGACTCCCAATTTATATACATCGAAATTAAATACTTCGAAGACACCAAATTATCTTTCCATGATAAATAAATCGCCTTTGATGAGAAATGAAAATTCCCCAGCACTTTTGAGAAGCCTACCCTTTACTCTTCTTAACATCTTCACTGTCACGCGGAAATCATCAGAAAAGAGAGTGGAAGAACCCCAAGAGCCTACTAACAAAGTGATGTTCATCCTTCCGTCTCAATGAGATGCCTGCAACTGCCACGATTTTCCGTCTTCGCCTGATCTCAGTGTTCTTCCTTCTCTTCATTATCTTCTTCAGGTTTCTTGCATCTAATAGAAACCTTATCAAATATCCTGGTTATCAAGTTCCCTAATTATGTCTTTGTTATGAACTTTCAGTGTAATTTATTCTGAGTAAAATTGTCACTACTCCTGGATTTATTTAGACTTTACGATTAGCCAATCTTTACTTGCTTCATTCTAGAAGTTTTGTACCGATCTCAGGAATTGGTTGTTACAAACATTTGGCGCACGTTAAGTTCGTTAAAGAATTATTTTTTGTTTTTTGCGCGACAGCCCCCAGTGGGCCAGGGCCTAATCACTCTCTGTGTTTCTAGATAACATACAACGACGCACAACAGTCAGTAGGACTACTCTGGACGAGTGATAAGCTCATCGCAGAGACCTCTACCTGACAACGCACAACACTCACAACAGACAGACATCCATGATCCCGGTGGGATTCGAACCCACAATCTCAGCAGACGAGCGGCCGCAGACCTACGCCTTAGACCGCGCGGCCACTGGGACCGGTAAAGAATTATTTATTCCGTCGTGTTTTTATTTTAATTTGTGAGTGTATATACCTGTCAAATTACGGCCTAATAGCACCAGTGTACATCCCTTGGATTACAGAAGAATGAATACCGAGTACAGATGGAATGACGATTGGCAGAATAAAACCGAAGTACACGGAGAAAAACTTATCCATTGTCACTTTGTCACCATAAATCCCACAAGGACTGTCTCGGAAGGAAGCCGTACTCCCTGTTGAGAACTCGTCGAATAACCGCGTGAGTTACGGCATAATTACGGATTATTTAAAATGTTAAGTTGCATTAAATCTGCGACATTTGTCACCGGTTGGACAACCCTGTCTCCTAGTGTGGCCTCACCGTGCCCCTCCGCCAACATTTTATGCTAATTTTCATTATTACTCCTTCCAACACGGTTCACTAATTTTCTCGGACTGTTTTTGTTTATTGTGAAACAGTTAAAATCTTATATCGTCTTTTCGAGGTCTGGGGTTCGAGCTTCAATTAAAACTGTCAAGGTCACTCCGCGGTTACTTCGAAAAACGTTCTTTCATCAACCAGAAATTCCTGCAAAGCCTTCAGCAGCTAACTTCTCACACAAAGTTACAACACCAAGTCGCACCACATTTCTCTTGTGTTTGAAAGGAAACTTGCTTGACTCTCGGCCAGTCATTGGCTACTATAAATTGAATAAAGTAATGTCTTTGAAAATTCAACAATAGAGCCTCCCGTTTTTCGCCCATAGCTGCGGCATTCACAGATAATCTTTCTGTTCATTCAAATCTTTGAATAGTTTAAGCACTTCTGTTATCATGCTTTAACAATATTTACAATCCATTACTTGTTTCGTGATAATAAGTCAAATTTGTCTAAAGTTTGACAGTTCAGACCACTCAAAGTTTCCAATACAGAAGACACAACAAGTTTATCCCTTATAGTTTCACATGTCCGTTCTCACTGAGACTGTCGTTCGTTTTAAACAAGCGACCAATACAAAAAAAAGACACGTCATTTCAAAGCGCGGTCATGCACGATAAACTCCTGGAATGAGCGGAAGGCCAAAATGCCCAATAACATACATTGCTTGAATGCCTTCCCACCAAATCTGAATTAGAAACCTGTTGACAAACTATAAAACCAAACATTGCCCAACAAATTCTAAAAACTTCATAGCTGATGTAGTCGAGATACTAACAATATTGTTGTTGTTGTTATTATTATTATTATTATTATTACCTTCTGCCAATATTAAAAGTAGATATTATAAAAATAAATATAAAAATAATTCCACATTACATTTCAAGAAACTTTCTCCTGCTGGAATATTTTCACGGTAACACGCAATTTATATTGCTTAAACCTGCGGTAGTTTGCTTGAAATTTGGGAGACACATTTCTTCACGTGAACTTCTTCAAAACCAAACAATTTGGGAGACACATTTCTTCACTTGAACTTCTTCAAAACCAATCAATTTGGGAGACACATTTCTTCACTTGAACTTCTTCAAAACCAAACAATTTGGGAGACATTTCTTCATTTGAACTTCTTCAAAACCAAACAATTTGGGAGGCACATTTCTTTATTTGAACTTCTTCAAAACCAAACAAGCCTACACGTATGGCCTAAAATAGAAGATCCATTCCTATTCGACATGTCTCCTTTATGGCCTGCAAAGTTTTCAAGTTCATAAAAGATTTGAATTTTACGAACAAATAACTTTAGTGTTAACTTCATTTCTTATTACGAAATTTAACTTGAAATGTGTCTCTTTCTTCTCGTGATTTAAGTTTTCATTCCACGCACAAGAAACTCAAGGTCTTTACTCTTTAGCTCAGTTAAACACAGCTTAAATTTAATTCTAGAACTATTCTTGGAAACCTTCTCAAAGAGTAACACATTTAATGGACATTAGAACTGTTACTTCTATTATGCATAAATTCATCACTAATTACATCTCTAAAGCTTTGGTTACCGCGTATCTAATTTAGGATATTTAGTAAACTAAGAAGGAAGCTTTAACTTTTCCGCAAATCAGAAGAAGGAAAGGTTTTAAATCGTCTACAATAAAGCCCAAAATTTCGTATTCTGTATGTGACAATCCTTAGCGGAAACTTGTTCTTCTTTTTGCTATCGAAATTCAGCACGACTCAGGCAATTAGCATGTTACTACGTCAGTACACTCACTCACCTGTTTGCCATGGAGTGGGAACTGTCTTATTAATACTAGTAAAAACCCTTTTTGAATGTGAAAGAAAGAAGTTGACAAATATCTTCCAGCTACGTTATCCACAGAAAACAGTTTCTTCGTTGGCATTTCGAAGCTTGAAGATGAGACCATTATTTTATCTCGAAAAGTGGACACCGATTATCGTAGTGATGCGTCGTGTCTAAGATTAACGAAAACTTCAGTTACACCAACTTGGAGAACTGAAGAGTCGCAACCCTTCTACTGATTTACTTTTACATATTATAGTTTGAAAGTGTATTATAAAATTATCATTTCACCGAATATTCAAGCCATGAACTTAAAACACTGTATGAAGATTTTGGTATGAACATCACTTTGTGGAAAAGAGAAAAAGAAATCGACAGTCAATCGCAAAACAAAGTTGCAAGTTTATTTGTCAAAATGTACTACATTTTTTGGCCTTACACGTTCTTCATCAAGTACTCGTTTTTAACAAAAATGTTGAAGAAAACATGCATAAAATGATGCAACTATTATTACATCATTCTTACTAATATGTTTACCGTTGCAAACATGATTTTCTTTAATTTGTAGTAAAACTTAGTGCCGGATGAAGGCCACATAGGCCAAAATATGTAGTACAGTTTGATTTTAAATAAAATTGTCAATGTTTAATTATTATTGACTGTCTATCCTTTCTCCTTAAGTGCCGTAGCCTTTCGATTGTTCCAAAAGACATGTTTTAGATAAGCACTCCTAAATGATTTATTTACCTGTACCTATTTATTTAATCCCTACATGATAAACAGGGAAAATTTCAATTTTTATATTATACTTTTCGATATTAGTGTACAATTTTGGACCGCTTGGCACTAAAAATAAAGGCATTGTCATCCTTTGTAACAAAGCAGAAAATTTACACCAGTGACATGGTGTTAATATTAAATAAGACTTGAATATTTTATATTATTTATTTCCACCCTACCTTTACGAGAAAGTCAAAAGGGCATGGCCGAAATTTTCTCCCAATTTCTTCCCGAAATAAATGCAGTGACAGTACCCCCATAAAACTGATGTTCCCTCTGTATTATTCGCATTTAATCTTTTTAAAATGTTACCTGTTTTTTGAGGTTGATATAGCTGTAAACTTTCTTAGTATTTCTGTTACATTTAGTGTTTTATTTTAATTTAATAGTAGTAGTAGTAGAAGTAGTAGTGGAAGTAGTGGCAGCAGTAGTAGTAGTAGCAGCAGTAGTAGAGTAGTAGTAGTAGTAGTAGAATAGTAGTAGTAGTAGTAGCAGCAGCAGTAGTAGTAGTAGTAGCGGCACCGTTTGTGACGTGTCTGGGGTGTTAGGAAGGTGCCCGATTCGATTCTAGGTCAGAGTAGGGTGATCCTGACTCAGGATTTAGTAGCTTTCCTCAGTTCCGCCTGTCAAGGTACTGCGATTGTACCTAACTCAAATTGCGTTCGTGTGCGTCTTTGGAATTAGGGGCCATGATAGCGTGCCTGATACAGCGACTGGCTACGGGCTGGACGGCCGGGCGTTTGATTCTCGGAGGGTGTAAGAGATTTTATCTTCTTCGTATTCCTCTTAATCGACCTTAGGCCCACACACTGGGACCAGGTCGAGGAGATCGAAGCCGGGATGTGGCGTTGATTACCCACCGCCATCTAGCGCCGAGATTAAGAATAAGTACAGCTATAGCTCTACTCTCACGTTGTGCTTCCTGTGGCATCTAATGGGGTGACCTTTACCTTTAACATCATTCAACTTCATTATTCACTCTTATTCGTTCACTCTACACTCTAACAGGCTTAGAGTTTATTATTGTTGTACTAACCTATTTTAACCTGATTTAATGACACAGCCAACAAACAACGTTCAAATATATAACAATAATTGAGCATCATATTTGCTGCCTTCCACGTGCATTGCTCTGTTTCCATGTTGATGTCAACAGGAAGTGTTCACTTGTAAATGTAATGTTTTACTACTACTACTACTGCTACTACTACTACTACTCTACTACTACTACTACCACTACTACTATTGCTACTGCTGCTTCTACTTCTACTTCTACTACTACTACTGCTACTACTACTACTACTACCACTACTACTACTACTATTGCTACTGCTGCTTCTACTTCTACTACTACTCTATTACTACTACTCTACTACTACTACTACTGCTACTACTACTACTACTACTACTACTGCTACTACTACTACTACTCTACTACTACTACTACTACCACTACTACTATTGCTACTGCTGCTTCTACTTCTACTTCTACTACTACTACTACTGCTACTACTACTACTACTACTCTACTACTACTACTACTACCACTACTACTATTGCTACTGCTACTTCTACTTCTACTTCTACTACTACTACTACTGCTACTACTACTACCACTACTACTACTACTACTATTGCTACTGCTGCTTCTACTTCTACTACTACTCTATTACTACTACTCTACTACTACTGCTACTACTACTTATACTACTACTAGTAGTAGTACTACTCCTACTCTATAGTCTATATTTTGGTGACCTCAGTCTGTCTGCCATTTTGGCTGACATTTGTTGCTTCATCTGCCAGGTGTGAAATGAGACTGGGTGGAAGTCGAACAACGAATTGCTTCGGAAAGAAGTGTGTTATAACTGTAAGCAAATCTGATAACTTATAATTTTATTTATTTATTTATTAAATTTGCGTGATTTTATATAGATAATTTTAGGACTCATGTTTAAATATTGTGTCTGTGAATTAAATAATAACAGCATGATGTCGGAATTCACATGATGTATTATACAGAGCAGGATGATTGGTGATGCATGATATAAGAACAGCAGAAATAAAAGCCCACCCATAGCAAAAAGTGACTGCGCCTGGAGGGTACACAAGTACAGGCCGAAGACAGCATTCCTACGGGTACTGGGAAGGTTGTTGTTAGGGAGTTCTGTCAGTCGCATAAACTTGTAAAATGGAGTTTCTTATTATGAAATATGAAACCTCAGCCATTGAAGCATGAAATTAATGTAAACATTGTCTAAAAATGCAGTTCGCACCTCACGGTACAAGCGATGGGTCTTGAGAGATTTCAGGCTTCCGCCACGCTGTAGTCGGAGGTCTTCGCTCTTCCGACATGTTACGCAGCGTAGGTTGGTACTCTGAGGACCAATCACCGCCTACAACATAGCCTGAGTAATAACGCATCCATTTGCTCCCGGCATTCTTATTTGGGCTGCTGTAGTCTTGGAGAAGGGAGAGATACGCTGTTCCGAAACGTTCGGAAACAGTTACCAACCTACGTCGCCTAACGTGCCAGAAGAGTGAAAGTTTCAAAATGTGCCTTCTTTAAATATACCAATCACATAATATTATTAACAAAAAAACTCTGTTTGATCTGAATATCACGTAGAAACAGACCCAAACGTTCTGTGGAGAAAAGACAGAATTTTGTTAACGTTAAAACACGTGACAGTGGGCCGGGTAGCTCAGTCGGTATAGTGACTGACTACGTGCTGGACGGTCAGGGACCGAATCCCAGTTGGGACGAGATTTTTCGCCCGTCCAGACCGGTCCTGGGACCCACCCAACCTCCTGTACAATGGGTACCGGGTCTTTCCCGGTGGTAAAGAGCGGCCGGGGCGTGGAGCTGACCCCCCCCCCCATCCCCATCGAGTGCCGAGGTCCTAAAAAGAGTAGAGATATACATCTACTCACCCTAACGGCCTGCGTGGCCTATAAAAAGTTTGAAAACCTACCTAAAACATGTGACATATACTGAAATATTCTTTTTAAATCACGCATTTATAAGTAACTCCAAGAAGCAGAGAAAGCTTGGGGAAGCTGATAGTCTGCCATTTCGTCAAGAAATCTCAGATATATACAGATCTTGAAGATTCGCTACCATACAATTCAAAGGCCACAATGAGGTGGTCTTAAGCGTACACACGGTTATTGTCGGAATTCCTGAAGAACAAAGGCCGCTTATAGGAACTAGGCGTGGATATGTGGATAATTTTTAAACCTCTGTCAAAGGAGAAGGAAGTGGGCTGGATTAATTTGGCTCATTTCAGTATCTGTGAGCGGAATCTTGTGAACGTTTTATGAAACTTCGCCTTTGATGAGAACCGGGTAATTCGTTGGCTAAATAAGCGGAAATGAACTCTTGAAGAAAGCAGTTCTTACTCTAGAACACCGTCATCACATTCTCCGGTAATATAAAGGAGATTAATTATTTACTGTACTTTCCGGTCAGGATTGGAATTAATTTTTGTCCATAATGCGAAACAGAACTTTTGTTCCACTCCCAATTCGCTCCGCAGTAGAGCTGCTGTTTATACACAAAACCTGTCAACCTGATTGTCGCCGTCACTACTTTCCACCACTTGGACCTTGTGATGGCCTCTTGCAGTGTCGTTTCACCGTATCTGCGATTTCTCTTAAATTCTGATGATTACGTCTGTTAGGTCGGGGACCGCGGTAGCACAGTGGTTAAGGTGCTGTGTTACAAATCGGAAGGTCGCTGGTTCGATTGCCGATGGTGTCATTGGAATTTTTCATTGACATACTCCTTTCGATCGCACTATGGCCCTGGAGTCGACTCAGCCTCTAATAGAAATAAGTACCAGGAGCATTTCCTGGGGGTAAAGAAGACCGGCGCTTAAGGCTGACAATCTTACCACCAAACTGTGCCATTGTCATGTAATCTGGTAACCTTAACTTCCTGGAACCCTCTGGATCACTCCAGCTCTCTAACGGGACTGATTTACCTTTATCTTTACCTCAGCAGAATATGTAAAGTAATACATTGAGGAAGGGAAATTCTAAGACCACGGTATTCCATTTAGAAATATGATTTTCTATGAAGTTTACTTGTTTATTTAATCTATCTTCTTTGCTTTTCCTCCTGTTGTAACCTAGGTTAACACCTTGTACACGATGCCAAAAAAATGATGTATGATACGCGTACTAAATGCAGCAGAGATCTCGACCGTGTTGCCATGTACGTCTCGCTAAAATAATAAGGTTGGATAAGGTCAGCCTTTGGTGAGTCGTGCGTGTTAACGGAAAGCCTTGATTGGTGGCGAAAAAGGCCGGCGAGTGCGATGGCTGTTGGTCCATCAGACTAGTGGTATGGCTGCAGCAGTGAGATGAAATTGTTTCTGCAACAGAATGGTAGGGAACCAGCAGTCATCAAGCAATGAGGTCACTGTTGCCACTGCACTCCTCGCGAAGCGATATTAGGGCAGTCGAATCAAGGACGATAAGAGGGGGAAAATATGTATCACGGATAAAAGATTTGCTGGTGAGCTCTCACACTTTAAATCATGTATGGGCTGATAACATCAATATGGATCATACTGAAATTAGGGTGCGTCGATGCGACCACACGGACTAATTTGTTTCTATACATTCTCCTACAAGAATTGTCACTCTGTACCAGTGCTCCTGGTTCCCAAATCAGTTGGAGTGATAAAGGTAAAGTCAGGCTTCAGCAGATCGGATCCTCGGATTTACCTTACGTACGAAGTTACTTTGCAGTACTGTCACGAATCAACGTAACTCTTCCCATTCGATGTTTGCGGCTTTTACTATAAACGTTAGCCTTCTAACGTGTTTGAAGAACTGTCCATTTCAACAAATTTAGCACATCTCCTTCTTCTCGCGCAGCACATGCAGTGCAGAGGAGCAAAGAACAGAGAGTAATGTGAACATTATCATATAGTAATCGGAATACGGTTTTTACGTTCATGATCAGTTTAGTAAAAGGTAAAGCATTCCCTTTCCAGACCTGGAGTGGCCCAGAGGGTTCCAGGAAGTTAAGGTTCCCAGATTTCATGACAACGGCACAGGATGGTGGTAAAGTTGTCAGCCTTACGCACCAGCCGCCTTTACCCCCAGAAAATGCTCCTGGTACTCATTTCTATTAGAGACTGAGTCGATCCCAGGGCCATAGTGCGATCGGAAGGATTTTATGCCAATGAAAAATTCCAATGACACCAGCTGGGATCGAACCAGTGACCTTCCGATTTGTAGCACAGTACCTTAACCCCTGTGCCACCGCGGTCCCCTGAGCAGTTTAGTAGCCACCGTATTCCCTTGCGATTAGTTTAGTAACCCATTAAAGGCGAAACGTGTCTATTTTATAAAAGGACTCTTTACGTACCGCTCAGTAAACACTCTCCAGCACTGTTATACAGAACCAGTCGGTTAATGCAACGAAAGGTAAAAGTCGCTGTTTGTTCTGATGTACGTACGAAACACAAAAACGCAGTGTGAGCGTAGTGTAGAAATTTGGTTGTTAAACCTGGTGGTAGGCAAAGTAACCGCTAGAATTTAAAATATCAAATCTCCCAAGTGGCCATTCACACGCGTCTTAACTGCATACCAAAAGGCAGAGGGCACAACACTACAAAAAGTCTCTACATGAATATTTGTTTGGGTGCAGCTGGACTTAATTTTTATTACTGTTTTGACTGATGTGATTCATTCCCTGTCTTGGCCGTGGGGAATGACCCGCGGTGGTCCGCATTCCCATGATGGATTACCTTTCTTGTCATCAGTCGAACTGCACCTACAGCACCTACCACGCGACCAACCACAGCTACAAATTATACTAACATACTCGGAAACATAGTTTCCTTCATATATTAACAAATACGGACGATTTACAAAGCGGTCTAAAATAAATATCGTACTGCGAAAACCAGATACAATACAAAGAATGTTGTTAACGGAATTAGAACCTGCGCTTTAAGAAGACCACGTAACCGATGGATGGATGTTTTTCTAAAGCTTTGTAGCCAGAATGTATATTGCTGTGTGATATTACAGTTAATATTAGGAAATACATTAAGAAGCTGGTTCAGGATCTTTTCCAAAGATGGGTTTTGTTTTGTTAGCAACGTACTTGGTTGTTTACGAGATTAACTGGTCAGTTGGTTAGGTAGCAGGTTCATTGATTGTTCAGTGAGGCGTTGCTTTCTAACCAGTAAACAAAACAACCGGAACCACTTCATATCATATCGCATCACACTACGAAAACAATGTTAAATGACTTGCGTATATGCGATATTTAAAAGCGGAGGATACTAAACAAAATAAAAATTACTTATTTGCTTAAAAATGACACATATGAATCTAATGTCTCAGCTTCTTTCTTCGCTGCACACTCCTTTACCACTTACACAGCTCTCCTTTGTCCCCATAATACTTTTACAAGAAGGACGAGCGGACACAACATGGAAACTTTCAAAGCCGTAAATTTTGTCACTTTTCCTGTAAAAAATGCGTAATGTCTCCGAACAACTCCCCCCCCCCCCCCCCACATCGCTGTCTTCTTTTCTCTCTTTCTCTCTCCCTCTCTATCTCTTTTAGTACTTCAAAGGTTTTAGCCGACAATGGTGAATTGAATGTAATGTGGAGTGATTGCCAAATTGGTGAACTGTTAATTCACGGTGTTACAAATTGATTCACACGTTTATCTGACGACAGCCTTCATGCGTAAAATGTATTTCACTTGCCCTAGTTGCCTTGGGAAACATGCAATTAAGTTATACATGTCAAGACCACCGTTCCTTACTCTTACTAGAGCGGTGCCCATTCTGACTGAACAGTCGGTGCCATTGTTTCTCTGTGTTGCGCTATTGTTTATAAACAAAACAAACGGACGTACACTTCTTTGTCCGCTGTACGACTGCTTTCTCTGTGAATATCGGGGTATACAGTAACTACAGTTTTAAAAAGCATTAACACTGAAACTTGAGTATAAAAGTGTAAATTTGTCATTTTCGAGAGAAAATAAATTTTCCCAGGCGGGAATCGAACACGTACTAGAGTAGTCCATATTGTATCACAATGAAAAATAAAATTTATCTTTACGATGACTGTGTCGACGTTACTGCTTATTGGGCCTAGTGCAGGGAGGGATACATTAATTCTCTGTAGTATTTATGTAGGCCGTGTATGTCAACAACTGACAGCTTCCGGAAACATTTTTACTATTCTGGCTAGGATGTCATTCCGATCTTCACACATTTGACCACCCTGAGCTAGGAAGCGAAAAAAAAAAACGGAACCTTCTCACCGAAAGTCAGAGGAGAAAACCAGAAGTGTTAATATTGGTACTGTGAGTCTTGGTAATGTTTTGTAGAGTCGTAGACTGAAGGTACGTAGTAGGTGGGTCCAAGACGGGTGACGTTGATAGAGACAACTCACATCGAGACAGATTCTCAATAAACGCATTGTTAAACGGGGAGGGTAGTTTCAGACAATATATTTGGCCAAAAATACCTACGTATGTATATATATGTATACTTACAAAGAAATTACATAAAATATGAAATAGCAAACAAATGGCAATTTGAGGTGGAGGCTCTTACACTTGAACCGCAGGCGGGTCATCTGGATAATCATGTCCAATACCCATCAATACATGTTGCGACGCGCGGGCCACCTAAGATGACTTAAAGGAGCAAAACACTTAAGTACGACCAGACCAAAACCTCTTGTTCTCCGCCTCATGACCAGCAACCGTCTTCATAATTCCTTATACATAATTAAGGTGTTATATTAACCGACAATCACAGCCGTGCAGATATATACTATATTGGTCTTTGTTCACTGCTGCTACATGTTTCGGCTGTTTATATCAGCCATCTTCAGGTAAGCCTCAGGTCACAAAGACGGCAAAAGAAGAGGCCTCAACTAACAGTGGTGTGAAATCGTATAAAATAGTAACAACTATTATAACGAAAACGGAATAATAACATTAAAATTGTATTAGAATGTATTAGATGTGCGCAGTTTGTTTGTTTGTTTGCACCTTAATTATAAGCTATTCACAATGGGACGACGTCACCTAAGATTCCTTATCTAGTTGATGCTGTTCCATGCTCCTTCGAATCAATGTCTTGAAACACCTTGATGTCGACTTCATGGGGTCCAAGCTCTCCCAGTCAAACTTGAAATTGTCGTGGTCCTCTCTTTAGACTCAGGCTGAGGCTGAGGTTCCTCAGGTTCGTCAAGAGTTCTTTGAATCCGAAATTCAGCAAGATGGTCGACCGTGAGATCCTGATAACGGTAGTGCAGCAACTGGAAGACATGTCCAGCATTTTACTGACGAATTTGCGCACTTTGCTTAACACGTGTCTGGGGCCAAAGGACGTAATTGCGGAACAACGTAATTCGAGACAACGTGTGTCGCAGGATGAGAGTTTGCGAGTACAGCGTCTTTTAAATTTCGACAGTGAATGGAGGTGAGTGCTTAGCATTTGGGCCCGGCCCGTTTACTCCTCTGGAAGAAAGCATACTTACTCAATAAATTGAAGGATGACTTATTTATGGAGTTCTACATTGCGTTATATAAGTATTAAGGAATGTATCCTATTTACACGTGATTTATACCACAAAAAGCTGTACAAGTTCCTGTAGTATCAGTGAATTGAGATTCGATCCATGCTGCAGTCTTATATTAACTCACGAAAAAAAAAATTAATGATAGGCTTCGTTGAATCTATTGCCATTACTGGGTGTTCTGTTGAACCAATCCCTATACGTGTCTTATGCTGCAGTTCGTACCGTTATGATTACAATTCACACGTTACGAAATATGCAGAAGGCCTTAATGAACAAAAACTTGGAAGATATGTTGTGAGAAATAAGAGCTAAAGAACACAAAAACTGGGAACTTAGGTTGAAAAGAACTGTTCCACGTTCACTTTCCTTGATGACGGCAGAGCGCCTCATGACATCGTAATAAACATGTAAGACAGCGCGGTAACATGCACAGTTTCTTTATGTAACACCAGATTTTGCGCATGGGTATAGCCCGAATGTAAAAGGTAAAGTGATCGCGTTACGGGCCCGGTGTGGCCCAGAGGGTGGGTAGAGGTATAGCTTTACTCTTCCATTACTGCGGCACTAGAAGGGGGTGAGTGGTCAGTTGCACGCCCCGGCCGCACTTTACCTCCGGGAAAGAGCCGGTACTAATTTTGCAGGAGGCTGGGTTGTCCCCAGGGCCGGCCTGCACTGGCGGAAAATCTCGATCCCACGGGGATTCGATACCGGACCGTCCAGCCCGTAGCTCAGTCACTATACCGACTGAGCTACAGACCGAATGTAATCAGTTAAAATTAATTTGAAATAAGCACAAGCTTATGAAATATGCGCTGTAACATTAACAGAAGATCCAATACAGAATATTTCGTTGTCACAAAATCAGGAAATTTCCGCGCTGTTGCCTCAGTCCAACTACCGACAAAGCTGACTGAATTTTTTGTGTTGTTAAACTCGTACGTTCCTCCGAGCACATTCAGGGATATTACTTCGAACAGCTTCTTTATATCTGTTTTCCAATTAATTATTTACCAATCTTTTTTCAATTCGATATCGTTTAATCAGGGTTACTGATAATATCGCTACATGAACAATGAATACAATAAATTGCGCAACACTGGACCAAATGCATTGAAAGCGAATATGACTGTGCAAAAAATAATTCTAGAACAGCGTCACCTGCACTTTATCTATTGCTTAAAAACTTGAAATAAGATAGTTTTTAATCAGTATTCATATCTTTTTATGTTCGTTTCGAATTCATTTGTTCGTGTCTACTAACTCTGTACAGAATACATATTGCGGGGCCAATCTAGTCCAAGACAGCACTAATACGATCAGCAGTGGATTAAAACATCATCCCCCACTCTATGGGGGAATCCGTAACCTTGAACCCGGGTGTTCTGGGTCACGGGTCGACATACAGGCATCACAAATAACCGGAGATATAAAGACGCAGCGGATCTTTTGTAGTTTCATTCCTGCGGGCCATAAGACTTTCAGAAACTGGTGCTAGCCTAACATTCAGGCATAATAGCAGATCATCTAATTAAATAAATACACGCTGATAAGAAATTACGTAAGTTAGCCTTCAGAAAACTCAGGACCTTCAGTTATCTCAGGCAGTAAACAACCAGTTCTGCAGGAAAACATAAAGAGTATGAAATGAAGTATGAGACTGACTAGATGCAAAAAATTATGGTTAATTAATAATCCATTAGCTCAATATATTTCATGCATCGTTATGCCCATCTTCAGGAGCGCTAGACCGTATGTTACTGCATATGGTTTTCAGCACTAGATGTGCTGGCTGGGAAGCAGGCCGCGTGCACGCGACCTGCTTCCCGGCTTCCCAAGACTCCAGCCAGCACATCTAGTGCTGAAAACCATATGCATTAAATACGGTCTAGCGCTTCTGAAGATGGGCATAACGATGCCTGAACATATTGAGCTAATGGATTATTAATAAACCATAATTTGTTGCATCTGTTTGGTCTCACACGTCATTTCATATTAAGGATGCACGGTCACACGAACATCAAATGAACAATATGTTGAGTGCATTTTAATTATAAGAAGCTTGTCGGTAATTTTTCTTGGACCTTTTCATTGCAAGAGCAATATCAAATGGCTTGTTATTTAACAAACAAGAGTGTGCATTATTTATTAGGTACAATAATTACTCTATAATTCTTTAAGAATGCCTTTCGACTGTCACGTGACTCTCTTACACAAACGCATTGAAAAAGCGACACATATTCTTTCTCAGTTTTTTTTTTGCGTCCTACACTGAAAGAAACAACTCAGGTGCATCTAAAAGTAGGTTATGTTTGTGAATGGGATTAAACTAGCTCAGGATATGATCCAGTGACGTAGAGTGAAAATACGATAATGGTCCTTCGGTTTATATAAGATGGGGGAATTTAACTGTTAGCCACATTTTTTAAAGAAGTATATGCAACACTGAGATGAATAAGTAATTATTTGGTAACCGAGCGGAAATAGACTGTGCACATTTGAAGAACATTTGTTTAAAATTTAGGCCCATATTGTTTGGTAAAATAAGTTAATAAAGATGCCCTTTTGCATGCCATGACGGCAGCTGAAAGAGTTTTCTCTGAGCTTCATTTTTCCTGTCGGCATCAGATGGATGTGACTGGCCACCCTTACGTCCCGCCGGTTCACTCTCGATAAAATTCAGAAAGCTGCCTGTCTTCCGCAAATATCTTTACTAACGGAGGATGTTAATACGTGGTCCTTCAGTTGAAAATTTCATACTTTTATTTAAAGCAATTTATACAAGTAAGAATTAAATTTGTGAAGATGCTCGGTGATATTCGCAACGTAAGAACGGAAGACGAAAGTTATTTCATTCTCAAACTTTATCTTTTCCATGTGTGATACAAAACGGGTTTCTAAGATCGTATTTGCATTTCACAAATGTAGTTGAACCGTATTTTAATGGCATCGGCTCTTTCGACACCTCGTCTAGAGCGTCAGATATTCTGCGACATCGGATGACTTCTCGGTGTTAACCATAACAATGTACTTTGTATTACTCGGATAGAAAAACACTCGTTTACGACACAAAACTTTCCCTTTCATGACGTTATAACCGATTTCGACTCTATTTAATTTAAGAGTTAAAAATGTTATTGGTGTGTATCTCCATTTTGACATGCAAATTATTAAAGCAGAAAGCTTGCTTGATCTTTAATAATAATATAGTTTTACACTAGACGGCTTTAAGTTTCGTACATAGGTATATAAGAAGGCTAATCACCCAATAGTGTAATAAATAAGCACAGAGAATTATCCCGTTATGATTTCTATACATAAAATTGTGTTAAATTAATCCTCTAAACCCAGTGTAATGTGTAAGCACCATTTGATTTAACGTGAAATAACCTACGTATTTTGCCCACAGTTTGCATTTACACGTTTAGTCTAATTCCCAAAACTTACAACAATTATTTCCCTCAAATTGTGCACATAAGGACAACGGTACTTACACAATTCAACAGACGAGTCTTCTTAGTAACACTGCTGTTTCTGCGAGGTAGGGACTGAATTCCATATGTTATTTAGATCACCTTCAGACATCAGACGTTTAAACATGCCTTGTCATCGTCCTTTTGATAAGATGTGGTTCGTCCACATCACACAGCTGACTGATTACACACAAAATACCCAGTTTTGACCCTCTAACATTGCGTTATTTCTGCAGGATATATTCGTTCATTCATTCCGTACTCTGTCTTACAACAGGTCCATAGAGTCTTGCAAAGCCAGTTCTTCACAGAGGGCGAGCTAGTACTTTCTTTTTAAAAATACATTATCTTGTACTTTCAAGGTCATGCAGTAGCTGCTTACGTCTTCTTCCTTTACTTCCCGTCACTTCTGTTCTTCCCTCTATCTTTCCTTCAATAACGTGTTTTAGAAGGCAGTTTCTACGCCAGATGTGACCAATCCAGTTAGCCAGTTCCGATACAAATATCAGTTCATAGTTGCACACGGAAAGACTTCTTCTGCTGTTTTAATAACTGAGGCCTCTTATACATTCTATGTCCTTTCACACTTTATTAAAGGTTTTTGCTTATCTGTCGACTGTCCCTTCACCTGGAAGAGCATTTTATTTGTCCGAAGTACAGCGGCCACCCGCACAATAGAGTTTGTCCAAGGTTGGGCACCAGAATGTTCTTAATGCATGTTAATAGGATGTGGCTAAATTGATCAGTACTTATCTCGAGGTAACATATCACACTTTCAAGAAACGGCGGTCAGCGGCTGTAGAATTACTTGCAGACTGAAGTGGTTGCGGCTGTAAAGGAAGCAGTCAACAAGCGACATCCAAACTTCATAAAAAATTGCACTCATAAGATATAAATTATTGCCGTCACCTAATGAAAAGAGGCAAGACGGGCGTGGCATGCAGCATGTATGCAAAAGAAGAGAATTGCAGGAAACGGAAGGAAAAAATCAGACCTCCATGAAGGAGCTTTAGGTTTCTATGACCGTGCATCGTGAGCAAATTGTGAAGTGAGAGAGAAAACCAACAAGATGCAACAGTTAGATGTTTATTATCAACACATTCTCAACATGTTTCGGGCATCATTATGCCCATCTTCAGGAGACCAAGACGTGTGTTACTG
>Ga0131853_10008427_pt1 | contig 18792 bp, 8 predicted proteins | sample TergutLab28metaG_FD_92764 | JGI IMG/M metagenome (GOLD analysis project Ga0131853, IMG submission 92764) | Labiotermes labralis P1 segment gut microbial communities from Petit-Saut dam, French Guiana - Lab288 P1 (version 2) (version 2) | ecosystem: Host-associated > Arthropoda: Insects >...
ACCAGATATCCGCGTAAGGGACTGCGATACGCTAACCACGCATCTCCCGAACCCACGCCCTATGGCGGGACGCGGACTGGTCGACCCAGGTATCGCTTGCGACTGTTGTGCCGAAAATAAGCTAAGCTAATTTAAGTATGGACCCAGTACAATAAATATATTTCACAGAATTTTGCAAGATAAATGACCGCCAAAATATTTTAAACTTACATGTTCAATGAATAATTAAAAGTTAAAACACACACACTTACAAAGCATAATGACAGTCAAACAAAACGGACTATTACCAATAGGTGTCGGCAAATGCCAGCATTTACCGACAGGGTTTGGTAAAAGCCCGAAATGGAAGCGTTTCCAAGCATTTTTCAGACTTTTACCACCTCACTATGATAAATGCTAGGATTTACTGGTAAAACCTAGGTTTTACCGACCTCGGGCTTCTACAGTAACATATACACATTCGAACGGAATCTTCTAAGACGCGTGAAAGTAAAGTTGCATACATTCTAGATTTACCAGTTTCATGCTCCGGCCGCTTCAACCCAAAGGTTCATTGACGTCACTGGACCATATCCCGAACTATGCAATTTCAGGGCACATCTTCACATTACTTGTATTTAAGACACGTTTTAATATTATCCTCCCGTTTTCGCCTAGGTTTCTAAAATGTCATCTTCCCTTCACGTTTTCCAGGTCTCTCCGAATCCCATGACGCTTCTACCTTGACCTTCGACATTATATCGCCCTCTTAATTCCCGGTGCGCAGCACCAGTTACTAATCTCCCAGTCTGCGGCACTATGCGAATTTCCACACCCGAAATATCAGTTCCACCAACGTTATAACTTAGAAGAAGGATTACGAAGATTCAAAGTAAGACCCTAATTGAAATCACTTAATGAGCTCTTGCAAAAGGAAGATAATGATATGGAAAGGTGGTAAAGAAACTAAACGATCTCCTGTGTAATATTTTATCATCACCACCAACCGCCCCCCCCCCCTCCGCGGACCAATTTGACTGCGGCCAAGATCATTGTGGGTTGGTGGCATATTGCTCCTCACATTATGACGCCTTTTTTGTTGCAAGAGGATTAGAGACGGGTTCAAATAACAGAGAAATGAAAGCAGCTTCTATGTGAGTCCAAATACTTGCTTCGTATAATAACAGCTGCTTCCGATAAAGCGAGCAATTACGTGAAGACGGATTACTGTTTTTAGCCCAGCTGCCTTTTGAACTTAAACGGCGAAGTTCGACCATTTGTATAATACAATGAGACGTTCTTAAATTGACACAAAAAAATAATCAGGACGCCATTAATTTTGCTGAGGCTAATGTCAGACTACAGTTTAAGACTACGTCATACCGCGGAGAGTTTAACTAAAAGGGCCCAGTGTTATTCTCGGCTAATTTAATGACTATCACCTGAATGCAACACATAAAATCGAAAATAGTGAAATGATATGATATATTTGTTAAGTGCAATTGGGTAGCCACCCGGTGGCAGTAGTACAGTACACATTTACACACACACAATACACAGAACGTCATATAACAAACAATATATAGAACAACACAAAAAGTTTGGAGAGAGTGCGGGCCGTGCCCCATCTTTGTGGGTTTTACCTTGGCATTTGCCTTACAACTATGGCGGATTAAATCGAATGAAGAATTAAACAGACTGACTGGTAATAAAACAACAAACTATATCAAAGCACAAAGATTAGATTGGTTCGGACACGTACAGCGTATGCCAGATAACAGCATGGTAAAAAAAGTATATGAGTGGGTCACCCGCACTAAAAAGATCGCTAGGAAGACCAAAAAATAGATGGATGATGCAAAGAGCAACATAACAAGGATGAAAATAACAAATTGAAAGGACTGCATCAGAGACCGGACCAAATGGAAGACACTCGTTGAGAAGGCCAAAACTTCTCTGAAGTTGTAGCGCCTCAAGAGAAAGAAGAAGATTTGCCTTACAACTGAGGAAAAACATGGAAAATAAGTGGAAGCGGGAATTGCAACTTTCAAAATTACCTTGCAGCCCTCTCAGATTTAAATAATTCTGACCGAGACAGGCCTAGTCTCCATCACCGGAATGTTCCACGGATTTTTCTAAGGGACACGCCAGAACAGGCTATCAACGTGCCTTCGCACCTGCAGAAGGCGAAAGAACAGCTGAGGGTCCTTTTCAAGAGCATGGAGAGAGCGTCGGAAATATCAGCCACCCTACAGAGACTGGGGAAAAACCACAGACAAATCGTGAGATTCGAACACGTGACGTATCAACACAAAGCACTAAATTGCTATCGCCATGTTCAGCACCAAAGATGGAACCGTAACCTCGCTGCGGGCCGCGGATAAGAATCAACATTATGTTCAGGTCGATAGATATGTCAAGACACATGGCGTTTAAACCACACACACACACTTCAGTGACAAAATCCAGAACAGGTAAATTTGTCACTGCTCACTTCACAACAGCGTATTTTGGCATGGAGGTACAGCTACATTCACTTCCAGACTCGACATCTGATGAAGGGTAGTGTTAACCTTCACTACCCGACTGCTTTATCTCCGAACAGCACCCGGTACCCAAAAAAAAACCGACGGCCGGGTGGAACCGACTGTCGGTCTACGCAGCCACTATGAGACTACAAGCGAAATCAGAAATTCTAAATTGGACACTTTCCATCCCGTTGTGTAAACGTAAACAATGTATTAATTAAACCCGTCTTTACACAACAATACAACAACAGTTGCAGATTATTATTACGACTATTCAACTAAGCAACATGTTTCGGCCTTACTCGGCCATCATCAGGCTTACAAACGGTGGTGTTAGTCAAGGTACATTCGGTGGTTTTTTACCTATGGGGTCCCATGGTTTACAGTATTGTTATCACCTTTCTCGAATTGCAGGTGCTGTTTAAAAACATAATAATACAATAAAATCTGATATTAAAATGACGTGTTTACTATAGGAGTGGGTGTTAGTGCGTGCTATACTGTGAGTACGTCGGTAATCTAGTTGTAGGGGTGTACATGGGATGGTTGTTCGTGTATTTTTCGCAGGCTTGATTATTCTCTCGGTGTGTGTGAACTTTAACAGAAAAACGTAGTGTATAGGCTCTCTCACACACCGAGAGAATAATTTTATTGTATTATCAATTTTTTAAACAGTACTTGCAATTCGAGAAATGTGATAACAATACTGGACACCATGGGATTCCATAGGTAAAACCAATGAATGTACCTTGACTAAAACCACTGTTTGTAACCCTGATGATGGCCGAGTAAGGCCGAAACGTGTTGCTTAGTTGAATAGTTGTAACAATAATCGGCAACTGCTGTTATATTGTTGTGTAAAGATCGTTTAATTAACACACTGGAAATCAGAAAGATGGTGTCTCCCAATTAAGCCTCGGCTTACGACAGATGACTTAGACTATTTTTAAGCTGAAAATTATGGAACTGCCCTAAAAAATGGGGTAAAAACAGTGATTGCAAACCTACGCGCGGAATCACTTTCATACTGTTCACACAGGCAAACATAAATTTGCTGTCATATCGCTTTTCTGGCTTGACACGAGAAATTCCAAGCCGGCAGGCGTAGAATGGTTTGATTGACGGGGTGAGCAGATGACCGGAGGTAAGTTGCGGGTGTTGGAGAAGATTTCCCGTGCTAGGACCATCAGTTAATGGTACAAGAAGTAGACTGACAGGGAGGACAACGTCTGATGCTAAGAAAGCAATTTGTCACCGAAACTGTAACATACGGAGGCGCGTAACAAATTTTGAACGGTGACAACAGACGAACCCCGAGGACGAATGATAATGTAATGACGATGTTAATTACGACACAACGGTGAGGTCAGTACAGCGACTAGGCTACAAGGCTGAACTACAGGGGAATATGTTTAGATTCCGGACAGTATGGAATGTTCTGACAAACGCTAATGTTTGATCGCACATCAAATTCAGTGCGTTACTGTGTGCAGCTAATCTATAACGCAAGTTACAAAGGCAAATGGGGAGTATACAGAAAAATTTTGTCTGTTCATCTATACAGTCCGGTTGAAATGTGATGACACACTCGCAGAAACCAGATTTCGTCTTTCGGCAAAACGGACGAGTCCATTTAAATCGGCGGGCGCGTCAGTTCAGTCTAATACTGGCAGCCGAGCTGTGCGCATCAGCGGTAGTAATACTGTATACACCATGTTCCGAGGTAGTGTGAAGGGTACTGGCTACCCACTCCATTCGGCAGTTTCCCTTTCACTTTCCCTCTCGTGCGTCACCGTGTGCCATCACATTTCAACTGGAGTCTAATGACATGCAGGTGAGAGAGAATTGTTTTACCGACTAATACAGGGAGGTCAGCGTCCGTCCGATAACAATGGCATAAGAAGACAAAAGCTATGTTCGTCACTAAATCATCACCAAACATACAGACATCTTAGAGGTATTCATGTACTGTTGCACGGATACAACACGGAGTCTCATATTTACGGGAGGAATAGCCGATGGCGACTGAACACGTTTAGACAAGAGCATAAATTTTCACAGCCGATTCCAGTGGCCACGCGGTCTAAGTCGTAGGCCTGCGGCCGTTCGTCTGCTGAGACTGTGGGTTCGAATCCCATCGAAGGCATGGATGCCAGTCTCTTGTTAAGTGTTGTATGTTGTCAGGTAGAGGTCTCTGCGACGGGGCGATCCCTCGTACAGAGCAGTCCTACAGACTGTGGTGCGTTGGTGCGTTGGGCCGTAGCACCACCAAAAAAGGGGAGAGTGGGGGGTTTAACACTGGATACGTGACACCTCTTATCGAAGAATGTAAATAGTTCATACACTGTCATGGTGGCCGGAGGGGTCTGAAACATCTAAACCCGATACACAGAACAAACAGATTTAGTTTAAAATTTAAAAAAATCTCTTTTCTTTCATCGCATTTACAACACACCACAAAAAAAAATAGTATGTTGCCATTCAAAAGGGGTAAAGTAAAGAGGGGGGAAACAATTTTTCCAAAAGCGAAAGAGCAGCCCCAAAATTTTACGATGGCATTTCAGAGAAATTCCACACTGAAGACACACAATTCTGGAGTGTCTGTAAACCCTCTGTTTTACTTCGCGCTTTCAATTCGGCGCATGCAAACTGATACACACCTTTTGTATGTACGAAAATACCGCAATAATTCGGGTGGAAACACGAGGCGAGAACACCTTACAAAATTTTGTCGTCCAGCGACAATGCAGCACGGAGTTCACAGACTGCTGCTGTTCACCACGTGTTTTTAACGATGTCTAAAATACAGGGCGGTGAGACGGATGGGACATTAACACGGAAGGTGATTTTATGCAAAATTATACCGCAAAACTTAAAGGCAGCCAACACGCAAACTTGGAAGCGCGTAAGAGTATAATATTACAGAGGCTCCTAAAGTGGAATAAAGGAGTAGGTTAGAATCATCTCGCTCAGTATAAAGCCCAGTGGCAGGATCGTGTGAACACATAAATAAATCGTCAGGTCTTTTAAACAGCGTGGAATTTCCTTTACCGCCGTAACAAGCATTACGTTCTATAGAAGGGCTCTGATCCATGGGGTAATGTATACTACTACAGACGTATGCATCGAATGCAGAGAACAGAAAATACAACACGTATAAAGACGAATACTTGTGGAATCTTGAGGCAGGAGTGACATATTAGACGACCGTAAGATGAATGGTGGCCATCGAATTTCAAATTACAGTCCGGAGTATTCGAAAAAGAAGCGAATGGAAAATAAAATGGGTGGGTTGGATGGGGGCCTCAGTGAAATGGAGGAATTTGGTATAAGGTGAATAGGAAGGAGTGATGGCAGAAAAAGAAAGAGAAACAGGCGGAATTCGAGCATGTTTAAACCTGGAAAAGATCACACGACTGAGTGGAGAGTGGAAGATGGATTCCTAGTTGAAAGAGGCCACATATTTTTAAGCAAATCCTAACCTTTTGCGTTTCTCTTTTACCTTAATATCCCCTTACTTAGAATGAATTATTATTTCAAAATTAACACAACCAACAGAAATCATACTAATAAATTCCAGGCCCAAAATATTTCCCAAAGGTAGTCCATATCCTCAGGTTTGTGTCGCAGTGCTGAATTATAAGCTTTTAACGAATTTTCTGTCATGTTCCAGCGGCTGATGATGTGAACCTCTACTTATTAATAAACAGGAAGTATCGTTGGTTATAAGGCAAACTGTACGACCCGCGATGCAGACTGTCCAACACGTCAGTCACATGAATAATAAATCCTAACATACAACACACGCTTCTGAAAGTGAGTAAAAACCGCAGATTTTATTAACGTTAGTCCAGCACAGTAATTCCGACAGGTGAGGTACTTACGGTCCCTCATAACCCTTCTACGTAAGAAACAACATTTGTAAATAATCCATGACCATGCAGTAAGCTGATTCGATGGGATGAGAAAACAAAAAAAAAAGCAGATAAATATTTAAAAGAATTCTTAAATTAAATTAAATTATATTATATTATATTATATTATATTATATTATACCACATCATATATCATATCAGATCCTACACGATTTGACCACAACTTTGGGCGAAACGTGTAGAAGGCATACAATGTATATAAGATAATCTCAAACGTTAATATGCATTTGTTTGTTTCATTACCACATCGAAACGCCATTTTGTACATCACGAATTTCAAATGGTGCAATAATGTCACGTCTCGTTGCGGATGCACCTTAAAAAAACAGGTTGTCACGCCTTTTGTGTCCTGTGAGTTGGGATTTTGAAACTTTTAAGGAAAAGACTTCATCTTTCACACAAACACTTGCTTCTTACGTAGCAGTGAATACTGCGTCTCGTTTATGGAAACCAATCGGTCATTGTTGTCCATGAAAATAGTCGCTACACGTTCTGGGATCCATACAAAATACACAAATGCATTTTGTAGGCAGAATGTAGAATTCATGATTGTTAAACCTAGCCAGTAGTCTTTAAACGGTTAATTTCGCACTCACATTTCCATAAACGAAAATATGAAACGCTATTATCTCCTTTAATTTACCAGCATTTATAAAAATACGAAAGCACAGTGACCCACAAAATCAAAATGGTGCTTCGATAGGACGACCTCAGGAGACACGTCTACGCATTTTGTGTAAATAAAATGAAATGGCGTTTCCTAAAATAAAAAAAACCATCCTTCCAAGGTGCCCTCAGCAGAAACAGCATAAAATTTTGATCGTATCTCAAGTTACATGGCATTTCTCTTGAATGTGGTTGAGAAACTAACAAAACGAGGTCCCTTTAGACCTTAACGCGTTTTAAAGTTACCTTTCCCAACCACCGTCGAGGGGAACCATAAACCAACGGAGATCGCAGTAGCCCTACGACTACATTACACAATTATTACACATAAAATACATGTATTTATTGTCAAATACAAAACAAAATTGACTTCATAAACATCCTAAGCCCTCAGGACTAAAATTAATGTCCGCATACATGAAAGTCCATTTCGTACCACACAGAGAACACGGCGTGCTTTAATTAGGGCGACTATTCAGTGCATAATGTATAGCTAAACAATCGCTGTTCACGTTAAATATCATGTGAGACACAAACAAACGGTGTGAACAAAATCCGGATATTTTATTATCAAACGTGTCGGTACACGCAGTCACCACTAGGCTACGGGCGGTTGGACTGCTCTACGCTCTAAAAAATTTTGTTTTTTTTTTAATACTTCAAAGTGCTCGCAATACAAAATCGAACAGTAAGTTGCATCTCAGGCTCAGTGTGTCTACCGGCTACTATCAGACGACCGGAAAGGAATAACAAATACATATTTTCTTTGAACGCTCGACAGTTGTTAACACTAACATGGCATTCTGTTTCTCCAGTACGCTGTGCGACCACAAAACACAACAGGTACATGCAAAAGGTCTAAAGGATGAGGATGCGAGATCTAAAGTAGTTTAACGAAGGGTCAAAGGGATGTGAAATGTCGACGAGCCACGTTACCACCAACCGCTGCAGACAGTTCATAGCAAAACGGCATGGACTGAATTTACATCAAATTCGACTGTAACATGAGCGACTAACAGCTCCTAAAATTCCACGTAACCCAGAACTTTTACGTAGACTCCAGTTGAAATGTGATGGCACACTGTGACGCACGGGAGGGGAAGTGAAGGGGAAAATGGCGAAAGGAGTAGGTAGCCAGTACTCGTCACACTACCTCGGAACATGGTGTTTCCAGCATTACTAACGCTGATCCACGCACCTCGGCTGCCAGTAGTCGACTGAACTGACGCCCCCGCCGATTTAAATGGACTCGTCCGTTTCGCCGAAAGACGAAATCTGGTTTCTGTGCGTGTGCCATCACATTTCAAACGCAGTCTGCCACCCTGCGTTATCCACTACCCAAGTCTGTTACTTAGCAACTGAGTATCCACAGAGAAATTGAAAGCATTTATATACCAGAAAATAAAATAAATAATTACATAAATCGCCCATTGAGCAAAATCCATTGTACAGAACGCTGAGTAAGCGAACTGACGAAATATATGAAGAACGGGATATGTAGCGGGCGTGTCTAATTGTGCGCCGTAAATGTAAGACAGAATAAGAATATCAGCCTCAGGGAATTGAACGAACGTTTATTATCATAATTCTTCCGTACAAAGCCCCTGAGGGTAACAGGAACCTGTAGGTGTCTGTCTGTCTGTCAGTCTGTCTAAAGGTAAAGGTAAAGGTAAAGCAATCCCATTACAGGCCTGGACAGGCCCTGAGGGTTCCAAGAGGCTGAGGCTCCCAGATTTCAAGACAATCGGCATATGAAGACGGTAAGGTTTGCAGCCCTACGCACCGGCCGCCTTTACCTCCCAAGAAATATTCCTGGTACTCATTTCTATTAGAGGCTTAGTCGACCCCAGGACCATAGTGCGGCAGGAAGGATTGTGCAAATGAAAAATTCCAGTGACACCATCGGGAATCGAAACCGCGATCTTCCGGTTCGTAGCGCAGTGCCCCACTTCGTGGCCCCCTGTCTGTCTGTATTGTAACTGATTTCGAAAACCTATAAAAGGATTAAATTTCGTGTAAAAAATTGTTCGCTGCAGTAAAATCCTTTTTGAAACACTAACAGTCGCTTAGCTGTTCAACATGTACTCGAATCTCACTGCCCAATTGATACACACAGCTTTACCAAACACAGGCGACACCTGATATTGCCAGATGTTAGCAGTCAGCTTTCTCAAACTTTTACATTTTAATACTCCCGTTGTATTTTAATCTGAATAATTTTTAATAACACCATACATCAATTGACAGTTGTATAATGCTGAACTATATACGTGTACCATTTACTGGCATACCATACCTTGCTGTTGTCTTTATAATATTGTAGGCTATCTCCCTGATCACGACTGCAGTAGGTGGCCGAATCATGTAGGAGGGCAAAAACTAAGCTCCGTGAGATAGTTAGAAAAGAAACTATTGTGTAGAAGACAAAAGAAATACGAATAACACCAAGAAGAAGTCCCTAGCTATTAGGGGAACTCACATATAGCAAATTCTCTTAACATTCGAAACTGCATTTTTTTTGCGGTGTGACTTTATGGACCCCGCATCATTCTCAGAACAGGTTTTTTTTTTGGCGCAACAGCCACCAGTGGGGCAGGGCCTCCTCATTCACGAGGTTTCTAGATCACACATGACGACGCACCACAATCGGTAGGACTCCTCTGGACAAGTGATCAGCCCGACGCAGAGACCTCTACCTGACAACACATAACATTCACAACAGACAGACATCCATGCCCCCGGCGGGATTCGAATCCACAATCCCAGGAAGCAAGCGACAGCAGACCCACGCCTTATACCGCGCGGCCACTGGGACCGGATATTCTCAGAATATATCAGTATTCATTTCTCCAGCAAAACTTCAGAAGCCGGTCTTCGCATTTTCTTTACAGTAAGATATTAATTTTGAAATACTGATAAAATGCACGCTCAAAATGCCCTGTTATAGCCCACAAGTGCAGATGTATCGCATAAACATTGTTTTAATGTACACGATTTCACACGGCAGTTTACACCCCCATAAACAACCCATCATACAGCGTCATATTCTGGATTACGCGTATAGCCTGGTAGAACATCAATTGATGACACTGTGCTCCAAAATTTTGGTACAACACCACCCATACCTGACACACACAAACATAACCATGAATACCAACGCACGAAGCGTCACAACTGTAAAATCCTTAAATTTTGCCTTCACTGTCTTGGATATGCAAAGACAAGCGACGTACGTATAACGTAGCACTGAGGCGTGTTCGCGTGAAAAAGGAAGAAGTATTGCATATTCTGAGTGTGTTTCTTACCTTAGCTATCCAGCATTCAACCCGCATGCGCCGCATTATACTGTCATCTGTGGCCATATTTTTCCACACTATTTCTTTAAAGGCATGATTTTCGGGAGGGGGGGGGGTTAGTTTCTGAACAAAATATGTTTTGATTTTTTCTAAAATATTTATTTGAAACATTTCTGATTCAAAGAGGAAATGAGCGAGATATCATAAATGTACATAGGTCTTCATGTAATATACCCCTTATTGTTGTCATATTTCAATGACACTCGAATTTTCTCTCAACAGAGCTTCGAAAAAAATACTCAAATACTAAATTTCATAAAAATCCATCATGTGGAAGCCGAGTTGTTCCATGCGGATAGACGGACAGTCGGACACTACGAAGCAAATAGTCGCATTTCGCAATTTCGCGAACGCGCCTAGAAAAATAACCTAAGGCACAAGTCTGGTCGACGCCATCATTAGTGTATCTCGCTATGGCCAGAGGTTACGAGCAATTCGAAATATCTCTGTCTGTCCAGCCTCTAATTAAAACAAATTCCATGTATGCTTCAAGCATGCCTAAATACGAACTGCTCCCATAATAACGTCACGCCGCCACGCGTCTTCTGTACATCGTGAGAACATTCTACATCCCATATCTCATGAGCAAAAAAGAGTGCTGTAATCCGGAATCAGAGTTTACGGTAGCAGAAGGATGGTCTATGTGAAGAGATACTGACAATGGCACTGACATGCCAACTGTTTTGGTACACACGTCACAAGCTGTCGCACATTGTCAAAATGTTGCTGGACGCAGGGGGGTGTGGAGCTGGAGGAAAATGAATCCTCGTGAAACGTTTCGATTTACGTAAGTGCGGAAGGAGAGGAGATGGGCAGCAGCAGCTTCCGCTTGCAGCCTTTCATAATGGAATTATGAACCATGGATATATAACTTACTGTGCGTAACATAATTCAAATGAAAACTTATAAACTGTCTGCGTCACGGGCATGTAAAATGCTACCCAGCATCCTCTCCTAATGAGCATTTCAACGAAGACAGGTATAGTCACTCAAACTAGTTACCAAATTCAACTAAATGGATACTAACCACGATAATCAGTAATGATAATAGCGTGGAAAAAGAAATACAAAGACGTAATTTGGCCGGCAATAGAACTTATTTTGCCGCTATAAGTCTCTTCAGGAATCGACTTTTATCCAGAGCTACTAAAATTATATTATATAAGACACTAATAAGACCGGTAGTGTCGTATGGAGAGGAAGCATGGACGTTGACGAAGAAAGAAGAGCAAACTGTGCTAATTTTTGAAAAGAAAATATTTAGAAGAATGTACGGCCCTAAATGTGAAAACGGGGAATGGAAAAGTCGGACGAATCGTGAACTAGAAGAGATAAGCAAAGGAGAAAATATAGTAAAATGGATAAAAGTGCAAAGGATAAGCTGGTTAGGTCACCTAGAGAGAATGGAGGAGGATAGGATGCCCAAAAAGATCTTCACTCAAGAACTGGTAGGGACGAGAAGAAGGGGAAGACCCAGGAAAAGATGGAAAGAGGAAGTAGAAAGAGATCTTCACGTGCCGGGAGTGAGAAGATGGAGAGATTTGGAGGCACATAAGAAAAAATGGAAGGACATTGTTCGACAGGCCAATGCCCACAGTGGGCTGTAGTGCCAATGGAAGAAGAAGGGTACTAACCATGTCATAATAAATGTAAAGGTAAACAAGTACACATTTGCGATGTGGAGAATGGGTCAAGAAGAGCAATTTTAAAGGGTAAGGTTTTCCCAGTCCGCGCCATGAAGGGGCACAGAGGAGACAGAGGTGTATTCCAATGCTTCTTAATCTCAGCACCAGATGGAGGTGTAAGGTTAACTTCAGGCTCCCGCCGCTTTACCACCGGGAAAGAACCCCGGTACCCACCGAACAGGAGGTTGCTTGGACCCCAGAGCCAGTGAAGACGGTTTTGGAGAAGAGAACAAATATTTTGGCCCTGCAGGGATTCGAAACCCGGACCGTCCAACCCGCAGCCCAGTCGCCACTCCGACTACAATAAGAAGCTGGAAATAAAGCATGAGGGGTAGCGAATGACCCCCACTTCCAATCGAAACACAAAGAAATTCGGAAAATTATTGTAGCCGAATATTTTTGATATATCTGTTTCTTAGGTTTGCTGGCGTCAGTTACGGAAGGTTCATAGCCGTACGTTTTGGGTTTAATGTGTCAACGTATGTTCAGAACCGTAAGTGATAGGTAGGAGGGGAGAGATTTAAACGGCGAAACGGTTGGGAGCAGTTAACGGACGTTAGCAATCCAGAGCGGAAGCAGTCGCGTACGAGTGTGGTGTAGGTGGGAGTACAGAGAAGTGGCTGTGTCAGTTTCCTGGAAATGATCTAGTTGTTCTACTGGATATAGCGCTCCATTATTTTATATCAAGAATAAATTGAGTAAATAAAACTTGAGTAAAAAAGAAAATCACTAAAACTAAATGTGATTCGGTGAACCACACCCGTTTCCCGAAAGAAGATCACCTACCAGATTGAGCGCGTCGGGGTAAACAAGTTAAAAAGGGTGATCGTGTAGATTCTGGACGGATTTTAGGGTACGAGGCGCCATCGTTGTTATTTCGTCCAGATTTTCAATTCGTGAATTCTGACTTGCCGTGTCCTTCGATAAACAGATTGAAAATGATGATCTGAAAGAAAACACTGACACACGCAAGCACTTAAAAGTGTCTTTCTGCCTTATACACAACACACCTCAAATATTTTACGGCTTCTATAAACAGATTTACCATCCACAGAGCTCAGACGTTAGCGCTGTTGCTACCGTACAGCTAAAACAACACCATGCGTAACGACAGGAAAGATTTAAGATTTAAAGTTTTGTTTTAACAGAGCGCTACGTCAAAACAATCATGCAGTCTACAAGCAAGCAATGATGTTTTGTTTTTCGCGTGGGATGATGGGTGTAAGCGCTAAAGATGCCATCAAAAATGCATGTCTTCGTGCGCATTGTTCGTTGTCGGAACGGTAAAACCCTCTGGGGTGCAAACCAGTACCGCCGGCCGAGTAGTTCCCGACGTTTAGACGAGTCACATTAGCTCTTTCTTCAGGGTTAGTAACCATGAACGTACGAAACGTCGGCAAATACGCGACCAACGACACAGCGCCATATCCCAAACGACTTGTATCTTCAAAAGCGGCGCTGAGTGACCCTCAAAGCTTGGAATTGCTGTTGTTTGTCCTAATTTAGTCGAAACGGAATTGTGCCGGCAATTTCTCATAGAGTTCCAAAACCAAGTTCAAGGAATTCCGGTCTGCGATTATGGAGTCGTTACATAAGTTACAAACGGACGGGCGGAAGGGAGGGGCAGTGCAACTTTAAAGGGCGACCAACATAGATGGGAATTCGTTTCAAAAGTCGACCGAATCTCAGACATGACTGATTCAGGTCGAAGTATTTTTAATTCCTGTTCCATCAACATTTTCGGTCTAATAATATTATGTCATAATTTACGTGTCGTTTATTCAGACAATGAGGTAGACCGCGTTTGAAATGTGAGGGCACACGCGCAGAAAACAGATTTCGTATTTCGGCGAAACAGACGAGTCCATTTAAATCGACGGGGGCGTCAATTCAATCGACTGCCGGCAGCCGAGGTGTGCGCATCAGCAGTAGTAATGCTGGATACACCATGTTCCGAGGTAATGTGAAGAGTACTGGCTACATACTCCATTCGCCTGTTTCCCCTTTACTTCCCCTCCCGTGCGTCATCGTGTGCCATCACATTTCAACTGGGCTCTAACACAATAAAGGAGAACAGGGTGGGTGGGAATACAGCACGAATGGGAGAGATGAGTAGTGAATGCACAATTTCGACCAAGAATTCTAATTGCAAGCAACAACATGCAATAGCTAAGGTTAGATTGGAGAGCAGAATGTAATAAAGCTGATTCTGGGGGGGGGGGGGGAATAGGGTGCGTTTTTTACGTGGAAAATGGGGCCACAACAAAAAACCAAATTTCAACAAAAAATTATAATTGAAAAAAAAAAAAATGAAAAGAGAGGGGTGAGTGGGGGGGAAGAAATTAAAAAGGGGGTTTGGGGGGGGGGGGGGGGATGTGTGTGCGTTTTGTACTGGAGTAATGTGGCCCGGAAGATAATCCAGCAGTGGACTCTTACAAACCCAACAATGGTCTTCAATAAAAGGCCAGAATTTCCTTGCACAGCAGGATACCAATAATTTTTCAACGACAACTCATCTCCAGTAATTTATATACTTAGTCACGAAGATATCCTCTTTCTGAAGTATCAACATGCTGTCATTTTTTTTTCAGCAACAGCCTTAAAGTAAGTCCTCGAGAAAATCGGCCAAAATTTATTACCCATTAACCACTTAATTACTCAACCAACTAACTAACCAAATGAAACAGAGTCCTTGCTAAAAGAAATTAACAGGTCTTTCAGCTAGTCATAAAAGTCTCCTATTTAGGGAACCCGAAGGTTCATTACCACATTCACAACAGCCCGTCACCTGCTCCTAACCTGAACCGGATATATCCAGTCCATAACTCCCCATCCCACGTCTAGAAGATACATCATATTATGAATCCATCTAGACCTAGGCCTTCCAAGTGGTCTCTTTCCCTTAGGTCTCCCCACCAAAAACCCAGTGCGCACAATTTATCAGCCACATAAATCAAAAGTAACGATTACGCTTATGCAGATTCTGACAATGAATCGCTGCACGTCCGTATCTAATGAACGAAAAGCCTGCCAAGTACCTACACTTCACATTGGTCAGTGCACTGCTGTTCATGCTCGCACAATTCACTCCTTTTACACAAGGGGTGTCCCAACATTCTTTCGTCAGCGAGCCGCAACCATTATTGCGGGCCCGATCGTAGGCTGAACGGGTCAAAATCACAACAATTAAGCAACACACCTAAAGCATAAACTGACGTGTAATATTTCTAGTATAGATACAGATACATGAATATAAAATTTACAAATGTGGCCGCGGGCTGCATAACACAACCTGACGAGCCACGAATTGGACACCCGTGACTTAGAGTTAGGTGCAAGCGTTATGAATTCAAGTCGCATCGTTGGCGGTTTTATTGTATATGTAAACGAGAAGCATTCGTTACGCTCTGAATTCATAAATATTAATGTACTCAGAGTGAGATTCTAGAACAGCGGGAAGACCGTTAGTACGTGCAATCAGAATACAAGCAGCTGACTGCATTCTTTATAACAAATTTAACATCGTTAATCGCACGACATTTTTTCTATCTATAAGAATTAATATATCAGTGCTAATAACAGCTAACGCAATCTTACCGCCACTTTTTTTACTAATCCTTAAAGCTGTATCAAGCAAAATATATTTTTTTTCTCTTATAGTAAACTGATAGAAGTTGCTCAATTATTACACCAACCACTGCAGAAAAATGTGGATCAGTGCTACGGAAGTAGCAGGGCACTCTTCGCAACATAACATTACACAACACGGCATGCTGCCACAACACCCAACTTGTACAACAAAAGTAATCTGTGACTATTTCTAGTGTGACTTTAGCAAGGCATATATAGCTCCCTGATGATGGTCTTAGGACCGAAACATGTCGGAGCGTTTTAAATGTTTTAATGTGCAAATTTTATAAACTTTATATATGTGCAGTGGTTGGTGTAATAATTGAATAACTCGACAACATGCACGGTGTAACAACGAAAATATTAAAATAAAAAAAATGATATAAGTTGGTTTGTTTAGAAGCCTGTTATAGAGGGTCGTTATTTTAAATGTCAAACATCGGTTGCAACTTCCTATTATCTCATTTATCGTACTAAGCTAATCCACTCAGTCGATCGAACACACACGCAGCGGAGTATCGGTGAAAGTGAAGAAGGACAATTGTCAGATAAAGTAAGGACTATGTACAAAGGGAATGACCAGATCTAACTATATAAAATAGACTTATAGATGGAAATATGCGCGGGGTGGTGGATCTGAAAGCAAGTGCCAAGTATTACGAGCAATATCAGTAAGAAGGCTATTGGAAATGGGACGGCAGTGAGAAAAGAATAGGGACTGGAGCGAAAAATAATGTGTTAATTTACGTATGTGAAAAACATGCACAAGCCTTGGCATAGTTCACACTACAGAACGCAAAGTGGCACAGTTCCTATTTGAGATCCAGGAATACACAAATTTTAACAATGGCGATACGAACACAGGCACACGAACGAGAGGTTTAAGAGCCACATCTCTTTACACAACTGTCAGATGATTCTGAAAGTCACAGCGGTTATAAAAGCTAAACATGTAAGGGTAAACTAGGTGCCGAAGGGGGGGAGGGGGGAACAAACCCAAAGGAATGTTTTGAAAATACAGTATTTCCATCCCAAACAGAAAAATGTGGATCACATCAAAGGTGGGAGCACATTTTCGTCAACCATCTGGTTAGCAGTGCCACATTTTACATGGCTTGTGATAATAAAACACATCAAATGTATTCGGATTGAAAGAGACGTCGTCAGCAGGCATATGACTTTGTTACCAGAATCAGGAAAAGTTCAGGAAGGCGTTAACTAAAATATTTAGTGTCATTTGGCAAAGACATGTATAACAAGACACGCTCAGTACTGATAACGTAACAATGAGGCGCGTTCGGGTGAATCATTGTTGCCGTAAAAAAGAAATACATAAGTAATACATATTATGAATGTGTCTGCATTCTTGCCTTAGTTACCCGGCACGCAAATCGCACCTCTTCTACGTTGTATTACGTCATCATCTGTGGCCTGTCGGGCTCTACAATATTTTCCCACAATTTTCTCACAAACGGCAAGATTTTCATTTTAAAAGAAAAGTACTGAATATGAAATGTGTGTTTTGATTTCCTCTGCAACTTTTGTCTGACGCATTTCTCAATCTAAGAAGAATTCAGCGAGGTATTTCCACAAATGTACACAGGTCAGCACGTAAAGTACCCGCTATTTCCTGTCCAAATTTAGTGGAAGTTGAAATTTCTCGAAAGATTTTCGTGAAAATACGTCCAGTGACAGCCCAGTCTTTCCACAGACGGACGGATGGACAGATAGACATGACAAAGTTTAACAGTCGCTTTTCGCAATTTCACAAACGCGCGTAATAAAAGGAAGGGGAATTTACCGATATTCGGATAGCCTGAATGACACTGCAGGTTCATTTTGTGTGTAAGAATTTCACATCAAAATTTAAAAAAAAAAAAACCCCCCACCGGAGGCACTCAATATACCGGATATTAAGGGCGGAAGAACGGGTAATAAAAGGAATGTAAAGGCAAAGGAAAACTGGTGTAAAAAAAATGTCAAAGGAAACAGAAAGAACACCAGCTGTTATTACTCGTAAATATAAGACAGTGCTGTTTACAGAAGGTAGTGGGAAAGTAGGCGAATCTACGAGGTGCTACCCAAAATTTCCGGAAATTTTAATATACCGCGCAAACCATTAGCGCTACGAACTTACGCCATTAGGTGCCTCTTGCTGTATCTTTCAACCGTCAGTCACCCAACTTGCGTCTTTATAAGTGCACGTCTTTCCGCGTTTCGGCCGTTTTCTTTACATCGGTTTCGTGTGGGTCTGCGAATATCGAAATGGCGGATGTTAAGGAGCAAAGAATTTGCATTGAATTTTGCTTCAAGTTCAACAAAAGTGCAGCTGAAACCCACCGAATGCTAAAGCAGGCCTTTGGAGCGCAAGCTTTAAGCCAAGCAAGAACATTTGAATATAACAAAAGAGATTCAAAAAAGAATGATATACGTGATAAGGAAACAAATCAGCAATCACAAACTACAGGCCACACAGAAGTAAAAAACAAAAAGGAAAGCAATAACGAATAGGTTAAAGAAAACAGATTACATCTCCGAGCTAAGTTAACAGGAAGAAGCATTTCTATCAATTGTACAGTACACCAGACGTGGGCGTTATAAGATTAGGCTCGCCCACTGGCCCTCGCTACAGTGAGAAAATAGGCATATATTTTAAAGACGTGTAGTCAGAGACTTCACTATGATTATAAAAGTAATAATGGAAATGGACTGTTGTTATAACGCCTGAGAGGAATGAAAAAAGTCGAGAAAAAAAAAAGAGGCAACAATTCCAACCCGTCTGTTTAATGGAATTACAAATAAGAAAGCCCATCAATTTGATTGGAAAACCTAAATTACGTGTTCATATAATGTACTGTTAATAGGGGGAAAGTAACCCGAGAAGAATCAGAAACCCTTAGACAAATTTCACTGTTATGATCTTATAATAAAACCAACTAGATGCACCAATTTCTCCCCCCCCCCCCCCCCCCCCCCCCCCCGCCCCCCCCCCCCCCCCCCCCCCCCCCCTTCC
>Ga0131853_10008430_pt1 | contig 18786 bp, 11 predicted proteins | sample TergutLab28metaG_FD_92764 | JGI IMG/M metagenome (GOLD analysis project Ga0131853, IMG submission 92764) | Labiotermes labralis P1 segment gut microbial communities from Petit-Saut dam, French Guiana - Lab288 P1 (version 2) (version 2) | ecosystem: Host-associated > Arthropoda: Insects >...
GTGTTAGGACGATGGGACTTCTGAAACTGTGGCCACTCTGACTGTGGTTTACATTGATTTACATATTTGTTCTGCAGTCCGTTCACACCCTCCCTGTCCGTGGGGGGGGGGGGGGGGGGCTCGCGGCCTTTTTTGGCTTTTTGTTTTTCTTCTTTTTCGAAAAATGTTTTAAAAAAATATATATTTGTTAAGGGGGGGGGGGGGGAAGCAAAGAAGAATGACAGGAACGTCGATAGGACGGTTAGTTAGGGGTAGGTGAGGTAATATGTGACAAAGAAAAGGGGATTAAACTTCAGCGGACATTATACGGGCCAATTTGTAATTCCTGCTTGCCTGTCTGTACGGATGGAAGCGCGTAAGGAAAACAGGTCCAGTCGTGTTAGGACGATGGGACTTCTGAAACTGTGGCCACTCTGACTGTGGTTTACATTGATTTACATATTTGTTCTGCAGTCCGTTCACACCCTCCCTGTCCGTGGGGGGGGCGTGCTCTAGGCACTTGTATGGCTACGTCGTCCACGTTACAGTTTGTTGTCTTGAACACAGCGTGACTTTCCTTTCAAGCACATTTCTGTTGTAATAACCATTGTAACGTGCCGGCTGTACCGCTTGTGATTCCCGTCCGTACATGAACTAGTGATACTCTGCAGGTGAGCTCTTCGTAATACTCTGTGTGGATCCTGTGACCTGTCTGAAAGCAGTGAAGCGGGAGTCCTTCTTCAGAAGCTTATAGTGGCTCTGTTGATACAGAAATTTTCGCCTGGTATGGAACCCGGAGTTTTCTTACCATGTTTAGAAGACTCATTTGGGAGCTCCAACTAACCTTCTGACGCACATTTGTAAATAGAGGTACTAAGTGTATTAACATTCAGAAGCTCTGAATGCACCTCCATATTTCATATAATTGTCACAATGAATAGGTATTGTTTTCTTAAACATAATTAACATCTTGGTCTTTGTAATGTGTAGTGTATGTTATGTGAGGCAAGAAGAGAGTTTTAAAAAATGTGGGGTAATTTTATACGTTCGGAGTGCTAAAATTCACAAAAATATAATGTCATTGGTTCTGTGCACAGAAGTAAAATAACATAACAACAGGAAGAGTAGTAATGAGATTAACAGTACGTTTGTGAGAACAGAATTGTGTGCAGTACTGTACAAGGTTTTTGGTGCTTGGCGTTGACTATCCACCCCCATATAGTGCCGATGGTAAGAATGAGTAGAACTGTATCTCTATTCCCCTTCTTTGATGAGACCTTTACCTTTCCTGTACCAGGCTTTAGGAGAGTTCGGTTCGGAACTGCTTAAATTTTATATTTTTATGGGTTTGTAGCTTGCTGTCAATAGGAGTATCCGTGCCGTTAGTACTCCTACGTAAGAGCGAATCGGATTAATATTAGCGTGATGCAACGTCGCGTTCATTGCCCCTACCGACTAAGAATGGAACCAGAGTAGCTCAGACAGTATAGTGAATATGCTGCGGGCTGGACGAACGGGGAATTGTTGCTCGATTCCTGACTGGGGCAGAGATTTGTCTCTTTTCCATGGCGTCCAGAACGGCTGTGCACTGTACCACACCTCCGGTTCAATGAGTACTCGGCCAAGTTGTTGGCCTACCACTCACCAGGTGTAACTCCACGCTAAGAATGCGTGGAGTTATACCCTACGCCCCAGCTCGTTTTCGTGGACTGGTGCTTATTGAAGTAAAGGGACGACTAGTTTTTGACAGGTAGCAATATGGACCTACAGACGAACGCCTAGATGATAAGCAACTTGTCGTGCACACGCGGTAAGCGGGCAAGCCTGCCATTGACGGCGCTTTATTTCGCTGACTTCAATTGGTGAGGTATGGACGTGTTAACGTCTGCCTTTCGATTTTTTACGGAGACCCGGTGCCTGCATTCATGCATGCCACACTGCTGTTTGGCCTGGACACAGGGGAACCTCTCGTGTAAGGACTTACGGAGACGAATGATGCAGTAATACAGAGGTGGCTAAAGAGTCGATCGGGGCCAGTTGTTTGGTCGATCGCGGCCACTTTTTGGTCTCTATCAAAATTTATTTGCCACCTCAGTACAATCAGTAGCTCTTCGTTTGACAGCATTTTTTAGATCACCCTGTTCCTGCGAAGAAGCCTGATACCAGTTGAAGATAATTAAATCAAAATAGCGAAGCCGTCTGACCGATGAACATTTAAAATAGTGTCTTTACTTGTGCTTAAGCAGTTATCAACCTTCTTTCAGTAAGTTATCGCAACTTATGCATTGTCATGCATCACCTTCGCAGTAGGAAGGTTCATGAAAAACATCTTTTAATTATGATAAATTGATTTAGTTTGAAGGATCGGTTTTTAATAAATGAAGCAATTGTCCTTTCGTACGTTTGATTTTCATATGCTGTTTTACATTTCTATGCCTGATTGACCTAGTATTAATGCATTATGTACTGTAGTCAGTCGCTAAAGGTTTTCCTGTGTGAAGGGTAGGTCACTGTGTCCAGAAGTCCGAGCTGCAGGCTATAGCCTGCAGCTCGGACACTTATCCAGCCTGCCTGCACCTAACTTCCAACCAACAACAACCCAAGAACCGGACGGCCCATGTGGTAATCAGCACTATGGTCGTGAGCTCCTGATGATGGGCATAGTAGTGCCCGAAACATGTTGAGCCTATCATAAATATAATCAAACAATAAAGTAGCATCTATTTGGTTCTTATTCTTCAGTTAATTAATGGCATTTGAGTGAGTTTCGTACAGCCGTGTTCAGCTGGCCCTCCACATGTACCGTTGCCAAAACTTCACCGATTTCACTCAAAGTGTATGGGAGGTCTGCACTAAAAGTTGTTGTTTTGATTTTGGTGTAGTCTAGATTGTTAGTAAATTTCAGTGTACTGGCCAAATGAACCGTGCTTGCTATCTTCTAGGTGTTTTGACTTATTCTGTTGACAGCGTATATACGAAACTGATGTTACGCAGGTGTTCAAATGTTATAGTTTTATTTATAAGTGCGTTTTACAAATACGGTCAGAATTCTTTAGGAACATATTTTAATCAAATTTTCGTGGGCGACATATCTCCTGCACGAATTTTATTAACTGCGTCTACATTTAATTGGATTGATATTAGGATTCGGGTTAACACTTCTAAGTGTGAAACTCGTCTAAATAATATTTAAAGTATCACGCTTACGTCACCCTAAATACGTTGCTATTTCCGACACTTGTTCAGCTTATGATGTTTGAGGACAATAAACATTATGTAGTTTGTATGATTCACATAACTGCATTCTGAGCAGAGTGCTGAAGCGTTATTCCAGGTGATAAAACACGTAACCCTTGTACTTTAAAAGGCGAGGCTCTAACTCATTATCGGGTGTGCCTTAATAATTGCGTTCGCGGACTTAAGAATGACTTGTGTCCATAAATACATATGTTGTGTCGTACTTGTATACAGTATTTGCACACACGACCGTGATTTCGAGAGTATAACATCTTCACTGACGGAACCTGTAAATGAACTTGTAGCACAACCTTCTTCTGTTCCCCTGCCATGTAACTCTTGTCCGCTCGATTTTTGTCGTATTGTGTGTACCTTTACAGTAGACAGACTACTTGTAAGCGAAAGTATGTATTGTTGATGTGGTCCGAAGAGTACGCTGCCTTTTCTCGTTCAACTGAATCGATGCCACGTTTCCTGTATATATGCGGTAATAAGGTGAAGTACTTCGGAATCCCAAAATGAATGATGCCGACCCCCTAATGTCTCTAATGCTCGCTAAGTATGCGTACAGGGGGAACAAGTGAGCCTATTCCGATACGAGGAACGCTGCACACAATTACGAGAAAGTACGTACGAATATTGTCATTGGCGACTCTCCCAAGGTCCTAATTACGGAAACTCCCAAGATTCTGTAGTATAGTTTCTTTTGGGTAATTCCCCGGCGTCTGAGTTCTAATAGCCGACGTTTCGGAACCCTCTATAGTTCCATCTTCATAGGCAGGTGGATGAAGTATGACAGGGGATAGGATGTGTGGTGTATTTATACCTGACAGGGTTCTGGCAGGCTGGTGGAGGAGCCAGTGGAAGTCAAGTGGTCACTCGCCTTCCATTGACTCCTCCACCAGCGTGCCAGATCCCTGTCAGGTATAAATACACCACACATCCTATCCCCTGTCATACTTCATCCACCTGCCTATGAAGATGGAACTATAGAGAGTTCCGAAACGTCGGCTATTAGAACTCAGACGCCGGGGAATTACCCAAAAGAAAACATATTACATATAGAACACGGCGAAAGCTTAAAATCAAGAATCCCAAGATTCTGTTTTCTAATTTCCTGCAACAGGTAGTAGTAACGTGGCATACGTACGAATCTGTAAGGTTGGAGGACCAGCAGTCCGTTTCCAGAATAGAAGGGTGCGCACATTCCGTGCGCTGGGTAGCCCTGGCGACTGAATTTGGTGAGGTGGCGCAAAATGTTCGTGGGTCCTCAGTATGATGCTTGCTTTATGTCACCCACGTGGCAGCTAAAGTTTTGAGCTTGCTCCTAGATCATTGGCAAATTTGTACACCCCTGGAATAACAATAGTAACCAGTAGTAATGACAATCAACCGTGGGAACTACAGTGACGAACTCACCGAATATTTCATATAATAAAATTCATACAATAAAACCAACAAATGTATTTGTGTATTAAGATCAACCGATGCTGATAATGCCCCCCAGCCCCTCTTGTTGGTACCATTGAAGAGCATTCAAAATGGCACCATGCAAAGAACGTGCTTGGAATCTTTGTGCACATCGCTGCGGACTCCAGCTCTTTTATCTTGTTAATAAGATATTCTGAGCCAAGTGGGCCTACAGATATTCCGTGTGGAGTACAAAGTTGGAATTCTGGTCGTGGTTCTTTCCAGCCTTTAGTCAGACGAGCGAATAGTGTATCAGTACAATATGCTGTATCTTCACTTTCCTGTCTGCTCGATTTACAATGGCTGTATGTAGCCTCAGACAGCTGACAGCTGTTGCGTGTAAGTTACTGGCACCTTTATCCTGCTACCCGTTCGTTCTTCTTGTTAAGTGACGATCCTTGTACTGGATTTGAATTGTCACGCGCGGCAGATATGAGAAATGCATATATTTCGGTCCCATAACCTGAAGATAGTGGACCACGTGCGAGAAGTCGTAGGCGTGAGTGGGAGAAGAGCTATCTACAGGGATATGAGTGCATCTTGAGAGGCTGATAGTGTCTCAGATAGCTGAGAAATTCTCCACATTTTGGGATGCCGAAAGTTAATCAGCATGCGATATTTGAACAGCTTTGTTGATGAAGATTCAAATATTCTGGGATGTTGCGTCAAGTCGACTCGTAGATAGTTAACCGACGTTTCGGGGGAGCGTACTGCCTCTCCTGAAACGTCCATAGCTATTTACCAGTTTGCACGACGCAGTATTCCACATGAACTGGATCTTTGTTCGTTATCCTGTTCACATGAGACCTGTTCTTGTCCTTACTTTGATACAAATGAAAAACCCACAACCTACAACCGAATTTCTTAAATTACATTTTAATAATAATCCTGCCTACATTTACGCCTTCCAAGTTGTCTCTTCAGGCTTTCCGACCAAAATTTATATGCATTTCTCTTCCCGTGACCCCTCATCGCATTGTCCTTGTCTTGACCATCCCATTAATATCTGAGGCGAAGTTCCAATCATCAAGTTCCTCATTCTGTCAGTATATTTAACCCACTATTACGTCCTGCCTCGTGTATCTATATATTATCCTTATAATTCAGTTCTTATAATCTCTAAAACTGTATAGACCTAAAGTCAATGTACTCAAAATTATCTTACGAATCAAATGCACAGTATTAAATATGTATGAATAGTACAATAGAATTCAGCACATTAGTGGACAACTGTAAAATGTATAAAGTTAAGTTTCCCATTGCACGCCATGGAGGCATATGGGACAGTGTAATGTAATTTCACTTAAAAGTTTGCGCACTAGATGGAGGTGGTCAGCTTCGCGCCCTGTCCTCTTTAACCCGGGGGAAAGCCTCCGTTACCCATCGAACAGGAGGCTGAATGGACCGCAGGGAGATCTCGAGTCTGTAGAAAGGATAAAAATCTCTTGCTGTTGCCTGTAATCGATGCACGATTCGTCAGTCACCTGGTTCGTAGCCCAGTCACTGTATCGACTGTCCCCTCGTTCTATGTTTCTTCCGTAATATGAGTGACCGAGCTGCACTCGGAAGGTAACGTTTGTTTATTTCTGGTTTGTGAAACGACGATGTGATATCTCAGACTGTGCAGCGCCGAATATCAGTTATTAGTGGACAGTAAATTGGAAAGGATATGGAAGGAGGCGATCTGAGTCTAATTTTAGATATTTTTCACCTTTTGTCAGTAGGAACGTGGGATCGGCGCTGAGCACTTCAACAGTTAGGTAAGCCAATCTCTGGGCCGAGATCTGAACTCGGGACAACCAGCACACGACATTTTGTTGCGTCATTGTGTAATTAAGATAGACATTACACAAGTAGGATGCCAGTGTGTACGTTATTAATTTATCTTAGGATATATTCCGGCCAAATGTTATGCAAACGCCCGGATAGGACGGTAGTATCTAAAGGAAAATAGAAGCTTCCTTTTTCCCTACCAGACGTCCTTCAAGGTAGCTTTCTGCATACCATTTGTCCGTATTTGCACGCACGCGACTCACGTAGCCGTGAAAACACGCAAGATGTACTCTGTCAATTATACCACTGGTCTCTATAATAAGTTCCAAAGTCCGAGGATAATCCGATATTCCTGCACAAAAAAAGCAGCGAGCTAAGAGTACTGATTTTCACCAAGAAGTTACAGAAACCCAGCACAAATCGTGTCCTTCATGTATGAAAAGCGTCTCTCACACGTGATGTTCTAGCAACCAAATTATGGAGGCGTGTGCGTAACCATCATCACACGTCTTATGCTGAGGACGTACTGGAACTGCGGTTAGGTTGCAATTACTATGCAAATACTGAGGCCAGGAGGTCAAGTCTTATTAGCCTGATGGATCCTGAAGTTTGCAGTAATATCCTGAAATACATTTCGTACAGTCCTGTGAATGTTGTGTAGATAAACAACGGTTATCTGCTCCGAGAAGCGTACGAAACACATAGAGACACTGTGCGCAGAGCTAAGAGTTATTGAATGTCTGAGCTGGTGGTATTTGGCGTTATCGTTGTGTTATACAGTTAATTATAGAGCTGTAACTGCTGCAAAATCTGTCAGTAGGTGCTGCGTTTTGTCCTCTTTCCAGGAGTGAATTTTCATGAAAATATCCGTTAACATAAATGCAATGGACGTCACAATCCGAGTGACAATCATTACACGGCTTGAAATAGAAAATAGCGAAGTTGCGTTGTGTCTGTCGAACGCTTTGGCTTCGGGCTTTGTACTTCGTTGCATAACGTTTAGTTTGTATTGTGTGTGCATATAAAAGACCAACGAGTTCTCTCTCTCTCTCTCTCTTTTTTCTGCCGTTGTGTGTGTGTGTTACAGTCAGAGTTGGAAGTAGTTAAGAGTAGTTGCAGAGGATGACAGCAAAGTACCATAAGCCTATAGCCTACTATAGCTGGTATTTCTGTGTGCACTGCTACTCTAAACAGCTGTAGATAGCAGCACCAGTTAGTGCATGTTGTTCAGTATGGTGATATGGTGAGAGTGTGTGCATGTTTCCTGGGAGCTGGAATGAAGTAGTCGGTTCCCGGCAGGTGCAAGAAATTGCAACGTTCTCCAAAGTGTCCAGACCAGCTGTGGGGCTCTTTCCCCCCCGGGGTAAAGCAGCCGGGACGTGAAGCTTATCACACATATCTATCGAGTGCCGAAGTTTAGAATGAGTGAAACTTGTCTCTGCCCCCCATATGCTTTAATGGCGTGCACGGGGCAGCTTTACCTCTACTTTGGCTGTGTTGCCTGAAGTCCCGACGTTTTTCAGGTTAGGTTTTTGTTACAAAGTTTGTTCTCAACAATTTATGGCGTAAATTTCCGCGGCCATTATGCTGTATTAAAGATGCTGTTATTGTGCTTCCTTGTGTTTGATTTAAGCGTAGGTGCTTAATGGGAAGATATTTGAAAGTATAAACGGTTTTATTGGTGGGATTTAACAATGGCTGTTGACGGTCGTAGGTGGCAGGTTTATGGTCTTGGGTTGGGTGCTTCTGAAGTGTCAGGATTTATGTACGTTCCTGTACTACCCATTTCCTTCGAAATTTTGTAACGTTATGGTTTTCATATAATTATAGTTAATGTGGATATCTGTGACTGCTACTTGCTTTCTACTGTGTTAGTACTCCATGTCGTAATGTATTTGCCATTCCGGAACCGATGGAAATGGATATAAATCAAATCCTTACTTTATTACTGCATTATATTTTCTCAAATCAAATGTAGTTTTAATTTTTAAAAGCAGTTTCAGAGGCGGTAATGCCGATTCCAAGGCTCCATTAAGCTAGCCCAATATTGCAGTTTGTCCATTGGCCACATTAACGTCTGACGTAGTATAAAGAAGATTAGTTATTTGTAACGGTGACCACTTATTTCATTTCCCAGTCTTATCATATTCACTTCTATTAAGATTTGCTGGCAGTCCTTACGTATAGCAGCAGTTAGAAGAGGGCTTCTGAAACGTATGCTGCGGGGCCTTGTACTGCCTGAACAGCATTGCCCGTCGCATTGAGAGCAGTCCATAATAAGATGCATTTTTCTGTTGCACAGTCTGTCAGCTGCTAATGGCAAGTGCCTGTATGTGAGATGGTTACATAGCCCTCTTTCTTTCTTTCTCTCTTTCTTTCGTTCGTTTTTTTTTTAAGGAAGTAATTCGTGGCCTCAAGGTCTATAGACACCAGCTTACCAATCGAAAATAGACAACTTGTTCTTTGGGTTTGGTTATATATATCTCATTTATGGTATTTATTACTGACTTAAATCTGTCGCCGTACTCATTGCATGACACTACATGTATCACACCATTTATTGCAGATTAAAATATACTGTTGCAATAATTACATTAGCCTTCAGATGTCAGACTTATCGTCTTTCAGGGAACCTGTTTTTCCCAATCTGGATATAGTAGGACCAATTTGTTTAACATTTACTTAGAGCATTGTCTGTTAAGTGTTAAATAATTATTGAGGACAGTCAGTGGTTCTGAAGGTAGAGTACATAGGGACTGACAACGGCTCACGCGAGATGGACGTCTGTTTTGCCAAGCAAGCGTCCGAAGACTCGAAACAACTTTGGCACTTTAGTTTTGTACCTCCTTTTCTGTGCCTGGAGTAAATCAGTTCTCTTTAAACTGGATAAGTATCGTGTAAATAATCTTCGACAACGCGTAGTTAGAGGTTTGAGGTTACAGATTGTCACTTCTATGAAGGAGTACATGAAGTTTCACTCCGAAGTCAAGGGGTGCATGAAATTTTGCTCTTAAACGAAGCGGGTACGTGAACTTTCACTCTGAAACTAAGAGGTACGTGAAATTTCACTCTAAGACAAAGAGGTACGTGAAGTTTCACTCTGAAACGAAGAGGCACGTGAAATTTCACTCTGAAACCAAGACGTACGTGAAATTTCACTCTCAAACGAAGAGGTACGTGAAATTTCATTCTAAAACCAAAAGGTACATGAAATTTCACTGTAAAAGCAAGAGGTAGTGAAATTTCGCTCTGAAACCGAGAGGTACGTGAAATTTCACTCTGAAACCAAGAGGTACATTAAATTTCACTCTAAAAACAAGAGGTGCGTTAAACGTCACTCTGAAACCAAGAGGTACGTGAAATTTCACTCTAAAACCAAGAGGTACGTGAAATTTCACTCTAAAACCAAGAGGTACGTGAAATTTCACTCTAAAGCCAAGAGGTGCGTGAAATTTCACTATGAAACCAAGGGATACGTGAAATTTTGACTGTAAAACCAAGAGGTACGTGAAATTTCACTCTAAAACAAGAAGTACGTGAAATTTCACTCTAAAACCAAGGGGGTACGTGACGTTTCACTCTTATACCGAGGGGTACGTTAAGATTCACTGTGAAACCAAGGAGGTGCGTGAAATTTCACTCTCCAGCCAAGAGGTGCGTGAAGTTTACTCTTGAGACGAAATGCTACTTCGACAAAAAAAAAATTCAAAAATTGTTCCTGAAAGTCCGCATACCATGCATGGTATGTGTTCCAGCAACGTCAGTGCTGAAGGAATATGACTGCTGGTTTGACTCTGTGTTCCTACGCACATCTTTATGGAAAGTAGCTCGATTTACAAGTGAATGGAATAAATTCCACATACTTGAACTGACACACCAGGAGATTGACCTTTCACCTTTTCGTCCAGCCCGAAGCACTCTGTCATTCTCTGTCACTGGCTAGGCTTTTCAGATGTCAAACATTCTTTCAATTTGAAATATCGAACTCCTGCTGTTGGCCCTATGTTATGCATACAGACGGAGTCATAAATGTCATTAAAAATCCTGCTGTTATTAATCGTCTAAAGCACAGTAGTTCATGTACCACCTGCTGTAACACTGAAAACATCTGCTTTTTGTGCACAGATTGTGTTTATGTCTTTCATGTGGTTCTCACAGTAAACATCGATTATTTTCCTAATAGCATTAGCCAGTTGGTTTTTGTAATGGAGAGGCAGTCCGTTTGCTCTTGTCGTACATATCAATTACACAAATTTCAGGCTTTCTGTGGTTGTTCTGTGTTAATGCACAGACGGTGGGAACACTGGAACATTGGGCGTCATGATATATTCCGTACACAATTTATAGGGTTTATTTGGTACATGCTGACGACTGAGGAAGGTTGAAACATGGATTAAGTTATTTAGATTCTGGTATTGATTACCGCTGAGACGGCTAAAATGTTTATTGTATTTATTATATACACGTTTAGACCTCTCCGAACAAAAGTATTTCGTACCTCTAGATCGTGGCACCGCTCAGTGAATGTGGTCTTGCGTAACATTTTTTTTTTAAAAAAGTGGCCTTATTCTGTAAAGTTTAGTATCTTAGACTAAAATATAGTTGTATTTGCAAAAGTTTAACATTTACAGCATGTGTATACAGTGAAATCGCCATGTCAGAGTGTATGTTATGATCTGTAATAAATAAAGTGGACGGCCGTGAAGTGGGAACAGTGTGAACAAGAACAGCTCGATGACCACAAGAATTTCACCTTGAAATTTCACGAAATTTTGTGCTAGTGGATATAATGGAACCCAAACTAATTATATGGCCGTTGGAAGTTGAATAGGATGACCCGACATAACCCATCTCTAGCTGCGGTTCCTTTAGATAACCGTTCCATCGTTCAGTTTCACGTCATAACCCTTGAGGAATACTCAGAAATTACAGCGTCTCTTAATATGCTTGATATGGGCTTAAAAGTTTCTGGAAAGACAGCTTGATGGAATGAGCGTTGCTGCTACCTCTAAGGGTAACTTTTTTTTTGTCGGCAGAGGGCATGACTGTAATGCCGACTGAAGCGAAGGTACTTCCCACTGCCACAAATTGCTGGCATATTCTACTTACTTACATACTCCATGGTGCAGAGTCCTTCTTGAGAAGCTAACCGGTTTGCAGCTAGTCAAGAAATTCGCCGCATTTCACGGAACCCGAAGGTTCATTACCGCAATTACAAGCGTCCGCCACCTGTCTCTATCCTGGGCCAGCCCAATCCAGTCCACATACCCACATCCCACCTCCTGGAGATCCATCCTAATATTATCCACCCATCTACGCCTAGGACTCCCCAGTGGTCTCCTTCCCTCCGGTTTCCCCACCAAGACCCTATACACCCCCCGTCTCCTCACCCATACGCGCCACATGCCCAGCCCATCTCATTCTTCTCGATTTTATCACCCGCACAATATTGGGTGAGGAGTACAGATCATTTAGGTCCTCGTTATGAAATCTCCTCCATTCCCCCGTTACCTCGTCCCTCCTAGGTCCAAATATTCTCCTCAACACCATATTCTCAAACAGCCTCAGCATCCATTCCTCCCTCCATGTCAGCGACCAAGTTTCACACCCATACAAAACAAGAGGCAAAATTATAGTTCTATATATCATAATCTTTAAATTTTTGGATAGCACCATAGAATACAAAAGATGGCACATTCTAGTTACATTTGTAAATATTAGCGGTTGTGCATCGTAATGATAGCATTTCTGGGTTGAAACTAATTAACGCTGAATCAAATATTGTGACTTCAGATAGTGAGAAACCTAGCGTGGTCTGAATCACTCAGCGGTGTGTGTCAGCCTCACACTTTAATGTTATCTGAAGGGCACTGATAAGACACTGCGTGGTGGTAATTAGCTTGAATCTCATGCTGTAATGAGAGTGACGTCTTTCTGAACTAGAATTGTGCTGTACTATTTTGGTACGGATTTAGAATAACTTCACATTTGGCCAGCATATTGTAGCGATTAACAAAGGAAGGAGCGTAAGGATGTGAGTGGCTTCGGCTGGGTCACCTTCCGTGGCGTGGTGCCAATTGCAAGGGAGAGAGGCACCTGTAAAACGGGTTGGTGCGTGGAAGAACTAGTAATGTGACGCATTATTTGTTTATTTTTGAGACACATGTTGTATCTTGCGTCGCTGTATCCGAACAGGACCGTGTAGAGGCAAAGTGCTACATATCTTTCAATTTCAAACGAATTGTACCACTAGCATTTCCGAAACTTGGTCTTTCACTTGAAGCAGCAAGAAGCAGGTAATTGAAAACAAAGTGCGCAGGAATATATTTGAAAGTAAGATGGGTGAAGTAATTATAGTCAGTATTGCATGGCCGTTCCACAGCAAGAAACATGGTGAATTAAACAGTTTGCTTATACTGAGGCAGCGGAAAGAAGTCCCATGGATCGGCAACCACAACTCCCTTTGAGCTTACACACACACGCACACACACACACACGCACGCACATTCCATCTAATGCCAAGACTAAGACTGAGTGGAGTTCTGTTTCCATTCCCTCCGTTTGCTTGCATGTCGTGTCGAGGGACAACTTTACATTTGCTTATTCGGTAGTGTTCTGAAGTCCCTAACGACGTATTGCAGCGTGTAATGACCGCTCTACCTGCCGCAATGCAAGAGTAAGGTTCGCGGTGAAATCGCCTGTAAAATGTCATCACCAAATGCTGATGTTCACTGCTAGTTCCTCCGCTGAACTGCGAGTGTATGTCTGTATCTGTCAGTAAGTGACGCCTTTTCTTTCGTTAGATATTTCATTTCGAAAACCGTCACTCATTTCTTTCTCGTCGTGTATGGACGATACGGTCTGTTTAAAGTAAAGTGGTGTGGCAGCAAGTCATGCAGAGAAACTGTCAGATTCACTTCCCTTCTTCATATCATGAAAAGTTGTCCATAAACTTGAGATGCTATCGCGAAGCCCGAAAGAGTATATAGTGTAATACGTTCGGTGGTCACGTGGGTGCTGGACTGCCTTGACCTTGCAGGAACATGACCTTCTCTCTCTCCCGCCTTGCGTTGGCCCGTCCAACCGCCGGCGTCTCTCGACGTCTCCGTTATATCTACATGCATCGAAGAAGGAGCAAGAATTTAAGCGATTTTAATACCTTTTCGTTTTAACTTGCCCCCATTTTCGGCAGCTTCGTACTGTCCGCGACAATATTGTCTCAGCAATACACGCCACGTTTATGCAGAGATGGGCTGTGATACTTCAGGAACACCGCATATCTGTGTGTGTGTGTACGTGCGTGCGCGCGCGAACGTATCTGCGACACCGATAGGTTGGGTATTCATGTCGTTCTGTATGTAGTGTATTTATTTGTGGTTTACATGATACATTCAGTAGTGCAGATTATATTGCTTAGAATGTAGGATGACTGTCGAGTAATAAATTCGAAAGGATGAGGAAGGAAGTAGTTATCTCCTAATTTGAGGCACTGTCCCGGCATTTGGAGGGACTGAGAATAATCGTAGAGAAACCTTCGTCAGTATGGCTTGCTCCCAGGCCGATATGTCAACTTACGACCAGTGGAATACAAAGTAATAGTTGTAGCTTTTCGAACGCGACATTCGGTCCTGCCACTCTGAAGTCTTGTAAAATTGTCGTGCGTTCGTGATTCTTGTTTAAGCTAAATATTGCTAGGGGCATGTACGCGTATGTTTCTTCCAGCTGCCGGGTAGGTCAGTTCGTATAGAGTACTGTGCTTATGAGATTGACAACCGTGGAATCGTGTTTCGATTCCCGGCAAGGGAAAGGGATTTTATCTTCTCCAAATCGTCCATACTGGCTCTGGGGGCTGTCCCAGCCTCCTGTGGCACAGGGGCTGTTCGGGTTGAAGCTGTCGAAGCGTGAGGCTAACCACTCACCTCCTCCTGCTGCCGAGGTTAACGTATGAAGCCATATCTCTTCTCCCCATACGCCTTCGTAATTTCCACAGGAACACGTGATACAATGGTTTCTTCTCTTCGCCAGTGGTGTGTCCAGACCAGTTCTGGGACTCATCCAGTGGGTTCCAGGAGCCTTTTGCCCATGGTGAGTTGTCCGGAGAGTGAACCTGACTGCTACCTGTAGCTAGTGCTGCAGTGAAGATTGGGTGGACTTTTACCTGCACTTTCACTTTTGTTGTTGAGGTGCTTGCTTACGTACGGTGACAGTTTGTAGTGTTATTAATAATGTTATTGCTACGTTGGTGTTGAACTGACCATATCGTGCCCCTTGTCAGTCACTTGCAGCCATTGTGGAGGATAAGAATGCGTGGAGATTTCCTTGCTTTCCTGCTGTACGTCCCTGGCGGGGTGCTTATAAACAGGGACAGTTTCTAGGGTTGACTTGCGTCTGCTGTTGCGACTTGGGCATCAAAGCGACCTTATCTCCGGTTCAAATTAATCCGTGTATGAACTTTGTTAGGTGGTTAGGATTAGCACTAGTTCTGAGCCGATTCACACCATTGTAGGCTGTTTGGATTAGGCTTTACCCCCCTGGCTGCCCCCCGTCAACCCCACACGTGATGGGTCAGACGCATACTTAATTGGGAAACGATTAAATTCGGTACAGGGGACGGTTACGAAATGTCACTTTGATGGAGGTAATCACGTTGTATCCCAGAGGTAACAAAACAACAATGTTTCAATCGAAACAACTATATTGTATCGGAACCGCACTACATGTTGCGGCTCACTCGATGCATCATCATGTGTATACAGACCGGAATTTGTAGGCAGATGGAACTTATTTTTGTAGAGGGCATCCCCTTGTGTTGTAGAATTGAAAGACAACAATAAATGTATTTGTTCCAGTCAAACACAACAATATTTTATTTACCGTACTGGCCAGTAAGGTAAATAAAATATTGTTGTGTTTGACTGAAGCAAACAAATTTTGACGTTTTGCTGACCGTGCGTCTCAGTGTATTTATCTCAGTAATTAACCAACTTGATGCACAAAATTTTTGTTTTACAATAAGTTTATTTCATGCCTCTACATGTTTCGAGCACATGTGCATCAAGTTGGTTAATTACTGAAATAAAGGAAACAAACAAATGTATTGTTGCCTTTCAAAGGTAACTTATAACATTCCAGTTTCAGTTTTATTGTAACATATATTTTGTAATGCGGGATTACACAAGTATTGAGACTGAAACGTTGTAATATAAGTTTCATTCGCCTATAAATTTTAAGTTTGTATACACCTGATGATGAATATACAGGGGTGCTGATAAGTCATTAGCCCGACCAGGAAGGAAACAAGCTACCTTCCCCGCATTTTATGGAACTTGGAAGTTCATTACCACATTCACAAGAGTCCACCACCTGTCCCGACCGTAGCCGAATCAATCCATTCCTCTGCCCGTTACACTTTTGACAGGCGCAGCAACATGTAATGTGGTGCCGATAAAATATAGTTGTGTTGACTGATCATTTCTAATTTTAGGTACAAAATGTTGTTAACTGAGTGTGAGATTAGTGAAAGTATGCTGAGTTCAAGTGACAATTTACACAGAGACGTAACTTAATTTCTTCCCTTACTTTCCGCATTAATCTTTGCGGGTTTTGTGTGTAATTCATCGCATAAAAATTTTTACGTAGTACTGCTGTTGAGAAATGTTGAGATTCTTAGAATTCGCGCAAGATAATTTTCCTTGTGAGTGTAAATTATACGACTTTTACGCGTGTACCGCGAAATCGTATGACGTTATGAAAGTAAATAACACCTTGGTGAAGTCTATGTACTGTGTTACAGAGTACACGATATGCATTCTTGTTGTACACAGCTCGTAGGAGAGGAGTCCTGTCCGTTTGTTACATCTCCGGAACTACAGCGATATTCTCTACTGGAGGTCCTGGGTTAATGTTCGCGACGGTGTTTTAATGTTAGTTCCGTCGGTCCAATAAAACCCGTAGTTAACGTGAGATGGAAATAGTTCTTATTTCTTATAAACGGCCCATCGTTCAATAAAATGTTATCTTACATAAATGGTAGATCTGGTCTAGTTTTACAAGTTTTATTTCAGACTTCTTCGATATGATAGGTATTTAACGAAATTCCAAGAAAAGTTATAGTTTATTTCATGCAGAGTGTCCGTAGTGTCACAAGCTTTACGGTGCTTTGTTTGAAGGTGTGCTTAATCGTTTGTTCAGCTTCTTCTTTCCATTTCTGATATCTAATGGGATACTTTTTGAAGAACAGCCCACTCGACCATTTCATAGCGAGTTGATTTTCCGTTATATTCTTCGGGCGATGCTAGTATCCGGTCTTTATTTAGAGCAGAGCAGTTTTTTTTGAGTGGCCCAGGACTTGGACTAGAAAACTGCAGAAGTCTTTGCAATCCCGTGAAACATCAAGATTTGTTTCTGTGAACTACGTATAACTGAATAAGGCTTAATTTTACACAGCGTTAAGGATTGGGTGGTCATCTGGGTTACGATGCGGTGTGAACTGTAAATTTTACGAACTTAGCGACTTTCTTATTTCCTATAGGTACAGTAGTAGAAACTAGGTACAGTACTTTCTTCCCTTGTGCTGCCTTTTCTATGTGCATTGCTGCTAACTGTAGTTGGTCTTATGTGTATTGTATTTTATCTTGTGTGTATTTTTGTTACCTCATGTGTATTGTTTTACTATGTGTGTATTGCTGTCTTACATACTTTAGTTGCCGGATTGCCGCTAGAAGTCAGTATCTGGAAGGTCCTGCGACCGGACACCTCGGCACAGGTTCTTCTTGGTTTCCCCTCTGTCTATAAGCGAATGCTGAGATGGTTTCCAAGACTCCCAAGTTGCTACTGCATGCTTCTCATGTAGCCCTGCCGACTTAAATTTCTTAGATCATTATTTCATATTTATGCGACAGCCCATTTGCAGTTAAATATTATTATTATACTATATGAATGTTTCTTGTCACAGGCCTTTTCTTCCTGGTACTTCTCTTGAACCAGCGGTGATCCCCACCGCTCAGGCTTCAAGCTTCACACTACAGTACTTTCTGAATTGTGTGTGATGTTCCAAGTATAGCTGTCTTTTGTAGTAAATCTATCGAATGTCTTCCTGGTACAGCTTCCAAATTTTTCCTCAAATTTCTCGTTACTATTCCAGTGGCTCCAATTATTACTGGTATAATCTACATTTCAGGTTCCACATTCGTTGTATATCTATACATAAACTCTTGTATTTTAACTTTTTTCTTTTCTTTATTATTATTATCATCATCATCATCATCTCCTTTATGCAGGGTATTTATACGTATATTCCTGAGACAAAGTATGTCCCTAGGGAATACATTGTTGCGGCTGTTCTGTTGTTACTATTCATGGTGCTTATATCGTTAGCTTCAGTGTTGAATCTATTGTACTTTTACATTAGTACTTTCCAAAGTATGTGTGCAGTGCCCAGTATGGCTGTTTTCTGGAGTTTTATTATTATTATCATCATCATCATCAGCAGCAGCAGCATCATCCACCGGTATCCATATGCATGCTATCTGTTGCTGCGTTTAAATCGCGCACCTGATATCAATTGAACATCCTGCGTAGACAAATACTTGTGAATGTTGAAAGGGAAAAACAAAAGTTTTGCTTTATATTCTAATTGTTTGTGACGGGCATGTTGTGTGTTTTCGTTTGGCAGTGTTTGTACACGTGCATGCGTGTTGTATTGAAACATGGTGGGAGTGACATGGCACTTAAATCATAAATGAATGTTTATTCAAATCGTTTGGTCAATAGTTACCAACCGACACGGCGTCATATTTCGAAAGACTTGAAACTAAATCAACAAACCATGGTTGCGAAAATTCCGTCATCGAGTTTTACATAAACTACGAATGAGCAGTATAGCGTTAGCAGGCGACGTGGACGTTGCTATTTAGTGCTGTCCGTGTGCTAGTACTGCCCACATCGCCACTGCTTATCTCTCTGTCCTGCTGCTGTTTTTGTCTTCCCTGTGATACGTGACTCCTGTCACGTGACAGATGTAGTGCTCTGTAGCCCCACTGCTGAAGGTGAATTCTTTGCCTAACATGTAGGTCCCTTCTGTGGCGCGTATGGGGGAGCAGAGGGGGGCGTATAGGGTCTTGGTGGGGAAACCGGAGGGAAAGAGACCACTGGGGAGACTTAAGCGTAGATGGGTGGATAATATTAGGATGGATCTCCAGGAGATGGGATGTGGGTATGTGGACTGGATTGGGTTGGCCCAGGATAGAGACAGGTGGCGGACGCTTGTGAGTACGGTAATGAACCTTCGGGTTCCATAAAATGCGGGGAATTTCTTGACTAGCTGCA
>Ga0131853_10008431_pt1 | contig 18786 bp, 19 predicted proteins | sample TergutLab28metaG_FD_92764 | JGI IMG/M metagenome (GOLD analysis project Ga0131853, IMG submission 92764) | Labiotermes labralis P1 segment gut microbial communities from Petit-Saut dam, French Guiana - Lab288 P1 (version 2) (version 2) | ecosystem: Host-associated > Arthropoda: Insects >...
CCCCCAGCCGCCTTTCTTTGCTTACTTTTCTTTGGCGGAGCAAAGAAAGTAAGTGCCCCCGCGGCATGAGCGGCACCTCATTCCCTGCCCGCAGGCAGAATTAGTATTGGGACCTTGACCTTAGAACTTGACCTTAAAGCCCTTAAAGACCTTGACCTTAGAACAAACTCAAAATTAACTAACCGTATCAACGCATTTGTCCACTCCCACGGGGCGTGTGCCCTTGCCAAAGAAAGTAATGGGTGATATACTAATTGCTGGAACAATCATCATCTCTTTTCCAGACAACAGGGGAGCTTATGAAGCACAGTAATTCTTTTGGTGGTTATTTTGCGCTTTACTTTGTGGCGCTTGTTTTTTGCCTTGGGGCAAGGGTCTACCTAAAGCTTAACGCGATGGACCCGGTCACTGGTTTTTATCAGGGAGCCGGGGGGCTTGTGCTGGCTTTTAACGTGGTGTTGGCAGTCTGTGTGGTTTTGCTGTATCTTGTCTACCTGTTGCGACGGACAGACGGAGACTACCCGGTGCTGCGCGAGGATAAGCCGCTTACCTTTTTCGCGTTGCTTGTGGGGATAGCTATAGCCCTCTACCAGCTGGAAAACTTGGGGATACATGTTTTTAGCGGGCTTGGGGCGCTTAACCATGGGGCAGGGTTGGCGGGGCTTTCTCTTATGTTCAGTGGTGTGTTTGGCTGGTTCTCGGCCATTGCTTTTACCTTTATAGGGGCGCGTGCGCTGCTGGTTGGCAAAGGGCAGCTACGCGGAGGGGTCTTTTCCCTAGTGGCCGCCTTTTGGATGATGGTAACCCTGGTGGGCAGCTTCAACAGATACACCACCCTGACCACGATTTCCGATAGCCTGCTGGTGGTGCTTTTTATGGTGTTTGCCACCTTGTTTTTTACCGGGCACGCCAGAACTTTGGGTGGCTTTGCCCGCAAAGATGGCCGCAACTACGCCATACCCTCCGGGCTGGCGGCGTCACTATGTGGGGTTTTGTTGGCGGTACCAAATTGGGTGTGGGCGGCCGCTAACGGCACCCTAGACTTGCCGGCGCCTATGCTGGGCAGCTTTGAGAGCGTGTTTTTATTTATAGCTAGCGTCTACGCGTTTTTGTTCGTGCGTCATACCTGTTTGGGTATCCGCTCGGTTTAATCGGAGTTTTTGTATGAATGTTTGGTGGCAGAAGAAAGTATAATAGAAGTACGCAGGACACCTGGCCTCTAAAGTAAAGCTGGCTGCCTTGAGGTTTGGCAGGGGGTGTACGAGGTAGTTTAGGAGGCGTTTGCCATGAATAAAAAGAGGAGCGAAGGAATTATAGCGCCGGTTATAATCGTTTCTTTGATTGTACTTCTCGACGTTGCGGTGGTTGTCGCGGGCGTGTTTATATTGCGGTCTTTTCTTCCTGAGTACGCGGGCCTTGGTACGTTTTTGCTTGTTGTTGCAACCGTGATGATATCCTCTGTATTGGCCATATATGTACTGCGAGCACGCATCAAAGAAATAAGGAGTGGGCAGGAAGATGATCTTAGTAAATACTGATTACATTGCGGGCAAGGAACTGCAAATGCTGGGTCTGGTGCGGGGCAGCGCCGTGCAGTCAAAACATTTGGGCAAGGACATAATGGCGGGGTTTAAGACGCTGGTGGGCGGCGAGCTCAAGGCCTACACCGATCTAATGAACGAGTCAAGAGCTATTGCCACCAAGCGGATGTGCGATGACGCCGAGGCGATGGGCGCCGATGCCGTTGTAAATATCCGGTATGTTTCGGCTGCGGTTATGCAGGGCGCGTCTGAGATAACCGCCTACGGTACGGCGGTCAAGTTTGTCTAGCGGTTAGAAATATAACGTTCAAGCCCGGGCCATAGCGGAAAATTTTCGCTGCAGCCCGGGCTTTATCTTGTTGCTTCGTCCCGGAATCTCACCTATTTGGGGCTTCCGGCATAAGCTGGTATAGATTTTACTTATCTGCCGGTGCGGGGTTCTCGCGCGTTATACATAAGGAGAAGGATAAAGTGGGTGGGACGATTTATTTCAGTTCGATAAGCTGGGCCATACAGGCCCGAAAACTGCTGGAGCGGCAGGGTATGCCCTCGAATATGCGCAAGATATCAAAGATCGGGTCTGGCGGTGGCTGCGGGTACGGCCTCGATTTGCAGCGCGGGGACGTAAACACGGCCTTGCACCTGCTAAATAACGCGGGTATTAAATATATCGACCCTCGCGATATATCGTGAGGGTTGGTGCTAGCAAAGCCTAAAAGTATATTGACTTGCCGGCCATACATGCGCTCTACTAATTCCTATTTTTTAGAGGGAGGGACTTGGATGATTTACTTTGACAACGGGGCCACCAGTTTTCCCAAGCCGAGGCGGGTGGCTCAGGCGGTGGGCGAAGCCTTTGACAAGTACGGGGCCAACCCCGGGCGCAGCGGCCACGAGATGAGTATAGACACAGCCATAAGGGTCTTTGAGGTGCGCGAAAGTCTAGCCGATCTTTTTGGGGCGCGAAGCCCCCAAAACGTCGTCTTTACGCTAAATTGTACACAAGCAGTCAACATGGCGGTTAAAGGGGCTTTACGCGCTGGGGATCACGTGATAATCTCCGACCTTGAACACAACGCCGTTCTCCGCCCGATTCACGCCCTGGCCCAGCGCGGGGTAATTACATACAGCATAGCCGAGACTTTTCCCGAACATTCAAGGACCCTGGCATCTTTTGCCGGACATATCATGCCAAACACCAGAATGATAGCCTGCACCCATGCCTCCAATGTTTCTGGTGCGGTGCTGCCAATTGAAGAAATCGGCCGGCTTTGCGAAGAACGGGATATCCTATTTTTGGTGGATGCAGCCCAGAGCGCCGGTGTTCTGGATATAAACCTGCAGCGCTGCGGGATAGATTTTCTCTGCGCCGCGGGGCACAAAGGGCTGTACGGTCCAAGCGGCACCGGTCTGCTGATAACCGCCCTTGGCAGCTTTATGGATACGATTATTGAGGGCGGTACCGGCAGCTTTTCAGGTTCCTTCGACCAGCCGGTAGAAATGCCCGACCGCCTGGAAAGCGGGACGGTAAACACTATGGGTATTCTGGGCCTTGGCGCCGGAGTCTCATTTGTTAAAGAAAAGACCTTGCAGGTTATATACACCCACGAGATGAAGCTAGCCATTGAGACTTTCGCGGCGCTTAGGGATACCCCGGGGGTTACTCTCTACACCCCGAGCTTCGAGTTTGGCGCCAATGTACCGGTGCTGCCTTTTAATATCGAGGGTAAACCTTCCGAAGAGACTACCGCCCTGCTGAGCGATAAGGGCTTCGCTCTGCGCGGTGGGCTGCACTGTGCGCCACTGGCCCACCAAAAGCTGGGCACCCTGGAAAACGGTACCGCCCGCATAAGCTTTGGGTCGTTTAACACGATCGAGCAGGTTAACCGGTTGTGTGAGGAAATTGCCAAGCTGGCCCGAGAGTGAAAAGCTATAAATTAACGGCCATCGCATGGAAGGCGATGGCCGTTTGGCTATGGGATTTACTCATTCGTAGGTGTTACGTTTATGTGTACAATCAGGTTGCCGGCTTCTTCTACCGCCCAGACCATTCTTCTGTCTGCAACGGTAATCCGCACCGGGTGAGGCTGTGGGCCGGTTATAAGCGCGCGGTCATTTAAATTTATCTCAACTGTGATATCTTCTAGGGTCAGCTCTTCGATAGCCTCGGCGTCACCCACAAAGGTGATATCGTTTAGAGTGAGCGTCTGCACGATAACCTCGTATCCCTCCGGCTGCCCGGTTATTATAAAGTCCTCCGCCGGGATATCGAAGGTGGTGCTGTCCCAGCTTTCGGGATCGAACTCGACAGCTATCGTTTGCAGGTTGTCTACGTTTATAAACTGCTCGGAGGGCATGTCTATATCGAAAAAGAACAGGTTATTTTCGGGTGTTACGCTACGCATGTTAATAAAGCCCAGCCACCAATCGTTGTGGTTCGCCATAGTGCTTATAGGGCCCGCTATGGTAATTCTGGTCGCCGACATTTCCATCTGCGAGCGCAGTGAATTTTCGGGGAAATTGCTTGGCATATTTTGAAAGTCGACCACAAGGGGCAGCGAGCGTACCCGCAAAACTGGTATCTGCAGCGTCAGACTTTCGTGTTCCAGGTCAAGCTGGGTGTCTTGCAGGTCGATCTCGTTGCCGTCCACATCCAGCAAGGTGATAGGCAACTCCTGGGCCCATGGCCTGTTAAGGGCTTCTTCAAGCTCTGAAATAACAATCACTCGATCTATCCTTTCAAGCTCGGCTTGCGGGCCGGTTATCCAGACACTGCTTGAGGGTGCGAGGCGGGGGAGGTCGGCCATATATCCGGGCGCGCTCGCAAGGCCTGAGATCTCCCAATCCACATCGAACATACGGATGTCGACATGGTCAATCCTTACATTTTGCATAGTCGTGGGGTAGGTGCCCAAAACATCGTAGTTGCCATGGGTGGACCGCGCTACCCATATGTCCAGGTTGTAGTATCCCGGCTCAGTTACATGGTTGACGATTACGCTGACCTCAAAATCTTCCCGCCCAAGGTTGCCGACCACCGTGCGCGGCCCGAAAACTTCTACACGGACAAACTCATCCTCGGCGCCAATAAAGCTTAGCCCCATGGTCGAGAGCGCCGCTTGTACTTCCATCATATCCAAGCGCACCGGCACCTCTAGGATATGGTGCTCTGTCCACTGGTCGGCGCTCATAGCTACGCTTATCCAACCCACTACCGCGATAACCAGGGCAAAAACTATTAAAAACCTGTTGCTGACAAGCAGTCGGTCCAGCCCTCGTAGGTTCTTCATGAGCTCTTCCTCCAAAATGGCTTTCTCTGCTCTTCCGGCTTAGGGATAAGGCTTACTTCGAGCAAAGAGGCAAGGTTAGCCCGCGAGCAGCCCCGCTTAAGCTCGCCGTTTATGGCGACCGAGATCTGCCCGGTCTCCTCAGATACTACTATAGCTATGGCGTCGCTAACCTCGCTGATTCCCAAAGCCGCCCTGTGGCGGGTGCCAAGCTCCCTGCCGATTTCGTTGCTGGCAGAAAGAGGCAAGAAGCACCCGGCCGCGTGCAGGCGACCTTCGCGCAGTATCATGGCGCCGTCGTGCATAGGGGTGTTGGGGTAAAAGATATTGCAGATCAAAGAGGCGCTAGGCGCAGAGTCGATTATTGTCCCGCTGGGGATGATGTCCCCCAATTTAGTCTCCCGTTCAATAACCATCAGCGCGCCGGTTCTGTCTTTGGAGAGTTCCTCCGCGCTTTGGCAGACAGCTTCAATCATGGTGCGTACTTTGGCCATCAGCTGCTCTTTGCCCTCCGACCCAAAGCGGCCAAAGTTAGAAAACTTGGAACGCCCCATCTGCTCAAGTGCCCTGCGCAGTTCGGGCTGGAAGAGAATGACTATTGCCAAAATACCCCACTGAACTATGTTCCTGATTATGGTGGTGAGAGTTATCATGTTGAGATTGTGCGCTACCAACCAGATAAGGAGAATGACAACAATACCCTTGACCAGCTGCATCGCCCTGGTCTCGCGCACAAGGCGGATAGTGTGGTAAAGAATGTAGGCAACAACCAGTATATCCAGCAGGTCGGCATATCCCGCGGACGCGATAACCGAGTTAATGTTGCGCCAAAACTCCCCGGCCGCAAAAGCAAGTTCCTGCAAGACTACACCCCCGTAATAATATAACGAACAACAATGACCTGCCTACCTTCAACCATAGACAGGCACTCAAAGCTATAATGTCCAAGCCTTAGTATGTACATTATACCGAATGTGTACGGAAAAATCTACTTGTTTTTTGCGGTTGACCGTCCCGCGATATATACACCAAAAAAACCTATGGAAGCTTACGCCTCCATAGGTTTTTTTGTGAGTGTTTTAAATACGCTCTAGTGCCGCCATGCCCTTTTGCGCAGAACTGGCAGCGCCGTGCCAAGCAACACGATTCCGCTAAGGGTGCCCCAGATAAAAAAGTTTGTGCGCCCGGTATTTGGCGGGGGGATAAAATCGCTTACAGGTTCGGGTTCTGCTTCATCGGGGGGGTGTTGAGTCGCGCTTATTTCCTCCTGCGCGGTTTGCACGTTTTGGATTCCGGGTTGAAGGCGGGGTATGGTTGCTCCGCCATGAAGCGCCGGAGCAAGATCGAACCGGGTCTCCAGCCGCTCACCCTCAAGGGCAGGCTGGTAATGGTCTATGCTATTGTAGCTTTGCAAGCCGCTAATCGGGCGGAAAGGTGTCGGCTCGTTGCATGGCGGCTGTTCGCCGCTTCTTGCCCGCTCGTCGCAGGCTTGCCGCTCGGCCTCTCCGATAAAGTCTTGGATATCGTCGGCTGCGATACCGGGCGCAGCTATCGCGGCAAAGGTCAGCACCAGCGCTAATGTAAACATTGTAATTCGTGTAATCGTTTTCACAATTTTTCTCCTTTCATTGCGTGCTGGATAATAAGTTTTCCAAGAATCCCCGGATTATACTTGGGGAGCGCGGCAGTTGTTTTGCGACCAAGTGGAGATACTAGCAATATATTTTGCCTGGAAAACGAGAGGAGGAATCTGTTTGAGCGTTGCTGTTATGCGCACTATTCTGATATACTTTATTGTAATAATTGCGCTGCGAATTATGGGCAAACGGCAGGTGGCCGAACTTGCCCCGGCCGAGCTTGTGGTGACTATTATGATTTCCAACATCGCAACATTGTCGATAGAGGATACCAACATACCGGTTTTGGGCAGTATATTGCCAATATTTGTTCTGGTCGGCTGCGAGGTGGTGGAGTCCATCTGCAGCCTCAAAAGCCGGCTTATGCGCAAGCTGTTTTCGGGCAGCCCGCGCGTTATCATCCGGGACGGGGTAATCGACCAGCGCGAGTTGGGCAACCTGCGCTGGTCGATTGACGACTTGACCGAGCAAATGCGCCAGAGCGGCATTTTTGACATTCGCGAGGTGAGCTTTGCAATGGTGGAGACCTCGGGTGCGCTGAGCGCTTACCAAAAATTCGATGCACGCCCGGCAAGTGCGCAGATGTTAAACATACCGGCAAACGGCGAGCCGGACGCCCCGCCGCTCACAGTTATCGCCGATGGCAAGCTGGATGCCGACGCGCTAAGTTTCCTTAACCTGCGCCGGGAGTGGCTGGACAAAATCCTCGCCGAAAAGCAGCTGGCCGTTGAGGATATCTTCATGATGACCTGTGACAGGCGGGCGGAGTACCGCATAGTCGAAAAGGAAAAAGTGAGAGTCAAAGCATGAAGCGATTGATAGTCGTACTTTTCCTCGCGGCGGGGGTTCTTGCCGTTTGCTTCTACGCCCGAGTTCAGGCGACTCAGGCCCGGGACCAGCTGCACACCTATGCGGCCGCAATTTTGGCCGGTGTCGAGCAGGAGGATGACGACGCCGTTAAAAATGCGGTGGAGAGTTTGGTCAGCTATTGGGAGGTAGAGCAGCGCCGTCTGATACCTTTCTTCCGCCACGCCGAGATTGACGAAGTCTCTCGTGCGGTGGCAAGGCTTGGTGCCTACACCGACACCGATGATCACAGCGACCTTGAGGCCGAGCTGCGCGCTATTCTGTGGCAAATTAACCATATATGGGAATCTGACCGGTTCAGAGTGGGGAACCACTTGCTGTGAGCGGTGATTGCTGCGCGTTGCTGACATCGAACTTATAGGGATGCGCACCTATTCGTCCCCCACACAGATTGCAATTTTATCCATATAGTGGTAAACTAATGTGTGGAGATGCTGCAACTGGGGGTGACAACTTTGACGCGCGAGCCGCACAAGAGCGTACAATACCTAAAAGGCGTGGGGGAAAAACGAGCGGGCCTTTACCGCAAGCTGGGCATTGAGACCACTCTCGACTTGCTCTACCACTTCCCACGGGGATATATAGATTTGAGCGCCCCCTATTCAATACAGGAGGCGCCTGTTCTCGAGCCTTGTGCTGTGCGAGCGGCGCTGCAGTACAAGTCAGGCGAGCAGCGCATTCGCAAAGGGTTGAGCATCTTTAAGCTGCTCGCGGTTGACCACACCGGCGAGCTGGAGCTGACGATTTTTAATAGCAAGTATACCGTTGAGCGGCTTGAGCTGGATAAGCAGTACATATTTTACGGCAAGGTAAGCGGCAGCCTTTTGAGACGGGAGATGAACTCTCCAGACATTTACCCCGCTTGCACAAGTACGCGGATACTGTCGATATATCCGCAGACAGCTGGGCTCTCCAGCCGGGTTATCGCAGCGAACGTAAGTCAGGCATTTGAGGATATCGCCGGACTTGCCGACATAATCCCCCCCGCCATGCGCGAGGAGGAAGACCTGCCCGAGTTTGCAAACGCGCTGCGGGATATTCACTTCCCGCCCAGTCGGGAGAGCGCGGACAGCGCCCGGCGGCGGTTTGTCTTCGAAGAACTGCTCACCCTTAGCTGCGCCTTGGAGACTTCCCGGGCGGCCCACCGAAAATTCAAAATCCAGCCGTTGGAGCCAGTTGACTTCGCCGAGCTGTTCGAGAACCTGCCTTTCTCCCCGACGGGGGCGCAGTTGCGTTGCGTAGCCACAGCCGGGTCCGACATGACCGGAGAGACCCCCATGAATCGGATTATCCAAGGGGATGTGGGTTCGGGCAAGACCTTGGTGGCTTTGGCTTGTGTTTATATGACAGCAAAAAACTCACGGCAGTCGGCGGTGATGGTGCCCACCGCAATTCTGGCCGAGCAGCACTACACGACTATGAGCAAGGTGTTGGCGCCATTTGGCATACGGGTTGAGCTGTTAACCGGCAGTGTACCGGCTGCCCGGCGCAAAAAAATTCTGGCGCAGCTAAAAGCCGGGGAGATTGATCTTCTAGTAGGCACTCACGCCTTGCTTTCCGACGGGGTGGAGTTTTGCCGTCTCGGTCTGGTTGTAACCGACGAGCAGCACCGCTTCGGGGTAGCGCAGCGGCAGAAGCTCTCCCAGAAAAACGAGAGCGCCCACCTGCTTGTAATGTCGGCAACGCCTATCCCACGCACGCTTTCGTTGATTATTTACGGTGACCTTGCCCTCTCGGTGCTGGATGAAAAGCCGCCGGGTCGTCTGCCGGTTGAGACCCTGCTAATCGACGGCGGAAAACGCACCCGGGCGATTGGGTTTATGCGCAAAAATTTGGACGAGGGCAGACAAGCATACATAGTTTGCCCGCTTATTGAGCAGGGTGAGGAGCTTTCCGCCAACCTGCGCCCTGCAGTTGAGTACGCGAAGTCTCTAGGCGATGGTGAACTCAGAGGGTATCGCGTGGGTCTTTTGCATGGAAAGATGAAGGCAAAAGACAAAGAGGATATAATGCGCAGATTTAAGGCGGGTGAGATTCAGGTGTTGGTGTCCACCACCGTTGTGGAGGTTGGGGTGGATGTACCCGGTGCGACAATAATTATGATTGAGAACGCCGAGCGCTTTGGTCTTAGTCAGCTTCATCAGCTGCGAGGGCGTGTTGGGCGCGGCGCGGACAAAAGCTGGTGTATTCTTGTGACTGACAGCAAAGATGCAGCGACTTTGCGACGGCTAGGTGTGATGAAGGCCGAGTCGGACGGCTTTAAAATAGCAGAGGAGGATTTGGCTATCCGCGGGCCGGGAGATTTTTTCGGGCATAGGCAGCACGGACTGCCCATCCTCAGAGTCGCCGATTTTGCCGATGATGTTTCTTTCATGCACAGGACCCAGGCTCAGGCGAAGGCCCTTCTGGCCCGGGATCCTGCACTTACCTCGCCAGAGCACCGGGCGTTAGCTGAGCGGGTGTGCAGCTTGCTGCGCTCGGTGGGCGAGCGGCCGAGTTAGCAAACCATGCTTGACAGCGCCGATTATTGTTGGTATAATCGTTCATAAATCGCAGATGTGATAGAGCCAGCAGATACGCTATTTTAGAGGGCTAGCGTAAAAGTGAGCCTGTTACAACTGGATACTGTGCGGCTGTGGTGGAATCGGCAGACACGCTAGCTTGAGGGGCTAGTGGGAGCAATCTCGTGCAAGTTCAAGTCTTGTCAGCCGCACCAAACCATATAAATCCGAACCGCTCCCCGATATTTACAATCGGCGAAGCGTTCGGATTTGTGCTTTATCTAGGCGAAAAATAGTTGTCTGAATTTCTGGCTTACCGAATCTTCCCATCCGTCAAACCGAGAAAACCATGCCATATATTGCGCATCATGTGATAGCTCAAACGCAACATACGGTATGATTTTTGCAGAAAAGCATTTGCAGACGATAGAAATCCCTAAAACGATGGTAGGGTACGCTAAATCAAAAAGAAACAGCCATGAGCGGAATCAAATTCCGCTCATGGCTGTTTCTTGCCTATTTATCAGCCTTTTTGGTTTTCTTAGTTTTGTTCCCCCCCGCCCGCTTCGCCTGCCACTCTGCAAACTCCTTCTGGATATTCTCGTCCTCATACATCGCCTGCATGGTGGGGAGCAGCGCCCGGGCTAAGGCTTCGATTTCGTGCCGAGGAATCCCAGTGCCGTAATCTTTGTGCCGTTTTGCCAACCGCTTGACCTCCGTAATATTCAATTTTCAAGGTGCGAATGTGCTATTTTTTTGAATTGAGCTTATGTAGCAACCCCTTTGCTGGTTTTGCTGGTTTATCCCACATACATTATCGCACAAATTTCAGAAAAGCTCTTTTTTATGCGGGTTATGCAATTCTGTAAAGTCTATGCTTGTGTAATTGCAAAAACGCAACTGTAATTTCCATATGCCTACCCCTATACCCCGTTTCGGGATATAGGGGTAGGCATATGGGGTAGCAAATCACAGCCCCATCTATAATTACATCCAGATGAAAGGCATTGACGGTATACCCTGTTCCAGGATATACCGTCAATGCAGGGGGTGTCCGTTTTGGACACCCCTAGAGGAAGCCTCGAAACAGGGCTCCTCTTCCCATCGGGGAGCAGCATACTCCCTGGTTCGGGAAGCGGTTCCACTACCGCTCCCGCACCCTCTGCGACGTCCTAGCCTGTCGCTTAACCTCTTCCGGCAAGGCATCCACAAATCTTTGAAGGTTGTAGTAATCGGACTGGAGCTGCGCCGTTTCAAGCTGTTTGCTGAAACTCTCCTTTTCGCCAGCCACCGCTTTTTTCGCTAAGACTGCATTTGACTTCTCCAGCCTGTCAATCTCCCGCCGATACTTTCTAACCTGTGTTTCAAACCTTTCCATACTTGGGAAGAACTTTTGGAGCAAGGCCTGCGCCTCATCCCGCTTTTTGCTTGCATTGAGCGGATTTATCCCATCCAGCACGGTTTGTATCTGCGCCGCTTGTTTGGTGAGGTGTACCGCCTGCTTGAATACCCTTGTCGGAATATGCCTCCTCCCTGTTACACTAGCCGATTCCCCTCTTTCTAAGTCAGGGAATTTCTTTACCATGTGCTTGAAAAAGCTATCTTGCCACTTGGTAAGTTGTACTCGGTTGCCGATTATATCCTTTGCTGACAACCGCCCATCCGGTGTTATGGGGGTGAAGCAGAGGTGCATATGTGGCGTTCGCTCGTCCATATGGACTACAGCGGTGAAGATGTTATCTCTGCCAATTTTCTTTGAGAGAAAGTCAGCCGCTGTCTGGAAGAACGCTTTGACTTCTTCTCTTTTCTTGCCCTTGAAGAAGTCTGGGCTAGCGGTAATTAACGTGTCCACAAATCGAACGCTATCTTTGCGGGTTTTGCAGCCTGCTGATTCTATCCGACCGTCCGCTTCCCGCTTGTATGATGCTTCTGGTTTTATGATGTGTATGTTATTCTTACTACGCACAGTGTCTATGTCAGGGTTGCTTGCGTATTTTTCTTTGGTGCGCTCATGGTGAGCCTCCAGCGCGCCGAAGCTGCCTTTTTGTTTTTGGAACCGCATGATTGCGTATTGCGGCATTTATGTCCCCCTTATGGTTTATTTTAGCTGTCCGAGCTATGGTCTAATTATCTCATAAGAAAATGCAATCCCCGATTTTTTGCGGGAATTGCATTTTTGGTGAAATTTATGTATTGAAATTGCAAAACTGCAAGCTTAGTGGTAAAATGTGCTAAAGGGGGCGAGAGTATGTATTTACCCGGAACAATTAACGAACGAATAGGCGATTTGCGGACAAGCAGAGGGCTTTCTCAAAAGGAATTGTGTGAGATGATTGGGCTGGTGCCCTCGCAATTGAGCCGCATAGAGCAAGGCAAAATCCAGAATATCAGCAGCGATATACTTATTAAGCTGTCAAAGGCATTGAATGTTTCGACCGATTACATACTTGGCCTAACCACCGTAAGCGTTCAGAAAAGCTATGATATTAGTGAACTTGGGCTGTCTGAGGGCGCGGTTAAGGCACTAGTCACAGGTTTGGCTGATGTGCGGACTTTGAATAAGCTACTGGAGCATAAGCGGTTCCCTTACCTTATGCAGATGGTCAAATGGTATTTTGATGGTAGCATTGCTACAGGGGTTGCTACCCGGAACGAGCTGATTGATTTTGCCACTTCGACATTGGGGGATTTTGCGAGGGACAACCCCGAATATAAAGATGAAGTTTTGCCGGATGCAAGACGTATCAAATCATATAAACTAGGTGAGCACGAGGCGGAGCTAGAGAAAATTAAGAGTATGTTTTTGGCTATTTTGAAGGACATTAAGAAAAGCATGGGCTCAGAAAAAGTAGCTGGAGATGTGGCTACTGCTGAGTTCTTCTCGGAAATCCGGGAGCGAATAGCGGCTAATCCAAATGAGTTGCCAACAGAGGGCGAGGTTACCGATATGGTGATGCAAATGGTGGGGAAGCAAGTGACGCTGGATGAGAAGAGTATGGAATTATTCGAGCAGTTAGCAAAGCGGCTATTCACTAAGCCGGATAGTCAAGATTAGATTTAGCGATGCAATCGCATATTTTTCAATAGAAAAGGGGTATAGCAGTATGGTTTACTTGATATTTGTCATTGAATCCGAAGAAGATTCAGCGCTTGTAAACGAATTGTTCGTAAGCCATAACAAAAAACTCTTTAACATAGCTTTGAGTATCGTTAATAACAAAGACATAGCAGAGGACGCACTGCAAGATGGATTTATTAAGATAATTAACAATTTACAGAAAATTCAAAAAATTCCCAGTCACGAAAGGGTGAGGTTCTGCGTTGTAATAGTGAAGAATGCATCTGTAAGCATCTTGCGCAAAAACTCACGGCTTTTATATAGCGAGGATTTAACCTATCCCCAAGAGGATACGTTAACAAATATCGAAGACGAATACTTGGAAAAAGAAGATATTGCGGCAATGCTGCAATATCTCGGCCAGCTAAGTCCTAGCGACAGACAACTGATTCTATTGAGACATGGCGATGGCCTGCCATATAAAGAAATAGGTAACTTTTTTGGAATAAGTGAAGAGCTTGCAAGAAAACGAGCGCAGAGGATACTATCTAAAATGCGCAAAGCAATGGCTCTATCGAACACGGAGGATTCTTTATGCCAAGCTTTGCAGAAGTGATGAGAGCCCATATTGATAATACGATTGAGAAATACAACACAGAATATGAGGTGCCAACAGAGCAAATAAAATTAGATGGTGTAAATAAAAATCTGCTTGCGCATAAAATTTTGCATATACCGACCGAGTATCTTACCATACTGCTTATGAAATATTACTTTCAATTCGACAACGATGTTATCACGAAAATTACTGATAAACAGTACGTTTACGGCCATCTGCACTATATTAACGAGCTGCTTATCACCGCTATGGGGCTACCCGAAAAGTCATATATACACGCTGATACATTAAAAAGCGCTTGCCGCATGGCCATGAATAAATATGGCAAGTGTGCTCCCGATGACGATATGCAAATAGAGCCGCAATATTCATACAAATTCAGAAAAGCGCTTAAAGTGATTCCTGCCGCACAAATTCGATATAACATGGTAGTCATAATTGCCAGACGAGCAGCCATGGTGGCGCTTATTATTATAATCGCTTTCGCAGCAACGCTGACGGTAAGCGCGGAGCTTAGGGAGAGATTCTTTGAGTGGGTGCGCAACACGTTCCCGCAATACACAGAGTTTGGTGCGGCATATCCGCCCGGTGTTATAGATGTCGAAGCTTATGCAGAGCTTTTGTTGATGCGGCCACACTATATTCCTGAGGGCTTTCAACTGCTTGGCGAGCCGTTTTATTCACCGACATCTGTACTTCGCACATACATTGATGCCAGTGGTAATACGATAACTTTTATGGCAGCCATCCCTGATGGTACGCTTGCGGGGTTTGACACAGAAGACGCTACAGTATATGAGATTGAGTTCTTAGGCCAACCCGCCTTTATTTGGGAAAGGCAAGGAATAACTTATTTTATTTGGCAGCAATACGGATTAGAGTGCAGCCTTATTGCAAACTTATCTACGGATGTGCTAATAAATATAGCGGATTCTGTGCAATTATACAATAATCAAAAATATTAGAAAAAACATTGTCCCATTTTGCCTTCTCGTGCGTTGTATAGGTGTAAGCCAAATACAACAAATGGGGAGGTTTCTTTATGTCAGTCAAAAAAGCGTTTTCATTTTGCATGGTCACAGTCTTGGCAATTTCGATGCTCGTTGCTCCTGCAAGCGCTCAAAATCCAGTGCCGATATTCGCCGGTGGCAACATTGAATATGAGAGAATATCGCCCAATCTCATATCACCGTTTTGGTCGGAAACTAGCATGGCGGTGGCTAGAATCTCAGCATCCAATAGAACTATCACTTCAACGGCTCAAGTAGTGGCCCACCATTCTACAACACGGATTTCAGGGACAATGTTTTTGGAGGAAAATCGGAACGGAACTTGGCGGAGTGTGGCGTCTTGGTCGATTTCCGGCACAGGTGTACTAACCGCGAATAGGACGTTTACTGGGACGAGTGGGGTTACATACCGCACAAGGATTGTCGTCACTGTTGGGTCGGAGAGGATTGAGAGGGTCTCGGGGGCAGTGAGGGCATAGGGGAATCCGGGTAGATTGGAGGTGGTGATAAATATGATGGTTACATAAGCCTCTAATTCGCTTCTGTTCCTTGTAACCCTTGCGCTTTCGATGGGAAGTACGGTTATAGGCGCTCAAACGCAGGATGAAAGTGATATGGAAGCTACAGAAGTTTTCTTGCCGGGTGTCGCTATAACAGTAGGTAGAGAGCGCCCTGGTGGATTACTCGGCAGTGTAAGAAGCAATAGCAATACAAATGCTGGTATCGTTATTGGCGCTGGACAAGTTGAAAGTGTTCGGCCAAACGGCATTGTAAGGAGTGCTCCTAATGCTTCAAGCGATGCGGAACAAACTATGCAAGCCGAGCGGCCAAACGACATTACAAGAAGTGTTCCTAATACCAGAGTGGCATTAGGAACACTCGAAGAAAATAATGTAACGGCATCTTCTTCCCTCAACGTTAGCCCTGACAGCGCTTGGAGCGCTGCGGCCTCAGGTGGGTCACGGCCGATACAGGTATGGGGAGCGGGATGGAATAGCTATTGGGTAAATACTCCCTGGTGGGTAAGTGTTACGCATACCGCTCCCGGCAGAACCACGCTTACCGCACAGGCAAACTCAGGAGCTTCGCGAAACGGCGTAATTGAGGTTGTGACTAATACAGGCCTAACTAGGCGGTTTAATGTAACACAGGCGGCAGGAGCATCTTCCTCCCTCAACGTTAGTCCTGATAGCAATTGGAGCGCTGCGGCCTCAGGCGGGTCACATCCGATACAGGTATGGGGAACGGGATGGAGTAGCTATTGGGTAAATACTCCTTGGTGGGTAAGTGTTACGCACACCAGTCCAGGCAGAACCACGCTTACCGCGCAGGCGAACACAGGAGCTTCTCGAAGCGGCGTGATTGAGGTTGTGACTAATACAGGCCTAACTAGGCGGTTTAACGTAACGCAGGCAGCGGGGGCATCTTCTTCCCTCAATGTCAGTCCTTCGGGTGAATGGAATCCTGCTGGTTCAGGTGGGTCACATCCGATACAGGTATGGGGAACAGGATGGAGCAGCTATTGGGTACATGCTCCTTCGTGGGTAACTGTTACGCATACCGGCCCCGGCAGAACCACGCTTACCGCGCAGGCGAACAACACAGGAGCTTCGCGAAGCGGTTGGATTGATATTGAAACTAATACAGGTCTATGGCAGTGGTTTCGTGTAACGCAGGCTGCGAATACGGGGGGCGGCGTACCTATTCGACCAACAAGTCCGGCAAATGCGGGGTGGGTGATGCCTAATGCTAACTTCAGGCACATCACTCATAGATGGGGCGATTGGTGGCAGGGTAATCAACATATGGGAGTAGACCTAATAGCGTCATCGGGTGCTACTCGTGGGGCGACTCTCGTGCCTGTTGCTGACGGAACAGTAACAAGAGTTGGGCTTAATACTGATGCTGCTGGATTTTTTATTATCTATCAATTAGACCAACAGCACTATCGGACAGGGATACGACCTGGAATAATTTATATGCACCTATTAGAGCGCCCGCCAGTAAGTGTTAATAGCCGTGTTTTAAGAGGTCAGACTAATATAGGGCGCGTAGGAAACTCTAGTGGTAATACAGGTGTTTCAACAGGCTATCATTTGCATTTTGAAATTAGGGCATACGGAACGGGAGACGCATTAGGCGATAGAACATTGAGCCGAACAGATAATCCTATTCGATATTTCCCTAACGTGAATTTTACCGGGGCGCTGTCACTAAATATGTCTGATTACCAAACTCAAGGCGAAACCTTTATGGAAAGCAGAACTGCTGGTTTGCCTGATGAAATAACCATCATTGACTCTGTGTTGATGGATTATGTCGGAAACGCAGCTTTTACACGATGGTTAAATGCGACTGTTCGAACAGATGAAAGTAGATTATTTACAGTTCTTGATTTCCTTGAATATTTTAACCTAAGCCTTGACACGTATGCAGAGCTAATGTCGCAAACCAATGTTGATATTTCTGAAATTCACCAAGTTGTTGAGTACGCTCAAATTATGGCTGCAAACTACACAATTGCGGAGCATAATGAAGAGCAAGTAGCTCAGGATGTAGAATCAGCTCAGGACGAATAAGTAAGTTCTCTTAATCTGAACGGGGGCGGCCATTGCTATGGCCGCCCTTAGGAGCTATAATACATCTATGAGGTGATAACTTTGAAAAAAATACTTCTGTGCCTTATGCCTTTTTTGTTTGCACTATCTGCTTGCGCTAACCTTATTCAAAACACTACCCCACCACACACATCACCTACAACCTCCGAAACAAATGCAGAAGAAATAACATCAGGCTCTGCAAACGAACATGAATCCGAGCCATACACTGAGCAGGATAATACGTATTATCCTGTGGCTGAGTATCAGCCAATTTTACCGAGCGCTACTACAGTGGTTTCGGCTAGTGAATCGCATATTGCAGCCTTAAACTCAGATGGCACTGTGGTGGCTGTGGGTGACGAATCATTTCGCTTCCACGGTCACCTTGATGTTGAAGGATGGAGCGATATTGTGTCGGTAGCAGCAGGCGGGAACATACACGAAGGGTTACACACTCTCGGGGTAAAGTCGGATGGAACTGTTGTAATTGCAGGGAACCAATTTGAGCACTTCAATACTACGCAGTGGAGCGATATTGTGTCAGTAGCGGTGTCTGGAAACCATGTGGTTGGGCTAAAGTCTGACGGTACGGTTGTAGCAACGGTTAATCATTATACCACTCAGCTTAATGTTGCAGAGTGGAGCGATATTGTAGCGATATCGGCGGGGCACAGCCATGCCGTTGGACTGAGGTCGGATGGCACAGTGGTAACCACAGGAGGAAATGATTATGGGCAGCGCGATGTTGATGATTGGAGTGACATCGTAGCGGTGTCGGCGGGACATGTGTTTACTGTTGGTCTTAGGTCGGATGGCACGGTTGTAGCTGTGGGTGCCGATAGGCTTGGTCAGCTTGATATTTCAGGGTGGAGGGATATTATGGCAGTGTCGGCCGGTGGTAATCACACTGTTGGGCTTAGGTCGGATGGTATGGTTATGTCTACTGAGATTCGTGGTTTCGGGAGTTTGGATGGTGATGGGGGTATTGATATTACCTTCGATATTTCCGATTGGCGCGATATTGTAGCGGTCGCAGGAGGCCATAATTTCATTGCCGGCATTAGGTCAGACGGTAGTGCCGTAGAAACGTTGAATTATGGTGTTGCAACTTGGAGTAACATAAGAATCCCATAGCAAAAGGAACATATTGCAAAACCCCATATGCCTACCCACATTCTATCAAAAATCTACGAGTGTATATACACAATCCAGCGGTGCCCGGTGTGTAGGCATAACACACTAGACTTTGCCTATGGCAAAATCGTGTGCCAAAGGGGTCTGCACCCCCTTTGGAAACCCCCGCTCAACCTACGAACCGTATTATTTTACTAACGCAAAATAATACGGTTCGTAGGTTTTTGTTGGAGGGCATTGCTCAAATTCCTCATATCATTACGCAATATCAGCGTTGACAATCTCTGTGATTTGAGTTATACTTACACCAACTCAAACTGGAGGTATTTGCAATGAAAGAAGTGGGTAAACGTCTGCGGGCTCTGCGAGAGGGTGCTATGCTATCACAGGTGAAAATGGCGCAGGCCGTTGGCTCTACACAGTCGGGCATCAACCGATATGAAAACGGTCAATCCACCCCATCAGTTACCTTGTTCTGCGCGTATGCCGATTACTTTGATGTTTCGCTTGACTATATTTTTGCTCGAACGGA
>Ga0131853_10008432_pt1 | contig 18784 bp, 10 predicted proteins | sample TergutLab28metaG_FD_92764 | JGI IMG/M metagenome (GOLD analysis project Ga0131853, IMG submission 92764) | Labiotermes labralis P1 segment gut microbial communities from Petit-Saut dam, French Guiana - Lab288 P1 (version 2) (version 2) | ecosystem: Host-associated > Arthropoda: Insects >...
ACCGACAGAGCGGCCGCCGCCGGTCGGCGAAGTTAGTGCCAACTTTTGCGGATAGAGGGGTGTCACGTGGTCAGCGCAACGGGTCCCCACAGCCGTTAATCTCTGTTTTCTGGACCTGGAGCCACTACTTTTTTCATTCAAGTAGCTCCTCAATTGACCTCACGAGGCTCACGTGGCTGAGTGGACCCCGTTCCAAACCCACTACTACACAGAAAATCTGGTAGCGCCGGGGATCGAACCCGGGACCTCTGTATCTGTAGCCAAGACCACAGAGGCGGTCACCTAGACGCTCTACATTACCTTATTGTCTGCATTTTCAGACAGGTTTCATTTCTAGTGATGATTTCTGGTTTGTTCTTGAAGAAGCTCGAAGATGACAGAAGGCATAATCAAGTGACCAAGGAACTATACAAAGAACGACCTGCATAGCGTTCAATGTGTTGATACAGATGGGGTAGCTGTTTGTTGTATCTCGAACCCAACCTGAAATTCGGTAAGATGCAATTGTCAGTACGAGGCATGAGTACGTCCTGAACATTAGTGAACCTCAGTCTCGTTCATGTTGGATTTAAGAAACATTTATGTTCAATAACGCACGAGTAATTTACTACGAATCGTTAGTTATGTATTAAATAAAGACAGATTACTGACATACAATGTTTATCATGTCTCTGAGCATGGCAGATGTCATAGGATCTGTCCGGCACATGCAGGCTTTCTATGCAATAAAGCTGCCGTGCTTGGGGACACAATAAGAGGGACATTCTGTAAAAGAAAACTGAAAAGCCTAGTTCTATTTTCAGTAATCTTTGTTGAAATTTTCTCTTTCTTTAAAGTTTTGTCTTTATTAATTTCTTAAATCATTTCTTATTTTTATACAGTTGTTCACACCTTCATTCACTACATCTTCATATAAATAAGCCCATACTCAGTGATATGAATACAATATAACCAACAGGGTAAAAGTTTCTCGTGAGATCTGCCTAGAGTATTTGTGTTTTCTCTGAATATTCCGTTTAACCGAAAAATATAGGAATTTGAGCGAACATCTTGTAAAAAAGGGCACATTCATTGTTTATTGTTTCAACCAGCCTAAGCCTAATATATGATTCTACTACCGTCTGTGGCAGACATTTCTCGAAGAGAATTCCGGTAAATAATGCAATATTTTATGTGCGTCATCCATTGTGCAAGTCTGTGTAAGGTGTTCTTGACATTCCTTACTGCTTACCCCAGCAGGTATCTTTGTTTAAAAAGTGTTTAATTTGAATGTAATGTCCTTTGAAGAGAAGAATAGAGAAGCTACTCTTACTAATCCCTTATTTGTGGCAATTTAGGCAGCTGTGATGTATAAAGGAGCATCTTTGGCTGGTCACCATCCATATTCTCGTTTGGTTCATGACGGTACATGACTGAAAGCGATGAACTTCAACATCAAGGAGCAGAAACCTTCTCAAGAAGCGGATAGCCACTGAGTCATTCAAGAATTCCACTCCATTTTATGGCCGCAGGTTCAGTGTCATATTAATAATTGTCCAACGAGATGCAACACAAAGCAGTCTATTTATTATTCTGCAAGTTCCCTCTACATGTTTCGGGTGTCAACCACACCCATCATCAGGAGTACACAAAACTGTAACTACAGCCTCTGGTATTGGTCATATTTTTTGTGCAGCTACCTCCCTCATTTGAACAATACCAGAGGCTGTAGTTACAGTTTTGTGTACTCCTAATGATGGGTGCGGTTGACACCCGAAACATGTAGAGGGAACTTGCAGAATAATAAATAGACTGCTTTGTGTTGCATCTCGTTGGACAACTATTAATATAGATCAGCGAGGCACGGAACCATAAATATAAAGTTCAGTATCATGTTGCCAGTTGTGCAATGCTGAGCCATATGAATCCAACACATGACCTCTCATTCTATTTTGTAAGCGCTATTTTAATATCCCCTTCCCCCCCCCCCCCCCCCCTCTCTTTTTCTCATGTTTTACAGCTTAATCCTGTACTCATGTATCTTTCCTGTCACGTGTTACATGCCTCACCCATCTCATCCTCCTTGATTACATAATCGTGATGGTGGTTAGCAAGTGATACTATCTTTGTGCAAAGTAAGGTACGAATGCAGAATAACAACATGTTTCATTTTCTCCTATAAAAACCAGCTATATTTGTTTAAACATGGAATTAAGGACAACACTTGGCTTAATGCTTGTGTATATTGTCATGACTCTGGCCCTTTCTTTCGGGTGGGAACTACGGCAACTTTACCACACTGAGGAGGTGTTGTCAGGCCTTCTACTGCCAAGTTTGAACGTAAATGTGGGCTATCTGAAGGGAGCAGAGTCTTTGCTGAAAACGTCACAATGGCTAAATTAATAAAATAAGTGCCGTCTTTGTGAAGTCACCGTTTTAACTGACGGGTTTATAGGATCTCTCTCCATTGCTCACTACATTAAGCTATACGATTCCAGCGAACACCCGCACAAAATTTCTGTCACAAATGTTTTTTTTTATTACCTCCTAAGTAACGGCTTGCATTCATATTTCCATACTACAATTTTATGTGCTTTATATGCTGTAACATAGCACTGTTAAAGGTAAAGGTTAAGCAGTCCCATTACAGGCCTGTACAGGCCCAGAGTGTTCCAGGAAGTTAAGGCCCCCTGATTTCGTGACAACGGCACAGGATGGTGGTAGGCGCACCGGCCGCCTTTACCCCAGGAAATACTACTGGTACTCATTTCTGTTAAAGGCTGAGTCGACCCCAGGGCCATAGTACGATCGGAAGGATTTTATATCAATGAAAACTCCACTGACAGCAGCTGGGATCGAACCAGCAACCTTCCGATTTGTAGCACAGCACCACTGTGCTACCGCGGTAACGTAGCACTGTTAGTCCACACGATGTTTAAGTCAACCAAGAGTGTATTTTACAAATATACAGGATATCAATTGCAGAGTTTGGTAAATCGAAGCGCAGTTTTGAATTACATATAAGATTTCGAGCCGAATATAATATAATGCCTTGCAGCAGTATAGTAGTTGTAAGGCTTCTTTCGTAGCAGCCCTACTAAAGGATAGCTTTCAAACGAAGGAAAAGTCTCAGAATAAAACACTGTACATTGCTTGATGCATGTACCGTGCAGTAAGCAGTTTGTTTCTTTAGACCAACCAACGCATTTATTGGTCCAAATAATCAACTGGACGTGGAGTTCGAACTATATGTGATTCTACTCCATTTTTTCCGAAAAAGAAACATAATCATGTTAACGTATGATGTATCATATTTCACGCGACAAGTATGTTATAATTTTTATGTAAAGATAAAAATGACAGAGATAAGACACTGTTTGCTATGAGCTTCACTTACCTACAAGAGATCCCGCCGAGAGAACAATTACACCGCCTACCTCCATAGACAGACCAAATGCAGCCGGAAATCTGGTGACGCTATACTCTGCCACAACAAGAGGCTGAGGCACGTGGGCAAACTCCTGAAGATGGGCATATTAATGCCCGAAACATGTTGAGTCTCTAAGAAAAAAAATAAAAGCAGCAAGTGGCATCTAGCTGGTTTTTTATTCGCCAACTTTATGCACGTTTGAACTATCGTCTGTGAACAAGACTGATGTTGTATTTATTAAGAAAAAGAATTCGTATATAAAGATTGATATTTGCAATTCTGTCGCTAGTCTATCCCCAAGTGGCAGTCGAGCTGTAGTCACGTTCCTATCACGCTGTCATCCGGTGCCCATTTATGTTAGTGACGTCATACTCAGAATTTTTTTTGAACTCCTAACATTCCTCTACGGCTGTAATGTATAAAATTAAATGGTATGGATTACCTGCAGAAATAACAGCTTCCCGTAAAAATTTTCGAATTTTTTTACTGAATTGCAGTGATATTTTCTCTTGCATTGTATTGTGTATAAATGATAATTTAATTTGTATGGACATACTTGTTCTACCGGCGACAGAAGTCAGCGCCGTCGCCAAGAAGAGCGCTCTATTGCTGACCTGGGGGGAAAACGCCCCGATGAGAGTGACACTTAATCTGCCGAAAATATCTGCAGCTGCGAGTATCGAGATGCAGATGGCCGAGTCTGTTATGGAATAGCCCAGCTTAGGGACGACCAGTGGAAACAGAGCGCAGTACGTGATGTCGGCAAAAAAGGAAATACCCATACCAATGGCAATGTTGACGTATGCAGGGTCCAGTAGCAGGCGAAGGTCCAGGAAATCAACCACGGCACACCAAGCCCTCAAAAATCTGTAGAATAATTAAAATACTGTGAAACGCTCATCGTTGGTATGCCGGGCCTATACGTGTAAACCTTTAATTCATAGTCGTTACTATACTGCAGGGACATTGCATTACAAATCTCAGCATTCTGTCCAAATAGTTCTGTTAGGGACTATTCTCTTGAAAGCCCCACTACCAAAGGGGCGCAGGTTAGACGTCAGGCTAGTCTGTGCCTGACATGCGTGTTTCCCTTCTTTTTTATGATAAGGATTTAGGTTAGACATCTGGCTAGTCTCTCTTGACGACGACTTGCCTGTATCGGGTGAGTACTTCAACAGGAGTGTTGGATTTGTAGCAAGAAAGATGCCAGGTCTGCGATTCTCAGAACAGTGGTCATTTAATGAGGTGTTGCTCACGGATCTGTATTGATAACTGTCTTCTGGAATACGTAGTCTTGGAGTCACCTACCCGCACATCCCTTCAACAATTATTTCCTTGACAATATTAACAGCCTGGCGTTCTTAAAGGAAATAAAGTGTGAGGATGTGAAGTAAATTTTGAAACAATATTAGATGAATGTAGGGTCTTATACAGTTGTCTCGATAATTTTTTCTTCTCGCATGTAAAGTTAAATTAGCGTTTAGAAGGACAGGGAACTAAATGGAATAAGGCGGTACTGGTGTAACTAGCCTGTGATTATATAGTTTTGTTCCCCACATTTTTGTTACGGTTTTGTTCACTGGCGTTATATAAATGGATTTACTGTTGCTGTCCGACGGTTGTGTGCATATAAGGTGACCTCACCTGTAGTAAATTTCAAAATGCAAGTAGGTGATTTTACTCCCCTCGCGTAATGTTGAATGTAGGCCCGTAACAACATCTTGGCCTTACTCAATTGTCCAGTTTTGTAGGACATATATTCTTTTCACAAAAGAGGACTTAAAAAACCATGAAAATACGAGTATGATTAAACAAAGGCCTTTAATTTATTCCCGTTATGAAATTCATAGAAACCAAACGTTTCTACGTTTGTTTGTTTGATTGTTTGTTTGTTACAAATTTATGTTATTTAATTTAATCAGTTGACATTTCTGAGTAACCAAAGACAAAGCGTAAGAAGATGTAGTGGACAGCGAATAACAACACGAATAAAGGTAAAGGTCAACGTACGACATGCTCATGCAGGCAAAGAGGGAAGGCGGAGGAATAATTACAAATCATACGCAATTCGGTCCTAGAAGGAGGTGAGTAGAACATGAGTACTTGTATGGAAAGCCGACATCTAGTGGAAACAGAAAGTGTGTCTATCACACCTACTAGCGGTTCCTTACAAGCTGTGTTCAGCAGGTATGAAGACAGGATAAGTTTTTAGGAATAACTGGGTTTAACATTCATAGGTCCGTACATCGCTAATATATTCGCAGAGTGCAACCAACAAGAAGCAACATTTCTCAATATATTTATTTATTTTTGCAAGACGCTCTGCATGTTTCAGACGGTTTTTCCGTCCATCATCAGGAGCTCAAAATTGCACATATACATCGTCAGGTATTGGTCAGACCAATACTGCCAGTCTAACAGCGGTCAACAGTATTAGTCTGACAAATACCTGACGCTGTATGTGCAGTTTTGAGCTCCTGATGATGGACGGAAAACCCGCCTGAAACATGTAGAGCGTCTTACAGAAATAAACTGAGAAACATCGCATCTTGTTGGTTGTACTCTGCGAATAACTGGATTGTCTTATTCCTGGCCGGGAATCTGCTAAGACCTATCGCAAATTTCCAGCCGCTGCACGAAAATGTCACCAAGTGTTTAACCCTTTAAAGACGAAACGCAGACTGCCTTATTTAAAGATCCAGTCCGCACCGCGCTGTAAACCCTTTTCATCTCGGTTATAAAACCAATCAATTTATGCTATAAGTGGCACAAGTCGCTGTTTGTTCTCAGATAAACTTGTTGGTGCATCACGTAATCGGTAGGCTTTAAAGGTTGAACAGGCTACTAGAGCTTCCACAACTGTAAATATTAAGCATTCTATATAAACTGACTGTTATGGTTCGACTCCACACACTCTCACCAGTGAAGAAGAGTATACTAAACTACATTTTGTAAAAAAACAACGGATTTGGACTTCATTTTACCCCTATTACCTCGTGAACAAATGTCAATTGTAAACCAGCCACTGTTGACTCTTTTCTCGTTCAAGAATATAGTCCCAGTCTAAAAGCACGAACTTTTTCGTGGTGAGGTGCGATTACCAGTAAGTTCAAAGAAAATAGAATGAGGTCTTGCCAGGGGACACAAGTATGCCTTCGGTAATGGTGATTATAAGTAACACCTAATGTCTAGAGGATTCAGAATGATTGTTTACTGTAATAAGTTTGATCTTTTGGTGCTAAGTATTTTCGAGATTTCTATGAATCGAAAAGCGTACATTTGCGCACACAGTTTATGGCGAAATATGAGCTGGCGATAGATTAGATATGTTTTATATTTTAATTGTTAGATTTCACCTCAGCTAGGGATCTGCCTGTCTGGTCAGAACGCTGTACTGAATTTAGCTGTGAAATTTTTTAAATTCAAAATACGATGCAGGATGAAACCGATTTGCTCCTGACCACTGCAAAGGCGTCAGGATGCCAAGTTTTGGCGTTACATTTGATGACCACACCAATTTATCTAAAGGTAAAGATCTCTAACTGGTCAGTCAAGAGCCTTAGCATTTTATTTGTTGACAAAACAAATAATGTGGTATGCCTAATTGGCTGACCGAAGGAAATAGGCGATGGAAGCAATAAATGACAGTGACGTCACGCCATCTGCATATGTGAGATGAACCAAGCCTCGTACTGGAAGAAATACAGATAACATAGGTAAATAACATTTATAATTTTGAAAGAGTGAAACGTGAAAGTTAAATTATTTTTGACCTATAATGAGAAACTGAATTTGACAGCTAAAGTACAGTTAAGTCGGAAAAAAAGTGTGTTCTCTTTCTCATCTCTTGCCTTTTGGTCACCTTTTGTGCCAAATATTTTCAAGAGAGAAGCAAAAAGACCAAAACCTAGTTGCAGGATCTTGAATTAATCTTTAGGAAATAGTCCACATAGAGAAATTTCAGAAGTTGATGTGTGCCCTGATAATTAAAACAAATCAATAGCGAACTAAATAATCAACTAATTAACTAAGTAATTTTATTAGACAAAGCCACTTTTGAAAATCTTAGAATAGGCCAGTTACGGAAGAACTTCTCTGCCTCTCACGGGGCTTTAAGATTTACTAGTTTTCCAAAGAGACTGTAATTTGTTCCTATCCTGAGCTACACCATTCCTACGCAATTATCTCATTATATCTCTTTAACATCAAATTTAATACTATTATCCCATCTATGCCGCGCTATGAAGAAACACTTTTCAAACCTCCCGACTAACATATTCTATGAACTTCCCAACCCATGTCTAACACACACTTATTCCCAGTAATCAGAAAAAATAAGCAGCTAATTACTTGTTTAATATGCCCATCTGTACTTACATGTTCGGTTCTTCGGTGTTATCCACATTTTTTAACACTAACTTCCCATCGTTTGTAATTCTTCTTGTTTCGCTGCTGCTAGTCCCACTCCTCAGGCTAGTGGCTGTGGCTCTCGAATCGCTTATGTGAATGGGGTGGTCTGTTGTAGTTCAAGCTAGATCTGTATTTGGGCGGTTTGAAATGCAATGTACCTTCAAATTATCATCTCCTAGCAAATGTTTGTCTGCAGAATCGTCTTCTTGAACATTAAATTCCTCAGATTTAGGACAGTTTGCTTCATGATCCACGACAATGCTTTGGGACTTTATTTCCATGTCGCTATTCCTATCAGCCATTTCATTCAAGTTTCTTACCGAAATATTTCCTTCGTTGCTTTCAGTGTAACACTCCCCTAACAGAGAAGGATTCTGAGAAAAGTTTTCGTTTGTCCGAAATTCTTTTTGGCTACTTAACTTCACATTAGTATTTATCACATGGTCACTTTTTTCATTTGAATCTACATTCGGAATTTCTCGTTTCACGTGTTTACGTGGAATATTTTCGCCTCGGTGAAGGAAGGGGTCAGGTTATATTCCTCCAGGGGTCTCAGATGTTTTAGATTGTCTTGATGTCTCTGTGCTCTTGTTCACAGCCTCCGCACTGAAGTCAAAAGACCTTACAGCCTGGGGTTTACTTTCAAAAACCCTCTTTCCAGAGTCCAAAGATTCCTTTCTGTTATTATCATCTTTCCCAAAGTCTGCTTTCTTATGGTCCACATGCGAGGCAGCACAAACCAACGAATGGAGGCTTATGGCTGAGATGTTCAATTGTGTACCTCTAAAGCCGTATATTTGCATAAGTTTCTGCAGAGTTATTGGTAAAATCATAGTACCAATTCCCATTATCACTTGGGCCACACCCATTGCAAGTATTCTACGACGAAAGAAGTATTTATTAAAATTTGTAAGCGTTGCAGGAACCATAAGTCCAAGACCAATGCCTTGTAAGACTCCAAATGCAAAAGCCAGGAGGACTGCAGAATTTGCAAATGCACTCGTAAAACTGCCTATGAAGAAGATAATAGATCCAGCGAGACCAAATTGTCGACACGAATACTTTCTCAAAATGTAATTTATTACCACACCTAGAAGCAAATGCACGATATAATAAACACTCACAACATGAAGGATTGCTTCGAACTAAATTTGGAAATAGTTACAAAGTCCTACTTGCAAAAGGCTGACAGCAACTGTCGTGAAGACAGAGGACCATGTCAAATAATACTGAGAAAATATCGTACCCGTTAGCCTGAGCCGAAATATATTTAACCTTTTGGCGCCGGAATTATTTTTTTAATTTTAGCACACCCTGTACATAAAATGTGAATAATACAGAAACCAAATACGTTAGAATTATGAAACAAACTGCATTTTGAAGAGACAAAAAACGGAGAGTATATACCATGTTTAAAATATTCAGCACATATATTTGTTGAAAAAATATATAAAATGAAACTTTAGAGGTTAGCGGTGCGGTACGACCATTATAGTTGACATTAGGCGGCAAAAGGTTAATTAGATAAGAGAAAATTGATTATGACCATTTAAATAGGCAGCTCTTGTTACTCGAATTGGTATGGTGGTGGATAAATAAGGAGGGTTGCAACTCAACCATTTAAAGCCCAGTTAAAATACACGTAAACATGTTGCGACGTTACAAATATATGTAGACATAGTTTAACATTACGAATACACGTAAAAGTGTTCTAAAACTGATACATGTAATAATGTTCTAACGTTACAAACATATGTAAATATGTTCTAAATTTACAAATACAGGTAATTACGTTATAACATTACAAATACATGTAAACTTGTTCTAAAACTAAAACACGTAAAAATGTTCTAACGTTACAAACATGTAAATATGTTCTAAAGATACATATGCATATAAATACGTTGTAACTTTACAAATACACTTAAACTTGTTCTAACATAACAAATATCTGAAATTTTCTCCCAGAATATGTGTATTGTTTATTTTTCTTAAAGTGAAGGGGCATTATTTCCCCAGACACCACAATTTGATTGTACTTTACATAAAGTACATAGCGATATATTCTTTGAGGTTGATAGCGAATTTTAGATACTACTTAAATGAGTTTAATATTTAATGGTTAAATATGATTTATCATTACAAGATGGCTTCAGACTGCATTTACTGAATGGTCCGGTACTGCTAAGACGCAGTTAGGCGGATCTCAAAAGCTGTAACCGATCGATGTTTAGAGATAGGTTTGTTGTAATATTCTTACATGAGTGGGTGCAGACGACAAGGACCCTTTCACAATGTAAGTGCTACCCGATACTCACCGACCAAGGAGGAGACACAAGGTGTCAGACTGATGATGAATGTGAGGGTCTTAGTGCCCTCACCAAGAGACTCCAGCAGATCGTCAAACAACAATCCGAAGACTGCGAAAGTTGCAAGGGTTGCAGTCTGAGAACAAACAGGGCAAACGTTCTGGCTAGAAGGTAATGTGGTTGTTTGCAGTTCATTCAGCAGTCCTTCCCCAATAACATTTTTTTTTGTAAGTTCTGCGCATTTTAATACGCTAGTAAATGAAACAATATTACTTATAGTCTACAAAATCTGTGTCCAGGCTATAAGTACTATTGTTTAATTTATTAATGTACTTAAATAACACAAAGGGGATGCCTCGCCCGAAAATTATGCGCACGTTGTTGCGCGGTGTGTTGTCCGCAGAACGCGAATGTGATACTAATTTAGAATTTACGGGTGACTGTGATGTGAAGGGATGGGACACCAACTCAGAAGTTCGTACTGTACATTGTGTGGTACTGAGGAAACACACTGCAAGCCACTCCCTACGACAGCACACGTTGTATACGTTTCTTTAAACCATGTACAATATAGCCTTACTAAATCAGAATTACGTAACAACACATTCTGAAATAAAAGTTTATCAGCTAAAACATATGAATAGAGTAAACAAAATTAGGCGGAACTCGTTATGGTACTTGATGTTTTAAAGTAATAAAATAATTTTAATTTCTAACAAAGTAAAATTTGATTACGTTCAACATAATTTGCATACAATGCATGACCATATGCTTCCAAGGCAGGTGCAGAAAAAAATTACCTAAAAGCTAGAGATTATTAACGAATTACTAATTAAGCAAATGTGTATCATATTAGGTTCTTTGATGAGCACAGTGTTCTTGGAATGGGTTTAAAATACTGTCTTTTCCTAGGGAAGATATTGAATGTTATGTGTTTTAGCCATACAATTACTATGGGCACTTAACCCTTATCCTGCTAACGTGGAGAATATGGTGAGCTCCTAATAACGCCAGCAGATGGCAGATGGGATTTAATTCGGTGTATAAAGGGTTAAAACTGTTCACATAAGCATTTATTATTCAATCTATCTAGCCGCTCATCTGAACAACCCACCGCTGTTCCATTCCTTTTTCCACACATCCGGCCTTCTATCCGCCCATCCAACAAATTATCTGTCTATCTACTTTTATATCCTTTTAAATGTTGCCTAGCTGACTGACTAACTACAGGGTTACTGACATACTGACATACTGACATACTGACATACTGACATACTGACATACTGACATACTGACATACTGACATACTGACATACTGACATACTTAGCGTAACTACCTTCATAATTACCTACTTATCAAATACCTAAGTACGTTAAATTATGTCTCGCTGAATTCCTCTTAGAATTTTAAATGTTTCAAAAAAAACTTTTATAGAAAATCGAAAGACATTTTATGTTCAATAACATTTTACCGAAAATTGGGCCTTTTACGGGATATTGTGGGAAAATATGACAGAGCCAGAGTGAGCACAGGTGACAATATAGTACGGAGTATGCGCTTTGTATGCTGGATAACTAACCCTACAGAGACACACACACACACACACACACACACATACACACAGAATAAGCAATACTTATTGCTTTTTCACGGCAACAATGGTTACGAGAACGCGACACAAAGTTACGTCTTACGTTAAATTCATATCCTGTTTACATTCCAGTTTAGAACATAATTTTTCTAATCCTGAATCACGCGACTCATTTTATTCGTTGTAGATGACGCTGAATCACCTAAATTATAATCACTTGATAATTAGAGATGTTTATTCCGAGGACTCCAATTTAGCAGTTCTGACCAAAGACAATTCAATTAACATAATAATAAATTGCTTTTGTACTTACATACAAAAGTGCAGAACCGAATACAGCAATCCATCCCCAACCACCCTCTGGGACTTCCTGGTCACTCACTACGTCGTAAGTACAGTCTGCCTTGACAGCACTCCGCCGTCCCATTATTACTAACAATTTTTGAGTGTCTCCTTGTCAAAAAAAAAGGCACCTTTTTGCACAAGTGTAAAACTTCAGAGTGTTGTTGTATTTAAATGGGCAGATATTTTGTGATTTTAGTATTTAAATACGTCCCATATTAGGAAACAAAAATCGTTAGCTTCTACAAGCAAGCCATTGCACTTTTACATTGAGAATGGTTTATTAAATTAAAAAGTGTTCCTATTCCGTTTCTTATCTTGACAGTATAATCTTTATGTTACTGAAACTGACGAGGTCTGGGAGCGTACTGGAATGCAAGGAGACACATAAAGCACAGCCAGGCAGACGGCTCGACAGACTTCTTCGTGACAGCGTTGTAAATGGGAATGCTGTAGCAACATAATGAGCGTGGAAAAATAAACTGGTAGAGGGACGAGAAGCTGGATAAGAGATTTAGGAACATAGACGTAGAAATAGACGTTGGGCGGTTGGTAGGATTTAAGAGTGGCGAGTGGCGAATGGCCGACCCTCATCTATGTTGATCGTCATTGATATAAACATGCAAACTGTGTCCTTAGTCAATAGACATTTCCATTTCAGCACAAACATTTCGAAATTGTTATGTGAATAAACACAGTTGGTTGAAATCTGTGTGTATGCAACTGCTGGTATTATAGTATCGATGTTAATGTTGATTTAGGGATTAATTACAAAATAGAGTCATCCGTGAAGTAGAGGACAATGTAGGTCAAAACAAAACTAGTTTATTGGCTGGGTGTCAATGAAACAACATGTTTCGGCCTACTCGGAGGGTATTATCAGGTTTACAATATTGGCTCTAAGAGACTAATAATAGTTATTAGTCTTTCAGAGTGAACATTGTAAACATGATGATGGCCTCCGAGTACGCCGAAACATGTTGTTTCTTTAACACCCAGTTAATAAACTAGTTGTGTTTTGACCCACATTGTCCATTACTTCATTGCTGCATACACAACGGGGATGCCTCAGCTTAAGGCAACAGATCCATCCGTTTCGGAACACAACAGTCTTTTGCGTCAGTATTTCATTTTTGACTTAAGAAGAACGAATTGTTTTTTTTTGGGGGGGGGGGGACCCTCTCTCACTTCTCTGCCTAAACGTCTGTCCAACTGACTAAACAACAGCTTCTTCTTGAACATAAACTTTATCACTAAATGAAAGTGGAGAAATGGCTTAAAAAATGAAAGTTTTCCCACGAGCAATGTGATATCAAACAGTTACGGTATCCAGAAACGTCGCAATTGTAAGCGTGGCTTTCGTACAGCCTTCATTACAGATCCAATTTAAATTATACGTTTACTAACATTATTCTTTTTTTTTAATGGAAGCATCACGATGTGCTTATAACGTAATATAATATTGAACAGTACACGTCAGCACAACCACTTTATTACTGAAGGTAATTATAAGGCTACATGTTTCGTCTATTGTTTAGTCATCCTCGGGCCTATTTTGTCAATTGTGTCACAAGATGCTATGCACACTTTGGGATCCCATCGTGTTCACATCCATGTAATTTGATATATTCCATGGATGTAAACACGATGGGACTAAAAAGTGTGCATAGCATCTTGTGACACAATTGACAAAATAGGCCTAATCTATAGTCGAAACATGTAGCCTTATAATTACCTTCAGTAATAACGTAATTGCGCTGACGTACACTATTTAATATTATATAACATTATTCTGTTTCTGAATGTAGATACCATGTACTAAAAATATTTTTATTCTTTAAAATTAGTTTTGGCCGTGCCATTTCTCAGACTGTTAGCCGGCGGCCTCTCATCGCGAAGGTCCAGTTTCAAAACCACACGAGTCCTTTGGGATTTGTGGTGCACAAATTGCCGCTGGGACACCATGTTTCTCCTAATACTTTGCTCTACCTGTCATCACCACCATCATCATCATAACATCAATTCTCTACACCAATTCCTTCATCCCTTCATCCCCGTCTTTATATAATGTTTGCTGTTGACAACGTCGGTAACGAACGTATGTAATATGGCTTTGGAGGCCGCAATGCTGTGTGCGCGCGTCCGTACTATTCAGGCGTTGAAATATTTAACCGATTTTGACGATAATTGGTACGGATGTAACGCTATTGAAAGACACCCCGAGGTCATTCCATTTCTTAATGTGAGATATACCACTGCCCTTAACACGCGCTGTATTTTCAGAAAGCCTGAAGATTCTTTGGGCAATCAAATTTCAGAAAGCCAGACAACGGCATATTTTAAAAAAAATTGTAGATGTGGCTTCCGGCAGGCCCTATAGGTCTGACTGCAACAAGGTTATTCTCTCTTGTTTGTGTAGGTATACAGAACGCCTTGGTTCAGTGACAGCGCTATTATTCTCATACTAACCACGTAATGCACATTTGTACATTGTCATATTACTTAGTTCCAACTGGAGAGGGTGTTTAATCAAACACAACTATGTCAATTAAGACTTTTTAATGACTATAGCTATAAAACTACATGTTTCGGCACTTATAGGCCATCTTCAGGTTTTCTTCCAGAGAACTTATGGTCCTACTATATATATTATGCGCACACGTGATGGAGAGATCCAAGGTCACTTCCAGGCCTTCCCGCGGACACGACCCCCATTAAGAGGAAGGAAGAGGAACACGCCTCTTCATAAAACCAGCGCACCCAGGATTGCAACTCGATACTAGCCACCAGACCTTATCGCGCCTCTAGCCAGAACATACTACCGCATTCCAATATAGAAGTTACACATTACGCAATAAAATCCGGATGTAGAGATCTCTCCATCACGTACGCGCACAATATATGTAGTTGGATCATACGTTCTCTTGAAGAAACACTGAAGATGGCCTAAAAGTGCCGAAACATGTAGTTTTCTAGTTATAGTCATTAAAAAACCTTAATTGACATAGTTGTGTTTGACTACATACCCTCTCCAGTTTTCATACACACACATACACACACACACACACACAACGGGGATGACACAATTCAAACTACTTGGTTCCAAATTAAACTCTTATGATTAGAGAATGTTTATTTTTTGTGATGGGAAAACGAGAAAGAAAACGTAAGCAGCTACTGGATGACTTTAAGGAAACGTCAGGCTAGTGGGAATTTGAGGATGAGGTACTATGTAGATCGCACTCTGCGGAGAACTCGGTGTGGAAGTGTTTATGGACTTGTCCTGATTTTACGAAATCAATGGATTGGATATGAGTTATTCAATGGCACACTCAGCATTTCGCAATACATAAATTGGAATATTACGCTGAGTAGCGGGCAGTGAAATTGAAAGGCGTTCGTGGCTTAATTTCAGGCGTGGGAGGACGGAGGAAGACCACGAAACCCTCAGTCAGGATAGACGGTGTCATGGCCGATATCCTAAACGGAAACCTTCCGAATATTCCTACAAATCAGACACTTTACTGACTGAGCCATGGGTTCTCTATTGTTATGCAGTTTATTGGTTGTCGATTCAAAAGAGGTGCCTTACTTTTCTATACCTTGTATTTAATTAATTACATGCGTGTCACTCGCCTTATATCACCGTCCGACAATAGGTCTAAGTAGCTACAAACGAACACAGAACTAAAAAACTCCTGAAGGAATTTCAAAGCAGAATATCTTTCGAAACTGAATTGGTGGAACTCTTTCAGTACTTCAGTGCTAATAAACTGTGATGAATTTTTAGAGCACACTTCAGCAACAGCTCGCTTAAAATTAATACACAACGTCAGAAACGCAAGGTTAGTCCATTTACATTGATTAATAAATAGAGTCACAACATGCAGTGGTATTAGTTGCAGCTAAATATACGGATCTGTGTTTAGAAGAAAAATTGTAACTTTCATCACGCAAATATTCCGAAAAAAAAATGAGTTTGGTTGTACCACGAGCTGTAACTTTTAAATGCCAGAACATGTTCTTATAGGAAAGGGGCCCATATTTTTGCTGTTTTGACAACATATTCCACTGTTCATCGAATACCAACATAGACAGACGGAATTAATTAAATTTTAACACTTGCTAAAAGTTTTCTTTTTATAACAAATTAATACAGAGTTTTATTACAAAAACAAGCAAAATTTCAACTTGTCTCTTGTCCTATATATTGAAGTGATTTTTTGGCAAAAGGCATGACACAATCATTATACTGAACTTCACATACTTTGCCACAAAATTTTACGCAAAAGGGAGTGAAATTTTGGCCCTTATTGACATAAGTAATTTTTAAATAGAGATTAAGTATTAGAAAAACTGCCAGTTAGAAAGGATCCTCTATGCTGCCACATGCTGTGTAAAACCTGTAGTTCTAACGTTATTACAACTTAAATTTACAACACTAAAATCTAATTAGATGTGCTTAATATAATAATAATAATAATAATAATAATTTTCTCAGCGTCAGTCCTTTCAAAAATTTTAATGCTTATTTCCCAACAGTGAGTGTTTACTTATTCGTTTTAGGCCACCATAATAGGCGTATATAACGTTTTAATACCTAAACGCCCTACGTCTAAAAAAGTGTACGCTAGGTATTTGATACCTAGAGGCTTGTTGCAACATTTGAGGTTTTAACGGAGGTACTGCTGAAGATTGTCCCCATCCCGAAAATCAGTGAAAAGAGCAACTATAAATGGTGTAACTTATGAAGGTGTAGCCGAGTTCATATACTTGGGTACGCTAATCAGTAATGACAATAGCTTGGAAGAAGAAATACAAAGACGTATTTTGGCCAGCAATAGAACTTATTTTGCCGCTATAAGTCTCTTCAGGAGTCGACTTTTATCCAGAGCTACTAAAATTATATTATATAAGACACTAATAAGACCGGTAGTGACGTATGGAGCGGAAGCATGGACGTTGACGAAGAATGAAGGAAAAGCTCTCCTGATTTTTGAAAGGAAAATATTTAGAAGAATATATGGTCCTAAATATGAAAACGGGGAACGGAAAAGTCGGACGAATCGAGAACTAGAAGAGATGAGCAAAGGAGAAAATATAGTAAAATGGATAAAAGGGCAAAGTATAAGCTGGTTAGGTCACCTAGAGAGAATGGAGGAGGATGCCCAAAAAGATCTTCATTCAAGAACTGGAAAGGACAAGAAGAAGGGGAAGACCTAGGAAAAGATGGAAAGAGGAAGTCGAAAGAGATCTTCAAGTGCTGGAAGTGAGAAGATGGGGAGAGTTGGTTGCAAATAGGAAAAAATGGAAGAACATTGTTCGACAGGCCTAAGCCCACAGTGGGCTGTTGTGCCAATGGAAGAAGAAGAATTGCTGAAGATTCGAGCCTTCCTTGATGATGCTGTTTTGGACTGCATGATTCTGAAGATTAACAATTTACATTTCTTCGAAACATCAGTAACTTTGCATCAATCAAAACGGCCTAACCTCCCAGAAGACTTGAATCCTCTTAAATTCTTAGTCAATTCCTGATGAACTCCCAAATGTGTGAGTGTACTTAGCTATGAGAGCACGTTAAAACACTTGCAGTAAACTAAACAATGAGATTTAATGTAAGAAGCAGCATTATAAACAAGGGGAACTAATGCAAGGAAAGATAAGAAGGGTGGAATTCTGTAGAAAATATTGCCTTACATTCAAATGCGAAAGAGTGACTGGCTTGAAGACATAGTCATAAATATGTATAGTTTTATTTAGAAAGTTATTATATTTGTCATTGTGTCTTGCAGCTAACTCAAAACCTATTAATATAAGTGAAAATTGTGATTTCTGTTTTCCAACTTGGACAATAAATTCAATTAACTTGGGTGATAATATATACAACAGTGGAAGAGAAGAAATGTATTTTCTCTTTCCACTTTTTCTGATAATGCAAGCTTAGTGGCAACACTGTGCTGGCATTATCAGAAAAAACAAATGAGTATTTTCTTACAATACTTCAAAACACATTTTGTGACAAGTAGTACAATCTGCCAAATTTAAATAGCTAAATCTGAATGACAGAACAAAAAAAAAGACACATAACAGGCTTATTTTCCTAAAAACCTTAATGTTTTGATTTTATATAAATCGGCAAGACGCGTTACAGCATTCGCAAATTGAAGGCTTGGCGCTGGTCTGTTTCAAATTAAACACCATAAACAGGAATACATTGAATCCCATAATACTGTAAAATGCAAACAGCTTTTAATTACAATTCTTTTATTTGGAACAATTTTATAATTAAATCAATTGACTATTGTCAAATTTGCAAACTAATGAACTTTGTTAGGAGGAAAAATTTCTTTAAAAATTAAGAGAATCCTTTTTATATTTTCACAAGGTTACAAAAACATGAGGGAAGGTTATCAAGTTCTACATAATTCTCATTGTGTTTTTTGTAGACTGTAGACTTAATAATCTCGTGGCATTCTTTACTACTGAAAATCTGGTATTAATAAATGTTATTATTACATAAAATGACAATGTAATTTTGTTCTTCACTTTTATATTGTACAGAATGAAACACAACACTAGAATGAAAAATGCACCCCCCCCCCCCCCCCCCCCCCCCCTCCCCCAATCACAAACCACAACCACCCCCCCCACCCCTATAATAACGCCTTCTCTACCCTACTTAGGGGCGGAGCATAAGGCGAGGGTGACCAACACAAAAACAA
>Ga0131853_10008433_pt1 | contig 18784 bp, 14 predicted proteins | sample TergutLab28metaG_FD_92764 | JGI IMG/M metagenome (GOLD analysis project Ga0131853, IMG submission 92764) | Labiotermes labralis P1 segment gut microbial communities from Petit-Saut dam, French Guiana - Lab288 P1 (version 2) (version 2) | ecosystem: Host-associated > Arthropoda: Insects >...
CCGCACGCACTAACCAAACCATCGAAGCGTTAAACACTATGGAATTTGCAGGTGTGCCTATCAACGGTACGCTTATCGTTGGCGAATTTGTTACAGACCTTGGTGCGATGGAAGTAATTATGACTTTAGTCGACAGAACAGGCGGCGACCAGGCCCTCGCCATGGAGCAATGGGCAAGAATTTGGGCTTCGCGTATGTCTCCGGAGGTGGCGCAATTTATAATGATGACTGCCGTTCATCCACCGGCAATGATACGTGCCAACCTTGTCATATCTCAGCTGGATGAATTCTACAGAGTATTTGGGGTAGTTGAAGGTGATGGTATGTATATTCCGGAAGAAAACCGTATAAGTTTTTGGAGATAGATGAGAAACAATATATATTTAAATCTTGTCAAACTACAGACAAAGACCCTGATCGGCCGGTCCGATTAGGGTCTTTGTAGCTCTTGACTTTGTCGTGTAACAACGCTATAATATAAAAGCTATACACATGAAGACAATGAGTAATCGGAGGCAATAATGAATAAAAATAAAAAAATGATCAAATTAAGCCACAATTGCCTATACATCATATCTACTGCCTTCTTTCTGTCCGTAACTGCCCTGCATCCCCTATATATAAGGCGCACCCATTTCATTAATATCACGGGCGACAAGGCCTATTTCTTTTTGGCTATAACAGGGATTGCTGCCACCCTCACGATGCTTGCCCTATTTTTTACAACCACACGCTTCCAAGTTAAAGATTATTTCGTGTCAAATGAGCCTGTTCGCCGCCTATCTATATCAGAATGGGCGATTGTGGCTTTTGTTTTATTGGTGCTGCTAAGCTCGGTTTTCTCTCCGCATGGGCGTATTGTTTGGATGACGGGGCCTCTCGGGCGATGGGAAGGGTTTTGGGTGCTTCTTTGCTATGTGGTTGCGTTTTTTATCATCGCTCGTTTTTATAAGCCTAAACGATGGCATTTACTTGCTTTTGCGGGTTCTGTGATTTTGGTCTCGCTTTATGGTGTGCTGCAATTTATGGGATGGGACACACTTATTACGAGCGGGTTTTTTGTTAATTTGCCACAAGAGGGCACGAGCGAGTGGCACTTATTAACCCCAACAATGTCGCGCCTTTTTCGGACAACACTTGGTAACACCAACATCGTATCCGCATACGCCGCGATGACAACCGTGCTTTTTTCCGCTCTTTTTGCAGGGGAAGAATCGCCGTGGTGCTTGGTATACGCCGCAGCTTGCGGGTTATCCTTCGCGCTTTTGCTGATATCACGCGGCGATGCGGGGGCTTTGGGTGTGATGGCGGCCATGACACTTGCCATTCCGTATTGGATGGCATGTAATAAACGCCTTGGTAAGATTTTTATCATACTTGCGGTTTGTGTCGCCGTATTCATTGGCTATAATATCTATCTCGATAATGCCGAGCGGTGGATTAGCCCTGAATTGCTTGACATGCAAAGGTGGAATATCGTTGACAGGCGCTTTAATTACCCCGGTTGGCTACAATGGGCAGCAGCAGCTCTATTTGTGGCAGGCGTGGCCCTGCAATTCCTAAAAAAATGGCCATCTCAGATTATGAAAATAGCCGGAGTGATAATTCTGGCTGTTATGATTATTGGTGGTATTGCTTTTATAAATGTAGCGGGCGAAAGGCGCGAAGATAATCCTAATGACATCATTTGGCAAGCCCGCGAAATGTTAAATGGCCGCTTTGAAGATCATTTTGGCTCAGGCCGTGTCTTTGTTTGGCGAAACGCTTTGCCTGTCGTGGCGGATCGCCCTATTCTGGGCTCGGGCCCCGGTACGTTCTTTCAAGCCATGGGTGAAGAGTTTCAAGAAATGTCTTCGCAACAATTTGGTGCAACATTTGATACCGCACATAACACATATCTCCAAATGGCCATCACTCTGGGCATTCCCGCCCTGCTGGCCTACTTAATTTTCTTGGCAGCTTTATTCATACCCGCCGCTAAAGCTGCTTTTTCACGGCCGATTCTGTTGGCGTTTTCTGTGGCTGCGTTGAGTTATTTGGTGCAAAGCCTGTTTCAGGTGGATACTCCGATTGACAGGCCGCTTCTGTGGACGGCGCTCGGCGTTATGGCGGGGGAGTTATGGCGAAGCAAAATAGAGCATATAACAAGCCCGCAATGACACTTATTGCGGGCTTGTTATATCAAATTTCATTTAATCCTCTAATGATAAACGAAATGGTTCGGCGCGTTTACATGATCTAACGGCAAACCCTATCATCAAAATCAAAATGGCCGCCAAGGGGATTAATGCTAACGGTGAAACTGTATCGGGGCTCTCAACGATAAACAAACCAATCAAAAAGCTCAAAAACTGCCAAATTCCTTGAAGCAAAATAAGGCACATTAAATTTCTTGAGTATAAGTACGCCGCACAAAACGCTGCGCCCATGACAAAAGTATTCACGAGTTGCATAGCTTCTATGTGATTACCGCTGAATATGTGGATCAAAACATACATAATCAAAAATAATGCTGAAGCCGAAAACGCGCTACGAATCCGCTCCCTTTCTGTGCCGCTCAGCCTTACGAACAGGGCGGTAGCGAGAAGCCCCCTGAAAAGGGCGGTCTGCATGAATGCCGAAGCCGCCGCAAAAATTGCCATCAGCGGAATACCTGCTATATTTACATTATCCGTATTTATTGCGCTGCTCATGCTGATTATCAAACCAAAAAGGACAAACGGCACAGTGGGGATAAGGGCTTTCAGCCCCTTTTTGAGCCCTTTAGTTTTGAATGCGTATTTAAGACCATTTATTCCATTTATCATACCCATCAAAACTGTGGCAAGCACAGCAAGCGTGATATTCACAGATGCGCTTATAATCAGTAACGTTAGTGACCCTGGCTGCCCAAATCCCTGCATCAACAACGTAGCGGCGATCCAAAGAATTGTTAGCAAAAACGTCAGAATAATACTGAAAATTACGGGCTTGCTCTTGATTTTTTCTATCACAATCATATTCCCCCGTCAAATGTGTGACACAACCAATACTGCCCGCAAACGAGCAGCATTGGTTGTGTTTTACTACTGCATTACTTTTCATTGAGACTTTAATTTCAGAAACTCAGCCTCAATTGCGTCAATCTCATTGCGGCTGTGTTTCCAAAGTTTGCCAAAAGCAACAACCACCCGACGACCAATCACCGAACCAAAAATTTGGTGTGTAGAAATTAGGATTGAGGCTGTTTGCATAACTGGCTAGTGCCCAAATCGCAATCGGTAAAGCTATGATGAAACCAACCAAACCAAATATCAATTGCCTCTTGCGTCGCACATTTTCTTTCGCCAAATAACATCACAATCATTGCTCGGCTCAAGCTCCTTTGATGATTTTGCAGCTCGCTCGTTTAATTGATATATGCCCGCATCTTTCTTGCTGTCAACCAACACTATTGATTTTCGATTATCATCAGCCCATATAGCGATGTCTTTTGATACCAGATTCCTTGCCCTTCTGGGGAAACATATACCTAAAGATTTATTTTTATCATGGGTGCCGCCCCCATGCGCCTTAGTATAATATACGAAGGATAGGGCGGGAGGTCTGCTACGCCTTCAGAGTCTTTTTGGCGGCTTCGATTGCGATATCGACTTCATCTGCGCTAATTCCTGCCTGAGCCATGTTTGGCCGCCCGCCGCCGCCGCCGCCCGCCGCCGTTGCAGCCGCTTTGATGAGGTTGCCGCAATGCGCGCCTGCTTTGATGGCCTCGTCTGCTGCCATGGCAATGATTGTTGCCTTATCAGCTGTTGTCGTTGTCAGTACGCACACGCCCGCGGGCACTTTTGCAAGCAAAGCATCGCCCAAATTGCGCAGTCCGTTAATATCTGCATTGGGGATATTGCCGCAGAGCAGAGTTATCCCGCCGACTTCCTGCTGAGCCGCCAGAATGTCGTCAATGGCAGAATTTGCGCTCTTGGCCTTAAGCTGCTCGAGCTCACGTGCGGCCTCCTTGTTGGCGGTGAGCAACTGCTCAATTTTGGCAAGCAGATTTTCGGGCTTAGTTTTTAGGGTAGCAGCAGCTTGACTAACAAGAGCCTCGCTACGCTTGTAATCATCAATGGCGGCCGGGCCACAAACAGCTTCAATGCGACGCACTCCCGCCGCAATACCTGCTTCGGACAGTATCTTAAACACCCCAATCTCAGCAGTAGTGCCGACATGGCTGCCTCCGCAAAGCTCGGCATGATCTTCAATAGTAACAACGCGCACCCGCTCGCCGTATTTTTCGCCAAAAAGAGCTGTGGCCCCGGATGCTCTGGCCTCGTCAAGAGATTTGCTCTCGATACTTATCGTGCAATTTTCAAAAATCAGCGCGTTAACGATCTTTTCAATTTTGCTAAGCTCATCTTGGCTAACGGGCGCGAAATGTGTAAAGTCAAAGCGCAGGCGGTTTTCCGTCACAAGAGATCCTGCTTGCTGCACATGCCCGCCAAGCACTTGCTTCAAAACGCCGTGCAAAATGTGAGTAGCAGAATGATGTGCTGTGATCTTACTGCGCATAGCCGCATCAAAAGTAATTTTGGCGATGTCACCGACATTGACGACTCCGGTCGATACTCCGATATGAACAAAAAGCCCATCGCCAACGCGCTTGCAATCCGTTACGTCAACTGCGCCGTTTGGGCAAACAATTTTGCCACTATCCCCGCGCTGGCCGCCGCCTTCGGCATAAATCGGAGTTCTGTCAACAATTACAGAAACCGCGCCGTTTTCGCCGCTATCCACAAACAAAATACGGGCATTTTCAACAACTCCGGTATCGTGGCCAACAAACTCGGTAGGCGGGCAATCCAGCCCATCATAAACCGTTGCACCCGCGCCCAAGAATGTTGATTCCTCGCGAGCATCACGCCCGCGCTTGCGTTGTTTTTCCATCTCGCTTCTAAAAGCAGCTTCATCCAGCTTAAAGCCTTGTTCCTCAAGGATTTCCTGAGTCAACTCCAGTGGGAAGCCGTATGTGTCATAAAGTTTAAAGGCATCCGTGCCGTTTAAGGCCTTAGTGCCATTTTTTTGCAAATCTGCTATCATGCTGCGCAAAAGCTCCATGCCCGAATCCAATGTCTCGTGAAAGCGTGCCTCTTCTGTGCCGATTAGCTTATGGATATAATCGCGTTTTTCAGCAAGCTCGGGGTATGCTTTATCGGATTGGATTATGGCGACTTCCGCCAAGCGAACCAAAAACGCCTCACGGATCCCCAAAAGCCGCCCGTGACGCACGGCTCGCCTAAGCAAACGCCGCAGCACATAACCGCGCCCCTCGTTGCCGGGCAAAATCCCATCGGCCGTCATAAAAATGATAGAGCGGATGTGATCCGTGATAACTCGGATGGAAATGTCTCTCTTAGCATCCGCGCCATAGGTGATTTTAGCGATTTTGCAGGCTTGTTCACGGATGGCTTTGGCTGTATCCACATCAAAAATTGAAGGCACGCCCTGCATCACCATTGCCATGCGGTCAAGCCCCATGCCTGTGTCTATATTTGGGTTGGCAAGATTCGAATAGCTGCCGTCTTCTTCCTTGGAAAACTGCGTAAATACCAGATTCCACACTTCGATATAACGATGCTCGCCTGCTGCGTCGCTTGCCAAAAAATCATCCTGCCCGTGCTTTGGCCCGCGATCATAAAAAATCTCGGAAGAAGGCCCGCAAGGCCCCAGCCCGTGCTCCCAAAAATTAGTATCCTTGCCCATGCGAAAAATGCGCGAGGATGCCAAACCCACTTCTTTTTCCCAGATATTATACGCTTCGTCATCTTCATGATAAACGGTGACGTGCAGCTTATCAGCATCAAATTTAAGTATATCAATCATAAATTCCCAAGCCCATTTTATGGCCTCGCGCTTGAAATAATCCCCAAAAGAGAAATTGCCGAGCATCTCAAAAAAAGAGCCGTGACGGTCAGAAAGACCGACCTCTTCAATATCGCCGGTGCGGATGCATTTCTGGCATGTAGCAACACGATTGCGAGGGGGCGTCTGCGTCCCCGCAAAATAGGGCTTCATGGGGGCCATGCCCGAATTAATAATCAGCAGGCTTTTGTCGTTATGAGGGATTAGCGAAAAAGATTTGAGGCGCAGATGCCCCTGTTTTTCAAAGTATTCCAGAAATTTTTCTCGTATCTCATTTAATCCAAGTTTTTCCATATAATTCACCCTTTGTAATTAGATTTCCTTAGTATATCAAATCGTAGGAATAACGTCAATACCATCATATACCGACATTAGGTCTATCCAAATCTTTTCATAAGTACTTAAATATCTAACGCCCGAAATAATACCCAAACGTATACCCGCCCTTTTCAATGTCCGCCCGCACATCTTTTGCTGATAGAGTGCTTGTGCCTTTTAACGCTGCGCCATACGTCTCGGCTAGCGCGAAGGCTTCGGCCATATCCTCATCCCATAGCAGAATCCGTGCATAACGGCAGCTCTCCGGTATTTGGTCCAGCTTATCCAGCATAAAAATAGGTTTGGAGTTTAGGATTGTTGCAAAGCACAGGTTGCAATTGCAGATAACTTGGAATTTTGCGCCCTTTTCATCTCGTAGAGCATATCCTGTTGCCCCTCGAAGTTTGCAGTTTTTTCCGCTTTTTTCGGCGGCGTATAGCCCTGCCGGGCATTGGCGTGTATGCATGGCTGCCAGCTTGCCGTGGACGATAATCTCATTTGCGTTCGCACCCATTTGGCGAATTTCCGTAAAGGTGGATTCTGCTGACGGAGTGATATTTTGGTGGAAAAGGGAGGCTGTAGCGGGGTTGTGAACATTCATGCCGTAATCTATCGCAATTGTCTTTTTTGTATTGGCCAAAATATTCAAATGTCCATAGTTGCTTACTAGATAGCCATTGATTTCGCTGGATTCCAATGTGTTGACTAATTCAGTCAATCCATCATCTATAATCGCGGGCAAGGCGGCAAAAAGCTCTGTAGAACTGTTTTTGCAGTCTTGCGAAATGCGGTCGATATTGGCGATTAGCGAGCCGTTGGCCTCATAGTAAATCCGCGTGACTCCCGCTTGCATTACCCCGCGAAACTGCTGCAAGTTGCGCACCTGCACACATAATTTGAGCTCTTGAGCCGAGGGGTCAACCTGTAGGGGCGCGAATTGCGCATCCAATTCAGGCGGCTCAACCTGCCGCCACTTACTATGCAAAAGCTCTTGCTCAAACTCCGCCAAAGCCTGTCTGCGCACTTCATTCAAATCCTTCATAGGCACAAAAATATTATCGCCAATATCAGTTTTACTGAAATTCAAATGAAACGGAGTGTCGCCGGTCTTGTTCAACTGCTCAAGTACACGCTCCGCGCTCAAAGGCTGATTTTTAGCCTCCTGCACCACCGGGCCAAGAGTTACCGCTTTAATCTCGCCATAATCCAAAGCCAGCGCCAGCTTCTCGCCTGCAATCGCCCTCACGCGAGCCTGCACTTCCAGCTTGCGGACATCCCGCGCAATTTCCCGCGCAAGCTCGTCATTTAAGCCTTTGTCATAGGATTTATACACGGAATCACCCGTGGTAATTGCTCCTCTGGCAAAAAATTCCCCAATCTCGCCCGCCTCATAAGATTTACTCATATAACAGCCCGCATCTCGAGGGGTTTCTCCGATAAACCCAATGCCGTCCCCGGCAATCAGCTCTTTCTCAACAAAAAACTTTCCATAACCACGCCGCACATCATAACTCATAACCTTACCTACAAGCGCCCCGATGGGCTTTGGCGAAGTGTAGCTCATCATATTTGCGTTTGCGTAGTTGTCAAAATAGCCTGATGTTAGGCCTCGGCTGAAAATCTGGGCTGTCTTGCCAAGCTCTGCGGCGCGGTCAAAGCCTTCGGTTTCGTCCAAAATACCACGATATGTCTTTGTGGCTTGTGCTACGTATTCAGCGCTTTTCATGCGCCCTTCAATCTTCAGAGCAGCGATGCCCGCATCGGATAGCCGCCGCACAAAATCAGCTCCCGCCAAGTCCTTGGGGCTCATTAAATAGCCCTGCGCAACAGTCTCGCGCCCTTTTTCCAACGAATATAAACGGCGGCAGCTCTGGGCGCAATTGCCCCGATTGCCGCTTCTCTTGCCGATAAGGCTGCTCATCAGGCACATGCCTGAATAGCAATAGCACAACGCGCCATGCACAAATACCTCGACAGGGATGGGGCTTGCGGCGGCAATACTCTCAATGGCTTCAATGCTAAGCTCCCGCGCTAAAATCACCCGATCAAAACCCATTTGCGCAAGGTATTTAACACCGCCCAAATCATGCACGCCCATCTGTGTGCTGGCGTAATATTCAATATTGGGCAGGAGTTTTTTGGCAAGGCGCATAGCTCCTAAATCCTGCATAATAAAGGCATCGGCGCCCATTTCATAGGTAGAATGCAAAAAATCCAGCACTTGTGGCAACTCGGCGGCAGTGTAAAGAGTATTTGCTGCAACATACACCTTCACGCCACGCAAGTGCGCAAAATCAATAATCTGCGCAAGAGCATCATCATCAAAATTATCCGCCAAATTGCGGGCGGAAAAGCTCTTGCCTCCTAAATATACAGCGTCAGCCCCGTTGTTAATGGCTACTCGCGCCGCCTCAATACTGCCTGCTGGAGCGAGCAATTCAGTTTTCTTATTTTTCGTCATCATCTACCTCAAATTCTTTCGCGATTACTTCTGTATCAAATTCGCTGATAAATTCGTCCATATCAGCTTTGAGCTTTTCTATCTCTTTGTCCTTTTTGGCAATCTCCTTGGAGAGCCGTTTTTCAAGCCTGAGCAGCTCCTCGTTCTTTTTAAAAAGATCATCTGCCATGTGGACGCAGGCATACAGAGCTTTTAGTGGGACGGACATGGGGAAGGGTGAGCTGCTGTCGTCATACATGCTTACGGTGGAGAGTATGTAGCGGTATAAATTATCGACATATTCATCTCCATCATCACAGACGACTCCTATATCGTGATTTAATATTTTTAGATTATACTTTTTCTTTTCTTTTTCCAACGTTGTCCCTCCTTAAAGCGGGCGAGCAGGTCGCTCGCCTCTATAGCTTGAATATCTGTTGTCCGCGCTCTAAAATGTTTTGGGGGACATTCATACCCAATCCGAAACCCTTTGGAAGTGGCATTTTTCCATTAATCGCTATAGGTGCGGGTGCAAAGAATTGCTCCACGTTTTTGTAATGTTTAAGTTCCTGGTATTTGCCTAAATTTGGTGTAAATGCGGCAAAATGCAGCATCCATGTAGCCGTTATGCCGCCGGATACGTGGGGTGTTACGACCATATTTGCGCAGGCTGCCATTCTGGCTACTTTTGCCGTCCTAATCAGCCCGCCGTTGTAATGTACATCGGGCTGTAGCACGTCCGCCCCTCGATGCTCAATCAGCCATCGGAAGCGGCGCAGGCTCGTCTCCTGCTCGCCAAATGCCAACGGAATGAAAAGCGCGTCAGCGACAGCCTTGTTTTCCCAAAGGTCATCAAAAGGGCAGGGCTCTTCGTAGAAATACGCGCCGATATCCTCGCAGATGCGGCCTATTTCAATGCCTTTTGGCGCGTCATAGCTGCCGTTGCCGTCGGTGTGGATGATCATGTCATCCCCAAAGTGCTTGCGGGCGAGATACAGCAAATTCTCGGTGCGCCCGACAATGGAATCGGCATTGCGGCTCATACGCCCGCCCAACTTGAATTTTATAGCATTCGCGCCAACTTTATCCACGCGTCGCGCTAAAATCTCGACTTCCTCCTCGGCAGTCGTGCCGCGATTGCCACTGGCAACATAAATATCAACTTCGTCTCTAACGATATCTCCGAGCAGCGCCGCAACAGGCAGTTTTGCTATTTTTCCAAGCATGTCCAAAATGGCTGTCTCAATAAGTGCCGTGCAGATAAAATACGCCAGCCCTGCCATTTTATAGTTATTCTCATGGACATAAACCCCATCAAGAATTGCTTCAAGCTCGCGCGCGTCCTTGTTAAGAAAAAACGGGGCGATATAATGCTGCAAAACAGGGTAGAGCTGAGCAATGCGCCCATCTGCGGCAGATATTCCCTCATCCCCGCCTTTGCTCATGACTTTCAGAAAGAATAGGCCGTCGGCGTGTATCATTTCAAATGATTTAATGATTACACAGGCTGGGATCAACTCTTTTTTTAGAACGGGTGCATCGCAGGCTGCGATTAACTCTTCCGCCGTCGGCTGCTTGTATTGCGGGAAGTCACTGTGGATTTTATACATTTTTATCTGCCCTCTCCAATAGATCAATCTGATAGATTTCGGATACTTTGCCCTCTTCCTCATCGAAGCCCTCGCATACCAACAAACCGCCGTTACGAATCGCGACTTTGGCTGAGGCCCTGTTATCCTTGCTGCAATGCACCATAACTTGGGATATATTCAACACCCTTGCTTCTTCTAACACAAGAGCAAGCTGCTTAACGCCATACCCCTTGCCCCTTTCCGAAGGGCGTATTCCGTAGCCGACATTGCCACCGTCTCTTTGTAGTTTCTCTGTTAGATAATGGCGCAACTGGGTTGAGCCGATGATTTTATTGTCGCTTTTGCGGATTGTGAAATATGTTGTGGCGGGGGTGTCGGTTAATGAGGGCTTGATTTCTTTTTGGGCGGAAATTTTTGCTAGCCATTCGTCGTAGCTCTCGTATCTGATAAGCCCGCCGCTGCCGTTAATACTTTTCTCGCCGTGGTCGAGATACTCTTTTCTGTAAGCCATTGCCTGTTTCTCGTGTATTTTAGAAGCCTCTGCCAGCTCTAAGTCTTGATAATCCGTATCCCTTACCATTGCCGCGTCAACAAAATTCCAATCCGCCCGCCTTGGCTTGCGAGCCCGACGGTCACGTGAGACATGTTCTCCAGAATAATTCGATGATTCTCTATCAAATACTGCAAATCTTCAAACAAATCCCCGCTTGATTCAAAAATAATCAAATCATCAATCAGTGGATGATTCAGCACGTATGCCAGCGACTCGGCGGCCATGTAAACAGGCAAATCCATGCTGCGCGTTAGGTATACCAGCATTGCGCTGTTGGCGAAAGCATGACGGCGGTCTGTCGTGCTGAGCCCCATTCGGTGCAATTGCAGACGCGTTAGCTCGTAAAACAGCTCCAAATAAGCCGTAGTGTCGGCGACTGTACCTTGATCGCCGATTTTGATATTATTTGCGGCGGAATACACAAAGCGGATGATGTTGTTTTCGGTACGCACCAGTGTAAAATTGGCATATGGGTTCGCGCCTGATGGGAAAACATGCCAAACTGATTGCCCGTCACTGATAATACGGCGCGCCGAACGAAATTCAGCCGTGGGCGCAAGCTCCGCGCCTATTACAAAGCCTGCCGGAATATGCCCGGGCGAAGTAGAGTCAATCGTAGGCGCAACCGGCTGCGGCGAAAACAACTGCACCCATCGAATCTGCCCATCATCACGCGTATAAAGCCCGACGCCCATCTGCGTTGCCCTGCGGTCAAGAATATTTGCGCGTGATTCGTCGCAGTTCATCCAGTAATTCATAGCGGCGGATGGGAATTCAAAACCATCTGCCGAATTATTTGTAATGCTGCCTGTGAAGCCGAGGTTGCGCGCTATAGCGGCGGGGTTGGAATCTTGTGTAGCCCGAGCCTGCTGCCTTGCTGCCGTTCTCAATGTGTAGCTGAGTGCCAATGGTTCAAGCCCTGAGGCCTCGCGCTCTTGGTTTACAGACATCCAAATGTGAGCCTCAAATGCTTCCAAGGCGGCAGAGGAGAGCGCCGGCGCTGGGGTGGTGGGGATAAAGGGAATATGGGCTTGAGGCGGTACGGCCGTCGTGCCTGTTGACATTACATTCACCCATCGCAGCTCACGTTCGCCAACGCCAATCTCACGAAAAGCGGGGCTAAGCAAATCTGCGCGGGTAACAGGTGAGCTCATCCATGCTTCCACGACTTCGTCGGGGCTGACTGCCCCCAAAAACACACTCTCGCCAAGCGTACCTCCGGCGACAAACAGCCGAAATATTTCATGGGAAGCCCCATAAACGGGGCTGACATGCCCAAAATAATTCAAATCATACATCTCCTGAGCTCTAAAACGAGCCGCCATCATAAGCCCTCGATTTATAACCAACGGCTGCAAGTCAACATAGGCGCGCTCGTAATTTATCAGCTCGACCACTTCCAGCTCAAATCGCGTAGCACCGCCTATTTGCGTGTAATGATTGCGCCAGAGCTGCTGCTCAGAAGGGGTCAGAGGGCGATTGGGCAGAGGCATTCCGGCAAAGAAAGGTGCGGGTGGCATTGTCGGCTCATAGGCGGGCTCGATGTCTGTCTCTTCGTATGTTGGAATATCTCCTTTGGCGGCGGGGGGTTGCAAATGAACAGCTCCTGTATAATCCCAATACACCTCAAAGCCCAAAGCCTCAGCAACAGCTCGCAAAGGCAGCAAAAGCCGCCCTTCGACAAGCTGCGCAGGCACGTCAGGAACTATGTCCCGCCCGTTGACAATAAAGCTACCCTGATTTGCGGGGATAATCACCAAATCTCCCTCGCGGGTGATCGTGGCGATGGCGGCTTCTTCGCTCCAGTTCACTACAAAACCCATTTTTTCAAACACTTCGCGCACGGGCACTAATGTACGCCCGTCAACGTTAATCGGCTCTTGGCCGGCAAAATACACGACCTCGCCGTTGACATAAATCAAAATATCGGCGGAAGTGATTGCAGGAAACGACACTACCATCATAAACACTATCAAAATTTTTGTAATCTTTTTAAACATTGCGATTCACGCCCTTTCCATAGCAATATGACTGCAAAATTGCAACAAAGAAGTAGCAGTTTTCATCGGCTTCGCCCGACGCATGTTGCGGGTTGAGCTGCATATTGTTATATGCTTTTAATTCTATCAAATTTTGCCTAAATTGTAAAGCATCATCTTCGGAAGGATGTTGCTCAAGTTATATTTTCCGTGATTTATAAAACCATTCTTCAGTCGCGAAAATACGACTTGTGTATTGTTCTTAATTGTGCTACAATAAAAATGGCAAAGTATGCATATCAGAGAGGCGGCATTTAATGAAGCAAGTTTTTATGACATTTGATTATATTACTGAATTTTTTGGCATCCAATTTTCCTTTCTTATTGGCTTAATGCTTTCTTTGGGTTTTGCTGTTATTGTGATAATGTTGCTGCTTGGCTTTTTGCTGCGTGAGCGGCAGCAGTTTAAAATGTTAGCCGAAAAGCACCGCGCAGATTTGGAATATGAGCGCGCTAGGATGGAAGCTATTGTTGACACCATGCCGGACGTTTTATTTTGTAAAGATTTGGATATGAGGTATACCAGAATAAACAAGAGTTTTGAGGAGCTTTTTGGCGTAGCCAGGGAAAATGTTGTAGGGCAGTTTGATGAGGTGGCTGTTGGGCAGAATAAGGAAGTTGCTGAAGAGTTTCGGGCGGCGGATGCGCAGGTTATGAAGGGCGGTGTGCCTGTCCGTGTGACGGAGATCGTGCCTGTTAACGGAGTTATCCACACTTTCGAGACCATCAAAGCCCCCGTTTTCCAAAACGGCGAAGTTGTAGGATTGATAGGGCTTGCACGTGATATCGGGCATCACAAGGAAATCGAGGAACATTTGCGCAGTGAGTCTATGGCTAAATCGACGTTCATCGCTAACATGAGTCACGAAATCCGCACACCCATGAACAGTATCATCGGCTTTACTGAGTTGGCTTTGGAGTGCGAAATGTCCCCCAAAGCGCGGGACTATCTGCAAAAAATCACCGAAAACTCGCGCTGGCTTTTGCGTATCATCAATGACATACTTGATATCTCTAAATTAGAATCGGGCAAAACTGAAGCGGAGAGTGTGCCCTTTGATTTTGCTGAGATTTTCTCACAAATTAAATCTCAGCTTTTTTCAAAGGCAAAAGAACGGGGTATTTTGGTGAATTTTCATGTAGAGCCGTCAACGGATGGCCGCCTGCTTTTGGGAGATCCTGTCCGTCTGCGCCAGACGCTTCTTAACATCGTATCCAATGCCGTGAAATTTACGGACAAGGGCTCAATTAAAGTGACCTCAGAAATACTTGAAGAGACATTCAATTCAAAAACTTTTTATTGCGAGATAAAAGATAGCGGCATAGGTATGACGGAGGAGCAAATATCGCGTATTTTTGAGCCGTTTATGCAGGCTGATTCAAGCGTTACGCGCAAATACGGCGGCACGGGGCTTGGTTTGCCGATAGCTAAAAATCTGCTGGAATCAATGGGCGCTGAATTAAATGTCGAAAGCGCGCTCGGCGAGGGCAGTAAATTCAGCTTCAGAATCAAGTTTTTGCTGGCCCCCAAGGAAATGTCGTATGTTGATTTGAAAGTCCAAGATAGTATAGCTATGCCGTATTTTGAAAACGGTGAAGTATTAGTATGTGAAGATAATAAAATGAATCAGCTTGTTATCAGCGAGCACTTTCGGCTTGTCGGCCTTAAATACATAATAGTCGAGGATGGGCAAGCGGGCCTTAAAATGGTAAAAGAGAAAATGGCGGCAGGCGAGACCTTCGATGTAATTTTTATGGATATCCACATGCCCGTGATGGATGGCCTGGAGGCGACAAAACTAATCATTGCTGCGGGTTGCTATACGCCGATTGTGGCTTTGACGGCCAATGTTATGGCGGATGACAAAAGACTATATCGTAACGCAGGTATGGCGGATTGCGTGGATAAGCCGTTTTCGTCAAGTGATTTATGGCGCGTGCTGACAAAATACATTACGCCGGTTTCTCAAAGAAACAGCCCTGATATTTGCGCAACAGCAAAAGAGCGGGAGAGCGAGCGTGCTGCAAATGAAAAAATGCAAGCCTTGTTGTTTGGCACATTTGTCGAAGAGAATAAGACTGCTGTCGCCGATATCAGCCAAAACATTGAACAAGGGAATTTAATGCAGGCGCGCTTGCTGGCGCATTCTCTGAAAAGCTCTGCTGCTTTGGTCGGCGAGGCAAAACTGCAAATTATTGCAACTAAAATAGAAAATTTGTTGAAAAAAGAAGAAACCGTACCTCAAACTATGCTGGATGATTTGAAGCTGGAAATGGAATCAGCACTAATAGGGCTGATGGCATCACTTGAAATCAAAGACAACGAATCCGAAGCTGAGCCGATAAAAAACGAAGCTGAACTTCAAGAATTGCTCATTCGGCTGGAAATCATGCTTAAAACCCGCAACTCTTTGGCGCTAAGCACATTGCCCAAAATCAGCAATTTACCTGGTGCGGAAGTGCTGGTGCAGCAAATTTCAGATTTTGACTTCAAGCCGGCCTTGGATACACTTAATGCATTAAAAAAATCATGGGAGATTAAAGAATGAACCTTCGGAATGAAAACAATATAAATCTTGATCATGACAGTGAAAAAAGAAGTGTGCTTATAGTCGATGACGATAAGTTGATTTGCATGGCTTTGGCTCATATCTTGAGCGAGGATTACATTGTGTATCTTGCCAAAAGTGGGGAGGATGCCATTGAGTGCGCCGGAGAAATGAAGCCCGATGTTATTCTGTTAGATGTTTTAATGCCGGGGATGACGGGCTTTGATGTTATCGAAATGCTAAAAAAGAATGAGGACACAAAGGATATTCCTGTAATCTTTGTTACGGGAATGGACGATGTTGAAGATGAGGAGCACGGGCTGAAGCTGGGCGCTGCGGATTATATCCAGAAACCCTTTACGCCTGCTATTGTTAAGCTGCGGGTCAAAATTCAAATGCGTCTTCTTAATCAAATGGAGCAGATTCATCGCTTGAGCATTACAGATGAGCTTACGGGCGTTGCGAATCGCCGCCAGTTTAATGCTTGGCTCACACAAGAATGGGCGAGGTGTACGCGCTTGCAAAAGCCGCTAAGCCTTACGCTTTTTGACATTGACCGCTTCAAATACTTTAATGATAAATATGGACATTTGCAGGGCGACAACATTTTGCGTACCATAGCGAACCTCTTGAAACACGAGATAAAGCGCTCAACCGATTTGCTCGCACGTTGGGGCGGAGAGGAATTTGCTATAGTGCTTTCGGGCACAGATGCCGATGGGGCTTATAAGGTAGCAGAAAGCATCCGCGGGATGATTGAGAAAAAAGAATTTCTTACTGATGATGGTACATACGCTCGCATCACAATTAGCCTGGGTGTGAACAGCATCGTTCCGACGAAAGATGTTAAGCTGGAGAAATTTATTGCGGAGACGGATAAAGCCCTGTATAACGCCAAAGATGCAGGGCGCAACAGGACTGTTGTGGTTGAAAATAATTCACAGAACTCTCAAAATTGATTCAAGCACTTCACGAATGCCGCCCTCGCCGTTGACTATATGGCAGGCGGCTTTTTCATACATAGGCACACGACGCGTCATCATTTCCTGCGCCTTGGCAAGAGGGTCTGCCGTATTAAGCATCGGGCGGCTTTTTATGTCTGCAATACGTGCAAGAGCAGTATTCGGGCTGATCTGCAGATAAATCATCTTTGCGCCTTGTTTAAGAAGGGTGATGTTTTCAGAGCTTTCAACACATCCGCCGCCCGTTGCAATCACGCTATTTTGCAAGCCTGCCGCTATTTTGCAAAACCGCACTTCAAGCTGCCTAAAGCCTGCCTCGCCGCATTCTGCAAATATCTCGGATATGCTTTTCCCAATCTCGGCTTTGATTTGTTCGTCAATGTCAAAAAAGGGGCGATTAAGCCCCTTTGCCAATAATGCGCCTATGGTAGATTTGCCTGCGCCCATAAATCCGATTAATACAATATTTCCGCCCACAATTTAATGCCGCGGATTCTTGGAGACAATGCTCGCCGCTCTTGTGATTGCGGATATAATGTCGGTATTGTTTTGGTGAGCCAACGCACTGGCTTTCGTAAAAATCGCACCCCGTTCGGATACTACGTATTTTGGAGGCAGGGCGTTTAGTGACATAGCCATGATGTCAGCTCTACATTTTTGACAACTACATATGCCCAAGGATTCGAGGGTGCTGTCCAAAAGCGAAAGCACACTTACCTCAACATAATTACGGATTTCAAAAGGAGCTTCGCCTTCGATTAATGATTTTACTACCATGTTGAATTACCCCCTATTTCATTTATAGTTTCCTGAATAATATTATTAGGAATTTTAATATTGCTCCAAATTTCAAACGATTCAGAAGCCTGCAACACCAGCATCTCCAAGCCATTTACGCAATTTACACCCGCTTTGCGGGCATCGGCAAGAAAGCGGCTCTCGCGCGGGTAGTAATTCAAATCAAAAGCAAGCTCGCAGCTTGCAAACGGCCATGTACTGGGCAGGGGCGATATATGTGCCATATCACCGAAGCCAAGCGGTGTTGTCTGTACAACAATATCTGCCATAGGCAAGCCAACGAATCCCTCAAAAATCTCTATATCCGTATTATAATACTTTTTGACATGTTTTGCAAGAGTTATCGCTTTGCTAACATTACGATTTGCTAAAATAATTTTACAGTCTAGCCGTACAGCAGCGATAACCGCAGCGTAACCTGCTCCGCCTGCGCCGATTATTAACATTCGTTTGCCCTTGGGAGATGAATGGCGGCGGATTGCCTGCGCTATGCCGAAAATGTCGGTATTATGGGCTTCCCAGCCATTTTTGGTGAGGGTTAATGTGTTGACGGCATTTGCTTCTTTTGCTGATGTATGCAAAACGGAAGCGCAAGACAGGGCGGCAATCTTATGCGGTGTGGTGACATTCAGGCCGACTATGCCTAGAGCTGCTGCTCCTGCTATGGCGCAGCTCAGCCCTTCGGGCGCGACATCAAAAGCTAAATACGCCGCGTCAAAGCCCACAGCCTCAGCAAACCGGCTGTGAATCAGCGGCGAGAACGAATGCGCCACAGGCGTGCCTATCAGCCCCAAAGCCGACGTTTTGCCCGTAATCATGATTTTTTACTGCGCTCATAAGCGCGCAATACGATTTTTTCAGGCAAACGCTTTAGCCATACAGTCCACTCATCTCGCTTTGCGATGGGTGCTGTGAGGATTGTGTGCATACCCATGCGATTGCCACCATAACAGTCCGTAAAAAGCTGATCTCCGATAATGGCTGCTTGATCGGCTGCGAGCCCTAAAAGAGCTAGTGCGCGGCGAATACCCTTGCGAGAAGGTTTGCGCGCTTTCCAAATATGCGGGCAATCCAGAGACGCGCTGAAGCGCTCAACACGTCTTCGCCCGTTGTTAGACAACAACACAATCCCGAAGCCCATCTGCCTCAAATCATCAATCAGCGCGACAACTTTTGGGCCGGGGTCGGGGATGTCAAAAGTCTCTAAAGTATTGTCAATATCAATAATCAAGCCTCGAATGCCCGCATCCCAAAGGCGGCCAAAATCAATGGAGTATATGGAATCAACATCTTCTTTGGGGAAAAATCTTCGCAAGCACGCGCACCTCCATAAACTATTATTACGTCATCTAATCCCCACGAAAAACCTTAGGCGACAGAAGTGCAGGATTTTGAACGGGATTGGCATTATTATAACACACAATATCCGCGCAATCAAGAGTGGAAATGCACGATAGATATTGCCCTAACACATCAATCCCAATAAACCCCCTCCGCAATTAACTCCAGCACAGTCTGCAAAGCATCCAGCCCTGGGCGATTGAAGAAATGGGGCTCTGTGCCGTATTCTAATGGGCGTCCTCGGGTGTCTGTTACTAATGTTGGGTCGTAGCGTATGATTATGCCTGAGTTGGGTAGGGC
>Ga0131853_10008434_pt1 | contig 18784 bp, 10 predicted proteins | sample TergutLab28metaG_FD_92764 | JGI IMG/M metagenome (GOLD analysis project Ga0131853, IMG submission 92764) | Labiotermes labralis P1 segment gut microbial communities from Petit-Saut dam, French Guiana - Lab288 P1 (version 2) (version 2) | ecosystem: Host-associated > Arthropoda: Insects >...
CGCCTCCGCAAGCGTCGGCGCGGCATCGTCCGGGTACACCGCGAACGTCACCGTCGTGAACGGCGCGAGCCCGTTGCTGCCCACAAAGTGCACGCGCACGGTGTCCGGCTCCACGGGTTCCTCGGGTGCTGACCAGATCGCGAACAGGAAGCGGCTCGTAATGGGGAGTTCCGGGTCAACGGGAGAACTGCCCGGCGCAGCTGACGTGGACCAATGCAGGAACTCGAACCCGCCCTCTCTCTCCGGCAGCGCAACACCGTTCCCGACCAAATCCAGCATCGCTTGGTAGTCCGAACCCTCAACAACCATCGCACGCTGTACATCGGGTGTCCCGCCGTTGCCGACAAAAAACACCATTATCTCTCTCGGCTGCCATTGCGCATACAGCAGCAAATCTCCTGTCACCGAGGTACCAAAGTCAAACTGTTCGGCACCCTCTGCCGGCTCCGTTTCGGTAAACCATCCGACAAAGTTGTAGCCTGCACGCGTCGGTGCTGTCGGTACTGCCACCGATGTGTTATGCGGAACACGCTCCGCCACATGATGCGGCTCGTTCGCCCCTGCGTAGTTTCTGAAGAAAATGACTTCGTACTCATTCAATTCCCAACGGGCATAGAATGTCGTGTCACCAAGAATAATCGCAGCTTCTACATCGGAACCGCTCAGAATCGCACCGCCCGTGCCGTCCTGTGACCAACCCAAGAAAGTATAGCCCGCACGGGTAAAATCCAAGTCATACACAGGCACGTTTATCGGACCGTCACCGCGTGTCACCGTCTCCGTCAGAATCGACACATCACCAAGCAGCTCACCTAAGTTCAAGTCATAAGTCACTATGTATGTATTTAATTCCCAGCGGGCGTAGAATGTCGTGTCACCAAGAATAATCGCGGCTTCTACGTCGGAGCCGCTCAGAATCGCACCGCCCGTGCTGTCCTGTGACCACCCGAGGAAGGTATAGCCTTCACGAACAAAGTCCGCACCGTATACCGGCACGCGCGCCGGGCTGTCGCCGCGCACAACCGTTTCCTTCAATACCGCAGCATCCTCACCAAGCAGCTCACCCTGATTCAAGCCGTAGGTTACTGTATACTCGTTGAGTGCCCAGCGGGCGTAGAAAGCCGTGTTGCCAAGGATAATTGCGGCTTCTACATCGGAACGGCTCAAAATCGCACCGTCTGCGCTGTCTTGCGACCAACCCAAAAAGGTATGCCCTTCACGAGCAAAGTCCACACCGTACACAGGTACGTTCGCAGGACTCTCGCCGCGTGTCACCGTCTCTGTCAAAATCGAAGCATCATCACCAAGCAAATTGCCTTGGTTCAGGTTGTAAGTTACCGTGTACTCGTTGAGTACCCAACGCGCATAGAAGGTTGTGTTGCCAAGGATGACCTCAGATACCATATCCGCAATCACAGACCCGTCAGCCGTTCCCGACCAACCGAGGAACGTATACCCATCACGTTCAAAATCCACACCGTACACAGGCACGTTCGCAGGGCTGTCACCGCGCGTTACCGTCTCTGTCAAAATCGAAGTATCAGCACCAATCAGCTCACCTTGGTTCAGGTCGTAAGTTACTGTATACTCGTTCAGCTCCCAACGGGCGTAAAATGTCGTGTTTCCAAGGATAATTGCGGCCTCTACATCGGAACGGCTCAGAATCGCACCGTCCGCGCTGTCCCGCGACCAACCGAGGAACGTGTACCCGTCGCGTTCAAAATCCACGTCATATACAGGCACATTCGCAGGACTGTCCTCAAATGTTACCGTCTCTGTCAGAATCGAAATGTCACCGCCGAGCAAACTGCCCTGATTCAAGTCGTAGGTTACTGTATATTCGTTGATTTCCCAACGGGCGTAAAACACCGTCTCGTCCTCAATGGCCACAGCCTCAACATCCGTACGGCTCAAAATCGGGCCATCCGGGTCATCCATTGACCAACCGAGGAAGGTATGTCCGTCCCGCGCAACCCCCGTGGGAACTTGGGTGGGATTCCCGTTAAAGATCACATACTCCGTGGGATTTTCCGTATCTCCGCCGATGTTGCCGCCTTGCAAATCATAGGTCACACAGTAGACATTCGGGTCCCACACCGCATAGAACGTGGTCGGGCCTGTGATAGCCGCAGTCGTGGGATTAACTTCCGTGCCGTTGGGGGTCTCGGACCACCATTGGAACGTGTGTCCGGCAAGTACCAAGGTTGTACCGTCCGGCACATTTGCGGGATACGCCTCGAAGTAAACTTCCTCTGTCGGGTTCGTTGCATTCCCACCGATGCTGCCGCCGCGCAGGTGGTAGGTCACCGTATATCGGTTCCGCTCCCAGCGCGCATACAGCGTATGCGCCTCGGGGTTTGTAATGTAAGACTCCGGGTAGACCCGCTCGCCGCCCGTGCGCTCGGTGAACCAACCGGCAAAGGTCCAGCCCGTCCGCTCTTCCAACGCCCGGACGGTTGCCGTGTTCATCGCCGCCTCATAGGTCTCGCCAAAGTTCGGTATGGCTTGCGCCGTCTCAGAGCCGACCCCGATATCGTTGCGGTCAAAGGTAATCATCACGGCGTTTGTCGTCCATCGGGCATAGAGCGTATGCGCCTCGTAGCTGATAACATCTGCGAGGGGCGTCACGCGCGCACCGCCCACACGCCGGGTATACCAGCCTTGGAACGTATAACCGGTCCGATCCTCAAGGGCAGTAACGGCGGGATGTGCCATTGCATCCGCATAGTCGCCGCCGAAGATTACGGTCTGTGTCTCTGTGTCAGATGCCGTTCCGGCATCGTTTCTGTCAAATGTTACCGTGACAGAATTGCCTGTCCAACGGGCATACAGTACGTGCGCCTCGTGGTTGGTCACTTCCGTCCCCGGATACACCCGATTGCCGCCTGCAGGCATGGTGTACCAACCTGCAAAGGTAAACCCGGGTCGATTCTCGGTCAAAGCCGCCACGGCAGATTCCGCCATCGCGTCTTCATAGTCCGCACCAAAGATAACCGTCGCCGACGCCGTTGCCGGGGTCTCGCTGCCGTCATTTCGGTTAAAGGTCACGTTAATTGTATTCGCACTCCAACGGGCATAGAGTGTATGCGCCTCCGGGTTGGTCATTTCCGTCTCCGAATGCACCCGATTACCGTCTGCAGGCGCGGTATACCAACCGACGAAAGTAAATCCGATCCGATTCTCGGTCAAAGCCGCTACAGCGGATTCCGCCATCGCGTCTTCATAGTCCGCACCAAAGGTAACCGTCGCCAACGCCGTTGCCGGGGTCTCGCTGCCGTCATTTCTGTGGAAAGTTACATTGATGGTATTCGCGCTCCAACGAGCGTAAAATACCGTCTCGTCTGAAATAATCTCAGACGCCATGTCCGTAATTACCGCACCGTCAGCTGTTCTCGACCAACCGAGGAAGGTATGTCCGTCCCGCGCAACGCCCGTGGGGACTTGCGCGGGATTCCCGCCAAAGGCCACATACTCCGTGGGATTTTCCGTATCTCCGCCGATGTTGCCGCCCTGCAAGTCATAGGTCACACCGTAAATGTTGGGATCCCACACCGCATAGAACGTGGTCGGGCCTGTGATAGCCACAGTCGTGGGATTAACTTCCGTGCCGTTGGGGGTCTCGGACCACCATTGGAACGTGTGTCCGGCAAGTACCAAGGCTGTACCGTCCGGCACATTTGCGGGATATGCCTCGAAGTAGACCTCCTCTGTCGGATTCGTCGTATTCCCGCCGATATTGCCGCCGCGCAGGTGGTAGGTCACAGTATATCGGTTCCGCTCCCAGCGCGCGTAGAAGGTGGTATCCGCCAAGATAACTTCGTCCGCCATGTCTTCAATTACAGACCCGTCGGCCGTTCTCGACCAACCGAGAAAGCTATGCCCTGCACGGGCAAAGTCCGTATCGTATACGGGTACGTTCGCAGGGCTGTCCCCGTGCGCTGTCCGCTCCGTTAAAATCGAATCATCCGCGCCGACCAATGCGCCGCCGTTTAAATCGAAAGTCACATCGTACTCAATGCGCTCCCAATGCGCATAGAACGTGGTCGCGCCGGTGATAGGCCCGTCCGCTACTTGCGTATGGCTCAAAATCGGCCCTTCCGGGTCGTTCATCGACCAACCCAGGAATTCGTACCCCTCACGGGCAAAGTCCACGCCGTGTACAGGTATATTCACAGGGCTGTCGCCGCGCGGCACCGTCCCCATCAGCGACATCTCGCTGAGCAAAGACCCGCCGCTCAGCTCAAAGGTCACGATCGGCAATCGCTCCATCACAATCGTAAGTACACCGTCGTTTCGTCTGGAAGCCGATGTCACCAGATACTCCAGCGTCTCAAAACCGGAAGCTTCGGCTGTAAATTCACTACCCGTACCTGCGGTAATGCCGCCAAACACACCGCCCGCACCCGCAAGTGCTTCACCTTCTAAACGCAAGGCCGCACCCGGAATAAGCACGTAATCAAACTGCGGTTCTCCGGTGGCCTCGTCAATACCCGTAAAGATTGCCTCCGCAACATGCACTTCGGTCAGCCCGATGGGTATCATAAAGACACGGACAATCGCCAGCGGGTTCCCGTCATCGTCCTCATCCATCTCATCCGCGAAATACAGGACATCGCTGGGCAAGTATTGGCTTGCGAAAGCACCGATCGGCTCAATCCAAAATGAAGTCAGCATGGTGGGCGGGTTGGCCGCCGAACCAACGCGGAATGTGCGCGGGTTTCCGGCAGTACTTCCGCCGCCGTTTGCGTTGACCCGCGTCGTCGTTATAGTCGCTGTCGGATCCATCGTATGAAGGTTAAACCGTGCCGCTACGACACCCGCTCCCGTACCGCCGCCAATGAGCAGCGGAGTTCCGACCGGTTCACCGTCATCGTTAAACCCGGTAAAGCTGTACAGGATAACATCGGGAACAACAGGCAACCTGATATCTTCCAAGAAAATATCGATGACATAAACAGGGTTTTCTGCCGTTCCGATGTTGATGATATTACCGTTTGCATCACGGCGGAACGTAGTCACCGGATCAATCAAAACCGTCTCTATACTCATCCGCGGCGCATTGCCCTCAAGCGTACCGTGGATATATGCGCCCTCCAAGAGGAAGCTGTGCAATGTTGTAGCAAGCGTACCCGTTGTGACGCGGGGGATATCGTTGCTCACATTGAGATGATTCGTATGTGTCAGGCGACCGTTCGAGAGAATCCACTGGTTCTCAAGCCCGGTAAACATCGTGTCACCGTCCGCGCCGTCAGGCGAGCTGCGCACCCAGACACGGATGTTAAGCGGCACACGGGTCATCGGAATGCGAATCTCACGTGTCTCCTCCAACTCTTCTAAATCTGCCGCTGTGAGCGTACGGGTATAGTCCGCATACCCAACCGCCTGTACTGTGATAGCCGCCGTTCCGTCACCGTCCAGCATCTCTCTTACGGCCTCTAAATTACCCATGAACAGGCCCGGCATACTAAAGCCCGGCGGAAGCGCGGGAATACTGCTTGTAATGATTGCGTGGTCAATTTGGAACGCGTTTTCAGGATTCGCCTCATCCACCGCAATCACACGGAAACGCTCAGGTGCTTCATCCATGGCAAAGCCGACCACACCATTGGGGCTGATTAAGCCAATTGACATCGGGTTATTGGCTCCCACGTTGACGGAGATATTGCTGTTTCCCTCTGCCCGGAAAGCGTGATTGCCCTGCACATACGGATTGAACGTCCGAATGCCGCGCATGATGTGAGTACCTGCCACAGTCCCCGGAGCCGGGCGCACAGAATCAATCAAACGCACATCGGTAAAGTTCACCGTACGGCTGGCCGTTGCGGGGTTTGTGCTGTCCAATGCCGGAAGGATACCTCTGTTTGCAAACGCCGGATCTTCTTCCAAATCGCCGCCAAAGAACTGCGGCTCTAAACGGCCTTCCGTCTGCCAAGATAAGAACGGATAGGTTCTCTGTAAATCACCGTCTATATTATAGATGCCGTACATCCAAGGCCCGCGGTTTAAGCCCGGCAAGAAACCGCTCGTCAAAAGCTCGGTGTCAACAAGTGTGACACCCGCTCTGCCTCCTTGCATCCGAACTGCGAGGCTGGTAATTGGCTGCCCTCCGCTGCCGCCCGGTGCCGGCGCAACTCTGCTGGCCGTCTGGTCTACATAGACCTGATTAAATCGAATGCCCGCTACAGACCCGTTCGGGCCGCGGGTACTGCTTTGCGCAACCGTCACACCGTTAAAGTTACCCGCGACAAAAACGCGCTCAATCGTAATCGTACCGTTGATACGCTCACCTACGATGCCGCTTCCTCTGTTTCTCCGCGCGGAATCGGCACCGGTGCCGGTTCCGTTCACATCACCGATGTTATAGGAATCTTGCACCAGCAAGTTTCTGCGGTTTTGCCCCACAATCCCGCCGACACGCGGGTTATGTCCGGCACCAATGATGCGGACAACACCTGCGTTAAAGCTGCGCTCAACCCTGTGGCTCTGTGAACTTCTGCCGATAATGCCGCCAAAACCGGCTCTGGCATCACTGGTCGTCGCAGTAGCCAGACCTGCAACTTCGCCGTTATTGCCGCTTTCACGGACAATCAGACCGGCACGGTTGGCATCGCCCACGATACCGCCGGCACGGCGTTGTGTTTGCGTAGTGTGTACGAACCCGTGATTGAGCGCACGGGTAATGACTGTATTCGCCGCGTCGTCACGGCCGATAATACCGCCCGCCGCCAAAGCGGCTCTCACATCGCCCCAGTTGCTTGCACCCGTGATACGCACGGAAGCGTTCGCCGCACGCTGCGTATTTCCGACAATGCCGCCGGCTCTGGCCGAAACCGTGTTCGATGCCGAAGCACTAATCCCACCTGGGTTGATATGTCCCGTATTTGTTACGTTCGTCAAATCTGCATTTTGCCGTCTGGCGAGCCGAATATGTCCGACAATGCCGCCAAGATGGCAATTGCCGCCGGTCACACCGGTTCGCACTACATTGCCGGTATTGAGCGCGTCCGTAATAACGAGCCTGTTCTCCGAACGGCCCACAATTCCGCCGACATTGACGGGCGTAGCGACGGTCGTGCCGTGCCGCACCTCCGCCGTGTTGCGTACATCGGTGAGTGTCGTAGCTCTGGCGGCACGTCCGACGATGCCGCCCGTTCTCGCCGTGGCATTGTTCGATATGACTCTGCCGTTATTGACCGCACCCGTTACGGTGAGCGCGGCCTCAGACGCACCGACAACGCCGCCGACATGCGCATTGCCGCCCGCGACGTTCTCTATCACAGCATCATTCTGCACGTCAACCAACCGCGTGCTGTTGCGTGCGTGGCCGACGATACCGCCGATTCTGGAACTCCCCATAAACGCAGTAATCCGCTGTCCGTCATCCGAACGGCCCTCATTTACCGTATCTATAATAGTGAGCGAACCGCCTGTGCCTGTCCAACCGACAACACCGCCCGCCGCCACTCTGGCACGAATCTGCTGATTGGCTATCGGCAGGCCGGCAGGCGTAGCCGGGGCCACCGTAACATCCGAGATAGAGGTATGCCCCGCCGCCACGCTGCCAATCACACCGCCTGCCCGTGTCGGGTTAGCGGCATCCGTCGTGGTTATTGTATTGGGTACCGTAGCGGTGGCACCTCGGATATTCACGTTAATCTGATTGGTCCCCTGCGTGCTTGTCCGAATGTGAACGGTGCCGTTTGTGATACCGATAACACCGCCCATTGAACCTGTCCGCCCGGCCTGACTGTGCAGTTCCAAGTTCGCGGCAGAGATATCTGTTATATTTAATGTAGCACCCGCCTCAACACCGCCGACAAAACCGCCGATTACGTTGTTGTCGTTTGTAGACGCGCGGTTCATCCGCAGAACTGTGTGTCCGTCAAGGTGCACGTTCTGAATGGTCACGGTACCCGAAGCAACGCGGCCAATCAACAGACCGCTTCGGCTCTGTACACCGTCCCAAGCCGTAACGTCATCAAGAAACGCAGGCGCAGCCGCCCCCGCACCCGTCAGGCGAAAGTTTTGAATCAGCGCGCCGGGACCGGCAACGCGAATAAACCCAATACTGTTATCGTTGTTGGCATTGCCCGTCACGCCGTGCTCTCTAGGTCTGAGGCGAAGTCCTGTTATATTATGACCTCCGCCGTCAAACGTGCCGGTGAACATCACGCCGCCAACAAGCCCGCGCCCTTGGAAGGGACCGCGGCCGCTCATGTCGATGTCATCTGTCACCACAAAATGCCCGTCATTCGGCCCGCGTTCTCCAAGCAAAAACGCCTCCAACTCATCCGGCGTACTGATGCCGTACTGGCCGGGAAGCACTTCGGAAGCCGCCAAAGGCACTTCTCCGGTCTCCGGCACCCCGCTTTCCGATGTCGTCATTACCGCAAGTGCCGCACCGGGCACTACGGTAAACAGCATAAGTATGACGAGGAGCATACAGCCTACTCGCCTCATCGTTTCTTTTTTTATTCGTTTCATTTCTGTTCTCCTTGACACGATATTTTTACAATTTCTGTCCACATGTGCTATCATACTATAATTTTTTCATTTTCATATACAAGTATAGTATATATTTATTGTTATGTCAACAATAAATATTCTTTTTCAAATATTTTTATATTGTAAAATTCTTCATACATGTTCTCTATCTTATCGACGAGAACAAAGGCGCGCATCACACCATGCAGCTTTGTTTATATCATATACCGCTTGTAAAGATAGAGCTACAGGAATATTGTAAATTTTTAGCGCGAATTGTAAGTTTTTATAGAGATAGCACAGCAAAAAAGTGCATTTGTCAACACACAAGCTGTGCAAAGAGCGGCGAAAAAGTTTAGGTGTGGTATGCGGGTTGGGGCGGTTGCGCCGTGTGTGGTGTTGGTTGGGTTGGTCGCGGGTTTTTGGGTCATGCGGGCGAGTGGCGGAGCAAAGAAAAACCCGCCCCAACGAGCCGGAGCGGCTTGACAAAATCTTACTTCGGGCTTACTTCGGGTATATAATAATGACACAGAGGAAAACCGTGAGACGGTTTGCCTTAGTTAGTTACTAAATGACAACCGCTACTCTTTGGGGGAGGGGCGGTTGTCGCTTTTTATGTACTTATAGACTTGGAACGCCAAATCAAGCACCGCGACTATGACAATGAATACATACGCCATACGCTTTCATACAACGAGACTTCCATTTGCGGGCGCACTTCCCGCAAATGGTTAGCCGAGTTAATGCAAAACTTAGCCGCTCTTAGATTCCCGCCATAGGCGGGGAGCTTAGAGCGGTTTAGTTAGGTGCCTCCTTTCGGAAGCTAGGCAAACCGTCTCCGATTTTTACATCCTCTGTGTCGAAACATAGTATATACCACAGGCGGCTATTTGTGAATAGTTGTCTGTGGTGTTTTGTTCAGAAATACGTCGTGAGTTCCTAGCCATATTTCCCTTTTCCACACACTTTACATTTGTCTGCCCAAAAAGACCTCTGCCCGCCACAATACTCGCACCGTCCACTATCTCGCCATGCTTTTTGTTGCGCTTTACCTTGTCTTTCTTCTTCCATATGTAGCTCTCTTAACCCCTGAATATGAACTCCATTCAGCCAAAGATTTTCGGGAACCCGACTAAAATCAGCATATGTGCCAAATAAGAAATCCATAAGTCCCAAGAATTTCTTATACTCTAAATCGCACAGAACCTCCGGCTCCGACATAGGTAATACCTTGGGAGGGATTATCAGTTCCTGTAAACTATGGCAACCTCCAAACACCGGGCCGACTATCTGCTCCGCACTTTCGGGTATCACTATTTTCTCCAAGCTGCTACAACCCTCGAAAGCTTGCGCACCTATCCCCTGCACATACTTTGGTATCACTATTTCTTTCAAACTGCTGCATCCAAAAAACGCCCGTGCGCCTATCCCCTGCACACGTTCAGACATAACCACCTTCTCCAAACCACTACATCCTTTGAAAGCCTCCGCCTCAATCACCTTCACACCATCCGGCACCACAACCTCCGTCGCCGCGCCGTTATACTTCTCCAACACCCCCGCACGAATCACAAAATCCGCAGAGTTGCCGCCATAGACATGCACAACCCCCGCCTGAATATGGTTCGTGGTGTTGTAATGGTTGACCGCTTTCTCCACAATAAACGCCCCGCCGCAGGAGCCGCAAATAGCGGCATCCCGCGAGGCGTCCACCGTCAGATTATCCCCGCAATTCGTACACTTCGCCTGCACAAACGGCATATGCCTGTCCTCCTGCTCTGTTGTCTATATATCCCCAAACCCCAAGCTCACCTCAAACCGCACACGCCCGTCAGCATCCGCCCCCCGCACATATGCCACGCCATCGGCCTCGCCTCGAAGCACAAGCAGTTCATCTCCCGGGAAACATTCCTGCAAATAGTTAATCTGCACCTCGGAGATAAACTGCCCCTTGCGCAAATCATACCGAATCGCATCGCAGGCCACATCGGCGTATTTCGTGTTGTTCATATGCCCGTTGATATCCGTGTCGCTGTAGGTAACGGCCCGCACCATCTCCTGCGTCATCTCCGCCGGAGCCTTAATCTTCGCCGGGATACGGTCTTTCACGACGGCAGGCCGTGGACTGTCCAAAAGGTATGGAATCTGTCCCGGTTTCAAAATCTTCCGCTCATCGATATCCGCCAGCACCCAAGAAATCGTCGCCTCCCCGACGCGCTCATCCTCGACAAAGATATCAAAGTCTCGATACACCGCCGCCGTCCGCGCCGTCACACCCCGATGGTAGGTATGAATCGTCAACTCCTCCGGCCACACAATGGGACGGTCAAGCGTGAGGTGCATCCGCACCATCATCCAGACGGCGTTATGCTCGGTTAGCATCCGCTCCCCGTCAAACCCCAAAATGACAGCATGTTCCGTCGCCATATTCTGCAAATACTGCAACAATGCCGACAACCGACAAAGCCCATGACAGTCCACATCCGAAGCCGTAAGCGGATAGGTCCTCTTCAATATTTCCATCATTCCAACCCGCGCCCCTCATCATCAAAATCCCGCCGCAAAGCGGCGCACCACCATTGCTAATTGCTCATTGTTAATTGCCCCTAAATGTTCTTGCACTCCAAATAATGCCGCTTATCCGCACCCTCGCCCATGGAAAAGCTCTTCTTCGGGAACACCCCGCCTTTGACCACGGACTTGAACAAATCGGGCTTCTCAATCTGCGGCATGAAGAATGCGACACTCTCAGGCTTTGCGGCCAATTCCGTCAGTTCCGCATCCCCGTGGATATAGTCAATCTCTCCGCCGTTCGCTTCGACGTATGCGTCCAAAAACGTCTGCAAGAGGTCAATCGTCTCCCCCACCGTGCGGTCGGAGATGGTGAACGCGCCCGCTGTCCCGCGGTCGATGTATCGGACGACATACCCATCCCCCTCGCCGAGCGCAACGCCGTCATTGCCGCTCACAAACGCATCAATCATGTCGCCCTTGACATCGAACACAATCCGATGAATCGGCTCAATCTCCAGCGACGCCTCATGGACGTTGTTAATCTCCACCAGCGCGTACCGCGCCGGGTGATGCGCACGCTCTGCCTCGGACAAATCGGCCTTCTTCTCATCCCAAGCCATCTTCGCCGCCACGAGAGAGTGGTTGCCGTCGCCGACCAAGATAACGGGCAGGGCGTTAATCGCCGCCGCCACCTTGTCGGCCTTGTCGCCCGTCAGGCGGTAGCCCTTGAGGTGGCCGCAGTTTTCCATCAGCTCAAAGTCGTACAGCAGCTCCAAGTCGCCCATCTGCGGGATGGCCTCGATAATCTGCTCGGCGGGGTCATCAATGAGAATCAGCACATGCGGAAGCTCAATCACCGCATCCCGCCGAATCTCCACCCGTGCGGGGAGACGGGACGCGATAATCCGCTCCGTCGCCCGCAGCGCGGAGCCGGAATCGGGGCTGACGTCATACTGCTCCAAGTCAATCGCCCCCACGATGCCGCGGCGCACTTGACCGTTGCGCAGGGTACGCTCGACATAGATAAGCGAATCATCCACCCGCCGGAACACGTCATCCTGCACGTATTTTGCCATCGTTTGGTTAATCTCTTTCGCCCGTGAAGCCTCGTCCACACGGCCGAGCCAAGCCTCGGGCATAATCATGTGCAAAGTCGATGGCTCGTCCCCGACAAGTGCCTCCACCCGACCCCAGAAATCGTGATCGGAGGTGAACTGGTCACAGGCGATGACTGTCCATTTGGTCAGGTCTGCATTTCGTTTCGGCAGGAGGATATCCGCCTTATTAAAGATGGTTTGCATGATGTTTCTCTCTCCTTTTTGTTGGTTGGTATGCTCAGTATATTTATTTGCATTGTGTGTGTTTTATTTTTGTGTATGGTCAGGTTATATAATCGTAGGGGCGGCCATCGGCCGTCCGCCTACCCAACGTTGCTTCTGTCCGAAACGTGCGGACGGCCGATGGCCGCCCCTACAATATCCGTTTTCGCCTGTGGGCAATCGTGATAGGAATCCACGGGCGGGACAGCCTCACCCCTACATCCCTACTCCTTCAAAAACACCTCCAACCGATCCAGCCCCTCCGCAATCTGCTCCATAGACGTCGCATAGCTCAGCCGCACGAAGCTCGGCGCACCGAACCCGCTGCACGGCACAACCGCGACCAACGCCTGCTCCAGCAGAGCCATCGCAAAGCCGTCCCCGCTCTCAATCAGCTTGCCGCCGAGCGTGCGGCCAATCAGGGCGTCGATGCGCATCATCACGTAAAACGCACCCTGCGGGATGATACAGCTCACCCCGTCCATCTCGGCGATACGCTCGCACATATAATCCCGCCGCTTCAGAAACTCGGCTTTCATCTCGTACACGGAGCTCTGGTCTGCTGTCAGAGCCTCGATAGACGCAATCTGGCTCATCGTGGCAGGGCCGCTGGTGGAGTGGCTCACATAGTTACCCATCACCTTGGCAATCTGCGGATTCGAGGCCGAGTACCCGATGCGCCATCCCGTCATGGCGTAGCCCTTAGACACGCCGTTGACCACAACCGTCCGCTCCTTCACAGCATCCCCCAAGGCCGCCACGGAAACGAACTCACCGTCGTAGACCAGATGGTAATAAATCTCGTCCGCCATGATGTAGAGGTCATGCTCCACGCAGACCGCGGCCAAAGCGCGCAGTTCCGCTTCGGTATACACCATCCCCGTCGGATTCGAGGGGTTGTTGATCAAAAAGAGTTTCGTCTTGTCCGTAATCGCCGCGCGGAGCTGGTCGGGCGTGATTTTAAAGCCCTGCTCCTCCTCGGCGGAGACGACCACGGGCACGCCCCCGGCCATTTTCACGACCTCGCAATACGTCACCCAGTAAGGCGCGGGGACGATCACCTCGTCCCCCGGATTCACGAGAGCTTGGATGGTCAGATACACGTTATGCTTGGCCCCGCTGGAGACAACGATGTCGGTCGGCGCGTAAGTCACGCCCATGTCCAGCTCCAGCCGCTTAGCGATTGCCTGCCGCAAGGCCATCAGACCCGTTGCAGGGGTGTATTTCGTCTCCCCCCGTGAGATGGCATCCATACCCGCTTTGCTGATGTGTTCCGGCGTGTCAAAATCCGGCTCCCCCGGCCCGAAGCTGATGACGTCCTTGCCCTCGGCCCGAAGCTGCTTCGCCAGCGTGTCCACCGCGATAGTAGACGATGCGACGACGGATGATGCGATTTTGGATAGTTCTTTCATGTGGGTTCCTCCTGTGTGTGCTGTTGGAAATATTATAGTGTCTCGTCCGCAATTTTGCAAGGGGCAAGGCCAATGCGCACAAAAATTTGCGACAATGCGGACGGCCAATGGCCGCCCCTACAAGAGCAAGGAAATAAAAAGCGGAATGTAGGGGCGGCCATTGGCCGTCCGCTCCGGTTGCACCAACAAAATTTCACATACGTTTGCCACGAAAATAAGGGAAAGGATTCCCGCCCCCGGCAATCCTTTCCCCATATCCCGCATCACCCCGCGACCAAATCTCCGCCCGTCACAAAGGCCTCTGCAGTCATCAACACCCCGAGTTTATACCCCCGCACCAAACTCCTTACCGCCGTGAGTTGATTGACTTCACCCTGCATATCAATCAGCGTTTCGAGCAGAAGTTTCTCTTCACCGTCCAACTTGCCAAGCAGGTTTTCCTCGTTCTTGGCAACCAAGCGCAAAGCCTCACTATAGGCTGAGCTTGGCTCGAAAGACCGGGGCTGTAACGTGACAGTTCCATATGCAAATTCTTCTAATATGCTCTGCATCAAAATCAACCTTTCATTTTGAATTTCACAGGGCATCTTGCAAGGCTTGACCGCACATGGTAAAATATTTATGCGGTTTTCCATTCGGATGCCGTGTGTTGTGGGAAGTGGCGTGGACTTTGTGAGTGTTGCGCCGCTTCCTCTATTTTTTTTCGGCCAAAAGTAAGTGTATACCCCTGCGGATGGCTTCCCCTCTCGTGATTTGGTTTTTTGCGCAATATTCTTTGAGGAGAGCTTCGGTTTGCGCATCCAAACGAATGCTGTACCGAACATCTTTCGGGTTTTCCGCCTTCGGCCTACCGATTTTCTGTGACACAGGCACACCTCCTTTTTGTCACGCATTTATTATAAATTGTGTCACACGTAAAGTCAATAGGGAAATTTAAAAAACCACCTCACCCCCACATTCAGCGCAAATGCACTCAAGCCGCAAAGCCTCCTTTTCCAAAGGAGGTGGCAGGCGAAGCCTGACGGAGGATTTCAGGCGCATACATTTCCTGCGGAAATGTGCCTTGCAGAACAAAAAATTATCCATTTTTTCGGTATTCCGCTAGTTTGAAGAAACACCCTAGCCTCCGGCGGGGTTAAGGTCAAGACCAATCCTCAGTCAGCTTTGCTGACAGCTCCTTTGGAAAAGGAGCCTTCGCAACTTATGTGTATTTGCCACAGAAAAGCATTTTAACAAAGTCCCGTCCCCCGTCTCCCCCCAAAAACCATTGACAAGCACCCCTCCCCATGCTATACTACACGATAACACATCCCACGAGAGGACGAAGACCATGCGACACACGAACACCGCAAGCTTCGCTTTTATCGGCTATTACTTTTTTACCGGCAAAAAGTAATAGTAATTTGTGTTGTATAAATAGTCACCCGTAGACCACACAGATTACGCAATCTGTGTGGTATTTTTGTTATATAAAAGGAGAAACCGTCATGGTAGTAGTCTTACGTCCGGAAACAGCCCCCGAAAAAATCGAACACCTCCGCGCCTGGCTGGAGGAAAAACGCCTCATCGTCCGAGAGTTCCGCGGCCAGGAGCAGTGCGTCCTCGGTCTCATCGGCGACACGGGACCGATTGACATCGACATGCTCCGCAGTCTCGACATCGTGGAGTCCGTCGCCGAAATGCGCGACCCCTTCAAGGCCGCCAACCGCGCCATCCACCCGGAAGATACGGTAGTCCGTACAACGGACGGCCTCAGCGAAGCCATCGGCGGCGGACACTTCGGGCTGATTGCAGGCCCCTGCTCCGTGGAGAGCCGGGAGCAAATCCTCGCCGTCGCCGAAGCCGTCAAGGCCTCGGGCGCAAACTTCTTCCGAGGCGGCGCATTCAAGCCCCGCACCTCGCCCTATGACTTCCAAGGCCTCGGCGCGGAGGGCTTAGACCTCCTGCTGGAAGTCAAGAAGCTCACCGGCCTCCCCATCGTTACCGAGCTGATGGACATCCGCAGTATTGAGCTGTTCGAGCAGGTGGATGTCATCCAAGTCGGAGCCAGAAACACACAGAACTACGACCTCCTGCGGGAACTCGGCAAACTCAAAAATCCCGTCCTGCTCAAGCGCGGCCTCGCGGGGACGATTAAAGAACTGCTTATGAGTGCCGAATACATCATGGCCAGCGGCAACGAAAACGTCATCCTCTGCGAAAGAGGTATCCGCACCTACGAGTCCGCCTACACAAGAAATACGCTGGATTTATCCGCCGTCCCCGTCCTCAAAAGCCTCACCCACCTCCCCGTAGTGGTAGACCCCAGCCACGGCACAGGTCGGGCTGATTTAGTCCCCTCGATGGCACTGGCCGCAGTCGCCGCAGGGGCCGACGGCCTCATGATAGAAGTCCACAACGACCCGCCCCGCGCCCTGTCCGACGGTGCGCAATCGCTCACACCGGAAGAGTTTGACGACATGGCGAAACGGATATTTAAGGTAAGAGAAGCGGTCATGTAGGGACGGCCATTGGCCGTCCGCACCCCCTGCCCTAAAATTCCCCTCCCTCGGAGGGGTGGCAGGCGAAGCCTGACGGGGTGGTCCTGCGGGGCGCGTATGTCGTAGGGGCAGCGTCCCAACACCCCCGCATCCCAACACCGCAGTACCAGGTATCGTAGGGAACCACTCCCTACGAAGAGCACCACCCCACCGCCTGCGGCGGCACCCCTCCAAAGGAGGGGAATTTAACGGACGGCCAAAGACCGCCCCTGTAAATAATAAAGAGGTGTATCACCATGCAAGTAGCAATCATCGGCCTCGGCCTCATCGGCGGCTCGCTCGCCAAGGCGTACAAACGCACCGAGGGCATCACCGTCCTCGGCTCTGACCGAGACAAGTCCATCCTCGACTTCGCAAGCCTCGCCCAAGCCATCGACGGCGAGCTCACAGACGAAGCCCTCCCCAACTGCGACTGCGTCCTGCTCGCCACTTACCCGCAGGGCGTGATTGACTGGGTGTCGGAAAAGGCCCTCCTGCTCGCGGGGACAACGGTCATCGACTGCACCGGTACCAAACGGCGCATCTGTGAAGCTCTCTTCCCCGTGGCGGCGGAGTACGGCTTCACCTTCATCGGCGGCCACCCCATGGCGGGTCTCTACCAATCCGGCTTCAAATACAGCCGGGAAGACCTCTTTGACGGCGCGCCCATGGTCATCGTCCCGCCCAATTTCGAGGACATCCGTCTCTTTGACCGCATCCAAACTCTCCTCAAACCCGTAGGCTTCGGCCGCATCTCCGTCACCACCGCCGAGGAACACGACGAAATCATCGCTTTCACCTCCCAAATGGCGCACGTCGTCTCCAACGCTTTCATCAAAAGCCCGACAGCAGGCAGACACTTAGGCTACTCCGCAGGCAGCTACCAAGACCTCACCCGTGTAGCCCGCCTCAACCCCGAAATGTGGGCAGAACTGTTTCTGGAAAACCGAGACGACCTCCTCCGAGAAATCGACCACTTTCTAAACTCCATGCACCAATACAGAGACGCCCTCGAAGCCCAAGACAAACAAACCCTGCAATCCCTCCTGCAAGAAGGCCGCGACCGCAAACGCGAGGTAGACGGCCCTTAGCCCCTTGTAGGGAGCGGCGTCCTCGACGCCCCGTGTCTACATTGTAACCCTGCTGCGGGGCGTCGAGGACGCCGCCCCCTACAAAGCCCGACTGAAAGGAGCACAAAATGACCAGCATAGAAGTCAAAGCCAGCCGAAGCTATGAAGTTCTCATCGACGTGGGGCTGTTGCCCCAAATCGGACAGCAAATTCGAGACTTAATCCCCAACGCACAGGCCGCCGCGATTATCACCGACCACAACGTGAGCAAACACTATCTCACGCCGGTGACAGAGTCCCTGACCAAAGCGGGCATCAGACCGCTGACTTTCTCCATGCCCGCAGGGGAGGCCTCGAAGAACGGAGCGCAGTACCTGTCACTCTTGGAACTGCTCGCCAGAGACGGCCTCTCCCGCTCGGATGTCATCATTGCCCTCGGCGGCGGCGTGGTGGGCGACCTCGCAGGCTTCGCCGCGGCGACCTACCAGCGGGGCGTCGCCTACATCCAAGTCCCCACGACCTTGCTTGCGATGGTGGACTCCTCCGTGGGCGGTAAGACGGCGATTGACCTGCCCTCCGGCAAAAACCTCGCCGGGGCCTTTTATCAGCCCAACCTTGTCCTCTGTGACACGGACACACTCCGCACCCTGCCCGAGTTCGTGTTCCGTGACGGTCTGGCCGAGGTCATCAAATACGGTATGCTCGGCAGCGCGCCGCTCTTGGACGTACTCACGCAAGACCTCTCGCAAGACGCCGTCGAACCTGTCATCATCCAATGCGTCACCATGAAGCGGGACATCGTCCAGCGGGACGAATTCGACCATAGTGAGCGGATGTTGCTCAACTTCGGCCACACCATCGGCCACGCCATCGAACGGCTGTCGAACTACGAGATTTCCCACGGTTTCGCCGTCTCCATCGGCATGGCCATGGACGCCAGAGCCGCCGTGAAGCAAAAAATCTGCGAGCCGGAGTGTTCGGAGATTTTGGAAGCCCTTCTCGCCCGCTTCGGCCTGCCGAACAAGACGGCCTACACCGCAGAACAAATCTACACCGCCGCCCTCTACGACAAAAAGCGCAACGCGGGAAACATCAGCATCGCCGTCCCCAGACGCAAGGGCAAATGCGGCCTGATGACCTTCCCGCTCAACCAACTCCGCACCTGGATAGAAATGGGGGTAACACCATGAAAGTAACCGTCTTCCCCGGCCCGCTCAAGGGGGCTGTCACCATCTTACCGTCCAAATCCCAACTCCACCGCCTGCTCATCTGCGCCGCTTTGGCAGACGGGGAGACCGTCCTACGCTCCGCGCCCACAGAGGCCGAAGACGTGTCGGCTACCATCGCCTGTCTCACGGCATTAGGCGCAGAAATCACATGGCACGATGCCCTGCCCCCCGTAGGGGGCGGCGTCCCCGACGCCCCGCACAGCGGCTTCCGCATCCGCCCCATCGACCGCACAGCCC
>Ga0131853_10008435_pt1 | contig 18783 bp, 15 predicted proteins | sample TergutLab28metaG_FD_92764 | JGI IMG/M metagenome (GOLD analysis project Ga0131853, IMG submission 92764) | Labiotermes labralis P1 segment gut microbial communities from Petit-Saut dam, French Guiana - Lab288 P1 (version 2) (version 2) | ecosystem: Host-associated > Arthropoda: Insects >...
ATCAATATGACAACTCCAGTTTATAGAGTCTTGTAAATATATGCCCAGAAATTTAATATTGGTTGCTGGTGTTATGGACTTATTATCACAGACGATGTTTATATCAGGTATGGGCTTATTTTTTGTTTTAAATTGGATGTAGTGAGTTTTTTCAACATTAATAGAAAGTGAATTTACTTTAAACCATTTATATACACTGTGAAATGCTTCGACCATTTTAGTTTGGAAATCCTGCGGTGTAGGACTTTTTACTATTATACTTGTGTCATCAGCAAATAATATAGGTTTATTGTTATCATTTATGGTTTTAGGCAAATCGTTAACATATGTAAGAAACAATAATGGGCCTAAGACCGACCTTAGCTAACGGCGACCAACCTCGTGGTCTAGTGGTCAGAGTCTCTGACTACTAATCATGAGGTCCCGGGTTCGATTCCCGGCTCTACCATGGGAATTTTTCCTGAAGAGGAGGATTCCCGCAGTGACCATGGTCTGGGTAGGTTAGTAGAATCTAGGTTGAAGGGCCCTCCAGGCACTAAATCTTCCTCTATCACCACTCACATCATCAGGACAACGTAACTGCACCTCATGGGCATCCCAACCTCAGAAGTCAGTTACACTCCTGCCATGCCCAGGAGGGAGGACCATGAAGTCCACAAGGACATGTAGTGGCATTGGACAAAAAAAAAACCCCTTAGCTAATGGAATCCAGAGAGAGTGTGCCATTTAATACTGCTGAAGTGTCTGATAATTTCCCACTACAGTCCCACTCTTTCCGTCTCTCTGTATCTTTCCACTATTTCCAACATAAATTTACTTCAAGAAAGGAAAACAGATAGGAGAACCCTGAACATCGCAGTTTCTGTTCAATGAATATATCACCATACTGTGCACCACAGGGGGATGCACTGACACAAGTGGCTTTCAGTATGACACATAGTGTTATATATGCCACTGGCCTGCTTATGTGAAAGTAGATAAGTGTGTTTTTATTTTAGGTTGGCATTAATTATCAGCCACCAACAGTAGTTCCTGGCGGAGACTTGGCAAAGGTAGAGCGGGCTGTGTGCTGTTTGTGTAACACTACAGCAATCATGGATGCTTGGATGAGAATAGATCACAAGTTTGACCTGATGTTTGCTAAAAGAGCTTTTGTTCATTGGTACGTTGGAGAAGGCATGGAAGAAGGTAAATACTATGTGACTTGTAATGTACTAGAGGATTTGAAACCCGTATTTGCAAATGACCAGGTCTACTTTACTTTGTCCTTGCAATGATCTGTTCCAACTCTTGGAACTCCCCACAAACTGAGATTTAAACTTTCATATCATCTTGATCCGCAGGTGAATTTTCTGAGGCTCGTGAAGATCTTGCTGCACTAGAACTGGACTACCAAGAAGTACAGGAAGATGCTGCTTCAGATGAAGAAAATGAGGAGTATTGAAGGTTGACATTGTGTAGGTGTGGTATTGGTTCATGTCAAATCATATTGAGCTGCATCAATATACTGACCAACACACAGCTTATGTCTTGTTGTGCCATTATTACGCCTATTTTTGAAGAGACTGGTAAACAAACTGTAGACAAGAACCATGTTTTCGTATATGTATATACATTTCTTTACAGCCATTGCTGTTTCCCCACCAGAGGAGAAAGCAGTCCACAAGACATGTTGATGGTTACAAATATATCCTCACAGTTTAAAACATCTGAACATCACAACAGGCTTTTACATCTCCAGCCCCTGAGTTTGAAGAAGAAGTTACAATATGTTAGTATAAATTTGTAGCTGAAGATAGTCAGCATGCAAAGATTATGGTCTGCTGGGATGTGACTTCATGTAATTTGGTAGGTTGGTGTGAGATGATTGGAAGAATCTGTTGTCTCCATTTCAGTACAGAGATTGTAAAGTGTCTTGAAAAGGACAGTACAGATGCAGGGCATGGAAGACAGAAGCAAGTGGAAGATGGTGGCTCAACAAAATGGCAGTTTGTCATTGGTAAAGTATGCACAAATAGTGAAGAGGCAAAGAGTTTAAAAAAAAAATTTCAGGGCAAATTGGTAAGGAGAAATTCAGAGAAGGAAGTGTCAATGAAAATACTGGACATTGTGTATATTTCCAGGAGAGCTGTGCAGTGAAGCAGTGTAGACAAGGGTAGCTGGTTGGTCTTAGCAGCAGTTATCTTGGTCTTTCTGTGAGCTGAAACTTTGGTAACTGGCCATACAGGACTTCTAAATCCAGCTGCAAACCAAGGAAACATGTTATTGATGGAATGTAATTGTAGTACTGTTGGTGCAGATGGCTTTATAAGTAGAGGTGGTGGTGGTGGTGGATCATCCACATGTTTTGCAGGGCAACTCCTGCACTTGGCCACAATATATAATGAGGAGAACATAGTGGATTGCTGTATACTTCTTGACTGTGTGTGCTGAATAATGAAATATATGGGACTAAAACTATGAGTTTATTTTAGATACAGTTTAGTAAGCACTCCTGAATGTGCTTGATGACACCAACTTCCCTGAAGGTACAAACTCCAGGCTAAGAGGCTACGAGAAGAAACTTTGAGGGAAGTTGATGAATGACAGAGCCTCATGGTCAGTTAGGCTAGCAGCACCGCCTTTCGTCACTCGGGTCATTTCTTATGCTTGCGTACTGGCAAGCATATTCATGTGCAGAGGTCAAAGAACCTTTACCACTGTACCGTCAGCTTATTCACCATCACTGTCATTGTGGCCAGTTTCAAGGGCCTGCTATAAGGTGACATCCAAGCATTTAGACTGTAACATAATCAGTGGCGTACCGGGATGGGGGGGTTTCAACCCCCCCCCCCCCCCGAAATTCCGAAGGCTCTCCAAAATCGTGCCAAGCTCAACCCAATTGTGAAAACTGTTAAAAAATTGCTGAATTTAGGACGCCAACACCCCAAGATGTTTGGAAAAAAGGCAGTAAAATTCTAAAACTACCGCCGGTTCGCAATTGTTTTACATTAGCAATGACAGATAAATTAGTTGTCATCATAAATAGTCTTAAAGGACCAAAAATTAAGAAAATGTTACTATGTGAAATGAAATTTCTTGTACCAAATTACAGCTACCTCCAAAACCCCTGACTAGGGGGCTACCGCCCCCAGATCCCCATTCTCTCTGTCCTCAACTGAATTTGTTGAACCCACCCCACCAAACAAAATTCCTGGGTATGCCACTGAACATAATAGCCTGTATATTGTTACCACAGAGGTTTTAATGGGGATATTTGATACCTGAATACTGGATTCGTTATGCTTTCTTCCTTTTTCTGTGTAGTTTATTTGTCTTCTCTGGAGATGGAGGCAGCATATCACACCAAAATTGTACCTGTCTGACAAACTGCACAGTGTCACATCCCAGACGACAGTAGTCTCCTTGTTCACTACTGTCAGATCCTCACATCATGTAATCAGTATTCAGTGTGAGCTCAAACTATCAACCAGTATTTCAGTTTGTGGGTAATAAGTGCATGTTGATTACTGAATTAAGATGAGATGCCAATTTTTAATGTTTTTTGTACACAACCAACTTAACTGGGAATGACTGTGTTAGCAACAAACCATTTCTATGCACTATGAAACAAGGAGTGTCCACAATTGTGTTAGTAATGTCACTACACATCCTATATTATAATATCATTTATCACAGACTAAGGAACTTTAAAAAAGAAGTACCCTGTATTGTAGTGCACAAGATTCCCAGTGTCATTCTTTACAATGTATATGTTAAGATCAGTCATATTGAGTTTTGCCAGATTTCAATTATGTGATGCACAAAGAAGTTCATATGCCTGAAGTAAAGTGCTTGTCATTATGGGTCAGTCTGGCTGAAAAACAGAACTGCTGACAAGTTCCAGGGAAACCATTTGATGCTGAATTTTTAAAATATTTGTCTAGTGGTTTAAGTGCCGGTACTGTCACAGACAGGTGGGCATAACTGACCTCCAAACAAGGCATTTTCTTGCACTGTGTCTAGAATGCCTTGTAATTAGCTATAAAAAAAAAAGAACAATCACAGGGGCACACAAATTACTGTGTTGCGCTCTTTTCTCAAACAAATTCCGTCCAGTGGCACTGGTGATGTCAGTTCATTTCAACAGTATTAACTGCTCTGGGAAAGCAGCTGAGATTTGCTTAAGGGAAGATAAGCCTGCCATCTGGTGCCACATCAGACAGTGCAGAACTGCATGTGGTCTGATGTATTCAGCATGGAGCAAAGTTAGACAGTTGAGAGCACATGCACCAGTGGTGCTGTGTTAACTTTTGTATGTGTGTGTATATATTGTTGCATTACAGTCAAGGCTTATATTGTTACTGTTTGCTCATTGTACACCGGAGTTGTTCTGTCTATTAAAACTGTCTTCTAGTCAAGTTGTTTTGCTGTTGTTTACCTTAATAAATTTCACTCTGCAGTGTTGTTAGCACTTCAAAGCATAGCAGTTACTGTATGTACTGCCTGCTTGAGCATTAGAAAGCTGAGCAGTGTATTTATATGTTGTATATGATTTCCACAATAAACAGCAGTTGTTTTCTGTGAGGTAGGAACTGTCTCAAATATTATTTGTATGAATCTCAGGTTTCCAAGTGTTAATACATGGTATATTTCATAACTGAATGCCAGTCAAGAAAATGCCTGAGGCCAAGCAATGTGGCTGCAGGTACACGTACTCGGATATACCTGGTCAATATTCAGCAGGACACCAGCTACCCTGACAGAGGTTTTCCATGATTTTTCTCAGTCCCTCCAGGCTTGTGCCAATTTAGTACATCAGATCAGGCTATGACCACTTCCCTATCATTTGCAATTGACTGTGCAGTAAACCTCCTACCATTTGGCCACATATAGACCTGCAAGAATATTACAGTGAAAAAGTTGAATTGCGGGCTCACGTTAATGCTTCCTGTTCAGTAATGTGGCCTGTATTTCATCTCGGTCATTACATTCACAGTGATCTGGAAGAGCAGCCATCAGTTTAAACATGGCAACAAAAGTCGTCTGTGTGTGAATCTGATACCCTCTGCTCTGTCAGCGGGTGTATGGACTGTCTATTCCATGCTCCAGTACATTTCAAACTGTCATAAAAATTGTGTCATTGGCCACAGAATCTTGTAACTGAGACAGATGACAAATTCATTATAGCCAAATGAAACCAAAAACCTAATCCCCACCTGTCTAATTCTAAAGAAGCATGACTACAAATGAGTTACAATAGGAGGAAAGAATAAGGAGCTGTCCAGGTCCCATTGACATATCCGAATAGTAGCTAAAATCTATGTTTGCCAATTGCATCACCCCCTGGTGTAGTTTCTGACTTGGGCTGGTTGATGGAATGTGTCAAATGCACCATGTGACATGATTCATTTTATTTTCTCTGCCTACTTGTAGTTCCAATTTGCAGGATTTTGGCTTCGTTCCAGCGTACCTGTTATCCCTCTTCACAAGCCAACTGGGCCAGCTTATATTAATTGTGCTGTTATGAAATAATTACAAGAAATATTGCAGATCAGGTGGCTCAAATACCCAGTCATAATATAGTGCCCGTAAATGCTATCTTCGTGCTGGGAAATTAAGGCAAAATTACTGCACAAATATTCAGTCATCGTGTCTGATATATTGCTATATTCTGGACTAAGCCCCTGTGATCTGGAACAAAAAGTGGTAAATTACATAAGGACCGACCTGTTACTATGATCTGATAAGCCACATTGTATGATATTGCAGACCTTGCGCATGTGAATATTCTCTTGTTTCAGTGCATATTTTGCAGTATGTGAAAGCTGGTAACATATACAACAGTAAATGTGTGGAGGGAGTGTGAATTGGTTAGGACCTAGTTTCTTATCAAAACAGGTACATACAATTTGTATAATTCTATTTCCTGATTATTGAAATTGTGATTGAGCAGTTATTTACATACACACGTTTCTATAAGCCTGTAGACTCGACATGCCGGGAGTGCATATAAGTTCATTAGTTTTTTTTTCGATCTTATTAGGAAATTGGCAGGGAATTATTCCATTTGGCTGGAATTCGTGAATGTAATGGTCAGTCTGTAATTTAAGGAGACTGCTGGATTGGTTTTTTTTTATATTTTTTATTGATTGATTGATTTATTTGAGTATAGCTGCAAAATGTGTACGAAATATGGTTTGTAAATCAACATTTATAAAATACAACGACGGGAAGAAACTTCGAGGTTATGGTCGACCAGTTTAAAGCAAATAAAATCTGTATAGACATATAAAATGCATCAAAGAAATGTAATAACAGGCCCTGATAATAGTAGTGTGTAATGTTCTGTAATATTTACGGTTGTGAACACTTAACAAAAAATTTGTGTCCCTAACGGATTTAGCTCATTAATTGTCTCGTCTTCAGAAGGCAATGACATTTTGTGTGTTCTGGCGCGTACCTGTGTAGTTACTGAACTTGTTCGTGTTATTTGTTTGCTGCTTCATGAAGGAAGACACAAACATGCAGTTATAATGTTTACTAGTTACTGTCGATATGTGTTTAGTGACAATCAGATCGGAATCGCCATGTCGCAGTTAATATATTGACTAGACTACGGGCCGGATTATCCGGGGCTTGATTCCCGGCGGGGCAACAGATTTTTCTATTCTCCAACACGTCTAGACTGGGTCTTGTGCTCACCTAGCCTCAAATGCAGTAAGTATCGTTGGTTCTTTCCGCGGGATCTGAACTTGTGGCCACTCTTATGCCTTCGTTGTGTGGGCAGGGATGTCTGTACACATTTACGTAATTAAATAGCAATGAGTTTTACAGTAGCCTGCAAGTGCAGAACTAACCAGATAATTATTGTAGATGCCATGCAGTTGTAGTGTTTAATTCCGAATTGTTGGGCTTCATCTGCTTAGCACTGCTGCTGTATACGTTCATATCGGGCACGCTGCGAATGGTTGTTCTGCTGTTGTAATTGAAGACCCTCTCATGTTGGTGAATCGATTGGTTACATTTTACAAAATAAAAATAAGTAAATATAAAAGTTTGGTTGGAAAAACCACTTAATATTACTGCTTTGTAGGTGTATAGATGGATGGATGGGGTAATTGTACTTGCTACTTTGCTATTGCTTTTTAAGGACGTTATTGGCAACGGGGTGTAAGCCTTTTCGCGCTTTTTCTGTCTTACTGGGTGTTGGTCTGTCCTTCTTTTCCTTGATCTACCTACTTTTTTTTTTGCCTGTTTGAATGTATTCTTACACTAATCTTGGAACACGTACTTCATTCATTCTCAGTCAATTTTGTGTCCTCTTGCGTCTGTAATGCACAATAATCCCATTTAAATCTTGTGTACATAATTACTCTTTTAAGATATTAACTAAAGTATTCTGGCTGAGGCCAGATTCTGATTGTCTTCTTTTATGAGTGCACTTTGACGTGTTTTACAAAAGTATGGAATTTCTTGACGAGCTAAGCAATTATCAGCAACTAATGGAAGGCCCAGCCTCACCTTGCTGTGTTTGTGTGTCCAGTGCAGCTGCACCCAGTATGACCAGTTTTTTTTTAAGTTATGCTACTGGAGGCATTTCCTACATCAGTAGCAATAACATGGCGGACGCAGGAAATTGCGAAAGTAAAGCGAAACTGGTGCCACTGAACATAACTTGATAGAATTCGCCGCGTTGTGTCTAAATATTTATGTTTCAATCCAACACAACCGTGTTTTATTCAGTTGCTACACGTTTCGGCCGAAGTCATCAGGCCATAAATACAAAATGTACATAAAATATATACACAATATTTATAAAATATTGTATTTATGCCCTGATGATGGTCGACTTCGGCCGACACATGTAGCCACTGAATAAGACACAGTTGCATTAGACTAAACCATGTAAGTGTTCGTTGTGTCACTTAATACCCCTTCCGTAAACGATGTACAGTAACAGCTGTTTTAAAATATTCAACTATTATTTAGTTGCTCTTCCCTCTTTTTGGAAAATAAAAGAAAACACGTGGCGACCCTGCGATTATATCCTTTCGCTTTTAGTTCGATGGCGCTGTGTTAGAAGTAGGCATTTGAAGTTTGGTTTGTTCCTTGGTCATATTGCTTCGTGGGTCTACAGTTACAACATGGCGGCCATGCGAATCTCGATGGTTATATGCGACAAGAGAAATGTAGACGGAATTTGTACATAAGTAGGAAGTTCTGTATAATAGCAATTATTGTTATAATAATATTATTATTATTATTACTTACTGCAATTGAGTGTTCACTCGGTGGCAGTAGTAGTTCTTACACTGATTATGATGATAATGAGGAGGAGGAGGATAATGATGATGATTATTATGATAATAATAATAGCAGCTTTTGTGATTTCTGCTTTAAACTCCTTTTCAATTGATCCAAGTGAAATTTTAAGACTTGCAAGATTAAAAACCATTTTTAACAAATTTATTAAATTGAACCGTCTTTACACAACATACAAATAACAGTTGCAAATCTACAACTGGTTAATTAAGCAACACGTTTCGGCCTTGTTCGGCCATCATCAGGCTTACAGAAAGATGGTGTTAATTAATGTACATTCGTTCGCTATACCGATGGGATCCCACGGTTTACATTGGTCTTTGTCTTTTTAAAAATTATTTACTATTGATTAAAATCGATATAATACAATAAAATGTAAAATGTTATATAATTTAATATCCTAGCAGGGATGGGCATAAATTATGCGGTCGACTGTGGATACGCTTGATTGCCTGGTTGTATAGGGGGTACTCGAGGCAATTCTAGTTAAAAACCATTGTTTAGAAATACTAACCTATTACGTAATCTACACCTACACTGTAGGCATGCGCGATGTATCTTACATGTAAAAAACAATTCCTTCAAACTGAACATAATTTTTTCTTTCCTTTATCCCCAGCTTTGTGTGCGAGACGGAATTATTGACTATTGGAGGAATTACTTTAGTTCTGATTTTTGTGCAGACATCGTGCTCATATATCACTTTGTGGCGATAAAGGTATTCTCGTTTCATCTCATCCAGTGTTGTTAGAAAGCAATAAAACACGTCAAATTGACGTGAAGCGACCCGCAACAAAAACACCCCGAGGCTCCCCCTTTCCTATATGAAGGTTGTGAAGTAATTTATAGACGTCGCTCATCGATCTTGTGGTAACAAACAAACAAACGACTGTAAGGTAAATGATGGGGATTTATACCAAAACCCCATTTTTGGAATTAAAGTAACCAATTACTTTATTCTTCCTCATTTTTATAGCTATATTTCTAATCAAGTTGGGTGCATTACGGTAGGTGGTTCATTGTAGCGAAGCCAAGGACCGTCTGGGAATGAATAATCGCTGCTGTAAGTGTGATGTGTTTTGTATCTTGATGCTAACCCTTGAATGGTTGGTTGGCTTGCCTTCACACAGGCTTGTTGCCTGAGTGATATAACGGGTTTAATGGAGAACAACCCTTACTGCTGTCCGCGACATAATTTAAAAAGATTCATGAGTCGGGGTAGCTCTCTATAGTGCTATGTGAATGTTTTCATTGAATCAGCAAGCAACCCGAAGTGTGCCACACAAAAACATTATCTATGGGGCGCCTTGCTCTATTTTTGGCTTCGGCGCCAAGCAAGTCGAAAATGCGTCGCCATATTATTATAGAGCAAGATGTAAGTCCGTCAGAAGGTCTAGGCATCTCGGCGTCTGTTAGTTTGGGTGACGACAATGTTTGTTACACGCGGGCGCCGGCGTGCCTCTACGGTGATCGGTCAGTTGGCGTCAATCACAGCGTGACACGACGCGTCTGCTTCTGCAGAGGGCGCCAATGCATCGTCCACGGACAGACGCGCTGACTAGGCGTATTATTATTATTATTATTGTTATTTACCACCATTAAGAGATTTGGAGCATCGCTCAATCCTGTCAGTAACCTAGCATTTATTCGGACTGGACTGTCCCAAATTCTAGTGTTTATTATTATTATTATTAATCACGTTTACGCAAGATATTTACAATTACACACACAAAACAAACCACGTCTCTACAATATACAGTTTTGCAGCCATTCTGTAGCTACCATTTATGGCACATTTCCACTGACAAACATTTTGTACTTCCCCATCAGCACTTCCCGCAGTTTGTGTGCAGTGCGCAATATGGCTGTGCTGTGCAGTGCATTAATTTCGTGCTCGCCCGGTATGTTGCTCAGGTACTGTTTCAGTGAGATTTTCAGACGGTTCCAGTCGCCCCTGTTATTGCCGGTATCAATTTTGCTTTCACATTCCACATGCGCTGAATTTCTGTTTTTTATGATGTCTTTATATTTTGAAATCTTCTCAGCATCTCTTTTAACCACGTTTATGTCTCCACAAATTGCAACATCTCTTGACATGCATGTTCCTTTTCATTATCACGGATTATGATGTCCTGTTTACTGTTCGGGATGGTTCTGTCAGTTTGCACTGTCGGTGCCATAATGTGGTTACCTTACCTTCACGACTAGTTTCTAGTAATGTAGTATATTATTATTATTATTACTATTATTGCTACCATGCTGTACGTGGAAAAGGAGAACTGGCCAAACTGGAAATGGAAGGACAAGCATCTCAGGCAACACGTTGTTTAGCGTTTAAATGTAATCGTTGAACCTCAGGTTGATTTTAGGGTCGGTGGCGTTAGTTTTAGGGCTGTGTTACGGTACTGTCTGCCATATGACCTTCCCTCCAAACAAAATGCATGGCCCTTACTCTGAATTTCAGAATCTGGAAAAGATATCAATTAATTAATAAATGGTAAGAATAAATAAGAGCTTGAAGTTTCGTACAATTTTTAGGTTGATCTAATGACGGGAAATAAGTGGGGGGGGGGCATTTATCCTGTACGGGAACTTTGGGAAACGAGTACAAAGTATTTATCTCAAAACATGCAAGGAAGGAGACTTTAGCGAGCTTAAACGGATTGGGGTTGGGGGTCAGGAAACGTGGCTGTGATGCGTCAGCTAGTCTGGGCGCCTCGCTTATTTGTTTTGCAAGTTCGGTGCTTAACGAATGCAGGATGAGGAATTACATCTGATTATCTGGAAAGGCAGACAAAATGCAACGTGTTCATCTGTGCTTGCAGTCTCGCGCCGGGTGAAGTACTTAGCGCTGTTTAGCTAGACGATGACTAAAGCAGTGTTTTGCAGTCTGCAGACCGCGCGCCACTAGTGGGTCGTGCGTCAACCAAGTAGCAATCTGAATTAATCAACGGGAACCACTTAAGGATTCTGAAAATATAAACATAGGTCAAGAGTCTGATACGTTCGCACTTCGTGTATTCCGGTACAAACGGCGCAAAACGGGCGGTAGTAAAATCACTCCGTTTCCTCTACAGTTACAGAATAAAATGGGTTAAGTCTTCACTATGCACGCAATAAGGACATAGAAGACTGGAGGCACAACTCCACTCAGGCTTAACCTAGGCAGAGTTGGTTGGGCATTTTCGCGCGCACTTGGGTTATCAGTCCCTGATTGGCCTTCCCGCTGGACAGAAGGCTAGTTGGGCCCCAAAGAGGTTCCCGACGCTGTGAAAGAGGGAACAACCGCTTGGCCTTGTAGGGAATCAAGCAGTGATTCGTGTCTTCCTTCTTGTATGTTAGACCAGGCACAATGTTGGCACTTTTAAGTTGTTCTATGCCTGATAAATTAGTCGGAAATTTGACGCAGTCACATTTCGCAACTTGTCTGTACGTAAACGCGCGTTAGTCTGTCTCTCGATACGGCAGCGGGCGTCACTCTGTGGGCTGTCGGCTGCACGATCTGAAAAATCTGCAGTACAACGCCAAATATTTTCGTCTTCCATTCCTGTTTTGTGTGTGATCGTAACTTTGCACGCAAGGCCAAACGAAGGGAGTGATCCATACAGCAGTCAGTGTGTTTGTTATCTTCACTGGTTACTAATTGTGGCTCGCTGCGTGTTGTGCTGTTCGCTGTTTAATTTTCTGTACATTACACCAAGCTGCGAGCAAGCTGCTTATAATTGTATATGTATATAAAAATAATTCTAAATTATTAATTAATTGGCATTACGATCTATTTGGCGGTATTGTTTGGTGTACAATTGGCCATAAACAAGCATTGTTGCCAATCTGTGAATATTGTTACAGCCTATATACTGGAAGTAAATATGCGAAATGGAGGTCAGCCCAGATTGAGTGGACATTCCTGGATATTCCCGTCTTGTACGTTTTCGCCCCATTTTCCGTCTTGTTACCAGTTCCATGATCTTAACCCTTATCCTTGCATAGATTCTTAAAAAGACCGTCGACCGACAGCTCGCTGCATACTGTCGCACACAATTCGAAACCTTCCAAAGCTCAGCATGACGTACATCAAAACAGACCAACTCGCTTGTCGTGTTCGGTCAGCATTCCTTGCGTGTGGGCTTCCGTGTTTGTTGTGCGCGACGGTTTCGTTTGAGATCAGAGGTTATCGCAGCGATGTTGTTGAAGAGTGACGTCTTCCGGGATGTGACGCCGTGACTTTGGGCGAATAGATGCCGACGTTTCGATAGATTATGTTGCGTTCACATTCAGGGTCAAGTAATTTTGGACTGCACTGCGATCTTTCGAATCGTCGGGAACGACTCGCCCAAAGACACGGCGTCACATCCCATTAAACTTGAATATTCTTCACTCTTCCGTTTGTACACCTCAAAATGCAGCTTTCGTGAGTCTTGTTGCGTCACAGCACGGTGCCAGCGTCTGTGTCGAATATCAACCACGGCGATTAGGAACAGAAGTTCAACGTTTCGGAGACCTTCTATACTTCCATCTTCAGGGTATATTGTGCTGGATGTGAACACTGCTGCTGCTGTTGTGTCTGACTTCTATTCTGAATTGATGTGTCTTGTTAAATTAGAACTGAGGCATACAAACTGACAGAGGAACTAGAAAGAACTAAGGTAATGGTAAAGGCAAACTTTACCCTATAACAGACCACGATGGCCCAAAGGGGGAGTAGATGTATAGCTCTGCTCTTTCTTTAACCTTAGCGCTAGGTGGGATGGTTGGTCAAAGCCACGCCCCGGCCGCTTTACACCCAAGAAAGTGACCCGGTACACATTGTATAGGAGGCTGGGTGGGCCCCAGGGTCGGTCTGGACAGGTGCGGCAAACCTCACCGCGCCCACCGGGATTCGATCCCCGGACCGTCCAGCCTGTAGCCAGTCGCTATACCGACTGAACTATCCCGGCCCCCACTAGAAAGAATAGTACTAGAATATGTTTAGCGGAGTGGTAGATATAAGAAACCGAGGTATACGTGTTCCTGGAGGAAATAACTCGTCAGAAAATACAGACAGCAGCTCGAAACTGCAGTAGCAGTTTTACGGTGTGATCAATATCTGTGCCAGAGATTGTGTCACATAGGAACCTAAGTGTCATGCTTGCTGCGTTGAAAGATAAACAGCTGATATCTATCGACTGTGCTTGACACCTATTTTCCATGGTCACGATAGACTGTGCTGTCTGGAAGGTAGGGTGTATTCGCGGAGGCCGAAGAAACAGTTGAGTATTTATCATATAGCACAACATGGCACAGCCATATAACAACGCTCCAACAGACGATATTAACTCTCGATTCGTTCGAAAATTGAAAGGCGACCGAGCAAATATGCCATGGTATAGTGCGTGGCGTTAATAATCGATAGTTATATTAATCGATAATAATCGATATTGGTTGATATTAATAGACAAGCCGTGGTAATCGATAACAATCATAACACAAACAGCTGACAGAACTCTGATAAAAGAAATTAACATTTAGTTTGCTCTATAAATAAAGAATTTAAAGACGCCAGAGCCTCTTTGGGGGGGGGGGGTTGCTATGGTAACAGTGTCTCGGTGCAGCAGCGCGTGAAAATTATGTTAGCCAGTGAACTGTCGGTCCGTGGGATACGAGTGTGCCCTCCCTGCGTGTACATGTAAGACGTTAAGTTTCACGCTTGCCGGATTTTCTGAAAGCCACATGTACGTGATACAGCGTGGCACAACCACCAGGAAATGTTTATGCTCTTAAGACACCTGAATGTACCGTCTGCTTGAGCTGTGTAAGTTCTGTATCGATACAGAGCGACTGTTGGACGTGAGGCAGGTATTGACTGTAGTGCCATTGGGATAACTGTGCTAGTTCAAAGCAAAACCAGTTTTCCGTGGAATTTCATTTTGTCGCGAGTATCAACAGATCTCAAGAGAGAGCACTCAAAATTGTTAACTAACCAACTCCATGGGGCAGAGTCCTTCTTGAGAAGCCAACATTTGGTCAGCTAGTCAAGAAATTCCACTCATTTTATAGATCCCGAAGGTCCATTACCGTGTTCACAGGAGCCAGTGACTTGTCCCTACCCTGAACCAGATCAATCCAGTTCATGCTTTCCGTATCACCTCTAGGAGATCGATTTTAATATCATCCTTCCATCTACTCTCAGATTTTCCTAGTAGTTTCTTTCCCTCACGTTGCTGAAAATTTCGTAGACTAATACTGAAAACTGTTAGTCCACGAAAACCACGTTTGTTGTGCAAGAGTAGTTGTTATTTTGTTTTGTTCTGTTTTAGCTGTAAGCGGAAAATTTCTCAATGTTTATATATTGAAACGTTTTAGTGGTTTTAAAATTGAAAGTATTTGAAGTGATTCAAGTTGCATTATTCATGTTTCATAGTCTGGAGGTCTTGTATGGTGCAGTAATACGCGAAAAGTAAGCCGACGCGAAACAGGGCGAAGCCGGGCATATGGTTAGCAGTAAAATATAACCTTTCATAGTTGTAGATACACTTATTTGGATACAACGAGTCTTTACTGTGTTGTTCTGATTTTGTAGAAAGATGTGAAGAAGGAGTTTGTTGTAAAATATAGAATTACGAAAATAGAACAAAGACACGTGCTAACACAGCGTATTGGTGGTTCGGTGTTCGTCGAACTGCATCAAACTACACTGAAGTCAAAACCGTGCGATCTTCTTTGTCGTGGCACAGTGTAGTTACTTAACTGGTATCACCGCCGATTCCTTCTTTGTCGTGGCACAGTGTAGTTACTTAATTGGTATCACCGCGGATACCTTCTTTGTCATGGCACAGTGTAGTTACTTAACTGGTATCACCGCGGATACCTTCTTTGTCGTGGCACAGTACAGTTACTTAACTGGTATCACCGCCGATACCTTCTTTGTCGTGGCACAGTATAGTTAGTTAACTGGTATCACCGCCGATTCCTTCTTTGTCGTGGCACAGTGTAGTTACTTAACTGGTATCAACGCGGATACCTTCTTTGTCGTGGCACAGTACAGTTAGTTAACTGGTATCACCGCCGATACCTTCTTTGTCGTGGCACAGTACAGTTACTTAACTGGTATCACCGCGCATACCTTCTTTGTCGTGGCACAGTACAGTTGGTTAACTGGTATCACCGCCGATACCTTCTTTGTCGTGGCACAGTACAGATACTTAACTGGTATCACCGCGCATACCTTCTTTGTCGTGGCACAGTACAGTTACTTAACTGGTATTACCGCCGATACCTTCTTTGTCGTAGCACAGTACAGTTACTTAACTGGTATCACCGCCGATACCTTCTTTGTCGTGGCACAGTACAGTTACTTAACTGGTATCACCGCCGATACCTTCTTTGTCGTGGCACAGTACAGTTACTTAACTGGTATCACCGCGCATACCTTCTTTGTCGTGGCACAGTGCAGTTACTTAACTGGTATCACTGCCGATACCTTCTTTGTCGTGGCACAGTACAGTTACTTGACTGGTATCACCGCGGATACCTTCTTTGTCGTGGCACAGTGCAGTTACTTAACTGGTATCACTGCCGATACCTTCTTTGTCGTGGCACAGTACAGTTACTTAACTGGTATCACTGCCGATACCTTCTTTATCGTGGCACAATACAGTTACTTAACTGGTATCACCGCCGATACCTTCTTTGTCGTGGCACAATGCAGTTACTTAACTGGTGTCACCGCGCATATCTTCTTTGTCGTGGCACAGTGCAGTTACTTAACTGGTGTCACCGCCGATACCTTCTTTGTCGTGACACAGTGCAGTTACTTAACTGGTATCACCGCCGATACCTTCTTTGTCATGGCACAATACAGTTACTTAACTGGTATCACCGCGGATACCTTCTTTGTCATGGCACAGTACAGTTACTTAACTGGTATCACCGCGGATACATTCTTTGTCGTGGCACAGTACAGTTACTTAACTGGTATCACCGCCGATACCTTGTGTTGTCGTGGCACAGTGCAGTTACTTAACTGGTATCACCGCCGATACCTTCTTTGTCATGGCACAGTAAGTAACTTAACTGGTATCACCGCGGATACCTTCTTTGTCATGGCACAGTACAGTTACTTAACTGGTATCACCGCCGAGACCTTGTTTGTCATGGCACAGTAAGTTACTTAACTGGTATCATCGCGGATACCTTCTTTGTCATGGCACAGTACAGTTACTTAACTGGTATCACCGCCGAGACCTTGTTTGTCATAGCACAGTGCAGCTACTTAACTGTTATCATCGCCAATACCTTCATTCCTTACATGCCAGTTGCCCGTTCAGTCAACTTTATATTAAAGTGGAATGATTCTGAAGGCTACGTCTATCTAATAATCTATAAATTTTAGGTAACTCCGTTCTGTTTTACTCTCCTTTTCAGGGTCTTTCACAATGAAGCGTGTGTTGCGAACGACACACGTTTGCCCACGTGATCCAGTAGCGTGACGGGATATCTCGTTAAAGTTCCTCTTCTTTTTGAAAATTCGGGTAATTTCTGGAACATTATCAAACACCACGTGATCATCAAGTGCAGTCCAATCCCCCCCTACCCCCATAATTTTTCTGGTTGTCGGAATAAATGCTGCCAGAACTATTAATTCAAGAATAGTTGGAAATGAACATTTGACGGTCAGACACAGATCGCGATGCCGTATCAAGTACAAGAGTCTGAAGAGCAGTGACCTAGCTGGTGTGCGGTTAGAAACCAATGTGCCTACATACTGCCAACTTGCGCTGCACAAAGGAAACAGTCTGTTCATAAAGCTTCCATTTCTGAGAACGATAATTTGTACCAGCTTGATACGGTAGCATTGCCTACACAAAATCTGCAGCAGTACTGATCTTACTTCTTTCCTCATGCGTCTACACAGCGTCATAATAGTTTTATTGTTGTTATTCAACAGGAATCAATATAATTTTTTTAACTAACCGTCCCTTCGTGCCTGCTGTACCTGTCACGTAATTTCATTTACGCCCGTAAGTAAAATAGGAACTTCCCTACTCCCAAGTTCACAAGATGTACAACTGCCTTCAGCGCCACAGCAGACAGACATCACAAACAGAATTTCATCCATGCTGGACAAAAAATGTCGGAAGTAACTATAGATGTTTTTTTTTGTACACTCAGGAAAAGTAGGCTGGGCGTTCTACTGCGCCGATCTTCATGACACTCACAGCCACTCAGTGAATTATTCTGGGTGCCTCCTGTATTTAACGTTATCCAAAGCTTTAAAAAAATGTAGAGATTAGTGCAGAATGTAAGTTGAGGTCTTTCAGTCAGCTGCGGTTTTTCCCGCTCCGATTTCTGTAACGGCTGCACGTGAAGATCTGCTATGCCGACGGCCAAACAACACAGTCAAGAAAAACGCTAAGTGCGGGTGAAAAGTTTATTTCCGCCCTTAAGTAAAGCCCGTCGGTACTCCGATTTTCACGAAACTCAAGCTTGTTCGATTGCTGTAGTAAACGGTCGCCTTAGTGAATTGGTACGTTGAATTTCTATACTGAATTACTATATCGAATTGCTGCATTGAATTTTTGTACTGAATTACTATATTGAAGTGCTACATTGAATTTATTTACTGAATCGTTATATTGAATTGCTTAATTGAATTTCTACATTGAATTTCTGTACTGAATAGCTTTATTGAATTGCAACATTGAATTTCAATACTGAATTGTTATATTGAATTTCTATAGCGAACAGTTGATGTGTGCTTATAACAACTGCGAAGAATGTACAGTTACACGGGGCTCCCTGAAAATGGTGTCAGCGGACACATAAAAATAATATGTGATTTGGTATGCACAGTGTAGTGCTTAGGTATGGTTAATAAATGGTGATACAGAACATGATGCACGGTGCGTACAGCATTACAATGCTATATGGAATTTCATAAAAATCGGGCCAGCGGCTTAGCTGCTGACACTACGTCACAAGCGGACAGACGGCCGGACGTAGTCTCCGTGTAAGGCGTTGTTCTTGTATTTCGTAAAGAACGCCTACTTACAAAATCAGATTATTCAGCTGTTTGTCAATAACAGGAACTGAAATCCATGTTGGTGCAGTGCCGAGTCATGACAATTCAGTTCACTGTCGCTGGCAATTTCACAGTTCCAACCGCATTCCCACGACCGACATATTTAACGAACGCCTGTCACTTGTGGGTATCTGCCACATGGCACGAAAGGAGCGCCGCTGACAGTAGTGCCACCGACTGTCGGTAAACGCTAAACATCACACGGGTCAGAGGAACCACCAGTGTTCGTTTAATTATCAAGACAAGACTTGTGGTCGCTTTCCCACGACTCGCATACACTTGGGTAGTAGTGACTTACGAGTGTAGTCAGTAACATTCAGTACGTGGATTGGGGGGGGGGGGGGGGGTTGAAACCCCGAATTTGTGGGAAACCCCCCAAACGACCCGGGAACAATTTAAAAAAGATACCGGGAAAAAAC
>Ga0131853_10008436_pt1 | contig 18783 bp, 13 predicted proteins | sample TergutLab28metaG_FD_92764 | JGI IMG/M metagenome (GOLD analysis project Ga0131853, IMG submission 92764) | Labiotermes labralis P1 segment gut microbial communities from Petit-Saut dam, French Guiana - Lab288 P1 (version 2) (version 2) | ecosystem: Host-associated > Arthropoda: Insects >...
ACATAACACGATTTACACACTTGAAGAATACCTGCAAGCTATACTAGTGTAGAAGCACTATTAGTAAATACACATGACTAGGAGTTATAATACTACATTGTTATTTTAACTTTAACACCATGTCGTGGTAAGATGATTTTACATAAATTCAAGCAAATAACTTTTATTGCTGTAGCTATTTATATATAAAAAAAACAGCATATTGTAAATCAAATTATGTTATTGTCAATACACCCTTAGTCGCACAGGTGACAGGGTGATGTAACATTGAACTTATCTGACATACTTTCACAAACTACCTCAAATAACATGCATATTGTAATGTATTTCATGTTTGTATTGTTTTGTTAAAATTTTCTCATTATTGTTATTACACTATGTACTGTAAGTTTTATTACGCAAATTGGACAAGTCCAGTGTTGCATATGTAACAATATGGATGCAATAAATCAATATCAATATCAACCTTGTAAGTAACCAAATTGACACACAATTTTTCATGTATGTTTATTTCTATTCTCTACATGTTTTGGGAAGCCATGCACCCATCATCAGGAGAATTATTGTATCAATGCAACACCTGGTTTATGTCATTCTGTGTAGATGACCATCTGCATAGCAGAAACATGTACAGAATAGAAATAAACATACATGAAAACCTGTGCATCAGGTTGGTTATTTACAAGGATCATATCAGGATGCACAGTCAACAAAACATAAAAGTCTTTATGAAGCATTTATGATATTAATTGTTCCTGTACCATAGTTACACATCTTCAGAAAATTTAAGGATCATTTCAATCACAGTTTCAACCAAATTATGAATACTAATACCATTTAGCCGAGTTTAATGTAAGGGAACTCAGAATCCATCAGGATGGGTAACATGCGCAAGATTTGAGGTTGTCACAGTGGTGTTGCTGTAGATGCAAGTGTTCTGGGATGTGTTGCTGGGTTTTGGGTGTTTGTTCTTCCAGATTACTTGACTCTGAAGATCAGAATGCTACAGTCCTTCAAACTGTCAGGAAATACCCCATGAGAGATGCTTCCCTTCCAGAGATGGAAATTCCACTGCAGAAGCACCAATGTTGATGCATATTTCACACTGTGTATAGATGTGATGTTGAGTCAAGAGAATGGAGCACCTCAGCACATAATTCACATTCATAAACGAATTCTGCTTCCAGCCTAGAAACAAGTATTCACTATCACTTATTTTCAAATAAGTGAGGTGGAATCTTGATGCCCATGGCCCACAATATCTGACTTTGATTGGAAGTTGTGTTAAAAACTGTACACTCTCTCTTCTGATGTGCCTATCCTGACTGCAGAAAGCAGTGGACTGCAAACAGCATACACATACCATCATCACAGCAAAAGTAGAATAATAGAAACACACCTGTACACCATGATAGCTGAATGGCTGGTGATGATGATGATGATAACATTATCATCATCACCATCATCATCATGAACATCACTACCACCACAGTAAAAGGGTAAGGACATTATCACGTAGGAGGGACATCATAAACATATATGAAATTGTAGTCTGCAAACCTGAAAGTGAGAAACTGTCCAGAAGACTTAGATAACTGTATAGGGCTAATGTTGAATCATAAAGTGGAACTGAGGATGGGGACTGAATTAAATGGTGCTCGATACGTTTAACAGTGAAATTTTGTTACACTTTTGGTTCCACAGGAGACAGATAATTGCTGGATCAGCTAAGTTATTCTGTTAAAAGGAATTAGAAACAGTTGGGATCATATTGACTAGAAATCAGAAGTATGCCTTCCTAGGGTGAGTCTTGCTTGATCTCATTGTACTACATGAAATTGGGTTTATGTCAATGTGTGTCTTGCAGGTTTCTACCGTGTGAATTATGACCAAACCAACTGGAGACGGCTGATATCCAGCTTCCACCAGCTTCCAGATGTGACAAGGGCACAGCTGTTAGATGACGCACTTAACTTGGCACTGTCAGGCCGACTAACGTATACCATTGCTTTGAATGTCACTGCGCGGCTGATTACAGATGTAGAGTATCTCCCATGGTCGGCAGCACTTACCGCGCTGGAGCGTCTGGACACAATGTTGGCACTTACTCCTACATACGGAAACTTCAAAGTTTGTGAGACTGGAAATTAAATTTACATGTTAACTGGATTTTATGTTTCATTCGGGGCTTCTGCCATGAAGTTGATGAGAACTGCACTCTTCTGGGTTGTTACACTGTGCAATAACCAAGAAGAGTGCAGTTCTTTTCTGGATTTTTTGTTGTTTGTTTCTAATTTGCACCAACTTGTTTAACCAACACCATTTAATTTGACATTCAAAGGACCATGCATTGTGATATATTCCTATAATAAAACCAATGAGATGCACTAATTTCTCAAATTTATTTTTGGAATAGAACTCTACATGTTTCACACAGTTTCTCTGTCCATCATCAGCAGTCTAGCACTGTACACACAGCAATAGGTATATGGCATACAGGTTACGCTGACTGCTTGCTAGCAGTCAGCATAACCTGTATGTATTGCTCTGTGTACAGTGCTAGACTGCTGATGATGGACAGAGAAGCTGTCCAAAACATGTAGAGTTCTATTCCAAAAATAAACTTGAGAAATTAGTACATCTCGTTGGTTTTATTATAAGAACCATTTAATATACTGTGATGAAATAGAGGATTTCATTTTGTAATTTTGATAAATCCACTACATGTGTAACATAGTTTCTGCCATTAAAAAATTACTGGTTTTTTGTTGTAGTGTAAAACATAATCTGTTATGGACAAAGCTTTCTACATTACTTGTTGTCATTACAGCCCTTAAAGTTAAATGTAATTGTTTTCAGTCTGTATATTGTACATCTTCTGTGCAATAGGTATACATAAATGAATTTATTACCAACAAATTGTACAAAAAATCCACTTATCTGTATATGGGAGACTACTCCAGCATGTTTCGATTATCTCTTTTAGCCATCCTCAGGGTATACTCACATACAAAGGATACATATGGATTTAAAATTTAAAATGTAACTCCTTTTCATATCAGTAGTCCTTGAGGATGGCTATAAAAATACTCAAAACATGGTGGAGTATTCTGCCATATGTGGATAAGTGAATTTTGTTGTGCAATTTGTTGGTAATAAATTCATTTCTGTGACTATTTTCATTCTTCTCTCTCCCAGGAGTGATATGTTAGTCTGAAAGAGTTAAGAACATTTACTTGTCCAGTGACTTAATTCTTTAGTACAGTTTATCATTTAGTAATTAGTCACTGAATTAACTAGCAATGCAATGTCTAATTAGATGCCAGGCCTGAAGTCTGCAAACTTATAAATGCAGGGAACTTCATTAAATTATTGTCTTGTGCTTAGCGTATGGTACTGGGGCTAATGGAGTCAGTGTACAATAACCTTCAGTTTGAAGGCAAGCCCGTGGACAGCCACCTGGACCTCTTGAACAGGGCCAAGATTTTGTCTTGGGCCTGTAGGTTGGATCACGAATCGTGTGTTTGGAATGCCAAGAAGAAGTACCGACAATGGATGGTGCAGGGACATTCAGGACAGGACACAGGCCTGTAAGTTTCTCAGCATTGTGTATTAGTTGCTGTCCTGCACTCTCCTACCCCATAGCTGTGGTTCTGAAATGGTTTGTTGTGACCTTGCTGTGAGATTGTGAAGGTTAAATTGTGGGACTGAAAATTATGATAAAAGAATACAAATGTGTGTGTAGTGTTTCAGTGGTAACTAAAGATGCACTTGTTGGTTCTCTGCGTCAGTCATTCCACCAGTGTGTGATAGTGTGACAGGCCAGTTTAGTGGGCATGTTATTGCAGGCTTGAGATTTAGCTTGTTTTCAGAATATAAGCTTTCCCTTTCCAGGCCATGAAGGCATACAGTGGGAGTAGAGGCATAACTGTACTCGTTCTTAACCTCAGTACTGGTTGGAGGCGATTGGATAGCTTCATGCCACGGTCACTTTGCTGCCGGGAAGCAAGCCTGGTGCTCATGGAATATGACACTGGGTGGGTCCTAGGGTTGGTCTGGACATTTTGGAGAACAGAGAAATCCCTTGCTGCTACCCAGATTTGAACCCAAGGCCATGCAGTCTGTAGCTTAGATGCTGTACTGTATATGCTACTGTGGCTCCTGTCCTCAGAGTGTGGTTAAACTAAATACTAATACATATCAAAATTCAGTATCAGTAAGCTTTTGTAGTTAACTGTGCACAGTTAGGTAAGATGAAGCTATGTAATACATTGTTTTGAGTGTTCTTTTTTGTGGTTGATAAAAATGTACTCTTACTGAAGGAAAGACTAGCCTGACTACCTCACTCATGCACTATTTTATGGACCAGGGTCCACCTTCAAAATTGAATAGTTGCCCATATGGTCAGGAAATTTGCTGCCCTGTATTTACTGTGAAGAGTCATTGTAATGATCACAAGACTGAACCTTCTGCTGCTATCTGTAGGTTGCAAGTATTTGAGAACAGCGTGGCAAGCAATGTGAGTAGATATGAGAGAGAAGAAATGGATGGGGAATGGTACAAGAAATTCACAACAAACTACTAGGTGATGAAATTATATATTGCTAGCATTGCATAGTTGAGACAATATAGGGTGTGAGAAACATGACATACACATGGAATTTTATGGGGTGTATTCTTGTAACATGACAGAGAAATGGGAAGATGATGATGACAAAATAAATCATAAGGGAGTGGATTCGTGTAAAGAAAGTTATATTGAACTAAACAGTAGCTGGTTTGTAGCTGCAGGCAGTGGGATATGAATGAATATTGAATTTTGAAGGCTCTGAGAGGATGTAGGCATGACCTGTTATATGGTAATATGACTGCACTTGGTGAGAGGGAATGAAAAAATCCATGAAGAACTTCGGTCAAGGTAAGTTGTGTTTGTATTCTAGGTCAGATCAGGTATTTGTCAGATATAAAGCTTGGATGATAACCACTACAAGACTAGTGGTAGACTTTGTCACATTGGTTTGGCAATTAAGAAATAATGTTTGTTGCTGTCCAGCTGTGCCAAGTCTGTGACCATATCTGAGCATATGCAATGTGTGAGATGCCATGCGTGAACTCTCTTAACAGGGCAATTTCCTTGTAACATGAAATGGTCATGATGTCCACAGCATATCTGCGAACCAGAAAGAAATTGTGTACTGTACAGCCATTAGGCATGGTGGAGTAGATGCTTGGAACTTTGCATGGAAGAAGTACCAGTCGTCCAATGTTGGTTCTGACAAGGAGAACTTGTTGGAAGCTCTAGGCTGCTCCAGAGAGCCATGGCTCCTTAACAGGTGAAACAATAAAACTATAAACATCTAATCAGATTAACCTTTTGGCGCCGGAATTATTTTTTTAATTTTAGCACACCCTGTATATAAAATGTGAATAATACAGTAACCAAATACGTTAGAATTATGAAACAAACTGCATTTTAAAGAGAAAAAAAACGGAGAGTATATACCATGTTAAAAATATTCAGTACCTATATTTGTTGAATATATATATACAAAATGCAACTTTATAGGTTAGCGGTGTGGTATGACCACTATAGTTGACATTAGGCGTCAAAAGGTTAAACCTTACTATACATTATTTTTAACTCTGACATTATCAGTTTTATCAGAAACCACAATGAGGAAATAAAAACCGCCCATCACAACCATGTTTATATTATTTTACTGTAATAATATAAAAATGGTTGTGATTGATCATTTTTATTTCCTTATGTATCACAATGGAATGTCACAGATAAAGATATTATCAGAAACCGTTGATTGTAGAAGGAGAAAGTGATATTGTGCACTGCAACACTGTAGCTGTCAAAGAAGCATTACTGCTAAGAAGCCTAGTTCTGCCACTCAACTTACCCCATTTCAAAGAAGAGTCTGAAACTAATAGCTTCGAGCTTCAAGCACACACTATAAAATATTTCTCAACACACGCTGTGACTCTTGTCTTGAAATATTAACCATTTTGCTTTAAATAGGTGTTTCCATTTCTTTAAAAAAATGTTTATTTTTTTTCACAAATTTTGTTTAGTGTCCTGCACAAATAACGGTCACATTAATTGAGATCTGGAAACCAAGAAAGCAACAACTGATGGGCTGTCAAGCTCTTTACTAAGTATCTGTAATGCAGTCACTCAAGAGTACTGTTCAGTATGAAATAGCTGTACATTGTATCTTCTCTTTTTAATTCCCTGAAGAATAGTGTTATAAATTCTGGGTGTTACAGTCAAATAATTATAACACCAATTTTCAGGGAGTTAACACATGCAGAGAATATGTAAAGTGTTCCTTCAAAGATGCAGACACAATTACTTAGCATTCACCCACTCCACACCACACTGTGGTTTTAAGGGCTTGCAAAGGATCCTCATGAACTGAATAAGGATTTTTGGAATGTCACATTTCATTTGGGGCAGCAGAGAGCGAGAGAGAGAGGTTGAGGGGAGGAAGGGAAGGAAAACCAGTTTTCTTACTTCATTGTTGTCCGGTACTGATCCCCAACATGACATTTTTCTGTTAGTCTTTTACACAGCATTGTTCATAGTGTATTTTTTAAAACTCCTGGGGACATTTGTTCCATGACATACACTCTGGAGGAGTAATGCAATAAAATAATTCTTGTTTTTCTTGCTGCAGGTACCTAAGTTGGATTACCTCAAACACTTCAGGGATCCGCAAACAAGATGGAGCACGTGTGTTTGTAGCTGTGGCTAACAATGTTGTGGGACATTCTCTAGCATTCAACTTCCTGCGGGACAACTGGGATGTCATACACAGCTAGTGAGTTAGTCTTCGGTTATGCAGTGTTACTTAATCTCTTTACTGCATAGTTGGTTGGGGGGTTATGTTGATACCAAGGTTTGTAGGAGTGAGGCAGTTGGTTCAAAAATTGAAAGGACACACACACATAGAATATATTAATCACATTAGCTTACCTCCCCCCCCCACTTTACAAGAGAAAGTGGGCTAATAAATGTTTATGTACAGAAATTACATTTAGCTGACAATTTTTGATGTCACTGTCGTGAACCCGGGGTTAGGGGGCTTGACTTCCACCAAACTATGCCCGGGTAGACACAAGTGGGTTGAGGCACTAAGTCCTCTGTGTCTAGAATTAAATCTAGGGTAGGTTTAAATGCTTCCACCAGCCTATTTCTAGGCAAAACATCGGGGAGTTACTATGGGGTTTCAGTGATAAGCAATAGCAAAGACTTCTTTGACTACGTCTATGTTCTATAGCTCTACACTATCCTACAATTCTACACAAGTTAGTTACCGAGAAATGTTTGTACTAAAGGTGTTCAAGTTAACGTTCTTGCCCCTCCCTATAGTCCAAGGGGTATGCAATTTAGAATTTCAAACAGAATTTAGACTTGACTAGATTTTGTAATAAAATCAAAATTCATTACAACGCAACTGTTAAAGCTTACCTTGTAACAGCAGTACACCGAAGTTCATTCTCGGCATCTCTTTAGTTATTTTAACAATCGTTGAGTAACAGAACTGTGTACTCATAAATCTGCCATTGTCATAGGTACTTGCTTCGCCGGTACAGTGTCGAGTGTCAAACAAATAACGTTCTGAAAGATTCTCCAAACGAAGTTCGTCCATAACTATCAAAGGGGGAGTTTTATAGAGAGGAAAGTACGTTTTCAGCAATTTAGTTTACATACCTGACCATATATGGTCATATTCCGAAACGCTTACAAAATATGAAGTAACAAAGTGTGTCAGTCAGGCTGCAATCCTCCACATATGACAAGTGGAGCAGCGCAAATGACATATGCTGACTCTGCATAGTAAGCTTAGCTAATGTTTCTTTATTACGACAGCTGTAAGACTCTCACAAGTCTTCCTGGTTAGTTCATAATTCGAAAAAGTTCTTTCAAAATCCAAATTTGGTCTCATTCATGACGTCATCATTGAGTGAGCATTTAATTAAAATTTAATTTCAATAGTTTTGGAGATGAAATTTGCAAATGAATGGAAGGACAGATGGAGAAAGATGATCTGTGTTGGGTGTTCATTTGCTGAGCTCAGAACAAAGAACACAAGAATTACTGTGCTTCTCTGTTTCAGCTATGGTGTTGCGTTCTCCAGCATTTCAAGGATGGTGTCTGCCAGTGCAACATACATGAACACCCATCTGCAGCTGTCACAGGTATCTTGTCACTTCCAGTTCTGAGCCCTTTTTGTATTTTGCACTACAGTCTGTACAGTAACCTCCTGTTAGTCCCTTTCTGTTATTGCTCATTCATGCATTCAGTGTTGATTTTCATGACCATGTTAGTGATTCTGCAATCTAAATCAGTTGATGTATAAGACTGTGTTTGAATTGTAATATTAAAAGACTGCACTGAATTCAAGGGTTTTTTGCATAACTTTATGTGTACCGTAGCATGAAATGTATTATCTGTTTCTGACCGGTCAAAAGTGATGTACATGGTAGATATAATTCGATGAACTGTCCTCAAAAGGAAGCTAAAATTATACCGCTGGACAATACCAGATTCCACAAACATTTTTTAAACAGAATTAATTATTACAAGTACAGGGATGGATGGATAACGGACGTGAGGGACAGGTTTTATTTTTATGATAGCAAAATTTGCTTAATGGGTGTTGACATTTCCGTAATGATGAATGACTGGTTCTGTTGCACAATAACAGAAACGCTGGCCACCACTGTAATGTAAACTGCATGACAACATAAGAACTGACCACCATTAAATAACAGAAATTGGATGTATTACTGTCATGTTTTTGTGATTATCAGCTGGAGAAGTTACGAGATGACCATGCAGACCATCTTGGAACAACAACCCAAAGCTTCCAGCAAGCCATCGAAACAGTCCGGGCCAATGTGCAGTGGATGGACAATAGCTATGATGAAGTCAGTGAGTGGTTGGAATCATATTCCAACCAGCATTTCCAGTAACCCAGAATGTTTCCTGAACCCCAATGATATACGTGTGTATATACATTGTGTAAGGTATTTTTTCAATAGTGATGTGATGTATTGTTTATTGCTTCTTAGCAATAAGGACTGAGCTGGTGAAGGATGTGTGATGTCATGTTACACAAGGTGGGGCTATTTTGTGGCCTACTGATGGAATGCAGGTACAGTAATAATAACACATAATAGTTGTCTGTCAATCTGCTGTTTACTTATCCACGACATTACTAAATGCCAGAATTTGTAAAACCGACAATGTTAAGTTTTGTTGAGAGAAAAATACTCAACTGATACATACCTTTCAGTGGAATCAGTGTCATGTAAGTACCACCTTCCTGGTGTAAAATATTTTGAAGGGGGGAGCTACATTCTTCTGTATTACTTTATGCATCACATTTATTTTTAATGTAACAGTTTTATAATAAAACACAGCACGGAAAAAAAAATTATTTCATGACAATTTCACCGTAACTTACTCTCTGCACCCTTCTGTCTAGGTACTGCTGTGCTCAGTTACACGTGTCAAACTATATGTCTTGTATACATGGCACTAGAATTATGAAAGCATTTTGACATTTTTCAATAAAAAAAAAAAAAAAGAAATCTTTGAAAATGAAACAAAGTAAAAGATAAGAAAACTGATGTAGGATTTTAAGTTCCTCAGGTAGTGTGGTGGTTGAGTAAAGGAATGAACTGCTGCTATTGATCATTAATGTCTGTGAATGAAGTTAACTCCATGGAAGAGGAGTCCTTGAGTGGCTGATGGTTGTTCAGCTGGTCAAGACATATGCCACCTTTTGTGGAACCAGAAAGTTCATTGTCACACATATGACAGCCTACTACATTTGCCTCTGCTAAGACAGATGGGTCTCAGTCCAGACCCTCACATCATGTTTCTGTAACATCATTTTTTAGGCACATTCACAAAACTGTTAGAAGCAACTATTAGCTTCATCATGTCTGTCCATCTGTCCACGTGGAACAACTCGGTACCCACCGAATGGATTTTAATGAAATCTTATGTCTGAGGATTTCTCGTAAACCTGTCAAGAAAAGTCAAGTTTCACTACAATTTGATATGAGTAACAGTAATATACGCGATGACCCATATAAATTTATGGCAGTATCTCGCTCAATTCCTCTTAGATTAAGAAATGTTTCAATAAATTTTTTCCCGAAAATCACGCCGTAAATGAGATAATGTGAAGAATATGGCACAGCCAGACATGACACAGGTGACAATATAACTTTGTATGCCAGATAACCAAGGCAAGAATACAGACACACACTCCTAATGTTTAAAACTTACTGCTTTTCCATTGCAACAGTGGTGATGTGAACGGGTTGTGGTGTTATGTTATATGTATGTTGTCTGTCTTGTTTTGGCTAGATTTTGTGTGCTCCTAATCTCCCTTATGATTGCTAGACATCTTCCCCGCCTCATCCTCTTGTTTTGTTCACCCTATTCAAACCTTATGTTGAGTAAGGACAATGAAGCTCATATAGTTTTCTCCCACAGCCACAATCTATGTTCTTTCCAAAATATGAGACAGAAATTGATTTAGATGACACTAATGATTTTTAATTATGAAAAGTCTGGTGGAATGGTGACATTAATTCATTGAAACCATAACACGAAAACAGAATGTGGAAGTTTCCACTTTTCAGTTATGACATCACAATGTTACTGTCATCCCACAAACCTTCTTATTCTTGCTTTTGTCTCTAAACCTTTCGTTTTTCTCTAGATCTTCTTTTACCTGGCTACACCACCTTTCATTTCCATGCATGAAAATGAAAGTGATATTCTTTCACTGCTCATTTGCAAAATATGACCAAGTGATTCTGCCATTTCTGTTACAGAAACCACATGGCCCCATATTCTTATCTAAAATAGCTTCTTTACAAAGTGATTTTCATTAATTTCTGAACTGCAAAGATGTGTATTGTGACACACTTGTGGTTTGACAGTGTCATATTTGTTATTTAGGTGTAAATGGAAGTAAAGACAACTAGTCAGAAGTTAGTGGGCATGACAAATTTTAAAACAAGTTCACTATTTTGTGCGTGTGTGTGTGTGTGGATATTTCAGGGTAATTTGCATTTACAAAATAAAAACAAGTGGTGGATGTCATGTCACCCTGCATAAGTCTGCAGATGAATACAGTTACAAAAACATGACAGACTGCAGCAATTACAAACCTTGTTTAAATGCAGGTTCTGTTCGCATTGCTGATGAAAACATGTGGTGGCACTGGCATCCCAAGTGCTTGATAGTAGTATTTTGAGAACACGGGTTCAAGCGGCCGTGTAGGTTGTGGCGACCTTTCCTTCATTCCAGTGCCACTGCCAAGTGAAATCTGCTCCAATTGCTCTTCACAAGATGCTGCATTATTGCCAGTCCATTCATCCACCACGTCATTACTATCACTTTCATTCGTGTGAAGGGTGGTAGGAGTTTCTGGCATTGGAATATATCCATAGTGTTCCAGCTGTTCTTCTATATTTCTCTGCTCATTAATTATACTAAGAATGTCCTCATTCATTTTGTGAAGAAACTTCTCCTGTTCCTGAATGTTGTGCTCAGCTATCTCTCTCTCTTCTTGAATGGTTTGCTGAAAATAAATTTTTAAAACAATAAAACTAGCAAGCAGAATGAAACCATTTTATTCAAGGACATTACTTTATCTAACAACTAGAATTGCTCTGCACTTGAAACTGTTTCATGTGCGGCAGATGATGCAGTGTTTGTTGTTATTCCATTTTGCCCTGAGGTCCATAAATTTTAGTTCAATGTACTGCAGTTAATGTCACACTCCTACTCACAGCATTAAAATAAGGTGCTGGAAACAGATTCCTTGAGCTTGCAGACATGCATCGAGTCTAAGAAATGTGCTTTTCATTACATACTGAAGTTTTGTGAGGTTTTAAAAATTAAACCGATGAGAAGTGACCAGCAATAGTTGTCAAATATAATAATGTCCCTATACCACACCTTTAGCTCTGTCTTCACAAGCTGGTTAATTGCTTATATCAGTTGGTGAGGTTATTTAGCATGAAACAAGATACAGTTGTGAATGATGGATTCGGAGAAATACAGAAGGAAGTGGTAAAAGTGTCCAGCATCTTCCTGTAGGGACTGAGACTATGATCTTCTGGGATGTTATACTTCGTAATTTGGTAAAGTGTAATGATGTTTCATGGGGACATGCTGCTTCCATGTTCTGGTCAACCTGATGATGGATGCAGCAGGTTCCTCCAAAACACAGTCCCTATGTATGCCATGAAGACAAAAAGGGGAATAGAGAAATAGCTCCACCCATTCTTAACCTTGACTCTAGATGGAGGTGAATGGCCTGCAGTACTTGAATATAGGACTGGGTGGGCTCCAAAGCCAGTCTAGATGCTTTGCAGAAGACAGAAATGCTATTTTCATACATTGCTGCAGTGGAAAGACTTTTGCATGGAAAATGTCACTTCCAGATTTTCTGTAACGCATTAAATATGGGTTTTCTCAGTAGGCAATATGAACATATAAAAACACAGATTTCACAATTTATGTGCAATTTGAAGCTGAAATGCTAATTTTTATTTCAAAATTTATACAAACTTACAAATTTTACCTATGTAAGCATTTAAGCATAAAAACATATTTGCGAAAAGGGATTCTGAACAACAAGATGGTATGAAACATGTGTTCAATGAATGAAGTGAGACTGACACTGCCTCAATTTCAGTAATTGTGTTGGATACTTCTAATAGCTAACCTTAAGGACAAAATCCAAGGGGCTGTCTGGGAAACAAAAACAATATCTTAAAGTAATGATCTTCAAGAAGGCAGACCATAAATGTAAGTAGCAGTGAAGAAGGATTTTTGCAGACTATTGCTATAAGCGGTGAATGCAGTCTGTCACTCAATAGGCTCCAGTAACAAACTTCAGAACTCTGATAGGACAAGAATACATATAACAAAAATAAGGTTTTAATCCTTGCCACCACATCTTACACTTCAACAGGGACAACCAGGTAACATGAACATAATGAATGGTTTCAGTCATGTAAATTATATGGAATTCAAAACCAACAGACTCTTCACTTTAATATGAAAGAATGTATTTACCAAAATGCCTTCATTTTCTGCAATGATGTTCTCCAGAATCTTTTCAGCATGCAGAATTTTACTGGGTCGGAAGAAGCTTGCAGGGTTAGCCAGCTTTAAATCCAAGCTTGAAATTACCTCGTCAATGTACTGGGCCTGCTTTCTTAGGCTGCTAAAATTGTGTTGTGCCATACCTAGAAGTTCACTGTGAAAGAAGGTAAATTATGATGGGGCAAAATTCTTCAGGCATCATTTTTACAAGCCAAATTATATATTTAACTAAGATTATACTGAATAAGGACAGTCTCTGCCATAGTTCTGGTGATACATAATATTCTGTAGAGAAAGAACTTTCAAGAAGCAATTTGTTACTGGCCTCTCATTGTGGAGGTCAGGGTCAATCCCACAGCAGTCCATGTTAGATCTGTGGCATACAGAGTGGCACTGGGGTAGGTTTTTCTCCAAGCCCTTTGGTTTTCACATGCCAGTATCACACTTGCTTACATATGTATATATACATATAATACACACACATACATTCGTACATACATACATACGTGTGAGACTAAGTGATAAACTGTGAAAATTGTGATGTCAACATAAAATGCAGTTTCCAGAAAATGTGAAAAATTAGCATTTGTTATGTGAAGGTGGTGCTTGTTCCTTGCATTAATACTGTGGTCATATGAAATTGTCTGAATATTTCCTTGGTTATTTATCATGAATATTTATTAATGAAAACATATAATGGGATGCAACAGGTAAAACCTCTAAATTCTTGTACAGACTTACACATTAAGTTACAGGTTTTCATCAAACATAATTTTAACAATTTTCATTTGTAAAGTAAATATCTTTTCACTGTCGGATTAAGTATCCCAAAAATTATACTGTACTTTATTATACAGTGAAAATAAGTGAAATAAATTATTTGAGAATGATAATGTTTCTGATATTGAACATCAGTCTAATTGTACAGCATGCTCCACTTAACTTAGGAATCATTGGATCAACATGATTCTTACAGTTTTGTAGGTTATCAATCTGTAAACCATGAAATGTTGTATTTATGATTTTTTGTATAATTTTTTTTATAACTAACATTCCATGCAGGTTAGCAAATTATCTGTTACAAACTTGACTATATTTATTTTATCTAGACTGAAGACCAACTTATTACTAGCAAACCATTTACTCTTAGATAGAGAAATATGTTTGACACTACAGAAATCATCCAACTGTTTACTACAAATTATGACACTTGTGTCATCAGCAAGTATGAGTTATAATAAGAAGTCATTCTCAGTGGAAGATAATTTATGTACATTACGAACAGTAAAGACACTAGAATCAACCCTTTAGCAACTCCATGTTTTAATGCACCCTCTGACTCGCAATGCATGAGTTTATTTCAACTTTCTGTTTTCTAATAGTTAAAAAGGATCTGCCAGCGACGTTAAATACCACATTACCAAGACTTGTTATCTTCAATGTCGCTGTCAGAGCCTCAAATTTCTCAGATACTACAAGCAATATTGAATCAACATCGAAGTAATTCCAAAATACACCCAGCAGTTAAAGACTCCGTCTATAACTCTAAGCCACGGTCAAGAATTTAGCTGGATAACGACCGTAATTAAGCGACTAACCTGTAAAATCTATACATAAAATACCGAAATGTAAGCATTAAACTATATTCTTACCCTTCCTACAGCAAATCTTAAACCTGTTGAAATTAAACGTCTGACTACAGCAAAAACGTAAATGTTTCAGAACCTGGTAACTTATCAGAGGCTTTCACCTTTTCAGTAACGTATTTGTATCACACGTATCTTACCGCCAACCCATCCGTCGACCACTTTCACGGTTCGTCTTCGTTTTTGTGGAACCATTGCCAGACCGTAGTATGAATGTGGCATTTAGAAGGCTCTGGATAGAATTAAAATGGAGGACGGGAAGTAATTGAGTGAAAGGCCGGTATGATTTTGTAATGGAAAAGTAGTGACTGATATTTAAGTTTGAACTCTAAGAAAATACTTGACTTCCATGAGTTCTTACACGAATTATACGTGAGTTTACAAAGCTTTGGTTTTACAAAAATATTTTAAGGTCTATCTTGGTTCCGTAGTTAGGATTGCTTAAGCAGATCTGATTAGGGCAAGGCCGTTTCCAACTGACCAGATGAGTACTTTGCCATCAGTACTGCAGTGTTTCAGATTGTGCTTATCGTTGTTTATTAATTTCCGTAATAGATGTAGAGAAGATGACAATTCTTTTGGAAGAGAATGCAGCGGGCGAGTCTAGCAGCGCTCCACCAATTAAGAAACGTTGCCTTTCGCTGTCAAGAAGAAGTAAACTGCCTCGTAATCAGACAGCACATGTGAACAAAAGTACTTCGGAGAACGCTGCTGGAAACGATTTCAAAGATCAAAAGTTGAGCATATCTCCCGTGAAGTCCGAATCTACTTCAGACTTTGGAGACTGTCAGAAGGCCTCAACTTCATTGGCGAATTGTGAAGAGGATTCTTTGCATTCTGGTAATAACTTACTTTTAAAGTAGTTCAAGTACAGTCTGATAAATCAGGATTAAATGTTTCTGAGTTAGTCACTTCTCCTGAAATTAAAATAAAAAACTGAGTTTGTATCACATATCTTTTGGTATTGTGGTATATGAAGTTTATTATCTGTACTGTTACTATAGTGATAGTAAAAATCTTATCTGATTAACTGATGTAACTGAGTGCTTCATCAGATTTTAATTACAAGCATGTGATGTGTGCAGCTGAATTACAGCAATAATTCATTCATGGTGGAGTATTTAAATATTCTCTTCTTGAAAGTCACGAATTTATTCCTTTATCATATTTTAGTATACCAGGAGAAGGAAGGGGTTAATTTACTTCTGAATCTATTGGATGACTGTGGAACTCCTGTCAGTCTGATGCCAATTGCAAAATTTTTAGACGCACTTGCAAAATTGCGAAAAGTGACTTTTGGCTTCTGCATGTCTGTCCGTTAGTCCATCATTGTGGATGGGACAGCTCAGCTCCCACTGGACAGATTTTTATGAAATAAGGTAGGTTCATATTTTTTGAAAATCTTTAAAGAAAGTGCAAGTTTTTTTAAAATTGGACAAGAATGACGAGTACTTTACATGAAGAAGTATGTACATTTGTGACAGTATCTCACTGAATTCTTTCTAGAATGAGAAATGTTTCAGATTAAATTTGTAGAGAAAATCGAAACACACATTTTATGTTCAGTAACCTTCTCCCAAAAGTCATACTGTTTATGAGATAATGTGAAAAAATATTGTACAGCTGGCCAGGCCACACATGACAGTATAATGCAGCCCACACACTTTGCATCGTGAGTAACTGAGGCTACATGACACACACTCAGAATGTGTAATAATTATTGCTTTTCTAGGGGAACAGTGGTTATGCAAATGTGCATCAATATTACATTTTTATATACATTACCTGTCTTGTATCAATTATCTTCACATTGGATACTATGAAGCTTATTTTCCACATAGGTGCCTATTTAGTGCTTTTAAATTAAGGTCACATACATAACCAAATAACTACTTTTTGTAAGAATCCTTGAGATGGTACCTGATTAACAAGCTTTCCACCTGTCGAGGAACTGAGAGATCATTACATGTTTGGAAGAGCCTGCCACAGGATCCCTTCCAGAGCTACTTCAGTGCGTTCTTCTCCCCCTGATACTACTACTTGAACCCTTTGTCATTTCCATATAAAATATTTGTGTGTCTCACTGTCAGCACTGAAGCTTCGGACTGCACTTTTGTTTTCAGCTTTGCATTCCACTGTGTTATTCAGCTTATAATTATTACAAGGAAAGTTTGCTTTTTTAACACAGCATTTTCAGTTTATTGAATTTCTATATCAGACTTTATTGTGACTGAGACATCATCAACTACATGTTTTGGCTCATGTGAGCCATCATAAGGTAGTCATCAAACACTGCATTTCTTCAATTGTATGTTTGATGTTATCGCATTGCTATTACAATAAGACCATTTTTCTCTTCTATGAATTTTTTACTATGGGCCTGATTATTAACAAATTTTCCAGCTATATAATTTCTAAGTTGTGTAGTGGTTTAAAAAATCTAGTTATCCAAAATAAACCGCTTACAAAATGATTATACAACAGGACTTTAGATGTAATGCACATTTCTGTAGAATGACACTTCCAGTAAAGAAGTGCTGTAATTTGTAAGGACTGTTAATCTCTATGAATGGTTTTTCTTTATACTGCTTATGTAGAGGTGGCTGATTTTGTACTTCAGTTATCCAAAATAAATAAATAATGAAATGATTATGATGCAAATTTATGTATAATTCACGTTTTCACATCATAACCCTTCCAGTAAAGAACAAGTGTAATTCTTAAGGCCCTGCTTATCAAGTCTGAATCACTGGGCTGTTCTTATAGAACCATCCACCTCTGCGGCTACAGCAAATGGTGCATCCGTTCAGATGGAGGAGATGTGTAAGATTAAAAGTCCGTAAGAATGACCCTAGTGCTGTACTGGAATGGGTATGCTATGAAATCATGCATTACACATAAGTTCCTGTTTTATAATCATCTTGCAGTTGATTTATTCTTGATAACTAGACTTTTTGAAATGTAGATGGAATACTTTTTATGTTTTGTTGACCGTGTGCATCCTGGTATGGTCCTTGTAAATAACCAACTTGACGCACAATTTTTTCATGTATGTTCATTTCTATTGTCTACATGTTTCAGGCAGCCATGTGCCCATCATCAGGAGAATTATTGTATCAATGCGACACCAGGTTTACGTGTAGATGACTGCCTGCACAGCAGACGCAGAGTGACATAAACCAGGTGTTGCATTGACACAGTATTTCTCCTGATGATGGGCACATGGCTGCCCGAAACATGTAGGGAATAGAAATAAAGATACACGAAAAATTGTGCGTCAAGTTGGTTATGCACACGGATCATACCAGGATGCACGGTCAACAAAACATAAAAAAGTATGCCATTGGCTATTTACAAAGGTGGAATACGTTTTACTAATAAGGCGTATACCAATTTTTTAAAAGAAGGGAACATAACAGCTGTACAAAGTGAGCTCGGTGGACAATGTGATGATGGCTGGCATGAGCCATAATATGTAGTTGATTATGTTTCAGTCACTGTGCACAGCCTGTTGTAATACAGTCAGTAAAACAAAAGCTTTGTTGAAAGGGCGTTGTTACTGTGATAATTATTACAGTTTTATATGCAGTGAGGTTATCTATTTGAACCCACACATTGTCCATTTTCATAGAAATGGTTTGTAGGGTTTGATAAAACTTCATGCTCAGAGTAATATTTCATGTGCAGATGTTCTAAAAATATGGGCATTGAACTTTCAGGAGTTTATTATAAGTTGTTTTAGCAATTAAAATGTTTATAACAGTGTGTGCACATGTGATGTTTATGACAGTGTGTGCACATGTGATGTTTATGACAGTGTGTGCACATGTAATGGTTATGACAGTGTGTGCACATGTAATGTTTATGACAGTGTGTGCACATGTAATGTTGATGACAGTGTGCACATGTAATGTTTATGACGGTGTGTGCACATGTAATGTTTATGACAGTGTGTGCACATGTAATGTTTATGACAGTGTG
>Ga0131853_10008437_pt1 | contig 18783 bp, 22 predicted proteins | sample TergutLab28metaG_FD_92764 | JGI IMG/M metagenome (GOLD analysis project Ga0131853, IMG submission 92764) | Labiotermes labralis P1 segment gut microbial communities from Petit-Saut dam, French Guiana - Lab288 P1 (version 2) (version 2) | ecosystem: Host-associated > Arthropoda: Insects >...
CAAAGAGGCACGCTATGACGTCAAACTCCCGCCTAGTCTCGAACACAGCCCTATATTGTGCAACTTTGTTAATAATTTAAATAAGAAAATAGTTAATACTTATGACACAAAATTTGTCCTTTGCGTGAACAATCGTATTAACAGTTCTTCTTTACTGAATTCACAATAATCAAACCACGTTAGTCCCTGTAAACTAGGCCTCATGCAAAACAAATGAGTGACAAAGGTGAGCCAGACGATTATACAGTGTCACTGTCACTCTCAGCAGAACTGCTGCCTTCTGATAAATGTGCATCAGAGACCAATTCTAATGCCAGTTCCATGATATGTCAGTCTCCAAGTTTTCTCCTTGTAGCCATACTGCTACATGCACTTAGACACAACTTGGCACACAACCCAAAACCTTCTGACTGTGAAAGAGCTTCAAGAATCTGCAGTGCCTGGCCTGTCGCATATTACTGCTCCAACAGGGAATGGATTGAACTGTTGAGTTGAAGATAAGGAAGCATGAACCTACAATGCACAGAAGTCACAAAGAAATCCTTACAGCAGAATGAAGGATATTTGCCTCTGGTCCCATATTGCACTAAACAGATAAATAAACGTTTGTATGCATTCCTTTCCTCTCCCACTAATTGCACATGACCTCATTCACCACAGCACCCAGATAAGTTAGTGCTTCCATGTAACCTAAACAACATCTGAAGAAATATGATTACATGTACAGTCAGCTTCAAATTTCAGAGCACAGGGTCTCCAGTTACAGCAGAAGCTATTTGAAAAGAATAAATGTAGAAATTGAAAATCAGCGTGAAAAATAAACAAAATAAAAATTCCTTCAAATAAGCTTTGTTAAAAAAAAGGTGAATTTTCTTCAAGTTTGTAGAAGAAGTAGATGGATTCTTTCTTTCTATTTTTATCTGACATTATTAAGTTTAAAAATGTAAGAAATACAACGAAAAATATATGCAGGTGCAACGACAGGCATTTAAAGGGAGAAGTACCCCAGCCTCCAGCAGGTACTTTGGGATTTAAATCTCTCATACTCTGAAGGTTAAGAAAACCTGATTTGTTGAAACTGTAGAGAAGAGATGTGGAATCACCTACATATATTGCTACCCAAGGCAGTCTCTATATACAAGGTAAACACACCACTATTCCCTCAAATCAGAAAGCTCACCAGGTTTTGCTGAATGAACAACTAAAATTTTGAAAGCCTGTTTATTGGCAATCAGTCTCCCACTGACTTACTATTATATTTACACGTATTTTCCTGACTATCTTAAAGTCTCAACAGTCAAACCACTGTACAAAAAGGAGAAAAATCTTATATGACAAACAACAGTTCTAGTCCCTGTTAACTGCTGTCTGTCAAATATTAAAGAACGCTCTGTACAGTACAGGCTTCAGGTCCTATCTTACAGATAGAATACAAAACATGGAAATCAAATCATCTAATGCAGGTGACAAATTCTTCTCTGACTGAGGTTCAGGGTAAGTGGTTATGGGCAATGAAGTACCAGAAGATAGAACTACAGGGGTGACAATGATGTTAATGTTGTTCTGTTTTGCCATACCTTCTTCTGTTACTGGATGAAGTCTCTTTTGTTTCCTTATTCCTTTTCTTTTTTCAATTAATCTTTTGTTTCTAATATGAATTTCCGGAGAGTAAGGTCTTTTAACCTTTCGCTTCCGAGGGAGACTGATAGAGTCATTCTTCACAGTGACATTATTCTGAAATGGAAGAAAGACTTAAAGTCTTGTTCATTACTTAACACAATTACAACAAATTCTTTACTCTACTTCCATAGGTTTCAGCTTAATATCTCCATATTCACACTTGGCTACATTTCACAATGTAATGATGCATGAGTGCTAGAAATATGCGTCTTGAAATTTGAACTTATATTATTCATACAATCTGATGTAACATACTAGCTTTATCAAGGCTTTATTTCTTTATACATCTTTGCACATTTCTCTATACATGAAGTTACTTCAGCCAACTTTGTCTCTGCTTCTTTCTAGAGGTAAAAGTCACACACATTCACATTCAGGAACTACAACAAACCAATCTGTAATGTGTCATCAAACTTATATTCTGAAATGTGTATTACTTGTGGTATTATCATGTTCAAATTATAACAAATATTTTTCAAGCTGTGAGAGATTTTTAAAACAATTACAATATCATTAATGTAAACTTAAAAACTCAAAGCCAACAACAGTAACAACTTTATGTATGGAATAAGCTAATTATGCACTAACTATATGAAAAGATACTAATCTGTTCTTCAACGTTGGCACTCTGTGGAAATGGGCTGTATTACCCATTTTTTTAGAAGAACATGCTGCCTATACCTTCAGGGTCACAAACAGTATAGTTAGTTAAGTGGTCAGGCTACAAAGGCAGATGAACAAGGTATAAAAATTTGTTCCTACAAAATCTGTGAGACCAGTTCACTAAATGTCTAGTGTGTATAGCTTAAGGTGTACTTTTTCTGCTACTAATGTTACTGTCTCCTATGTGACCAACAGGAACACAGATTTAAGCAGCAAATTTCCTATCCCGACTCTAATACCACTGAGTTTCATACAGAAGATCAATTTAATTGGCAATTCCTTATGTATGATAGCTTCTAGTAGAATTGACATTTTCCTTCAGCAAAAACAGTTTATCTCTTTGGTCCCTGAGCAAAAGGATATTGAGGAAGTATCCCATTTATCTTTAAGACCTCTTAATTTGAGTATGTGTTCTTCCAAACATGTAAAATTTTTCAAATAATTTTTATACACACATTAAAAATCTGTATCTTACATTAATTATTGTTCTCAATATGTATCATACAGCTTTACTAGAAAGCCTAAAATTTATTAAACTGAAGCACCACTTCTATCCAGTCAAAACTTTTATTCCACTGAATAGTTGTATATGGCCAGAGAAAACTGTACAGTTATAATACCACTGCTCAAAGTGTTCATTATTCCAACTAAGTACCTTCTATGTGGCACAAGTGAACTTATCACTTATATATTATATATTCTGCTGATCCTTGCAAAACAAAGAGTGTAAGTAAAAGTGAGACCAAATGACATTACCTTCTTTCATCTGGCACAGTCTGACAACAGCAGAATCCTATAGGTTTTCTACAATAAGCATATTACACTGCTTGAAATTCACAGTAATCAAGAATGTTATCATTAATCTCAAAGTGATTTTACATGTCACAAATCTATTTAATAAACTTTGAAACAATATGCTTTGTATACATGGTGTATAAACAATGTGAAACAGGGTTTATATCTCATGTTTAAAAACGAATAACATTCTGGATGAATAACTATGACAAACTGGCACCTTATGACATTAAGAAATTTGGATAAAACAGAACTGTACACCTTAACTAAGTTTTATTATTTGAAATAGAAGATTCACATCCTGTCATTTTTGGATTTCAGGACATTCAACAAAAAAGTCCCATAGCATGATATGCCACATTATATAAAGCATTTTTCATACCACAGGGTCCTGAAGTAATGTGGCACTGGCTGTATTTGGAGACCATGTATCTATACCAACAAACCCATAAACCGTGACATCTGTCTCTGAAGTCCTGTCCTCTGGTTTCTTATAATGGTCATGATGTTGTGGGGCAACCACAGCATCAGAAACTGGTTGCAGCATCTTACCACTCTCTGCCACACAAGGCACTGTAACAAGATAAACCATCCTGTGACGTTCTTTGCAATGGTCTCCAGGACAGCATCACATTGAAATCAGTGCAATAAATAGTCTTGCTTGTACACTATTTTCATTACCACCATCACCATCAACATTACCATCATCATTATCGAACAATTCTGATCCTACTTCCTTTCTAAGAAAAATGTGACATATTAAATCACCACTATATGTGTGTGTGTGTGTGTGTGTGTGTGTGCATGCGCACGCGCGTGGGTTCATTGTGAGAGAGAGAGTCACAGTTTCATCTCTTGAAGGTTGCTGAACAATTTGTATGAAGTGTGGTACGAAAGTTGTACCACCTGAGGCTATACAACCACTGCATGTCTAAAAGGAAGCTATAAATCTGTGAGGTGGAAGCAACACTGGCACCATTTAATGTGGTGTCCTGATTTGGTATTACAATAGATCTTTGTAAAATACACAGTTCTTGTTAAATTTATTATCTTTCTGTGGAAAGTAGAATTAAATAGTCCTACTTCTCATGTAAAAAAAACTTGTCACTTTTGGTTCAATATCTGCCAAGAATGCTGATGCAGGTACAATGTGTCAATCATGCAGAGATCTGTGGTCACTTCATCAAGAAATACTGAATGAAACACTTTCTCTAGGAGATATTACTGGTAATGAAATATGCAGACGGAGTTATTTTCAATGCCAAATTTCTGAAAAGGGTGCTTTAAAAGTAAAGGTGGTGGTCAGAGTCTCTTCTAACTGGTATGTCATCAAGCACTTAAAGTTCATTTTGTGTATTACAGCCAACAAGACAATATCCACAGAATATCTTGCCTATTATGTTTCCCAAAATGTGGAAAGCCAAAGACTATGCGCTCCTACATGATAATGCCCTACTGCTCGTCAGCCCTTGTCTTACCTCATCCAATTTTCATGACTGTCTGTAGGTGAAACATGCAGTGATAATCAAGAGATTTCAATTAACGCATGAGATGTCACATGTAGTTGCTTTAAAAATGTGTCAAACTACAAGATTTTACAGAGCAGTATGTACCTAGTCAATGACAGTCAAGCCTCTCTGTGCTGACCAATTCATGATACAGTTCCTATCCCAAAACTTATCAAAGCTACCTTGTATTACAGAGTGAATGAAGAAACACGTTATAATTGGCAATACGGCGGCAGCAACGTGAAATGCACATCCGGGAGTCAAAGTACCATTAGTAACACACACATTACGCCCATTTTTTGAAAATATTGCCCGTTTTATCTTTACTGCATACAATCAAAATACATTTTTCGGGCAGTTTTTACACCAACAATGAAGTACGTACATGCAGTTGGTCTGGCTGTTCATCACACTTCTTGTCCTACGCTTAGCACACGCAGATTAAATTGGGAAAACTCGGTCCTTGGCGAAATCCCTGAATCACAATCTCTGAACCATTGAAGCTGTCCACTACCACCAAAAATTACACAGGAAAATTCAGAAACGCAAGAATAGTAATATCAAATTAATTATAAACACACATTCAATCCATTCTACGCTAATTACTTCTTTCCTTGAAGTAGAACCAAGAAGTTGGATCTTATGCACAGTAAACCTGAAGAAGATACACCAGATTTGACTTGTGATAAGTTTTCGGTTCATAAAATCTTGGGTCCTTGCGCCACGGCTCTTTGCTCTGTAATCACAGATCTATCATTATATAAACAACATACGAACCATGCATCAACCGGACTCCCAAGAACACAGCCGATTACTACGGCCACAGATCATTCATACAACGACCTATGAAACGCCCATTTAGCCGCCACAGACGGACCAACACTCCCGAAACACTTGGGATATCCCGTGCTTAGCACGTACAAACCCCACGAATTTTTTTCACCACACGTGGAGTGTAGTACTTATACAGTATTAACTTAATACACCTGTTATAAGACATAAAGTACCTCTTATTTATATATATCCACTAAATACAATATACTTTATTTATAGGAGATACTATTAGTTCAATATGGATAAACCAAATAACAACGAAATCTCGTTGAAAATTTAGCAAATGCACCTCTACTGATGATCATACACTGTATAGTTTTTCTCATTATACATTTTTGTGACCTGAAGATGGCCCATAGTGGCCGAAACATGTCGTCAGCATAATAAATAGGATACAAATACACTTGTGTTTTGACCTACCAACCCTCTTCCTAATAGCTTAGTTTTGGTTACGTTAAGTTAGCTTTGATTAGGTTAGGTTACGTTATGTCTGGTCAGTTCATGTTACGTTTGGATTTTCTTTCATTTTGTTACATTTTGTTACGTGTGGTTTCTTTTGCTTTACAAACGGTAAGTTTCGTTAAGTTTCATTGCATTACGTTACGTCCACGGCATCTCTCCGCATATTCTGGCGTTTCCTCTGTTCACACAAACGCCACATGTCGCCTTAATCCTCGTTTAACTACACACTTCGCCGTCGCCCCTCTTATACCTTCAATCCCATACCCGCCCACAAAATCCCCGCTTGTGGCGTAGCATTAACACGGATGAAGTGTTAGTTTCATTCGTTGTGTTCTGTGCGCCACAAGCTGATAACATTTTGAACCTACTACCATTATTCGAAAGGAATTCCATTTCACGTACAGATTGGCAACAACGTCGGAACGCAAAATTACAGTACCCCAATCGAACGAGACAGTATTCCTACCATACCATAACCCCACCTCTCCACCTGCAGCCCACTTCGTAATGTTACTATAAAATATAGAACTTCAAATTTACTACAGAAAAAACTACATACACTTATTATGCAATATACCTTACTATTTTTATTATATTTCCTTCGACACATTTCTACTCAGACCAAAGCATAATGTAAAATAACAGGGCTATGTATGGCCTGAAATGTGTATGTGAGGTTTTTGTCACAAAGTGACACAATATATGAAAAATGTATAATATTAAGACTCTAAATTGTGGTTTTCTCCATTATGTGACCATGTAATCTAAATGGTCAGCACAGACAATTTGGCCAACACCTACTGCTTCCATCATCTGATGGCCCATGTAGACAGAACCAAAATGCTCCTCCACAACATTCATAACCATGTATGTACCAGACTATATGGTGTCCTAACTTAAACCACATTATGAATCCTCACCGAGCACCTCAAGTCCCGTACCAAAAATTATTCAAAACCGAAACGTTGATGGAAATGTCACATTTGGAAAAAGGAATTCTAGAAGAGCAGTACATATTTTAACATAGTATTTAGTATCACATACTTTTTCCACCAACTGTGTACACTGTTATAGATTATGTATCAAAAAACCTGAGTAAACAAACCATTTTCAATATAAAATCATCAATTGAGAACAAGATTTTTTGTACACCACAGAATAGTATCAGCAGTTAAGAGAGTAGAGTTTGTTCATTATAGGATGTCAAATATCATTCTGAGAGATCGCTGGTGTAATATCATTGTTCTGAATGTGCATGCACCAAGTGAGGAGAAAAGTGATGATTCAAAGACAGTTTTATGAGGAATTAGAGGTTTTTTAGCAGGCTACAATGCAGTGGTTAAAGGATCCAAGCCAAAGCAATGTAGATAATCTAGACAATGTAAGGTGTGAAGCTAGCAGACATTTCAGGAATAAAATGAAGGAATATCTGAAAGGTAAAATTGAGGAATTTGAAACTTACAGTAAGATAAAAAATATTAGGGGCTTGTATAGGGGCATCAATGACCTTGAGAAGGTTTACCAGCCTAGAACTAATATAGTAATAGAAGAAAAGGGTGATTTGGTTGCAGATACCCACAGTATCTTGGGTAGGTGGAGGAATTATTTTTCTCTACTAAAGAATATACATGGGGCTAATGATGTTAGCCAGACAGAATTACACACAGCAGAACCACTAGTCACTGAGCCAAGCACCTTTGAGGTTGAGCTGGCGATTGAAAAGCTAAAAAGTCACAAATCACCAGGTATTGGTCAAATACCAGCAAAACTGATTGAAGTGTGGGGGACAGAACAATTCGCTGCGTGATTCATAAACTTATTATTTGTATTTGGAATAAGGAGGAACTGCCTGAGGAGTGGAAAGAGTTAATCATAGTATCTATCTATAAGAAGTTTGTAGTAATTATAGGGGCATATCACTTTTGCCAACTATGTACAAAATTTTATCCAACATTCTGCTTTCAAGGTTAACTCCATATGCAGAGGAAATTATTGGGGATCATCAATGTGGATTTCGAAGTAACAGGTCAACTACTGATCATATATTCTGCATTCGTCACATACTTGAGAATAAATGGGAATACTGTGAAGCAGTACATAAGCTACTTATAGAATTCAAGAAAGCTTATGGTTCAGTTAGGAAGGTCTTGTATAATATTCTCACTGAGTTTGGTATCCATATGAAATTGGTAAGGCTAATAAAAATGTGTCTGATTGAAAGATATAGCAGAGTCCAGATAGACAAGAATATGTCTGACATGTTTCCTACTAGGAATGGTGTGAAACAAGAAGATGTTCTATCGCCATTGCTTTGCAACTTTGCTTTAGTGTATGTTATTAGGAGGGTTCTCGTAAACCAGGTGGCTTGAAATTAAATGGTGCAAGTCACCTTCTGGTTTGTGCTGATGATGTTAATATATTGGGAGGAAATGCAGAAGCTTGGACAGTGACTAGTAAGTAGATTTGACTAGAAGTAAATGCTGATAAAAGTAAGTATATATTCATGCCTCGAGATCAGAATGCAGGAAGAAGTCACAGTATGAAGATTGATAATAGATCCTTTGAAATGTTGGAAGAGTTCAAATATTTGGGAACAAGCTTAACAAATCAAAATTCTATTCAGGAAGAAATTAAGAGCAGACTGAAGTCAGGGAATGCTTCTTATCATTCGGTGCAGAATATTTTGTCTTCCAGTTTGCTAATCAAAAATTTAAAGATTAAGATATTCAGAACTATAATTTTGCCACTTGTTTTGTATGGACGTAAAACTTGGTCACTCACACTGAGGGAGGAATGTAGGCTGAGGGTGTTTGAAAATAGGGTGCTGAGAAGGGCCTAAGAGGAGCGAGGTAACAGGAGAATGGAGAAAACTACATTATGAGGAGCTTAATGACCTGTACTGCTTACCGAATAAAGTTTGGGTGATAAAATAAAAAATGAGATGGGCAGGGCATGTAGTGCATATAGGTGACATGAGAGGCATATACAGGGTTTTGGTGGGGAAACCTTAGGGAAAGAGATCACTTGGGAGACTCAGGCCTTGATGGGAGAATAATATTAAGATGGATCTTCAGGAAGTGAAATTGGGGGCGGGGGGGTATGGACTGGATCAAGCTGACTCAATATATGGACAGGTGGCGGGCACTTGTGATTGCGGTAATGAACCTTCGGGTTCCATAAAATGTGGGGAATTTCTTGACTAGCTGAAAACCTGTCACTTTTTCAAGGAGGACTCTGCTTCGTGGAGTAAGTAAGTAGGTAAGTAAGCAAGCAAGCAAAGAAACACAGATTAATGCTGTAGCAAAGGTGGGGATCACGGACTAAATAAGGAACTCATTAACTCAGTATTTATCTGTGGTTGGTGTTTACACCTATTCTGTATTTACCAAGTTTGCCATGGATCAGTGTGAATAGAAACATTTTCATTTAGGTGTTGGGTAATGAATAGGAATGTAAGGTCTACGCTGGAATTTGGATCATACCAATATAGACAGACATGGCAGTGCTGTGATAACGAAGGTGGATTACCTTGAAGCAGCGATGAATATTATGAGCTGAACGTGCTCATCTGATGAAGGGGCAGCAGCCATACGTGTAGACAGTGCCTTGGCAACATAAAAAATGTGCCCCTCCAATAATGAGCGAAACCCATAGAACTTGTGCTTCCATTATCGCATGTTGCCAATACTAAGATTTACGATATTATATTGTAGAATAGATAAATATAAAGCAGGGTTAACGTACCATGGTTTGTTGTGACCTGTACAATAGTTACTGACAAGCCTCAAATCTTTTGTCATGTTACACTGTGTCACTGGGCAAGTGGGTACTAACATATCAAAAGTTTGATATTTGAACAGTCCCAGAAAATACTGCTTAACCCTGAAAGATTAAGGTGCTATGATCCTTTGTAATATCACTAGCTATTTACTAGTCTTGATTCTTCAGCAGGACTGCTGTAAGAACCTCATCCTAAAATTTCATTCTCATACCGAGTATTTACCTAGCATGACCACAAGCACCAGCAATGAAATGCACCAGTTTGGGATTTTCAATTAATTTACTTTTTCATACTTAATCATTTATTAAATAAAACACATATAATTCTACAAAAACATCACTTTAATTAAATGACAAATACTTCACTGACTTGGCTAGCATTGATTTAAAAGTCTGTTCACTCTTCACATAGGCAGTGGGCACCACTTTCAAAAATCATTCCAGCACTGATGCATGACCAACTTTGACTTTGTGGAGTAATTATGTTTTGTAACTCACCATCTCAATGTGTATATTAAACATATGCAAATTAACTGAAAAGGCTGTTTAAATGTTTTAACTTCTAATCACCATATATGACAGTACATAGTCTCTTATTGCTAATGAAAAATATGTAATTCCAATAACTAGGTGTCTTAATTTCTATTAAACAGTGGAACAGCTAAGTCAGTGTAGTGATTAGGTTATTGGTTGGATGATCTGGGGTTTGAATTCAAGCAGAGGCAAGAGATTTTTCTTTTCTCTAAAATATCCAGACCAGCTCTTGGGGCCCAACCAGCCTACTAATTCAGTGGGTAACATGGTCCTTTCACAGGTGTAAAGCAGCTGGGGCATGAAGTTGACTAGTCACCTCCATTTAGTGCTGAGGTTAAGAATGAGTGAAGCTATACCTCTACTCACCGTACATACCTTCATGCCATAGACAGGGACTTGTATTACAGAAAATCACACTCTTATGACCTAAACAATGTAAATTATATTCATTCCAAAATAAATAAAATACAACTGTAAATAGTTATTTCCTACAGCTTCACATATTATGAAACAAATTAATTTTTTGTCTAATGTAAAGTCAGGATGAATCCTGATGCCCTTACAAAAATTGTTACAAGCAACTCTGTTTATGTGCCTCCTCCGTTTTGTATGCTGGCACCTCTTCTGCGCCAGCCTGCACACCATGGAAGTGAGGAAACTGGTCCCAGGGGGCTGATAGTTCAAATCGTCTAAATTCTTGAGCTAACTCAACTGGTTCAACTACTACACGTTTCTTCTCATCATCATATCGAAGCTGTATGAAAAAGGAAAATGATTACAGAGTAAGTCCCTGTATCTACAAATAAAATAAAATAACACAGCCCCTGGCTGTCTATACGTTTTCTTCTAAAATCGCATGATCTTAAAATTATGCACACAGGCAGTAATAAGTCATTAAATCTTATTATTAGGCATGAATCTGGTTCAGATAATAAAAAGGTCTTCCCTCTTCTGGGTCGTTATGTAGTGTATGTATGTAGGTGTTTAACAAGATGGGATCAGCAGGTTGTCCTGAAATTTTGGTAAGCAACTAAAAACATATGCTACATAACAACCCACAAGAGTGAGGATGTCATCCACAACTTGGCAGAAACCTGAAATCTTGCATCCTAACACAGACTCTCCCAATTTTAAAAAACTTGACTGTGAAAAAGTCGAACAACTCAAACTTTATGTTAAAGTCATATATGTCTTTTAAAGATCTGCTTTTAGAAATGTTTTGTTGGGGGGCAAATACTAATAAAGAGATTAACACAAAATTGTTGAGCAAAATATGATGTGCTTAGGCTCAAGACACCTTTATGTTCCTTAAATATAAATCAACAGAAATACAGGCAGGTCTCATTTTATGGCAGGGTTACATCCCAAAAAAGTCATGCAAATTGAACAAAAAATTTCCATTTGAAACAGCGTATTTCCTGGGTGTTAGGGGACTGTGAGCCTCATCCTATACAGTCTATGACCATACTACTAGTGGACAAACAGACCTGTGGATTATTTATACACTGGATATACAGTATACAATATACTTATTTATAATGCAACAAAAGTGTAAAAGACTACCATCTATAGTTGCCTCCCATAAATCCAACCCATCGTCCATGCCTCAGGGTGTTGTGGATTCGTACTTTCACATGGGAGGTGGTAACAGGTGTGGAGGCTATACCCTGTTGGGGATTGCTACCACAGATGCTGGCTAATGGGGCCCTGGTCTACCCAAGCCAAGGTGGAAGGTATCGTGCCGAGGACTTCATGGCACTGGGGTAGAGATAGCAGTGTCATTAACAATCCCCTTGGGGAACCAGGCCGCACCCCATTGTATGTAGACCTTCCATCTGCATGGGGCTCTGTGGATGGTGACCTTATGTTTTTCCCCATTTTGTAGGTGAGCTTTTTTGGGGTATTCTGGCAGACATAAATGGATAGACCAGTGGCTCTGGAGACAGAGTATCTCTCTCCATAGGGATGCTGTTGGGGAACATGGAAGGGGCGCCCCTACCAGGGACTCTGAGGAAAAGACTAATTATCAGGGGATGGAATGCAGAAGGTTCTGTAGACGGGTGTCTCTCTCTCCATAGGGGTCCTGTTGGGGAACCTGGATAGGGGGCCCATTTACAGGGAACTGTGAGAGGTAGTGGAAGGAGGGCTCCAGAAATGGAGCATCTCTCTTTATGGGAGCTCTGTTAGAGGAACTTGGAGGCGTGAAAAAAGGCTCTGGAGATGAGTACCTCTTTCTGTGGGGGCCTCGTTGGGAAACCTGGAAGAAGGCTCATACACCGGGGGCTTCTGTGTAGAAGAAGGTTCTGGGATGGGTGTCTCTTCCTATAGGGGCCCCATTGGGGAACATGGGGAAGGGGGTACATTTACTGGGAACTTTGAGAATTAGCTGAAGGAGGGCTCTCGCTATGGAGCATCTCTATGGGAGCTCTGTTAGGGGAGCCTGGAGGGGGGAGGGGCTCCTTTGTGTGGGACCCTGTGGGTTATGAAAGGAAGTCTCTGAGGACAGGCATCTCTCTTCATGGGGGCTCAGTTGGGCAACCAGGAGTGGGCTCATCTACCGGGGACTTTGAGAGATGGTTGAAAGGGGCTCTGGAGGTGGAGCATCTCTCTCTATGGGAGCTCTGTGAAGGGAATCTGGAGGGCAGGCTCTCTTGCTCAGGATCCTGAAGAACAGGTAGAAAAGGATATGGAGACAGGCATCTTTTTCCACAGGGGCACCACTGGAGAACCTGGAAGGGGGCCCATCTACCAGGGATTTTGATAGGTGAATTAAGGGGGCTCTAGGAATGGAGCATGTTTCTCTGAAGAGGCTCAGCGCAGAAGGCCTCTAGGTAGGGATCCTTCACTGGGGACCTTGGAAGATATGTTAAAGAAAGGCTCTGAATACAGGCATCTCTCTCCATAAGGGTTCCTTTACATCCGAGGGGAATCTGGAATCAGGAGGGGGCTTGTATACTGCGGACACTGAATGATGAATGAAGGAGGGCTCTAGGAACGTGGCATCTCTCTCTGAGGGGACTCCATGAGGGGGACTTGGAGGAAAGGCTCCTTTACTGGGGACCCTGAAAGATATGTTAAGGCTCCAGAATGGGTGTCTGTTTCCATAGGGGCCACACTTTTAGGGAACACAGAGGGATGCTCTTTCCTTAGGGCCTTTGAGATAAAGAGATATATCAAGAGATATGTAAAAATGCCCTGTAAGCAGGTATCTCTATCCACAGGGCCTGGTTGGGGAACCTGGAGGGAATTCGCTTGCCAGGACTTTTTAAGAGAAAAGGAAAGTATATCTGAATTCCTTTCTTGGACTCAGAGGACATTCAGATTTTAAGTCTGGGGGCCATCTGGATCTTTGGTAAAGGGACAGGGCTCTCCTCAGCTAATATCAGATTATGGGGCACAAAGGGTCCATCTATAAAGCCTAGGTGCATAGGGACCTTAATGGCTCAAAACCAAAGCTAATCAATCAATCAATCAACCAACCATCCATAGCTTCTGTCACAGATCATTCCAAAAGGACTGTGGTAGTTTTCCTACACAAACACTTTAGTTCCTGACTTGGCACTATTTTTACTTCTTTCAGCACTACCACAAATTTTACATACACTACTAAGAGTGAGTTTAACATTACGGCATATGTCAACCATTCATTCACCTTTTTCAACTTGGTTTATTATGTCTAATTTCTCTTCAATACTGTCTTTCACCAATTGTTCATGTCTCTCGCACATGTTTGTAATAAAAGTCAATGGTGTAGAAGAGGAAACTACATGAACTGTGTGATTATATCACCAACATGATCAATTCGTACACTTCACTGATGTTGTGACTGTGATGTCACTTTCTGCTAGCCTCCTACAGAAGATACACGCGGAGTTGAATTGTCTATGCCAAACTGCACTAAACTAAAAATTATTGCATAAATTGGAAAAGTGATGTAAATTTTCAAGTCACGTTAAACCAAAATCAAATAAAACAAACCCTGCCTCTAATTGGAAACAAGAAAATTAGGAGCATTTGTCCAATTATAAGATTATGGGAAATTCTATTTTCATGCATACACATAAATGAACTTGATGGAGGAGAGTCCTTCTTGAGAAGCAAACAGTTGTTTAGCTAATCAAGAATATCCCTGCCTTCTATAGAATGTGAAGGGTCATTACCATGCCAAACAGCCAAAAGGGTCCCTGTACTGAACCACAAGAATACAATTTACACCTACACATTCTATTTTTTTTTTTTTTAATATCCAGTTTAATATCATCTCATCTACACCTATGTCCTCCAAAATAGTCTCTTTCCTTCATTTTTTCTGATGAAAATTCTGTACACATTTCGCATCTCACCCACGCATTATACATTCCCCACCCATTATAATCCTTGATCACCCTAATAATATTTGGTATAAAGTGCAAATTATGAACTTTTTCATTATGCAGTTTTCTCAGGTTTCCTGCCTATTCCCAAATACTCTGCAGTACTCCATTATCATACACCCTCAACCACATTTTTCACTTAATGTTAGTAAGGAATACACACACGAGACATGAATATATATTAAGAGTGATTCTGCTTTGGCTCAACTGTAAAGCAAGATGCTTCAGGTGGATTACTGGCTTCAATAATTCTCACAACAGTCCACATACACGTAAATGATGAGGGATGTCAATGGTGGGATTTGTCCCTTCATATATGATTGTACCATACAAAAGTGCCAAGAAACAGTACACAGTCACACAGTATTAGTGTGAATAGAGTAAGACCTCGTCCAATTTTGGGGTTAGGGACAATGATCACAGCGGGTTGTACAAAACCATGTTACACAAAATTCCTGAGTGAAAAATAAAGACTACATGACTATGGGCCCTTCAGGATCCATAGTCATATAGTCATTATATTGAATATTTCCACAGTGCTCAGGCTATATGATTCTGCAAGCTTCCACAGCAGTTGAGTGAATAACTGCAGGCACTTATGCATGCACAATTTATGTGCTGCTATGATCCGAGGTTCCCTCTACGTACGCTGGCAACTGTGCTACTTGGAAGCCGTCTACCACTCTGCTTTCGTTGTCGCCTGTCGCTCTTCTGTTGCTATGCCGTGTTGCGCTCCTCTTGCTTGAAGTTATTTTGCTGGCGATTCATAATAGAATCGATGCTAACCCACAATCCGGCACGGTAAGGACAAATGTATAGAGTTGCTATAATGAACTGTATTTGGTTCAAATCTCTGGATTGTGGGTACACTTGGGCACTATTAAACACAACAATTCTCTTCCAGCTACATTGGTACTCACTGCTCTGGTCACACTGCTGCTGATTGGAACTGATCCACAGAGCAGCTACAGTTACATTCAACCATGCACACACTGCTCGAGCAATAAACACTAGGTGCCAACTAATGAAAAGGAAAACCTTCCTCTGCCCAGTCTGCTTATATGACAAAATGAAAGCTTAAACAACAGGTCAACTATTGATCATACATTCTGCATTCATGAAATACTTGAAAAAAATGGGAATACAGTGAAGCAGTGCGTCATCTACTTATAGTCTTCAAGAAAGCTTATGATTCAGTTAGGAGGGAGGTCTTGTATAACATTCTCAATAAGTTTGGTATTCCCATGCAACTGGTAGGGCTGATAAGGATGTGTCTGAATGAAACCTACAGCAGAGTCCACATAGGCAAGCAATTGTCTGACATGTTTCCTATTAGGAATGGTTTGAAACAAAGAGATGCTCTATTGCCATTGCTTTTCAACTTTCCCTTAGAGTGTGCCATTAGGAGGATTCAGGTAAACCAGGTGAGCTGGAAATTAAATTGTACACATCAGCTTCTGGTTTATGCTGATGATGTTAATATATTGGGAGGAAGCATACATACTAAAGGAAAACCCAGAAGCTTTGGTAGTGGCTAGTAAGAAGATAGGACTAGAAGTAAATGCTGATGAAACTAAGTAAATGGTCATGTCTCGAGATCAGAATGCAGGACAAAGTCGCAATATAAAGACTGATAATAGCTCCTTTGAAAAGGAGGAAGAGTTCAAATATTTGCGAACAACCTTAACAAATCAAAATTCTATTCAAGAGGAGATTAAGAGCAGACTTAAGTCAGGGAACACTTCCTATCATTTGGTGCAGAATATTTTGCCTTCCAATTTGCTATGTAAAAATTTAAAGATTAAGATATACTGAACTATATTTTTGCTTGTTGTTTTGTATAGGTGTGAAAATTGGATGCTCACATTGAGGGAGGGATGTAGGCTGAGGGTGTATGAGAATAGGTTACTGAGGAGAACATTTGGGCCTAAGGGGGATGAGGTAACAGGGGAGTGGAGAAAACTACATAATGAGGAGCTTAATGATCTGTACTCCTCACCCAATATTGTTTGGGAATAATGAGATGAGTGGGGCACGTAGCACATATGGGGGAAAGGATAGGTGTATACGGATTTTGGTGGTTAAGCCTGAGGGAAAGAGATGACTTGGAAGACCCCGGCATAGATGGGAGGATAATATGAAGATGGATCTTAAGGAAGTGGGATGTGTGGGCATGGACTGTCTAGATCTGGATCAGGATAGGGACAGGTGGTGGGTGTTTGTAAATGTGGTAATGAACCTTAGGTTTCCATAAAATGCAGGGAATTTCTTGACTAGCTGAGAACAGGTTAGTTTCTCAAAAAATACTCTGCTCCATGGAGTGAGTAAGAAAGTAAGTATTTTTAAGTGCATTTGTAGTCACACTGGGTGAGTAGTTACTGTAGGGAGCACTTTATTTTTATTTCTTTTATAGGTCCTATTTTCTGACACATTTATTCTTAACTGTACCTAGAAATCATGCAGTCATTGAAAATGATGCAGAATACATAGTGAGTCATACAATGAAGATTTTGTTTCATTCTTGTGAACTACATGGTGACTTCAATTTTAAATTAATGGCTATCTGGAACACCAAAAACACTAGTAATGGGGAGTCAAAGAAACATATCAACCAGGGCCCATATGCAATGGTGGAAGGAAAGAAGGTAGATGCTAGGTGAAAATTCCACTAGAAACACGTTCTGTGAACCTATCTGGATTGTTATCCAACAGCAGACAGAAAAGAATAAAAACTCTGAGTGTAAACTCTAGCTAAGAATTTTATAGCAGCATAACATTATTTTAAAAAAAAATCTGCCACTGGGAATGGGGGTAAATCATTTTCATCTTACATATCCATACATATGTCATAAGACTAAAAGACTGTTAAACTTATATTTGTTCACACTCTAACTCAAAACACATTTTCAGGGAAATTTTAAGAATGCAAATATTACACACAATTATAAAACAGATCTAAAGGTTGACAGCACCATCTCTTCACCTGCAGTCACGAACACCATGACAAAGGTATCCAAAGCACATACTCTCACTCATCATCATCATCATCATCATCATCATCATCATCATCATCATTAGTAATCTGTCAAACAACAGGTCCAAAGCCTCTTCCAAAATGTTTCCTCCACACAGTGCTATCTAGAGCTTCCTCCTTCAATTCACAGTATCCTCTACTGTCCTTAAGGTCATCCAGTAACTTCTTATGCCTTCTTCCTCGTCTTCTTGTCACTTCTATCTGTCCCTTTATCTTTCCTTCAATAACTTGTTTTAGAAGGCAGTTCCTACATAAGATGTGACCAATCCAGTTAGCCTTCCGTTTTCTTATTTCAAGTAGGATAGTCCTCTGCTCATTGACTCTAAGTAACACTTCTTCATTTCTCACATGATCGGTCCAACTTATCTTCTCCATCCTTCTCCAGCACCATATTTCAAAACTTTCCAGGCGTTTCTGATCTGTTGCCCAGAGCGTCCAAGATTCAGGGCCATAGAGAGCTATGCTCCAAACGTAGCATTTCATTAGTTTCTTCCTCAAATTTACGGCCAATTTGCTGGTAAAAAGATTCTTCTTCTTGCTAAATGGAGCTTTTGCCATGGCAATTCTGGATTTAATTTCACGCATACTCCGACCAAAGATTTATCCCCACTCAGCAAAAATAAACACAATGGCCCTAAAGAATTATAAATAAACAAAATACCAACCAATATGGGGAAGAGAAGCTAATAAAGTATAAAACAACAAATAAATACCAGCTTGAACATGCTCAGGCTGATACCCCCAACCCAAAATTTAAAATAAAGTGGGTATTAGTCTGCTCTCAAAAAAATATATAAAATGAGAGCAGACTAATTCTTCTAAAAGTACAATATAACATAATTGTAAGAACAATAACAACAAAAACAAAGAAACCAGAAAAATAACCAAAACGGAAAATAGATTCTCTAGCCAGAATTATAAGAACACAAATTCACAAACTAAGAAGAATAAGACCATAAGAAATCAAATCACACCCAAAAATATAACCCAGGCCACCTCAGAGACAAGAAATGTGTGGATTGGAAGAGGAGTTCGACAAGGATGCTGTTTGTCACCAATTCTGTTCAACTTGTACAGCGAGTGTCTTACCAAGGAAGCTCTGGATGGGCTTGGAGACTTC
>Ga0131853_10008439_pt1 | contig 18781 bp, 12 predicted proteins | sample TergutLab28metaG_FD_92764 | JGI IMG/M metagenome (GOLD analysis project Ga0131853, IMG submission 92764) | Labiotermes labralis P1 segment gut microbial communities from Petit-Saut dam, French Guiana - Lab288 P1 (version 2) (version 2) | ecosystem: Host-associated > Arthropoda: Insects >...
CACACACACACACACACACACACACATTACCTTAGGGTCTAGTTTTGCGAAGGTTCATTTTGCAATGATTCACTTTTACGACCCTTGTTGAGTCGGACCCAGCACTCCTGATTTGTGGTGCATCACTGTCGCAACTCAAGTGGCCTTTCTCTGCTTAGTACACTTCCAGTTCTTTTCTGATGTGCATGTGTTTCTTCTTTTCGTATTTTAGTGCAGTTCTTTTAAGTTGACTGTGATTTTTCCAACCAAGATATCCATCAAAAAGACAGATTGTCCTCTCTCGCAAAAAAGGATTGAAAAGAACAAGGAATACTGTAACTTGAGAGACTAAGTTGTTAGTGACCAGAAAAATGGAAGCTGGCGAGAAATGTGCTAATTTAGCCTAGCCACGATAATTATGGTACAAATTGTGACAACGTGGATATGCTGATCAAAGGGATAAGCGAAGGAGCAGAAGAAGTTGGTCTTCACACTGTTGATCCCATGGGCATCAGAGAAATTTTTGAAAGTCACTTCCAGCCACTGTCCAGTGAAGAACTTTATGACTTGGCCCAACAATTCACTGAACAGCAGAAGGAAGATGAAGATGAGGAGGCTCGTGGAACCAAAACAAAGCAGACAAAGGACCTTACTGATATTCTTCCCTCTATAGATATGGCAGCTGAAAAGTTATGTTATCGGCCCTGAATGGGAAAGCAGCTCTACAGTAAAAAAGGGGCAAAAGAGCTATGCTGCACCCTTATTATGAAATCCTGCAAGAAAATAAGAAAAATCAAAACAGTTGACGTTAACATTCTTTCTTGACGTCTTCTGAACCAAAGCCGGGCCTTCTTCAGCAAAATAAAAAGTGATTTGATTTATATTTTTTTAATTATGTATATAATTTTCTATAAACTTAGTTCATTAAATAAGAATTATATGTCAGAATGTAAAGAAGTAATGTAAATTATAAAATTATTTGACTAATTTGTTTGAACCATGAACCTATCTCAATTTAAACCATTTAAATACTACTTTTTTATGATGATTCTATTTATGACCAAATATTCAAGAACGTAACCCCATCATAAAACAAGACCCTACTGTACGTGAAATGAAACTGTACATGATAGCCCTACATATACCATATGCCCTGATGTGATCACTATGGTAGGTGAAACTTCTTAAGGGATAGAGTTGGGGTTCATCGAATTGGATAGTCCTCATTACTTTCTTATTTATTAATTAATTTATTTGTATCTGAGGTGTAAATTCTGCTCTTTTGCAGTTAATCGAATAAAAAATCACATTCTGAAAACCAAAAACCAACAGTCATTTCATTCCAGAACTAGTAACCTGTGCTTTAGGAAAACTCACTATGCACAACCTTGCTTACACTGCTCGCACAGGCTGCCAATGTCAGTATGAAAATTCCTTTTCTTTGTTTGTTTTGGTCTTGGGTGGAAGGTTTTTTTGTGTTAGTATGTAGCCCTTTGTCTGCTACTAACAGAGTTTCTGACCCAAAGATCTCTGTATCCAACCCTTCCTATTTATCACTAATGGTTCCTTGGGTAAAAGTTGACAGTGAAATTTATGATGGATGGCTTTGAACCGCCCATAACTGAGGCCAGCAATCGCTCTACCCGATGTACCAAAATTGTTCAGCTACAAAACTTTCACATCCAGATGCCAACTGTTACAAAATTACACTGGCACAGGACCTAATTATGGTAGTAAAATCTGGATGTTAAACCAAAAGAAATCACACAGATCTGGGGTAGTACAAACTCATTTACAAGGCCATTAGTAAAGTGCACTAAATCAGAACACTACTGCCCCTTCCACATTCCCACAAACTCTACATTCCCCCTCCCCACCCTCCAAAAAAAAACCCTGACATCTGACAAAATTTGAAAGTTACAAATAGAGTGAAAAAGCTTCAAGATACAAAAAAATTTTGAAAAACCACTTTATTACATAGATACAGACTCTTGCATCTGAAATTTCATTAAAGTCTGAGGGGACAAGTAGGAGAAAACATGATAATGGAGAAACAAAGACGATACATACAATATAAACAGAAACAAGTTTCAAAATACCCAATGCCAAAAATTTCATGATTATGATAATGACAGTAATGTTTGGCGGGGGATTGGATGTTCGAACTGAAGTCAAAAGATCATTATTGAAGAGGTTTGTCTTCAGAGAGGAACAGTACCTGATTTTCAAGGTTCGACAACAGCTGATTGTGTGACTGTGCCTCTTTCTCCAGTTGTTGTACTTTCATCTTGAACATGACAAGACATGCTTCTGCTGCAGATTTGGCATCCTTCAGGTCTTCACACTCTATCTCCAACTGGTGGTACTGCTCCACAGAGGACTGCAGGCTATGAGATGCGCACGTCCCCAAATAACATGGAAAATGTCACAAAATGTTCATTTAATTTTTGGTCAGAAGAAAATACCAAACCAACAAAGGCCTTGATTTATCAGATATATAAAAGAGAAATTTTAATTTGATACATAAAATTATTTCTTTCATATTATCAGATCAATTACCCCTCTGTATGGTAGTTACAGTGGTGTCTTCTGTACTAATACCATCCCTTGTCCATCAGACACAAGTAATAAACATCTATGACCCTGCCACACTTCAGATATTTGGCCATTCTCAGGGCAATTATGGTACTTAACAACAAACAACTTATGTTTCTTAGCTTGAGTTGTCTATCTCCATCTGATTTCCGAGGCTTGGTGTTTGGTTTTTTTTTTAGCATTTCTTGTTTTTTAGTGATGAGCGAGGAGCTGGCCCGCTGCATCAACCCCCAACCTGGAGGACCAGGTGATTTTTGGTGAAGGTTTTCTTCCTCTAGCCCTTGATAAATCAATAAGAAACTGCCATGCAGCAGTGCTAATTTTGGTCCACCCCAGGTATTTTATTTCCCAGTACCCACCATAATTTTGCCTGTTGTTTTGCATAGGTGTGAAACTTGGTCACTGACAGTGTGGGAGGAAAGGAAGCTGAGTGTGTTTGAGAACATGGTGTTCAGGAGAATATTTGGACCTAGGAGGGACAAGGTAACGGGGGAATGGAGGAGATTGCATAACAAGGAGCTAAATGATTCATAATCCTCACCCAATATTGTGCAGGTGATAAAATCGAGAAGAATTAGATGGGCTGGGCATGTGGCACGTATTGGTGAGGAGAGGGGGGTGCATAGGGTTTTGGTGGACAAACCAGAGGGAAAGAGACCACTGGGGAATCCTAGGCATAAATGGGTGGATAATATTAGGACGGATTTCCAGGAGGTGGGATGTGGGTATATGGACTGGATTGGGCTGGCCGAGGATAGACAGAGGTGACGGACGCTTGTGAGTGCGGTAATAAACCTTCGGGTTCTGTGAAATGCGGGGAATTTCTTGACTAGCTGCAAACCGGTTAGCTTCTCAAGAAGGACTCTGCACCATGAAGTAAGTAAGTAAGTACCCACAGTAGCTATGACAACAAGCAATTTAGAACCAGATCAATGGAGAAACAGAGAGGAATGGCATTTGGTTTCTGGAAGATGGTGACAGCTGTTAAAAAACCAGACAGATAGACAGACAACTTATGTTGCTGAAGAACCCACCTACCTTTATTACAACACAATAAAGGTTGCTGAGCTAAGTTACTAGATAGACCACATGGAATGTACAACATGATATCAAGCAAGTAGGTCTACCTTAAAGGTACGAATGTAAAGTTTTAAAGTACTAAACTATACCATCTACAAAATCTACAAGTTTATATTATTACCATATTATTGTGTTCTGCAAGTTAGAAAATTATATCAGAGGTAATAACACAGAATTTTCTTTTTTGTCATGGCAATTCCATCTTGTCTCTTTTTATTCTTATATATCCAGAGTGTCTCCTACATCAACATGATTTCACCTAAAATAATATCATCAATACAAATGACACTTTCATTTTAAAAGCACAGCCGTTATGTATTAATATTCATAATTTTGAAAAATGTTTTAAGATTTTGAGGCATGATGCTCCAAAGTAAGGGAGAACCTCTTATTTAGACAACCCCAATCCCGTACAATCTGCATAAGATTAAACACTGTACAGAATGTAACAATTTCATAAAAAAAGATACAAAAACTTATGCAATCAGTAAGGTGGCGTAGAATTTGCAGAGAGTAGATAATATTTGCAAGTTTTAGAATTAAACATTAATGTAAACCCAGCAGCTTGATTTTGAGTTGTAATGTCAGGATGGATGAATAACCAAAACATGTCAGACACATACATGTTTTGGTTGTACCTGACAGAAAAGTAGTTAAAATATTCACGAATATTTTTAACAGATAACTGCATCGTCTGTCCTGATGTTGGTAGCAGTACGTTCTTAGGAAATGTTTGTACTCACTTACCAGACTTAAATACAATATAATAATACAGGAGACCAAAATATTCAGAAATCTACATGATTGTTTCCCATATTTGTTGTTGATTTCAGTATTCTGCATTTCACTGTTACGTGTCTTAATCTCAATTACCTGCATAACTTGTCACACATATCCTTGTAGTCTCTCTGCAGCATAGCACAGCTGTTCTCACTGTTATGTATCTGATTCTGCAGGTCCTTATTTTGATCCTCAAGACGTTTCTTGGCATGTTTCAGCTCCATGACACATTCTGCCAAATTATTTGTCTCCCTGCATAGCGATAGTAACATAACACTGAAATGCTGAACCTTAATGAACAGAGTGATCAATACAACACACAAACCTAAAATTTGTCCACATTCTCTGCTGAATACAAGTAATGAACGTAACCCGCTGACAAACAGTTGTGTGCCAAGCCTTTTACACCAAAGGACAGTCATTTGTGAGTGCAAACCATACCAAATGTTGATGTCCTACATGACCTAATAACCTAGACATAAGGCTGTATGTGCCAAAACTCTGAAGCTTCAGGACAGCTATAGCAAGTACGACATTTTTTCCCTCAAATCTTGCATTTTCTTAACTTCTGGAATACGCGATATTGTGTGATAAGGGGATATCATGGCTGATGGTGGTTGTAGGGCCCAGTGCAGCGTTCTGAAAAGAACAGCAATGTGCTGTCTCACTCCTCATTCTCTAACATATGTAGAATTAATTATATATCTACAAAACAAAGATGATTATCATTTCAGCATCTCTGTGTTGCAGTAATTTCAGAACCTTGTTGACATCCATCTTATAAACTTTTGGAGTGTTTTGTGCAGCTGAAATGAGGAAACAGAATGATAAGGATGGGAAAACTAAATAAGAGACAAGAAAAAAAAAAAAAAAGTGAAGTAAGAAACAAAGTCAGAAATTCAAAGTAAGTCTGTAAGGAAGAAATTGGCAAGATTAAAATTTTCTGGCATACAATGCTGTGTAAGTTTGGTAGACAAATTCTTTTCAAATGCTGGTACATATCTACTACTGTCCATAGCGTTGCTACCATAAGGCTGTTCTCATAGTAGAGCACGTTTGAAACATGATGGCACACGTGCAGAAACCAGATTTAGTCTTTCAGCGAAAAGGACGAGTCCATTTTAATTGCCGGGGGGCGTCAGTTCAGTCGACTACTGGCAGCCGAGGTGCGCACATCAGCTGTAGTAATGCTGGATACATCATGTTCTGAGGTAGAGTGCAAGATTACTGGCTACCCATTCCACTTGCATGTTTCCCCTTCACTTCCCCTGTCGTGCGTCACTGTGTGCCATCAGGTTTCAACTGAGCTCTACACTAGTACTTTCAGTACACTAAAACATAGGTAAATCACACACATAATGATGCATATCATATATGAAGTAGTTTATATGATGTTCTAAATTATGACAAATACTCTAAATTTGTACATGATTACTCACACAGTGGGGGGCACATTCTCTGCTTCAGTGCTGCCAGAGCTGAAGGTCGAGGTGTCAAGATCTATAACACAAATTTAAAATGCCTTTTGCCTGGAAATGCATTTTGTTCATAAATACAAACTTTGAGCATGCAATAAAGAGTATATTTCAATAGGGTACTGAAGAATTTGTGGGCCAGGTAGCTCAGTCGGTATAGTGATTGACTACGGCCTGGACGGTCCAGGATCGAATCCCGGTGGGGAAGAGATTTTCCACCCATCCAGACCAGCCCTGGGGCCCACCCAGCCTCCTGTAAAATGGATACCGGGTCTTTCCCAGGGGTAAAGTGTGGCCAGGGCGTGCTGCTGACCACTGACCCCCCCTTCTAGTGCCGCGGTCATGGAAGAGTAGAGCCATAACTCTACCTATACCTCTACCCACCCTCTGGGCCACACCGGGTCTGTAATGGGATCACTTTACCTTTTTTTACTGAAGAATTTATAATTTCATACCATATGTAATTCACATTTGCTCCCAATGTGAAATCTTGTGTCCCCAGATTTTGGAATATGAAAGAAGCATTTGCCAGTCACTTCACAATATCATGTTATAATACAGATACATTGCGTTACTGTTATGTATTGCCACCTCCCACTCTTAATGACACTGCATAAAGCAGGTTACATTACTCTGTTCACAGGCAAATTCATATACTCCTTTATTCTATGCATCACAGTAAGCATTTTTTGCAACAAAGATGAAAGACACCACAGTCTATTATAACAATCTGTTACTCCAGCGTTGGATAATTTCTGGCTTTTCAACTGGAATTGGGAATTCAGGAATGAGATGTTTCCAGGTGCTTGAGAGTTTAAATGGTTAACGGAATTATGTTTTTGAGCTGTGCACAGAGAGTACTCAGTTCAAACCCCTGACAGAACAATGCATCTCCTCCTGCAGGTTGCAGATAGCTGACTTCCTGGTTGTAACAATATACAATCTGATGTATACACATCAGTGTTTCAGAGGAACTTACTGCCTCCAACCTGAGAAATGACAGCAGCATTTATCAGGACATGATGTGATGCAGTTTGTGCAGAGATGGAAACAGTACATACCTGCAAAACTTTCATATCTATCCACGACACAACAAGAGTTCAGCAGCAAGAAGACTGTAATCTTAGTAACGTACATTCAATGCCTTAAAAAGCACTTCCTGGCAAACAGGTATCGTATATGTATAAAACGGCATTTTTTGCTTACCACGCTCAAGCACACTTTTGGATAATGAACAGGTCTGGTTACTGTATGGGACTTGAACAAATTCTGTGACCCCATCATGGCAAGAATCAAGATGGTCCAAGCTGTAAATACAGAATAAGACTCATGTCACAACAAACACCCCACTGTCATTACAGTTGTGTTGTGCTGCTAAGTATCACGCACAAAGATTCAAGCTTTCTGGGTTATGCTGATGCACCACATGGACTTTGACAGGACAGACCCTCAAGATGGAAGCAGAAAGGTCTTCTGAGATATTAACAACTATTTACCATGTCAGATTTTAGATTCTCTCACATCGGTATTGCTGAAGATTCAAGCTCTCTGGAATATAACACTATCATTTGATGAGTGGTTCCCTATGTTTTGAAGGAACATTGTGCCTTTATCTTGGGAGTCAAGCAGGCCAAAAATATCTGTGCTCTGCTTCCTTGAAAGTTTGGGAAATAACTGCCCACTGACAGTGTCAAATTGCCTCAGACTTGAATATTCAGTACTATATTACTTCATTTTATCAGATGGCTTGTGAAAAATTGTACTTTAATTCACTTTTGGTGCATATATATATATATATATATATATATATATATATACAGGCTCTGGCAAAACTATACTGGTATATCATGTGTGGCGCTCACTAGTAACACCAGACAAAAATTCCCTCAGAAGTGACTTGCAAAACAAGCTTGGCAGTGAACGTTTCTGCTGCTCTTCATTGCATGAAAGTAGGCCTCAAACGTTAGTCAAAATCAGACACAGAACCAAAAAGTGCAAGACAACAAATCGTTAAGAAATATCCGGGAGAATCTTACCATGAAACGTTAACCTCGTTTTTGACTTTCTCTGTCCAATCATTCATAGCTGTTTCAAATGTCTGTCTTGTCACGTCCACATTTAATCCTTGGGGGTCCAGCATCTGCTGTAGATCATTCAGCAGGGACCTGCAACATTAAGTGCAGACACTAAATCCTCAAAATACGCAATCCACGAATCAACGTCACGATTTGCCGACGAGAGAGGGAAAGCCGGTACAAATTACCGGTGCCCGGCGGTCCGGAAGGGCGGCCCGGGGACCCAAGCGTTGCATTGGGGTCCCCCTTGTCTTCCTCGGTGGTATCAGATGAAATTGGGTGCCATTAGGTCATTTTGTTGGCATTGCGGCCAACGGCCAGCGGCCATCTTGCGTGCGCTCTCGCTTTGAAACATCCCTCACCACATACAAGTACATATAACGTAGAGAGCTTCTAAGTCTTCACTGGTGCCAATGTACAAACCTTAAATATCACAGCACGTACATATTTCTCAGGCAGGTTTACCCATAAAAATCACTTAAATTAATAACATAAATAAAATATTAGTCCTATTTAGTAACGAAATTCATTTATTGATATCCCTTTCCTTTTGGTAGATGGTTATTCCCAACAACTTAGAGTCTGTGGTATATTTTATGTTTTTGCACAGCTGAGTTCAATTCTTTGTCTTGCTCGATCCAATAATTCACCTCATAAAATTTAGGAAGGATGCCTTTTTCATTACAGATGAAAGGTGATTCTAATGTAAGACATCATGCAGGACTAGCGACTCCAACTTACGGACTTCAATTTCTTATTCCAGGATATGAACTATCACCAAAATTAAAAGTGTGGATGAAACAAAGTATTCAACAAAGCCCCCCCCCCCCCTAAATTTCAGAAATTTCAGAGTCACGAAGCCATAGCCCCCAACATAAAATTTTGTATGCAGATGATACTACTTACTTACTTACCTAATATACTTACTTACTCCATGGGGCAGAGTCTTTCTTGAGAACCTAACCAGTTTTCAGCTACGTAATACTACATGAAGATGAACTCTACAGTACACACCATGAGGAAGATGAAGTCTGGGGCAAACCTGAACATGCTCATAATGCTAATGGGACATTTTACCGGTTACTTCAAATAAATGATAACACTTTCAAATCTTGGAGATATTTAGGGATGTAAATACACTGCCAGTAGCTTGTGTAGAGATAAATTTAATAGTGTGCTGCATTAAAATAAAGTCTACAGCAGAATGGGAATTTAACAGTTACAGTACCAAAAAAAAAGACTCGCCATGTACAGTTCTGTATTACAGTCTTTTTTTAAAAAAAGTATACTAAACATGGATATTTCATTATGCAATTAAATTCTTAATCATGTAGAAGAAGTGGATGAGTATAGTTGTTTTAAAGAGAAGATGAGATCCATTTTTGCAGCATAAATTTGATTAAGTGAAACAATTGTAACCGGCCAGGGTCCATAGTTCAAATCTCGGACTATCAACCAAGAAGGTGAGGAGATAAACTGGTCGTCGAGCGTTGGTTAGTTTATATACTGAAAGGGAAGACATGAAGTTTGTTTGGTGTGCACACGTGCACTTGCCAGGCTATATGGATGAGACTGCTGAGTTGCCCTTCCCACATATAAATTGACTGTCTGTTTGCAATGTCAGCTATGGACAAGTGTTCACTGATGGTATCTGTATCACTGAAGCTTATGAGGTAGTTAGTTGTGCAGAGATGTACACTCTTCACAGCTGTGAATGTACTAGATGAACAACGAGCAACCAAAAGTTGTTGGTGCTGGAACCTCAGTGAATAAAGAGTACTGAAAGAGCAAAGCGGCTTCTAATTCCTCCCGTACATTCCTTGAGAGGGATCTGTGCTTACGACTAGCTACAAATAGTTGTGACCAAAATCGGACAAGTTAAACAGGCGGTTACATGATGTGTGTCATGTCAAATGTGACAGAAATTAGGGTGTGAATGAAAGAAGAGTTTATGACTACTTATGTATTAGATCATAAATTTCTGGTGTAAATATGTCATGTAATTTTAACAGGATTATTTTTAGTTAGATTCAAAACATGACTGATTGAAACAGACATATCATATGTCAAATGTCAGACTAAAATTGATGGAAAATCAATAAACTAAACTAAATTAAATTAACCTAAAAGTTAGCTTTATTGTAGTGATTATACCACACATTCTGACCATTCACCCACCTGTCCAGCTTTTGATCTGCATTGCTCAACATGTAATGTATAAGCTTCAACGCGGGAACATTCCCTGTTCCCTCAGTGTCGCACTCCGTAAATATCATGGCCATGATTGTCTCTTCTGCAAATAAAGAAATGGTGCGACCATTTGTACCAACATTGCTGCAACCCTCACTCTGATAGTAATACTCAACAACCAACTTGCTGCCTAAATCTTCGCTGTGGTTTGACACAAACACTCCAGTACCTAAAGTAGACTACACTTGTATCCATCTTTCAGTTGCCCTCCATCATCTAATTACATGTCTTTTTAACCTCATAACTTGATAGCATATTGTAGAACAAACAAATAATTAAACTTATTTGTCCAAGAGCCACTTCTGTACAAGTCCCAGACTGAATGTTGTGGTCAAGTAGTTGGCAGTTGTCATTGCTGCTTCACATTCAGGAGGTCCCAGGTTACAATCTCATCCACAAAGACTGACCATCTTGACTTACATTCTCATGGTTCTCCTCACCCCTTCCAGGTAAATGCAGGGATAGCACAACTTTAATTTAGGTGTAAACCCTTTCCTTCCACCTCAAAATCCAAGCTACTTACAATTCCATTAAAGTAATAAACTGACAAACCACTGGACTCTAAGTCCAACCAGTATCCTATCAATTGTACACAAACTGCGGGGAAGGAAAACAATGCACATCTCAGCTGATATTTAATACTTGCTGTTGTAATTATGGTGAAGATTCATACTGCGGTTGTGTGAGTTATGACAAAGTGCAAGCCGGTTGGTGGTTATCAATACATCAGACAGACATACTGCAAAGTGAAAGTGACATTGGTTGTCAGTGAAGTGTCAGTGTTGTAGTGAACAGCAGAACCAGTAAATGTCATTTCTGGAGTTAAAGGTCCAATAACGATGATGATGATGATGATTATGATGATGATGATGATAGTGATGATGATGATGATGGTGGTGGTGGTGGTGGTGGTGGTGGTGGTGGTGGTGATGATGATGATGAGGAGGAGGATGATGATGATGATAGAGAAAGACAGATGGAAAAAAGAAAGAAAAAATGTAAAAAAGAAAAAAGGAAGGAAGAAAGGAAGGAAAAAGAAAAAAGGGAACAAAAGAAAGAAAGAAAGAAAGCAAAAGGTATAGAAAAAAGAATGAAGAAAATAGGAAGAAATGAAAGAAGGTAGGGTGGAAAAAAGAAAGAAAGAAAGAAAGAAGGAAAGAAAAGCTGCAAGAAAGGAAGGAAAGAAGAGAAAAAAGAAGGAAAGAAAGAAAGAAAGGAAGAATTTAAAAAAGAGGGAAAGAAAGGCACCAAATATTTGTAATTCATTTGTCAGTAACTGATTAATAAAAATGTGTCACATTAGACAGCCCTTTACTAAGGAATAGCACCAGCCATTTAATTCACTGACATGCTGGGACACCACACATTTTAGAAACAGCAGTTTTGTCTAATTCCAAAATCAAGACATTAATAATGAAATGGATCTTAGAGAGGTGGAATTACAGAATGAAAATTTGATTCATCTGAATCAGGAAAGGGACAAGTGGCTACTTCTTTTGAATATGGTAATGAACATTTGGGATCCAGGGAATGTGAGGAATTTCTTGACTAGATAAGGAACTACTAGCTTCTCATGAAGAATTGTGATCCACAAATTTATTTCGCTTGTTAGTGCACACTTCTTGAAAATCAGTGGCCAATGTTCATCAGATACCTCACTGGTAATATCAAAGATGTTATGGATGATCCCTCACTTGTACGTTATAAAGGATAAAAAATGGAAAGAGGATTGTGAAGGATAAATATGGATGGACATATAAGGTACAGTTCATGAGTTAATTTAAAGTTATTCTGAAGGAAAATCTTCTGGTATGTCATAGAACACCTGAACAGTTTCACAGGCTGGTCTTGACATAACCAAAAACATCCACAACAAACTTGGATATTAATACTGTGTGTTGGTAACCCTGTGCAGCAAACTTAAATACGTGCTGTAATGTTCTGCAACAGTTCAGCAGTATGGAAAATAAAAGATAATAGACAATGAACTTTTATATATATATAGGCATGTTAGTTGAACAATGTCGAAAAGTACAACAGCAGCATTCAATACAGGTACCAGCTTTCGAGGGCCTCTCAATCACTACACTACACAAAAACGTTTCTTGTAAAACTATATGACAAGGTTAAAAATTTTGAACTGTGTGTAAAAATTATACTTGGCTCACCTGTGGTGCTGGGTTGTTTTGTATCTTCAGGTCCCCACACATAATGCTCCTCCATGCCAGCCAATATCAAGTTTCGTCAATCTGAAACAGACAGTCCACTAAAGGTGCTGTGTTTTGGACTGTGATGCCATCTACTCTGGTAGATATGTGCTGATGTTTCAATGGTACCTACCACAATAGACCGAGAAGGTTATTTGGGATCTCAGTATGTTCAAACCTGTCTACATTATGGCATAAGAGAAGTCTGCGTGGTCACCAATGTCTTAACTTCAAAATTCCCAGACAATCTACTGCATAGAGAATTTCCCAATTTTTTATTGAGTCAAACTTTCATATTCATACTGGAATCTTCTGTTACAACACCATACAGTCTAGCAGTTCACTACCAGTGTTTTGGAGTATCATGCGACCTATTCATTCATTCATTCATTCATTCTTTCCTCTAATTGGTTTTCTTTATTTGAAGGCAAAGGCTGCATAATCCTTCAAAACATTTGTACCTATGAATAATTACACAGCACCACATCCCAAAGACCACAACTTCGCCCGCTCAATTCTGCACGTTGATTAAACTCCATGGTACTCATGTAACAACCAAATTAAGAGTTGACCTAAATAACCAAATAATTTTCAGATCATATTCTAGGTCTGTCAAATTTGTATTCATTGCAATTGTGTATATATTATATATTAGAGGTTTTGCTACTTCTGCTGTGGCTACTATTACTATACTACTACTAATAATAATACTAATAATAATACTAATACTTACTCCATGGTGCAGAGTCCTTCTTGAGAAGCTAACTGGTTTGCAGCTAGTCGAGAAATTCCCCGCATTTCACGGAACCCGAAGGTTCATTACCGCACTAATACTAATAATACTAATACTAATACTACTACAGTTATTACTACTGTTTCTATTTCCATTCCTGGAAGAGCTCACTATTTAAGTCCATACATTTCCTGCTTTAAATCTGTTAGACACAAAATCAAAATATCTTACAGACGACATGTCTACAATTACTGACGCAGGTACAAGTACAAGCAGTATTTCATTTGTTATTTGTGGATGGGTGTGACTGCGTTCTGTCTGCACACCTAGCTTCACCACGTCGTGTTGAATGGCCCATTAGTTACCGCCTTTAAGCCAAAAGCTGAACATAGACATTATGGACGCACTCTTTCTTACCGCATATTGTGTAAAAATGACGAACACCCAAATGAATACGCTACCAACACAATCATATGTCCTTTCAGATGCTTATATGTAGCAGCGCTAGTGTCACTTCAGAAGTTTTGCGACCGACATTTTATGTCTGATTTCGTGGAATTAATGCGTACAAGTTGAGAAGGCATCAGTGGCAAGTAGTCCATACCAAGTTTCGTGAAAATCGGTAACCTGATTTAAACCTTTAAATGGGAGGATATATGCGGCATGGTGACCTAGTAAGCCTAATTCATTTCTTGAAGAAAGTGAAATATGCTAAAAGATAAGAAAAAGTGTTAAAAGTATTCATGATTACAACACTTGCTTGAAATATATTTTCTACTTCGAGGGAAGGTGTAATGTGTGTGTGTGTGTGTGTGTGTGTGTATCCTGGGGGCGGGGGGGGTCTCGTTTTACGCCGGGGTTACGCTCTCGAATATTTGGTCGTAAATCGAATCGTCGTAAAAAGAGTTTAAACTGAGATAGGTTCATGGGCTAAACAAATTAGTCAAATAATTTTATAATTTACAGTATTTCTTTACATTATGACATATATTATAATTTAATGAATTAGATTTGCCGGTTCTTTTGTATGGGTGTGAAACTTGGTCGCTAACATTGAGGGAGGAAAGGGAGCTGAGGGTGTTTGAGAACGTGGTGTTGAGGAGAATATTTGGACCTAGGAGGGACGAGGTAACGGGGGAATGGAGGAGATTGCATAACGAGGAGCTAAGTGATCTGTACTGCTCACCCAATAATGTGCGGGTGATAAAATCGAGAAGAATGAGATGGGCTGGGCATGTGGCGCGTATGGGGGAGGAGAGGTGTGTGTATAGGGTCTTGGTGGGGAAACCGGAGGGAAAGAGGCCACTAGGGAGACCTAGGCGTAGATGGGTGGATAATATTAGGATGGATTTCCAGGAAGTGGGATGTGGGTATATGGACTGGATTGGGTTGGCCCAGGATAGGGACGGGAGGCGGAGGCTTGTGAGTGTGGTAATGAACCTTCGGGTTCCATAAAATGCGAGGAATTTCTTGACTAGCTGCAAACCAGTTAGCTTCCCAAGAAGGACTCTGCACCATGGAGTGAGTGAGTGAGTGAGTGAGGTATATAGAAAACTACACAGATAATTTTTAAAATATAAATCAAATCACTTTTTATTTTGCAGAAGAAGGCCCAGGCTGTGTTTCAGAAGACATCAAGAAAGAATGTTAACGTCAACTGTTTTGATTTTTGTTCTTTTCTTGCAGGATTTCATAATAAGGGTGCAGCATAACTCTTTTGCCCCTTTTTTACTGTAGAGCTGCATTCCCATTCAGGGCCCATAACATAACTTTTCAGCTGCCATATCTATAGCGGGAAGAATATCAGTAAGGTCCTTTGTCTGCTTTGTTTTGGTTCCACGAACCCCTCATCTTCATCTTCCTTCTGCTGTTCAGTGAATTGTTGGGCCAAGTCATAAAGTTTTTCACTGGACAGTGGCTGGGAATTACTTTCTAAAACTTCAGTGAAGCCCATGGGATCAACAGTGTGAAGACCAACGTCTTCTGCTATTTCGTTTATTTCTTCGATCAGCGTATCCAGATTGTCACAATTTGTACAACAATTCTCGTTGCTAGGCCAACTTTTATGCCACATTTCCTTCATACAGGACACAGTTGCTTCTACCCACGTCATTTTTAGGTTATCAATAGCTTTTACAACATTATAATTTTTCCAGTACTCTTTCAGGGAGACCCCAGAATTTTCCATTTGTCTTATCATTTCTTGAAATGACTGACGAAGGGAATACACTTTAAAAGCAGCTATTACTCCTTGGTCCATTGGCTGGAGCAGGAAGTTTGTGTTGGGGGGGGGGGGCAAAAAGCTATCTTAACCTCGAGCTCTGACTTAACATCTTCCAAGTTTGGTGGATGCCCTGAAGCGCTCTCGAGCAACAGAAGAGCCTTGCGAGGCAGAGTGTTTTGACTGGAAAACTGTAACACACTATGTACATTAGGGTGACCTTATACTGAGGGTACTTCATTATAAGGGGACCACGGTAGCACAGTGGTTAAGGTGTTGTACTACAAATCGGACGGTCACTGGTTCGATCCCAGCTGGTGTCAGTGGATTTTTCATTGACATAAAAACCTTCCGATCGCACTATGGTCGTGGGGTTGACTCAGCCTCTAACAGAAATGAGTACCAGGAATATTTCCTGGGGGTAAAGGCGGCTGGTGCGTAAGGCTGACAACCTACCACCATCCTGTGCCGTTGTCACGAAATCTGGGAACTTTAACTTCCTGGAACCCTCTGGGCCTGTCCAGGCCTGTAATGGGACTGCTTTTTTTACTTGATTATATTGTGACTGTTTCGTTTGGATATACCTTGCACTGTGTTTGTTTTTAACTTGTACTGTGGTTGTTTTAAATTGTTGTGTAATGTGTGTGTTTTGGTAATAAGTATACTGCCACTCTTCAGCTGCCCTAACTGAGGTTTTCCCATGATTTTTTCTCAGTTGTAAGGCAAATCCCAGGGCAAAAGTCGCAAAGACGGGGCACAGACCGCATTCTTCCCAATTAGTTTTTGTGTTGTTCTGTTGTTATTTGTGTTGTTCTATGTTGCTATTTGTGTTGTTCTATGTACTGTTTGTGTGTAAATATGTACTGTACTACCGCCACCGCACAGTGATTAAGGTGCTGTGCTACAAATCGGAAGGACACTGGTTCGATTCCAGATGGTGTCAGTGAAATTTTTCATTGACATAATCCTTCCGATCGCACTATGGCCCTGGGGTCGACTCAGCCTCTAATAGAAATGAGTACCAGGAGCATTTCCTGGGGGTAAAGGCGGCCGGTGCGTAAGGCTGACAATCTTACCACCATCCTGTGCTGTTGTCATATAATCTGGGAACCTTAACTTCCTGTAACCCTCTGGGCCACTCCAGGCCTGTAACGGGACTGCTTTACCTTTACTACTGCCACCGGCTGTCAACCCAATTGCTGTTCACAAATATATCATATGACAAAAGTGTTTAGAATACCATTCTGAGAATATTTGTTGTGTGACCCAAGCCTTTCTGTTCGGAGTCCAAACGACTGGCAAACAAGATTTTGGAATACCTTCATTACTCTGGGAGTTTCGGAGTGATACGCCACTAATGGCCTTAGTTTTAGAGTTCCTGATGCCTTCCCTCCAAGAAGCAGAGTAAGTCGGCCCTTGGATTCTTTGAAGCCAGGCGCCGATTTTTAATTTTTTCCTCGATATATAAGTTCTTGGCTGTAACTTTTCCCAATACAACCCTGTCTCATCCACGTTAAAAAAACAAGACCTGGTAGAAAGTCATTGTCCTCAAAAATGTTCTCGAAATCGGCGTTGAACGCGCGAGTTGCTTCAATGTCGGCACTAGCAGCCTCTCCACTAACTTTTATGCAATGAATTTGCAAAGCTTTGCTTGAACCTTGCAAACCATCCTTTGCTAGCAGTGACTGTCTCGTTTCCACCTTCTTTTTGTTGAATTTCGTCAAGAAGACTCTTAGCCTTTGCAGCAATAGCACGTTGAGTGAGAGAAATTCTTTCTATTTTATTTAACCCTTTAAACATCAAGTTAAATTCCATCTGCCATCAGCTGGCATTATTAGGAGCTCACCATATTTTCCACGTTAGCAGGAAAAGGGTTAAATCGTCAACCCATAATGTTAGTAATTGTTCCATTTTTTATGTTAAAATTTATAATGTAACTTCTTGATTTTAAGCTTTCGCTGTGTTCTATATGTAATATGTTTTCTTTTGGTAATTCCCCGGCGTCTGAGTTCTAATATCCGACGTTTCGGAACCCTCTATCAGTTCCATCTTCATAGCCAGGTGGATGAAGTATATATACTTCATCCACCTGCCTATGAAGATGGAACTGATAGACGGTTCCGAAACGTCGGCTATTAGAATTCAGACGCCGGGGAATTTACCCAAAAGAAAACATATTACATAGTGTAACTTACATTTGATGCGCGCGATTTTGTAGTTTTCTGTTCTGAGGTGTGTCATCCCCGTTGTGCGTTTAAACCACATGCTAAGGTGAATTTCATAAAAAAAACACAACTATAATTTATGGCTAAATGATGGTGTTTATTAGCAAGGAAGAACTACATGTTTCGGCCTATAGCGACCATCTTCAGGTTCGGACAATCTTCTTGCTAAAAGAGTTTAATATAATATGCCTAAACCGCGTGGTGATGTTGAGATCTCATCGTCATTCTGCGTGCTATTGTTAAGCTAAATTGGTGGGATGTTAATGGATTTGTAGATAGTTCGGTGTGGATGTGGGTCGTATTGGTTGGGTAGGTGTGGGGTTAGGAGGAACCTATGGCTGCAGGTGTGGTATCTTATATGTTCCTATTTGAGGGTAGTATTTTATGCGGGGTTGGTTAGTCTGACATCTTCCTCTATATCCTTCTCCTTGTTCTCCTTTATTCTTCGGAACTATTGTTCTCGGCGGGGGGTTTTCTTGGTCTTCCTTGCTAATAAACACCACCATTTAGCCATAAATAACAGTTGTGTTTTTGACGTAATTCACCTAACCATATAGTAGTTTTCTGTGCTTATTGTTTTATTTTTCAGCGTTCGCCATGACTGTTGATACAGTAGCCGTTGCCAAGCCGAGGGAACCACAAACATTAGCACATTTCTCGCCAGGTTCCATTTTTCTGATCACTAACAATTTAGTCTCTCAAGTTACATTCTTCCATATTCTTTTCATTTCATTTTGCAAAAGAAGACAATCTGTCCTTTTTGATTGACGTCATGGGTGGAAAAATCACAATCAGCTTAAAAGAACTGCACCTATATAGAAAAATAAGAAACACGTGCACACCGGAAAAGAGCTAGAAGCGCACTAAGTAGATAAAGGACGCTTGATGAGCGATAGTGATTCACCACTAGTCGGGTGTCCTCGGTCCTACTCGACAAGTGTCGTAAAACGAACCGACGTAAAACGAGACTCTAATATATGTATGTATGTAGGTATGTATGTATGTATGTATGTATGTATGTATGTGTGTATGTGTGTGTGTGTATGTATGTATGTATATATATAAAAAAGTACGTACATATATACATACGTATGTATGTATATATATATATATATATATATACTATATATATATATATATATATATATATATATATATATA
>Ga0131853_10008440_pt1 | contig 18779 bp, 22 predicted proteins | sample TergutLab28metaG_FD_92764 | JGI IMG/M metagenome (GOLD analysis project Ga0131853, IMG submission 92764) | Labiotermes labralis P1 segment gut microbial communities from Petit-Saut dam, French Guiana - Lab288 P1 (version 2) (version 2) | ecosystem: Host-associated > Arthropoda: Insects >...
ATTCGCCGCCGGTGATAAAGTGACGCACGATACGTTCGGAGACGGCGTGGTCGTCGGCAGTGATGGCGTGAACGTCACCATTGCTTTCGGTGCGGCGCACGGCATCAAAAAATTAAAAGCCGCCCACCCAGCGATTAAGGCGCGGGGTTAGTCGCAATTCACTGTAATCCCTCGAAATGCGATTGTCCATAACGAGTCTTTTATGACTCTGCCACTTTCCCGTTGAAATCGCTGCTAAAGTGGCATAGCAAGTCAGAAAAACCAAGCTGTATCGCCCATTGGTGCCACTTTTGTGTTGAAATCGCTGCTAAAGTGGCATAGCAAGTCAGAAAAACCAAGCTGTATCGCCCATTGGTGCCACTTTCCCGTTGAAATCGCCGCTAAAGTGGCATAGCAAGTCAGAAAAACCAATCTCTACCGCCCATTGGTGCCACTTTTGTGTTGAAATCACTGCTAAAGTGGCAGAATAGAAATCAAATCATCATGCCTCACCCTAGCGTGGCTTCCCGCTTCACCCAGTCTGGCACCGGTAGCGTCACGCCCGTATGTTGTTGCACTGCCCTAGGCAGATAAGCGAGTAGCTTGGCATAATGCATGGTTTGTTCGTACAGGTGTTCGAGGTTCACTTCCTCGTTGTGGATGATGTCATACACGATATCATAGAAATGGCTGGGGAAGTATAGGCGGGCATAGAGGAGATGCCACTCGGTCTCAGTTAGTGGTCCCCAGGCGATGGCGGTTGCCACAACATCATTTATTTCGCTTAAATCACCGGTCTCTAGAAAGAGGTGCCTCACGTATTCGCAGTAAATGCGCGAACGGTTATCCAGGATGAGCAGCGCCGGCATAAACAGTTCATACAAATAAGTATCGGGTTTCACACGGGCGTGGCAAAGTGTCGTGCTGTAAGGGATGTCCTCAAGCGGGGCAATCAAACGGTAAGCTTCTTCGTTGAGATGGATGTAGTAAGTAGCGATGTCAAACAGCGTGTTGCGCAAATGGGGCGGCACTTTATCGAGTGCGAGGCTGAGCTCTTGTTCGTGGATCTGATTTTTCGTGAGCCACCGCGGTTTGCTGTGAGTCGCCAGCGGGTAGCCTTGACTGTAGAGCACCGGGACCGCAAGCTGGCGTTTCGTCACCGGCTGGTGCAAGGGCACATTCGACATCACCGCGTAATAATGCTTGTTTTTCACCTCCACCGTCGGGGCATTTTCGGTCGTAAACACGTGGTTAAAATGCGGCGACTGATCAATGAATTTCAGCAAATGAAAAAAAACCGTGCGCGGCTCATCGCCAACAGGGATCAAATAAAAATAAGAATTCGAATACGGAATAAAGTAAATCTCGCGAAACGACTGCAAATTCGTCGCATCCACGTTATAAGCCCAACTAATTACATCACGCATCATTATCACCTTCAATCAAGCCTATGCGAAAAGAGGAATCAAAATGCTATTTAATATCATGATCGAGGCGGCCATCCTTGCCAATCTTTTGGCTCAACTGGTTAAAATTCCGGTTCATTATTTCAAGCATCGCCAATGGAAATTTGGATTATTAGTCTCAACCGGCGGTATGCCGTCTTCCCACGCCGCGTTTGTGTCCGCCTTAGCCACGTCCGTCGCCTTGTACACAAGCGTCAGCAGTGTGTATTTTGCGATCGCCTTTGTCTTAGCGGCCGTTGTGATTTACGACGCGATGGGGATTAGAAGACACGCAGGAAAACACGCCGCCATGTTAAATAAATTGATTTCCGATTTGAAAGAATTAAAGGAAAGCCCGGGTTTGATGAAACGTTTCACAGATCCCGGTTATCAAAAGCAATTCAAGGAGCTGCTCGGCCACGAACCAGCGGAAACGTTTTGGGGTGCGGTTTTCGGTATCACGGTTGCGCTGGTGTATGTGACGCTAGTGGGGTAATGAACAAAGAGCTGAGAAGATAAAAAGCGCCCAATTAATGAGCGCTTTTAACTTGTTATTCTTCTTCGTTTAGCTTTGGCGTCGAAACTTTCGCTGCTCGGGCTTTCTTTTTATTTTTAGCCCCTTTTGACGCGACGGCTTCCACGACTTGCTTGCTTTTAATCGTTTGTTTATGCATGGTAACACTCCTTTTAGCTGGTGATTTGTTTCTTAGTCTTTGCTATTACTAAGATTTTATGTACTAACCAACAACCGTTTCATCATAAACTATGAAGAATAAACTTTGATAGAAATGGATGTGGAAGAAATGAGAGTACCTAAATCGATCGGAATCATACCAGATGGAAATCGTCGCTTTGCCAGTGGGAAAGGGCTTGAGAAAAATGCCGGTTATGCGTTTGGTGTCGAGCCCGGTATTCAAGTCGTGAAAATGGCGAAGCAGTACGGCATTGAAGAAGTAACCTTTTACGGCTTTACAACCGATAATTGTCGCCGACCTGTTGCCCAAGTGATCGCCTTCCAAGAAGCCTGTATTAGCTCGGTGGCAGCCACTTTAGCTGAAGGTGACGTGGAGGTCTTGGTCGTGGGGGATGCGGAATCCAAATTTTTTCCGGATGAATTGCGAAAATATTTAGAACCAGTGGCGATGGGCGAGCCTAAAATCAGGGTGAATTTTCTTGTTAATTATGGTTGGAAATGGGACTTATTAGGCATTAACGGTGGTCACATTATAAAGGATTTAAGATCAAAGGCGATTTCACGCCTGGACATGATCATTCGCTGGGGAGGGATGAGACGGTTATCGGGCTTCTTGCCTGTCCAATCGGTTTATGCGGATTTCTATGTGGTGGATGAATTATGGCCGAATTACAACGATCAGCATTTCATTGATGCGATTAACTGGTACCAAAAGCAAGATGTGACGTTGGGTGGATAGGATTGTTTTTTTTGATTAAAAAGTGTTTAATTGATGTTCTCGTTACATTTTTCTGATATACTAAGGGTAAGGTAATAAAGGTACCTGAAAGAGAGGGAAAATAAAACGAAGGAGAAACACGATGTCAACGATAAAACTAGAAAAGAAATACCCCGTATCAAAAGAAAAGGTGTGGGCTTATTTAATCAACGATGAGTTGTTAAGCTCATGGTGCATGCCTTGTAACGGATTTGCACTTGAGAAAGGACAAGAATTTGTTTTTGAAATTGGTGCTAACGCTTTTTTTGATGGCACCTTTTACAACAAGGTCATCGACTTTGATGAACAGAATTTCTTGACGTATCAATGCGTTTCAAAGAAGCCAGCCTTAGATACGTTGGTCAATTGGACACTTACCGAACAAGACGGCGAAACAACCTTGATGCTAACACACAGCGGCTTCAAAGGATCGGATTTGATGACCAAACCAGTGTTAAAGGCCGGTTGGACGAAAATGATGGACGAACACTTATACGAGAAGTTAGTCAATCTTTAGCCTGATCCCATTAAAAAAGTATCTCAGGTCAAACGAGATACTTTTTTACGTTAGCGATTATGTTTTATGATAGTTGCGATAAGCGACTTTGCGCCTCGTTCGCACTATGTTTTCTTCCCCTGGGAAGTGAAACGGGTTCACCGGGTTGGCTTTAAAGCCTTCGATGATATCCAGCGCGTCTTGGTATACTTCGCAGACGATCATCGAGCCGTACATCATCGGTGGAAGCACGTAAATTGGGATGCGATCGTGAATGCGCTTTCTGTTGTACTCTTCCAGCAAATAACGCAAATGCGGACACGCCATGATCACATCAAAATCATCGACCAATTCGTGCGCGAGTCCCATCGGGCTGAAATCAATCGATAGCTTATCAGAAAAGCCTTCCGTTTCAATTTGTTTTCTAACGTGGGCCGCCATGGCACTAGAAGAAAAACCACCGCCACAACAGATCAAAATTTTTATCATCACGCATCATCTCCTTCACCTTGCATGTTTAAATAGTCAAGCTGCAAGTCGCTATTTTCTTGGATGTTAAAAGCTTTAGCATACTGCTTTTCCATCGGAATCCAAGTGTGTTGGAACCTCTTCAGCATGTCTTCCCCGTTGCGTTTAAGGATCCGTGCCGTTTGGACGTCTGCTGGGATGGATAAAAAGACTTTCAAATCATAACCGTCTTGAAATTCCGGGTGATGTGAATAAGAGCCTTCGATCAACGTCAGCTTATCTGCTGAGATTTCGATCGCCTCCTCAAAATCTTCTGTTATACAATCAAAAGGACGATACGAAAAAGGGGCGTTCTTTTTTAATTGGCTTAAAATTTCTTTGTTAAATCTTTCATAGTCAATGTTTCCGCCAGGAGTGAGCGTACGTTCTGGTGTGCGTTGCTCAGGGCGCAAAAAAAAGTGATCCATGTGGATGATCTGGCAGTCATACAACAAGGAAAGCAACGTCGATAGCGTTGTTTTTCCGGCTGCGCAATCACCGTCAATGGCAACCACCACATGTTCCTTTTCATTCATTAACTGGTCAATCGTCGCAAATAAAGTTTTCGCTTTTGGGAAGAGATTTCCCGGTTTAGCTCTCATTTCACTCATAGTGTAGCTCCTTAAAATTTTTCCTATGTTCTATTCTATACGAGTGATTAACATTAATCAAGTCTTTAATTTCTAGTGAGGCTAGGGTTAATAGTTGAAGATTGGTGTAGAAATGTGCTATAATACGGTATAACCAAAATATTTTTATAATGAAAGCAAAAATTGTTATAGGGTCATCCTATTGGTTTGTTGGCATTATATTAACGGGAGATGAGTGTTGTGAGCTTATTAACGAAAGAATATATCGAAAAAAATGTGCCTAAGTTAGGCTTTGGTCTCATGCGACTGCCTTTGGTCGAAGGGTCGAAAGAAATTGATTTAGAGCAAGTGAAAAAAATGGCTGACCACTACATGGAAAGTGGGATGAATTACTTTGATACGGCTTGGATGTATCACGACGGAGCCTCAGAAGTAGCATTTAGGGAAGCGGTGGTGAAACGTTATCCGCGTGAGTCGTTTACGGTAGCGGATAAGATGCACGCGTCTTTCCTTGATACACCAGAAGATGTAGAGCGTATGTTTCAAACGCAGTTAGAGCGTTGTGGCGTTGAGTATTTCGACTATTATTTACTGCATGCGTTAGACGGTGAAAAGCATGCGAAAAACGAAGACTTCGGCATTTATGACTTTGCTTTGAAGATGAAAGCAGAGGGGAAGATTAAGAGCGTTGGTTTCTCTTTCCACGGCACGACGGAAGATTTGAAAAAGATTTTAGCCGATCGTCCTGAGCTTGAATTTGTTCAGTTGCAGCTGAATTATTACGATTGGGAATTCGATTATAAAGAGCAGTATGAGATTGTGCGTGCCCATGATAAGCCGATCATTATTATGGAGCCGGTCCGCGGTGGCTTTTTAGCGAAAATGCCGGTGGACATTGAGAACGACTTTAAAGCAGCTGACCCAAGTAAGAGTGTGGCATCTTGGGCGGTGCGTTGGGTTGCCTCTTTAGACGGTGTGATGACGGTGCTTAGTGGGATGTCGAGCCTTGAGCAGATGGTTGATAATGTGTCTTATATGAAAGATTTCAGCCCGATGACTGAGGCGGAGGTTGCCGTGGTGACGAAGGCGGCGAAAGCGTTAATCGAGGCGCCAACGATCCCGTGTACGGACTGTAAGTATTGCATCGATTGTCCGGTTGAAATTCCGATTTTCGATATTTTCAAAGTGTACAACGATTTTGTGAATGATAAGCAAGTCAGCCCGTTTAAAAAAGCGTATGCGGCGTTTGATGAGAGTTGCAACGCGGATGCGTGTATCGCATGTGGGTATTGCGAATCGGTGTGCCCGCAGAACATCCCGATCATTGACCGATTGGCGGACATTCACGCGTTGGCGACGAATTAATAAACATGAAAAGCTCGGTAATCCAAGGAAAATAAGGATTTACCGAGCTTTTGACTATAACACCTTGAAATACTACCCTCTTGAATGTTTCGCTCACCCCTTGCGCAAAGCGCGGTATAATTTCATCAGGGCGCGCTTTTCGATCCGCGACACGTAACTACGTGAAATCTGATAAGAGCTGGCAATTTCTTGTTGCGTTTCTTCGTCTTGGCCGTGAAGCCCGAAGCGGCGAACGATGATTTCCCTTTCGCGTGTGGTTAAGACATCTAAATGTTCCCAGACTCTTTCGATGGTTAATTGCTTGATCACGTCTTCGGTAATGTCAGTTTTTTCATCTGGGAGGACGTCAATCAAGGTGACTTCGTTGCCCTCTTTGTCAAAGCCGATGGAATCTTGTAAGGAGACTTCACCGCGCTTTTTTTTGTTGGCCCGAAACATCATGAGAATTTCGTTTTCGATGCATCGTGCTGCATAAGTTGCTAGTTTTGTGCCTTTGCCAATCGAGTAAGAATCGATGCCTTTGATGAGTCCGATCGTGCCAATGGAAATCAGGTCGTCCTTGTCACCAACACCTGTTTCGTATTTTTTAACAATGTGTGCGACTAACCGCAAGTTGTGTTCGATCAATTTTTGACGCGCTGCTCGGTCGCCGTCTTCGTGTAATTTCAAGTAATGAAGCTCTTCTTCAACCGATAACGGACTTGGAAAAGCTTGTTGCGCAATGCTACCCATCATCGGCATCATTTTCAGTAACACGGCAAATAAAAAGGAAAAAATAAACATGTAAATACCCCCCATAGACATCGAACTATGTCATTCTATGTCGGCAATTCCTAAAATATAACTAAGAATAAAGACATGTTTCGCCAACAATTGCACGAAGACTCAGGTATAATACAAGAACACTCACAGAAAAGCTGATCATGCTATCACTGAGTGTGGGGGTGCTTGTATGCAAAACAAACAAAAAAATAAACAAATCTATTTAATCGTAGGCATTTTCGTGCTGATCGGTCTAATTTTAACCGGTGGTGGAAATGGTGAAACAGAAGAAAGTGAATCAGAACTCGACATCAGCACAATGGGCCTTTATGAATACGAAATCCGCTACGGCGCCGAGGTGGTTGCTGCAAACGCACCGTACTTCTCTTTGTCATCCATCGACGACGTGTTAAGCACCGTTTGGCAGTTCCCAGTTTATCTCTGGCACATGATTTTTGGCCCAACGGAAGAACAAATGCAAGTTTTTTTGCGCGACGGTTTTGCGTTTGGGTCATCCGGTACCGTCGAAGTGGCAGAAAGAATCAGCATGCGTGACGACGCAGCGGAAATTTACATGCTAACGTGGCAACCGGCTGAAAGTAACGTCCGCCGCTCACAGCTTGTTCACGAACAAGAAGAAACGGAGGCTATTCCAGCGGCCACGTACATTAACTCAAACGTTCCGTTAGTCTACATCTATAATTCACATCCAGCCGAAATGATTGGTGGCACGATGGCAGATTTATCGGTCGGTGAAATGAACGTCATTGAGCTGTCGCACATGTTGGCCATCATTCTAGAAGACCACGGCATCCCGTCTTTAGTAGAAGACCGCAACGTCAACGAGGTTTTGCGGGCCAACAATTGGGTGTTCGGACAATCCTATCAAGTATCCCGCATCTTTATCGAAGAGCGCATTCATCAATACCCAACGTTAGAATTTTTCTTTGATCTTCATCGCGACGGCATTCCGTATGAACTGGCGCGGATTGACATTGACGATCGCCCTTATGCACGGATTTTATTTGTTATCGGTGTGGATAATCCAGTGGGTTATTCCGAGAACTACGCCATGGCGCGTCAATTACATAACATGCTAGAAGAACGACGCCCGGGTATTTCGCGAGGTGTTTCTGTGCAGGGGGGGCATCTTAAGAACGGGGTTTATAATCAAGACGTTGCGAGTACGTTGCAGTTGATTGAGATTGGGACGGTTGAGACGACGCCGGAAGAGGCGATGAATACGATGGCTATTTTAGCTGAGGTGTTGGCGGAGTATATGTTGGGTCGGATGGGGGAGTAGGTGAGGTTGATGACGCTTTTAAGCTTAGGTAGTTGCGAACTAGTCACACAGTGTCGTTTTACCTAAAGAAATTCATGTAAAGTGACACTAATCAGCTTACTGGGGTAGTGATTGGTATGATGAAGGTAGGGAGGTGTGGGGATGAAGAAGAGGTATAAGGTGTTATTAGTGATTGTGTTATTGTGGATCGGTATGAGTTACGAGGGTTCAAGAAATGCAACGCCGCTCTCGGGGGGGTACCGTTATGACATGACGTTGGAAGAGCAAATTCGTTTGTATGAGCTCGGGTTATTGGACGAGGTTGATGACGGGCGGGTTGGGGATGCGATTTCGATGAGGGGGATTCCCCATTCTGCTTACGAAGGCAACTGGTTTGCGCGTTCTGGTCGGCGGATTGGGGATGCGTTGCAGACGTTTGTACGGGAAGTACTTCGGGGATTAGTGAGGTTTTTCGATGGCATTATCACGTAATCAGAGCGCAAGCTTTGTTTTTTTTTGCAAATTGCAAACGTTTTGCTATAAAAATCGATATTTTAATCTGGTAGAATAAGCTCAGATGTGTTATCATTGCTCATGCTTAAAATGACAATCGTCATTTCTTTAAAAAATTGAAATGCCGATAGAACAGCACTTCAAAGAGGTTGAAAGCTTTAATTTTACCCCATTTTTACCCTAATTGCCTGTAAAGCAATGGAAACTTATAAAAACTTAAGACCCTGATATGACAAGTAAAGTTTGAAGAAGATAAAAGAACAGTTCAAAAGTGGATTGTTCTTTTATCGTTGTTTTAAGTTGTAAAAAAGAACCTAGTATTTAAACTGTGCTATATTGAAAATTAATAAAGGTATGAAGTGAAATGCGTTAATATCAAGGGGTTTGAGTTAGTGACTAGTAATCAAAAATGTATTAAATGAAGTTTATGTTACCTTTTGACATTAGAAGTGTTACCCTTAATAATAGTAAAACATCTGACCATTAAGCCTTAAAAATAAGGCTTGCAATCAGATGTTTTTACATTTGAACTACTTAACACATTTTAACTTTATTTCATTATCTGGTTTAGTTTGTGATTGAATAAAATCATCTCGACCAACTAAATAATCAATGGATATATCAAGGGCATTTGCAAGTTTGATTAATACCTCTAATGATGGGGCAATTCTGCCTTGCTCATAGCATTGATATGTGCGTAGTGCCACGTCTACTTCTTCTGATAAAGCTTGTTGGGTGAAACCTTTATCCATGCGAGCTTCACGCAATCTTGTATTGAGCATTAACATAAAGCATTCACCTTTCCCAACAAAACTATTGATTATATGAAAATTATAAGGTATAATAGTAGAATTGAGTACGTGTTCACAACACGTAAATGATGAATAATAGATGTTTAGAGAAAGGAAAGGCATTTCAAAATGAAAAAATTAAGAAAAACAGTATTAGCAACATTAATATTTATCTCTATCGCACTACTAACCGCCTGCGGTTCTAATGGTAATCAGTCTAGCATTGTAGGTAATTGGTATTTACGCATAAATGAAAGTTATGCAAGAGGTGTTACAGGTACTGCACACCGGCAATATTATGGTACATACTTTACATTCAGTGATGACGGTACATTTGAGCTGTTCTACTATCAAACTAGCGGAGAGAATACCAGACTTAATACTATATCTGGAGAGTTTAGACCATCTACCGATGATGAGCGTTATATCATAAGAATTGGTCAGCAAGATTGCACTGTAACACTTGGTACTGATGACTTTACCGATAGACGACATATAATGCTAGGTGAGAATTGTAATTTTGTAGGAGGTCCTGTTATAGTGGGGGTCTATTTTGACGAAAGCGAATAAACGTATTTAATCAAGGTGATTAACGAAAAATGCCACTCTATTTATAAAATAACAGGAATTATCAAAGGAGATTGAAAATCATGTTAAAGAAATTATTTGAAAACTTAACAAAGAAACAAAAAATCGCAACTGCTATCGTTGCAATCCTGTTGTTAAGTGGTGGAGCTATTACATTTGCAATGACTTTAAATGGCAATGGCTATGACGTAGAACCTACCGAACAAGAACCAGTAACCGAAGATGAAGATTCAAGTTTAATCATAAACTTACGTGAAGATTTAGATTTACAAATTAGCTTAGGTGAAGTTATCGCCCTTGATGACCTTATAGAAAGCATAGATGGAAATGTTTCAGAAATAAGAATTATTGGCGATAATGTTGTTGAGGGTGGCTATAATGATGGTGACGAAGAAGAAACGGAATAAATTTCTAGAACTAATAAAATATAATCAAAGGAGCTATAAACACGATGAAAACAAAACTAAAATCACTTAAACTATTCGCAGTAGGGCTATTAGTCTTGACCGCTATTTTTACACCATTGTTATTAAGCACGCCAAGAGCTTACGCAGACTATGCAGAACAATCATTTTATTTTATCGCTACTGGCTATCAAGAAGTCACAATCGAAGTAGTAGACGAAGACGGTAACGTTACATACGAAACAATCACATTTTATGTGACCGCAACAGAAGAAGATATTATCGAAAATTTTACGGTAGGTATTGAAAATATTCAAATTGTTGTCGGTGAAGAATTAGATATCATTAGTCAAATCTCATGGGATAGCAATGTTATTTCATATGTCTATGTTGATGATTCAAATGTAGACTTAGAAACTGCTGGTACATATAACGTAACAATTATCGTGACACCAAATCCAGAACTAACGATTACTAGACCAACACCAGATACAGATTATGATAATGAAGAGGATACAGATACAGAAAGTGAAGCCGTAGATAATGAGTCAGAAAATGATGGTACAGACTACGAACCAGAAGAACCAGACAACGATATCACGATTGATATTGAAGTAGAGGTTATCCCCGACCCAGAAGCAGAAGATACCACAGATGAAGACGATACAGAAGAAGCAACAGGCGATAACAACACCGCAGAAACACCAGATAATAGCAACAATGCTTCAACTAATAACCCAACCCCAGATACCCCAAATAATACACCAGCACCGCCTAACAATAATACAGGTGGCGGAAACAATAACAACAACAATAATAATACACCGCCACCAAGCGGAACAAATCCCCCAACGCCCCCTACGTGTACCGATAGATGGGTTGTAACACGTCCAGCCCAGCCAGCAGTTGCTGGAACACCAGCAGTATACGAATATCAGCCAGGCAGAGTAGTATTTGTGTCACAGCCAGGCGGCGAACAATTTGACACAATGGCAGAATACCAAACATGGGTAATGAATGGTGGTCACAGTACATCAGTATCATCAGGGAATTTGCCGGGTACTTGGGTACAGACAAGCCCAGCCATTACTGGAACTCCAGCAGTTCCAGAACAAGGACATTGGATATGTGATTAACTTATAGACATTGAAAATAGAGCCTAGTAGCTAATTAAAGTTACTGGCTCTATTTTTGTTTTATTCTTCGCTTAAAGGCATAGCTTCCAAACTTTCCCATTTTGGATACTTATCACGATTGCGTAAATATTCTAATTTATCTGCTTTAATAGTGTTAGGTTTATAGGCTTCAACTATTTCCGCTTCTTCAAGTGTCCAACCGCCCTTTTCTGCATATTCATTGAGAACGGAAACTCTAATTTTTTTAGTTTCGCCCTCAATATTTAATTGCATTTCCTCAAATCTCTCGGAGTATTCCCAATTTATTCTACCACGGTCTTTTAATAACTCAAATTGCTTTTTCTTTTTGTTGATTAAATCAATTTCATCTGGTTCAAGTGATTCCATCAAGGACTGGTTAAATTCTTGTTTTGGGAATGCGTCTTCTAAAATGATGTCATGAATTCTATCCCCAGCCCTATCTTTTACAAGAAGTAAATTTTCAATTAAAGGTGAAATTTCATCTATCATGAAAGTTTCCAGCCGATTCGGTAATAATTTAAAGCCTTTATTATCTCCAAAGTTATTGGTAATTTTCGTAAATTCTCTAAATTTATCTAAGAAGATATTATTTAGATGTTGTTTATAAAGTCTTACGGATGCTTCTTTCAAAGTATTTATGTAATCTATTTTGATTAAATCACCCTCTAAGAAATGCACACGACCAAAATCAATTTTTTCAGTTGTTCCGGTGTTACTAGTTTGCCAATCATGCCAAGCATTAAGGTATGCTGACCATTTGGCGTATGGTATGTACTCTAATAAGAGTGTGTGTATTTTGTAAAAAAGAGGGAACTCCTCATTACCTTTCTTTTTCTGTTTATTATCGCTTTCCTTGCTATTCTTCTTGAATAAGCGCTTGTGTGTTAGTTTGAATATTTCTTCACGATTTTCTGTGACGATGTCAACAATCATATTGATAAATAATTCTTGAATGTAATCTCTCAATTCTGCTTCTTTTCCCCAATGTAATTCATGATCATTATCGAACTCACCGTATTTTACCAATCCACTTACTGCACCGTTAGGGATTAGATAGGGATTGTCCTTGAGACACTCACACCTTCTAATATCACCGATAACGTCTCCATTTCCCTGATAGAAAACAACATTTGGTAGCTTTAGTTCGTCTTTGCTGAATTCTAAAGATTCTGGGATTTGCTGGTTAGGATGCTTTTTCTTAAACTCTGTTTCTGACTTTATTCTATCAGCTTCGCTTTTTTTCATGTTTTTCCAAATTTTGTTTTTCTTTAAATCCTCTATCCGCTTTTTGTTCCTTGTCTTCAATGTTTCAATTCTTTCATTAATTCTTTTAGAAGTTAAAGAATAAATAAATTTAACTGCTTTTTCGTACATTATGCCCACCTCGTTTTATTAGGTGATTTTTATGAGGAAAAATTTTTTATTTTTCCTTATCGATCACCTAGTATTTAGATGATATAATAACACATGTACAGCTGGCAAGTCAAGTTTTCCTATCTATCTTATGCGCAAAGGTAGCGAATATAGGAAAGCCGACACTAAACTATTTTCGGGAGGTGCTAACGTTCATATAAAATTACCGTAACACCGTTTAACAACGACATAAGACTAAGCGAGGAAAAAGACATGAAAGAAAAAAAACTAAAAGGTAAATTAATTCATAAAGAACAAGAGCCAGATAATTTGATTGAAAAAAGTGACTTCCGAAGAGTTGCAGTTATTTTAACTAGTGGATTTTCAGAAAGGTTTGAAGATGAAGCTTATAGCATTTCTATCTCTGCTCTAAGAAGTATCAATGTGAGATACGGACACTTAAAGGCAAATTATTTTCAAGTGTTCACTTATGTTTTCCCCGATGGAACGGAGGAAACTTTCTGGGTAATTAATGATTATAGTGAAATAGTCACGATGCTATTACCAATCGAATACTAACCCGCTTTAAAGTTACAAATTAAAAAATCTAACGGAGTAGCAGAGGTTGGCATTTCCTCCCTCTGCTGGCTCTCAAAATTAAAGTTTGCATGGTACTTTTGAACCATAGCATTTTACGAGGTGATTCAATATGGTAGATTACAATTATAATTATCAACATACAAAGGTTAAGTGGCAAGAGTTTGAAACGGACACAGGTAAGATTCACCGTGTTGTCGCTGTAAAAGCCTATACTGACTCAAAAGGAATTTTGCCAAATGGTATCAAGCTAACACTTCAAATCCAACAGGATAATCGTAACTATCCCGAAGGTAAAGAGCATATGAATATGGCAATGAATGTCTTTAGTGCCACAGTGCTTACTGGTAGTCATCAATCAGATTTAAAAAAGGGAGATTATTGTCAGCTGGAAGGATTTAGGGACGATATTTCTACTTTTTATGACGGTAAATACTACGTACGTTTTGATAATGTTAAGAAAATACAGCCACAGCAAAATGGAGTGACAGGAAATGCGCCTACTGGAAAAGAAACAACGAGGTAAAATATTATACAGCATTACAGTAACAGCATTATTATTGATGGGTGGGAGTTTGCTCTCCCTTTACCATCAAACATGGTTTGACATTAGAACCTTGTATATTGCACCATTTGTCAGAATTGCTTATACATTGATTCTTGTGTTAGCCGTGCTTATGATCCTTATGGCTGTCTTTGCTTATATTTTAAAGCACAGCATTTATAAAGGTTTTCGCTACTTCTTTCTTCATGCACGTTTAATGCCAAAGGTGCGTAAGGCATTACTAGAAGCTGGGTTTTACATTAAGGAAAATAATGTTGTGAGATTACCAAAGATCATTTTATTCTTTAATGATGATTGCACACATGGCACAGTTATTATTGAAAGTCACATTAAACACGTTAAGCCGTTTGATACAATAAATTTAAGTAGTTGCTTAGGGGATTTTATTGTAGATCAAAATTATTTGTCAGATGATGGTAATAAGCATATTTTCAAGATATCCCATATCAATTTACAAAAACAAAGGGTCTTCAATTCTGAAAGTGAGTTCTTCGCTTACAGTAAGGACAGGTGCGGAGATTATGAACTTTTTGTAGACGATGTGACTAAAATAAACATTCATCATCTTTTGATAGTTGGGCAAACAGGAAGTGGTAAAACTTACGCCTCTGTATCTTTCATTCTCCAACTTCTTGATAAATCCGTTAAACATCAGCTCTATTTTGCAGACCCTAAAACATCAACTTTATTAAATATTGGTCAAAGGGTTTCAAAGGAAAATACAGCATATGAAATTAATGATATTGTTGACTTATTGCGGACATTTAACCAAAAGATGGACGAACGTAAGCTACAAGTCAAAGAGCGATTAAATGAGCGTGAAAATTGGGATGGTGAGTATTCTACGTTCGGATTTCCAGCAAATATTCTGGTATTTGATGAATTTGCAAGTTTTCAAGCAAATTTAAGTGGGCTACCAAAAAAAGAAAGAGACGAAACCATGGCAATTTTAAGAACCGTTGTTTTACAAGGTCGCCAGCTAGGATTTTTCTTAATACTGGCAATGCAGAAAAGCGATGCGACCACAATTTCAACTGATATTCGTGATAATCTAGTAGGTAAATTTGTACTTGGCACTAGCGAGCGTACAACCTATGAAACGTGCTTCGGTGCGTCTGGTGCTTCAAATGTACCGAATAGGCTTTATCAAGCTGGGCAAGGTGTATTCACGTATTCTGGTATTGGCAATGGAAAACCAGAAATTTGTCACTTTCCAACATTGAACTTTGATGTACTAGAAGCTATCGAAAGCTTATTAAAATAAGCGAGATCGGGGGGTATGTAATAACCCCCGATCCACTATCAAACGACAGAAATCGACAAAATAATAATAAAGTGGGGAAAGCATTATGAAAACAACAAAAGATTTATTAGTAGGAATAGACGAGTTCACGCTTGTACTTCAAGCCAAAGAAAAAGTGGACTTTATGGAATGGCAAGACATCACGATAGATAAGATGGTTTATAGGTTTTTGGAATTATCAAAATTAGAAAGTATCTATGGTGAATTATATCGAGAAGTTGGTAATAAACCGATGCAAGGTTATAATTCGGGGATTTTCGCACAACATCATTGTTCATACCTTGCGATATGTTGGCATGATGAGATGCAAAACATGGGGATAGCCGTTAAGTTCTCGGCTCATGCTTGGGCTTTTTACCAAGCAGAGTATGAAGAATACTTTCAAGAAAAAATGAATATTTCAAAGTTTTTAAAAATGGTGCAAAGTGATGATATTTACACCACACGATTAAGCCGTATTGACTTTACGGCAGATTATAAAAATTATGGCTTAAACGTTAATCGAATTTATCAAAAATTAAAAGATTATCAACTGCAAGTAAGAAACTGGCAAGATAGACGTGTGAACCTTAAAATGTCCGCCATTGAAAAGGACAGATCAGCGGAAACCATTTATTTAGGTAGCCGAAAAGCAAACAACCACGGCATTTTAAGAATATACGATAAAAAAGCAGAACAAATTGCAAATCATGGCTTCCGAATGAGTGAAGCATTAGCAACAACCGACTTGATAAGATTTGAAGCCGTTATGAAAGGTAAAAGGGCGCACCAAATTACAACGAAGCTATTAAATGAGGTCACGACTGATCTAGATTTACAACGGTTCATTGCACAAATGATTACCGATAAATATACGTTCTTCGATGTGGAAACAGATGACGTAACAGACTTTACAAGCGATTTGTTAGACATTGCACACGGTACGAATAGTTTTAGTCGCTTACGGTCTGAAAGTCCACGGGATAACTCGTTAAAGCGGTCTATCCGCTATTTAACAACCAATGCTGGGCTATTCCCAGCAATTTATAAAATCGAAGCTCTTTACGGTGAAGTTGCGGTTCAAGAATTTTTTGAGTATCTCCAAGCTAAATATAAATTCTATACGCCTAATAAAGATACAGAAATATGGCTTTCTAAGCATTTTATATCAATGAGCAAGCAACCGTTAAAAGATAGCCTATAAAAGGGGTGATAAACTATGCAGACGGTAACAAAAAAAGATTTAATGGAAGTTGAAAACTATGGGATATACGAAGCTAAAAAGAGCAATGTAATTCCAATCTGGGAAAAACTATTGTTGACCGTTGAGGAAGCGAGTAAGTATTCAGGGATTGGTATGCACCGTTTACGTGAAATGCTGGACGAGGAAAGTTGCGATTTTGTCGTAAAAAAAGGTACTCATAAACTAGTGAAGCGCAAACAGTTAGAAAAGTACATTGATCTAGTTGAAATAGTGTAACTAGCCATTGATTAAACAAGCCCTGATGTGATAGTATTATTCTGTCGTATTAGGGTTCTTTTAAAAGGAGAGCCTAAAAATGAGCAATACTAAGAGAAAAGACAAGAAAGGAAGAATTTTAGAAAAAGGAGAACGCCAACTAGAAGATGGACGTTATCGCTATCGCTACACGGATATTAACGGCGAACCCCAAGACTATTATAGTTACAAATTAGTAGATACTGATAAAACGCCCAAAGGTAAAAAAGATAAAATTTCGATTAGAGCGTTTAAGCTAGAAATCGCAATCTCAAAGAAAGAGGGTATCGACCACAAAAAAGGAAATGCAACGCTTAACGAGGTCTTTGATGAATATGTAAAGCATCAATGCGATACTGGACAGATACAGCCCTGTACGTTTCATAATTACATGGGAGCTTGGAAACACGTAAGGAAAACGAAAATATCAAACAAGCCGATTAAGACCTTAAGGAAAAGTCATTTTGAGATACTCGCCAAAGAGCTATTTGATAATGGTGTTGGTGATGGTGCAATTAACCTCATCAAAAAGAAGCTCAAAAATACAATAGAGTATGCCTGTGATGAAGATTATGTGACCAAGAACTATGTGAAAGGTGCGCTCGGTGCATTTGAGGTGACACTAGGGGAAAAAGAAGCCTTAACTGTTAAACAACAAACTAACTTTGTTGAATTTCTAGAAACAAGCGAGGAGTTTAATTTCCTTTATAACCCTGTTGCGTTCATTCTTGAAACTGCAATTAGAATTTCAGAAATGGCTGGATTCACCATTCATGATGCAGATTTATCTAATGGGATTATTAACATCAATAAACAATACATCAAAAAAATTATTGATAGACATAGCACAAAATCAGAGATGCGGATATGTCCACCTAAGACCCCAAATAGCTATCGTGAAATCCCACTTAGCATTAAAGCTACAGAAATTATAGAAAGGCAAATCAGCCATTTAAAAACTGTTGGAATGTTGGATAATTATGAAATCCCTAGTTACATTAAAGGAAACATGTGTAAGAATTTTCTATTTTTAACTAGAGAACATGTACTATGGAATACAGCTAACTTTGATCAGCAGCTAGAGAATGCCATCAAAGCATATAATGAACTGGAAGAAAGCAAAGCAATAAGTGAAGAACGAGAGCCTGATTATCTACCTAAATTCTCTGCCCATATTCTGCGTCATACATGTTGTACACGACTTTCAGAGAAAAAGATGGATCGAACAGTTTTACAAGCCTTGATGGGTCATAAGCATTTGAGTACGACTAATATCTATGATCATGTAGACAAAGAAAGAATGAAAAATGAGATGCAACGCCTAGAGGTTTTACCTCAGTCCAAAGCGGTTTAATTTTACCCCAATTTTTACCCTGTTTGCCTGTAAAGTTATGGAATTCTATACCATGTTATGAAGCTATCTAAATGATATAAACTGCATGGCAATAGGCTTTGTAAGGAATTGTAAACTTATGGAATGATAAGCGATAAGGTTAAAGAGTGACAAATGTCACTGGTATTTTGATTTGAAAAGTAGTATCATTGACATTAATAAAGAATTAGGAGTTGAAATCGATGAGTTTAGAAATAAAAGCTTTAACGAAAAAATTCGGCACGCACATCGCGGTAGACGATTTAACATTTACCGTCGAAAAAGGCACTGTGTTCGGATTATTGGGTCGAAACGGTGCGGGTAAATCGACAACGATCAAACAGATTTTGGGTTTGATCGACCCGACTGCCGGGACGATCGACTGGGACGGAGTTCCGATCGAACCAGAAAAACTATCCATCGGCTACTTGCCGGAAGAGCGTGGATTGTTCGTGAAGAAGACGGTGTATGAGCAGCTCGTGTATTTCGGTCAGTTAGAGGGAATGACCAAAGCAGAGATCAACCAAGCGATTGATTTTTGGTTGGAACGCATGGAAGTGCCGCAAAATAAAAACAAGATCGTCTCGAGCTTGTCAAAAGGAAATCAGCAGAAGATTCAGCTAGTCGCAACACTCTTGCATGACCCTGATTTGATCATTTTAGATGAGCCGTTCACGGGTTTAGACCCAGTCAACGTGCAAATTTTCGTCGACATCATCAAAGACGAAGCGAAGAAAGGTAAGACGATTATTTTCTCGTCGCATCAGATGAACATTGTCGAA
>Ga0131853_10008441_pt1 | contig 18778 bp, 6 predicted proteins | sample TergutLab28metaG_FD_92764 | JGI IMG/M metagenome (GOLD analysis project Ga0131853, IMG submission 92764) | Labiotermes labralis P1 segment gut microbial communities from Petit-Saut dam, French Guiana - Lab288 P1 (version 2) (version 2) | ecosystem: Host-associated > Arthropoda: Insects >...
ACACCACACACACCACACACACACACACACACAAACACACACACACACAAACACACACACACAAACACACACACACATACAAACACACACACACACACACAAACACATACGCACACACACACACAAACACACACACACACACATAAACACACACACGAACACACACACACACACACACATACACATACACACACACACACAAACACAAACACACACACAAACCACCCAGCGTCTAAGTTTTCGACGTTTCGACGACAACTTTTACCTGAAGTGCGTTGAGTTTCGTTCGGTTTGGCAATACTTTACTGCGTGAATTGATTTGTACCTCCAATCATTAAGCTTTATTTGATACATAAATAATGTAAGCTTCTTCTGGCACCACGCCATATTTTCAAAAATCCACTACAAACAGGGGATATATTCAGACGAATTTCTCTGAATGAACTCCGGGAACTTTCTTCAACCCCCTCATAAAAGAGAGATGCAAAATAATAATAATGTCGATATTAGCCAAAGCGAAAGATTAATTAAAAATTGAAAATAAACAATTGCTCTTTAACAAAAATTGGTTAATTTTTAGGCGCGTTAGCATAATTGTGGAAAGCGACTATTAGCTTCGTCATGTCTGTCTGTTCGTCTTACAATCAGCACAGAAAACCTGACTCTTACTTCAGGGATTTTCATGAAATTTGATATTTGATTCTGTTTCGAAAATATTTCGAGAAAAATGAAGTTTAATTAAAATCGGATAAGAATAACGGTACCTTACATGAAGCCCAATGTACATATTTTATGTTATCTTGCTCAGTTCTTCCTAGAATGAGAAATGTTGCAGACAATATCACAGAGAAAATAATATGAAACGTTTTGTGCTCACTAAGTTTTTTTTACAAAATATCACGCCGTTTATGAGATAAACTGAAAAAAATGTAGAACCGAGAAGGCTCTATATTTTCTGACGAATGATGGCTGCGGCAGCAGGCAGGCACTTACTTTTTCACACAGAAGATGAAGAAGAAGAAGAAAAAGAATAAGAAATGTTATTCTCGCTTTGAATTTGACAATTTCGTAAGAGACAGCTTGTTGTTATCGGCAAAGAGTAACGCTGCAATTCCGAGCGAAGCACAGTTAGTCAGATTTTGGTTATACTTGATATGTCAACTGACATAATCGTCTTCAAACTAATGTCAAAAATATAAAATTATGTTTTATTTTTCTGACTTGTGCCTATCACAGACACAGACACAGGCACAGGCACAGGCACAGGCACAGGCACAGGCACACACATACACATACACACACATACCCATACATATACACATACACATACATACATAAATACATATACACATACATATACATATACACATACATATACACATACACAATACATACATACATTCATACATACACACATACATACATACACTTACACACACATACATACACACACACTTACACACACTGCGCGCCCGAACCTTTTATACATAGCGCACGGAAAACTGATTTTCGTTGTAGGTAATTTGCGTTTGTTTGCTCAGCCATTGTGCTTTCCCATCCAACTGACATTTTCTGCAGGCGATTTCTCATTCAATTTACCTTCCTTTTTGGTAATTTTGTACTGATTTTCTTCTACCTGTCGGCAGTCTCTGACGTAACTTTAGTTTTCATTTATTTCTCTTTGACCAGACACCGTTAGGCACTTTTACACTCTTTTGTCACTCCGGGATTTTTTTTCTCCGCTGATCCCGTTTAAATAACTTTTTATTCTAAGCAAATTTTCACTCATATTATAATCCGTCTGGCTAATTTCCTGCCACATCTTTCTTTCTCTCATAAGCTGAGCAAAGCTACAATGAAACATCAGCCAGACTCTCTGCTGGGGCACGCATATAGCATAATCATCGTCTGCGAGAGAAAATGCGCAGACGGCATCTGAACGCGCGTGAAGGCTGTAGTAAGCCTAATCGTACAACTACGTCGAGCTTCTTCTGCGTTGAGTACTACGGAAATTCTAGCCGGCGTTCGGAGGAGGAAAATCTGTAAGAGTAGCAGGAAGAGAAATCAATGTGTCTGCAACAGAGGGCGGAAGAATTGTGTCGCTTTTACACCAGATGTTTCTATATTTCTCATCTTTATGGTGTACAGTCTGTTGGTACTCTTTCTGGCAGACATTCTTTACAATGCAGTAGCGTCTAATGTAAGGAAGGCAGACGGAATTTTAAAAAGTTAATGCCTTTGAATAAGAGGACAGGCCGCAGTTTCAAGTACGTAAATGTGGTTTGTTTTAGAATGACTTGGTTTCTTCGGCCGACAAAATGGCTGGTCACGTGATTATGACTCATATCGATGCTCCGTAATGGTATTTATTTCTTTACGCAACAATGCTGCATTTGAGCACCACGTCGGGGTGTTCTGAGGAAAAGTTGCCGGAGTAAAAGCCACTGACCTTCTCTACGGCAAAGGCCTTAGGATATTATGGACAAGTTTTTGTTTGGCAGATGAGCGGGAAAATTAAATTTGCATAAGAAGATAACTCGAGCAAATAACGTACTACTCGATGTAAAATGTCCGCTGTTCCGGCTAGAACACACACTTCTACCAGAAGACTGCCAGAAATGAAGCCAACAAAGCCTCACGTCTCCACGCTCATTCAAGTAAGTTACTTTGGTTTTCTCTATAGACTTCTTATAATTTTGTCAGTGGTTCTTAAATAAGGTAATGTAGCAATTGGTTGTACTTACTCTTCAGAATTACAGTGATGGGATCAAACAGTACTTACTTATTTATGGTATCTTTAATATCGAACGGTGGAATGGCTGTTGAATAATGAATTGGCGAAGGTGTGGAGGGAAATAACCTTTATTTTATTCGAAATATTATCCCTGCGTTAGTCTGGGGGACTGCGAGAAACGTCTAGATAACTTACAATAATCGAGCTGTGAGCCAAGATATGAACTGAAATCTCCGAACAGATTTCCTAACCCTGAACTGCTAGTTCCAGTGTGGAATGACATTTTCAAACAGTCGGAAGATATGTTTGTTCATATTTGATTGATCCGAAAGAACTTCTTTGTAAAATGTAAGAATCACAATTGTACCATTGTCATCCGTTTTTTAAGCCCTCATTTATAGACTGTGCTGCAGCTCAGCTTGGCTTAAACCATCCGTAATCAGGAGCTGGACTTCCTGCAGTTGTTGGGTTTGATCCTGCCTGCAGTCCCGTTACCATCCCCGTATAAACCAAACTTCTCTCCGACATCTTGAACATATTCATCTCTAATGTTTTATTGTCCAACTCAAATATATAAAACCGTTAAACTGTTAAAAACCAATTAAACTTATAACGTACCTCTTTGCACAGCGAACCATACACACGCACACCAGGTCAGAATATGCCCCCATAACACTGAAATCGTCTGCACCGACACGCACTGTTGAACAAGACTTGTTATTTTAGCTAAACACTGTTTGTAGCTCCCTGATGATGATTCCTGCGTAAACCGAAACATGTGGGAGGAAGTTTTATAAGTTTAATTGTTTTTTAAACAATTTAACCGACTGTTAACTTGCTCTGTTGTTACAATAAAATTATTCTATTGTCTTTTGTTACGGCATTTAGCTTATTTTAATAGTATAATTTAAAGACGCTGTGAATTTCTGAGATTATATGGCGTCGGTGATAGCCTGATGATTGAGAGTGAAGCACTAGTGGAATGATACTGACAGGAGACGACCGAAGTACTCGGAGAAAACTTATCTAAAAGCCACTTCTTCCACCATAAATCCCACAAGCACTGGCTTGGAAATGAACTCGGGCCTCCGCGGTGAGAGGCCATAGGCTAAGAGTCTGAACCATGCCTTGGCCCATTGTAATTCTTAAAGTCTACTAAAGGGCGTCTCACTAAACTTTGGCCCGTGCTCAGCAGCTGCCGTTGGCGATTTACTGCATAAGAATTGTAAATCGGAAAGGAATTAATTGCCCTCCTGCAATTACACCTACATTATTTCGTACAAGAGGCTCGAAATATCGATTTACATCTCCTAAGCAAGACTCGAAACTTCTGAAAATATTACTCGAAACACGACATGAATTTGTCTAGAAATGCTGTCACGTTACTCCTTAAATATAGCCTCTCGGTTGTCATTGACAATGTAGATTTTCTTGCGATTTCTCCTCTGCTAATTCGAGAATGGTATGATATAGGGAAGTAATTTATCTTATCGCGAAACACGGGCTCTGTGTCTTGTTGCTTACTGACTGCATTTAATATAAGAGTAATGAAAATTAAGGATATTCGAGGTGATATCCTTAACAACTGCAACTGTTAGGAAAATATATCAATATCAGGGTACACTATATTCAATTTATTTGCTGTCGATGCAGCATGTTTCGGCCTAAATGACCATCATCAGGGATTACAAGGAAACAGCTGTAAACTTTCAAGGCCATTTTGTGATATGATAAAATTTGAAATTAAACATAGTGTACAATTGATTAAGATGCAGTACGTATTAAAACATACATATTTGTAAAAGTGAGTAGCATTTGATTATCTATGCATATTTTGCGCGGCATCCATTTTGGTGTTTCAGATTTTAGAGAAATTCTTCCATTGGCTGGAGTTTTAATACCGAATATTTCCAGACGTCTTTCTCCTAACCCGCCATTCCGCACGTCCTTCATATATATATATATATATAGGGCCGGGATAGAGCAGTCGGTATAGCGACTCGCTAATGGCTGGACGGTCCGGGGATCAAATCCCGGTGGAGGTGAGGTTTTCCGCATCCGTCCAGACCGACCCTGGGGCCCACCCAGTCTCCTATACAATGGGTACCGGGTCTTTCCCGGGGATAAAGCGGCCGTTGCATCGCGTTGGCTATCTACCCCCATCTAGTGCCGAGGTAGAGCTACGCATCTACTCCACCTCTGGGGCTTCGTGGTCTCTTATAAGGTGAAATTTATGTGTGTGTTTATTTATACAAAATTGTGTTGTGGGAAATGAGAGAGCTGAAAGAGATGTGACGTCGTGATGTTCCTGGAGATTTCCTTGCAATTGTGGGGGGAAAATGCAACTTCACGCACATAAATTCTGTCTTCCACTGTGCAATTAAATGTGTTTTCAGACGCTTTTGCACAGAACTGCTGTTTGTCCACAGTCTGCAGGCTTGCTGCAAGTCTGCGTCACTGCGCGGAGTAGTTTGAGGTCTACTATTAGATTTTTGCTATGGGCTGGGTGTCCGACGTTTGGTTTCCGACAGCGACACTTAACTTACAGCTCGTCGTGCTCTTCCTGTGGGCTTCAAGTGGCCAGAGGGTAGACTTCTTATAACACATTAATGTAAATTCGGGGTGTGTTTGCTCATATCTATACCTCCACTAACAAAGTGCCTGCGTGTTTCAGTGGTTAACACAATAAGCCTGTTTTAACATTTTCCCTACTATTAACATCGCGGGTTCGATTCCCGGTAGTGTCATTGGGATTTTTCATTGACATAATCCTTCCGGCCACGCAATGTTCCTGGGGTTGACTCAGCCTCTAACAGAAATGAGAACCAGGAATATTTCTTTGGGGCGGGGGGTAAAAGGGCTGACAACCTTCATGTGCCGGTTATCTTGAAATCCTGAGCCTCAACCTCCTGGAAACCTCAGGGCCTTTCCAGGCCTGTGATGGGATTGTTTTACTTTTACCAGCCTTTAACAAAGCGGTAATGATTATTAAATCACTAAAGGTAAAGGTAAAGGTAAGGCAGTCCCGTTACAGGCCTGGAGTGGCCCAGAGGGTTCCAGGAAGTTAAGGTTCCCAGACTACATGACAACGGCACAGGATAGTGATAAGTTGTCAGCCTTACGCACCGGCCACCTTTACCCCCAGGAAATGTTCCTGGTACTCATTTCTGTTAGGGGCTGAGTGGACCCAGGGCCATAGTGCTATCGGAAGGATTTTACTTATTAAACGACTCCTTTCTAATATTACTTAGATACTGAGAAAATGAGAATAGCGTTTCCTCAAGTGCGTGTTCCAAGAATGGCAGAAAAATGTATTCAACTTGTTTGTGTTTCGTGTGGAAAGGATGGGGATAGTGATAGCGAAAGAACACGGAATTTACAAATTAAGATAAAGGAATGGGGTTTGTGATTCCGATAAAACTTTGTCTCCTTTGCCGGTCACGCGGAATTAAATTGGCTCACGTAATGCAGTTTTTACGTGACAGTGTCATGAAATTTAACATAGCAGCACATGCCAGAAATTTTATATTTGTCGCCAGCAAGCCCATTCCGAGATTATTTTCTGTATTAGTCGCCATAAACCTTCCGTCTCATTCGTCTCACCGATCATTTGTTCCAACAGGTCTCGACCTACCATTGTAAAAGTATACCTTTATTTTTTTTTTACCCAGCAATTGTTTGTAAAATTTTCTACTTTCTGATATTACATTAACTTTTAATGGAGTTTCGTTTCTTCGATACTGCACGACCTAAACAGCTGATGATTGTGTTCTACCAGAGGAAAAGCTATTCAAAGGTTGAAAATCACTTCTTTAGAGGTCATTAAGTTACATGGTGTAAGCTGTTTTCTTTTCACTGAATCTTTCCCATGGTAACCGTTACTTCATCTTTACTTCGCCGTTACTTCACCGTTAGTTCACAGTTACTTCACCGTTACTTCGCCGTTACTTCACCGTTACTTCACCGTTACCTCATTATTAAAAGAGCTTTAAAACCATCTCAAAACTTCATTCGCTGTGATTCGGAAGCCATTATTCGTACCTCAGGGGATCCATTTGGTTCACAACTTTGGTTTTCACGTATTCTGTTGGTATGATGGCTTTTATATCACCTTAATGTGCTGAAAATACTGGTACTGTGGTAATGCAGAGTTTAATTACTAGTACGTTGCATGATGTTAGAACCATGCTTCTCAATCTATTTTAGCACACGGAACCCTAAAAAGCTACAGAACGTGCTGAGGAATCCTTATCTCTCCACGGTAAGTCGAAGATACAATTAAATCCCGACATTTGTTTATCTTTTATGTACGTTACATGTAAAATATCTGGGGACCGCGGTGGCACAGTAGTTAAGGTGCTGTGCTACAAATCGGAAGGTCGTTGGTTCGACACCAACTGGTGTCATTGGAATTTTTCATTGACATATAATACTTCCGATCGCACTATGGCCCTGGGGTCGACTCAGCCTTTAACAGAAATGAGTATCAGGAGCATTTCCTGGGGGTAAAGGCGGCCGGTGAGTAAAGCTGACAACCTTACCACCATCCCGTGCCGTTGTCATGTAGTCTGGAAACCTTAACTTCTTGAAACTCTTTGGGCCACTCCAGGACTGTAACGGGACTGCTTTACCATTTACAAGTAAAAAATCAACGGCTAACCTCAAACTGATCGATAACCTGATCGTTTCGCCTGACACATAGACTGTTTATGGCGAGCTATGCTGACTGACTTGACTACAGAATCAGGAAGCTTCTGGTTTGAAGCAGCGATTGATTGCGTGCTGTCAGTGTCGGAATGATTAGTGTCGAATGTCACCGCATGAATTTTAATTCATACACAACAAATTTAGAACCACCAGTAAAACTCTTTCACCATTACGCATTTTCGTCTCTTGGAACCACTGGGTTTCGTGGAACACAGTTTGAGAAAAAATGGCTTAGAGCACTGGTGCGTAATAGTTTTTAATCGCATGCCACTCACACACGATTGCATTGGTGAAATACCGCAAAGAGCTTTTTTAAGTATTAATATATTAAACATTTTAATGTCATTCGTGAGATGGGCGGGGTATGTAGCACGTATGGGGAGAGGATAGTTTCGTACAGGGTTTCGGTCGAGAAACCTGAGAGAAAAAGACCACTTGGAAGACCCAGACATAGATGGAAGGATAATATTAAAATGGATGTTCAGGAAGTAGGATGGGGGGCATGGACTGGATTGATATGGCTCAGAATAAGGACAGTTGGCGAGCTCTTGTAAACGTGGTAATGAACTTTCGGGTTCCATAAAATGTGGGAATTTCTTGACTATCTGAGAACTGGTTACCTTTTCAAGAAGGAGCCTGCTGCATGGAGTAAGTAATATCATTTGTTTGTAAAGGCTACACGAGTCACTTAGGAAAGGGTCAACGCCCACAGGTGGCCCGCTGGCAACAGGATGCATAATACTGGCTAAGCCCATTCAGATTTTAAGGCTTCAGCACGCATTTAGATTTTTATCCAGTCTCGACTTTGTGCATTTAAGGCCATGTATGAAACGGCACAAGTTCTGCCCGATCATTAGTTTCGTACTTCGCAACATATAGAAAAACATATATGCTGTTTAGAAATGTCTCCCCTTGTGTTTGCCCAACTGAGAAAAATATTTTGTGCGATGAACACTATAAAGGCTTTCTGTTTTGGAATAACTCCATAGTCCATATAACTAACAGTAATGTGTGCAGCATGGTGCTTGCCGAGCGGTATTACCTCCTTAAGGTTAGTATTGGGACATTACCAGCAGCAGTCGCACTACGGAAACACAGAACAGTGGATCCTGCTGTTCTTAAGGGCGCCATCTAACGGCGCTGACAATTACTGCGCGTACGTAGCGTCGGTATGGATGTTAATGCACAGCGAACTAAACTGTTTCGAATTTGGTGCTAACCGGAGAACTAATTAGATTACACTAATTCTGAGAAATCAGTAAGCAGTACTACGAAAGATCCGAGGCTCTTGTGCAGAATATTTTGTCTTCAAGTTTGCTATCCAAAAATTTAAAAATTAAGATATACAGAATTATAATTCTACTTGTTGTTTTGCTTGGGTGTGAAATGTGGTCGCTAACATTGTGGGAAGAACTCAAGCTGAGGGTGTTTGAGAATAGGGTGCTGAGGAGAATATTTGGGCCTAGGAGGGACGAGGTGATAAGGGAGTGGAGGAAACTACATAAAGAAGAGCTTAATGATATGTACTCCTTACCCAGTATTGTTCGGGTGATAAAATCGAGAAGAATGAGATGGGCTGGGCATATGACGCGTATGGGGGAGAGGAGAGGCGTATACAGGGTTTTGGTGGAGAAACTTGAGGGAAAGAGACAACATGGGAAACGCAGGCATAGATGTGAAGATAATATTAAGATGGATCTTCAGTAAGTAGGATGTGGAGATTTGGACTGGATCGAGCTCGCTCAGGATAGGGACAGATGGTGGGCACTTGTGAATGCGGTAATGAACCGTCGGGTTCCGTAAAATGTGGGGAATTTCTTGACTAGCTGAAAACCGGTTAGCTTCTCAAGAAGGACACTGCTCCTTGGAGTAATTAAATATTTTTTTGGAAAGGGTAACGTATCTAACTATACATATCTTTTTCAGAATAAAGCTGTGAAAGAAACGCACAATTTCTCTTTCAAGCTAATGCTCTTGAGTCACTGCATTAATATTCACATAGGTGTGGTATCAGTGACTTTGCAGTAGGCCTCTACTTATTAATTTTTGTCACTGAAATAAAGTAGCAATTGTGCGCAATATGCACTTATGTTTGCAATATGAACCGTGGCCTCTACCTTTCCGTCGTCACGTTCAAAACTCTCAAAGTGTTTCGCATTCAGCTATCTGGATTAATTTGTTTTTAAGTTGCATGCTTCCTATATTGAAGTAGTCGTTCAGTCAGGATAACCATCAGGTTTTTAAGTGCTACTACTAATGTAACTGGATAGTCTGTATTGCACAGTGTATGATATGGGGAAGGTGTTCGGTGCTGTAAATTGTTTAGAGAACCCGATTATTACAATGCACTGCACAGTGACAGCTGAGTGAAAACTGGTTTATTAAGTCACATTGGCTTACAGGGGAAGACTTTTTTAGTAGCAAATTGGACTTAAATTTAAGGAAGAAAATGATGAAATTCTACATTTGGAGCATAACTTCATGGTTCTGAAACTGGGACGCTTCGGGATATAAATCAGAAATACCTTGGAAGTTTCGAAATATGGTTCTGGAAAAGAATGCGGAAGATCAAGTAGACCTATCGCGTGAGAAAGGAAGAAGTGGTACATAGAGCCAAGGAGCAGAGGAACATCCTATATACAATAAAATGAAGGAAAACTAAAGAAGATGAGAAAGAAGACGTGAGAACCTACTGGATGACCTTGAGGGAACGAGAAGATACTGGATATTGAAAGAGGAAGCACTAGATTTCACTGTCTGAAGAACTTGTTGTCCTAAGACAGACTACATAATGATGATGATAGTCTCGCAACATTTTTTAGCACAGTAAGTGTTATGTGACTGACATGCATACCTCTAATCGCATGTAGTAATCTTATGGGGGACTCGAATTCAGTTTAGCATGTCAGAATATTACCTTGCTTCATTCCTGAAGGCGTCTACTTTTTTTTCGCCTAAGTTCGTAGTTCGAGGGTATATAGCTTAGTCGGTGTTCGAAAAATATATTTTTGATGCTTCTTATTTTTTTTCGTTCAAAAGATGGCACAAGTGTATTGAATGATGTCTTATATGCATGTTTATTGTTCATGCGGAAGTGAAGCATGCAAGTATTCGTGTTGGTACGAACAGCATGTAGTGTTCATAGATGAGAAATCTGGACTTTAGGTTTGTTGCTGTTTAAACACCTGCGGGAACTACTGGGTTTGCAGGACTCACGGTCTTTGCAAAGGCACAAACTTGTGTGACATTTACGCTTATGTGGTGAACCAACAAATGGAAACCGGTAAAATATGCTTTAACATATGCTGTTAATCACCTGCACGATTCGGTCGATTTTGCGACCATCGTCGGTGTGCTATTAAAAGAATACTGATAAAACACAAACAAACTGCCAAACTGCATGAGTAAACCACCTGATAAAGTGATTTTCTTGGGCGCTCCCTATAATTATAAAATGTCAGAATATGTAATGCTCCCCAGTGGCACATATTTCTACTCATTTCACTAACAAACACCATTAATACACCCGGTTTTATTTGGTTTTAATAACAATGTAAATTTGATCTCTTTTTAACTGTACATATTCTGACATTTTACAACCATAGGGAATGCTTGAGTTAATCACGTGGTTTTACTTATGCAATTAGGTAATTTGTTTTATATTTTACCAGCGTTCTTGTAAAGCAACCTGATGATGATGGTGGCAAAAGCGACCGAAACATGTAGACGATTAATAGCTTATTTTAAAACATATACAACCAATGTGCATTTTTAGGCGCACTACTTAAGTGTAAGTACTGCTGGAATGCACGGATTTGGAACTTATTACTTTCTGTGAAATTATTGCACACAGAGAGGACAAAGTAACTCAGCTGACCGATTTTTAAAATCTGTGTTAAAATATCCGGCTAGTTACAATATTACGTACTGCATTTAAAATTGTTTTTTTTAAGAAATAAGAACAATTATTTTGTCCTTCGAGCACAACATATATTTTGTCCTTCGAGCACAACATATATTTTGTCCTTCGAGCACAACATATATTTTAGGGGTATAAAACTTCTGGACTCTCACTAAGCCATTGTCACGCTGTGTATAAGAAAGTAAAAAGATATACCTTTACAGTCTTATGTATATTGGACCGTGCATCATTGTGATAGTTGAAGAATAAGAGGCCAACTTGATGTCACTAATTATTATGTTTTATTTCACTTCTTCTATGCTCAACATGTTTCGGACATTAATATATCCATCGTCAGAAGCCTGCGACTTTTTTATTGTATACAATAAAATGATAAAATAGAAAAGTCGCAGGCTCCTGACGATGGATGTATTAATGTCCGAAACATGTTGAGCAAGAAAGAAGTGAAATGAAACATAATAACTAGTGACAACAAGTTGGTCACTTATTCTTCAACTATACCTTTACAGTTGCAGTTAATATTTATTCAAGGTTGAGACTGATAGGGACAGGTGGCGGGCACGTGTGAATGCGATAATGAACCTTCGGGTTACATAAAATGCGGAAAATTTCTTGACTAGCTGGGAACCGGTTAGCTTTTCAAGGACTCTGCTCAATGAGTAAGTGAGGTTAAGATTTCAATCTTGTAACAAACACACACTATAAGCGCATGATTTGATTTTTATATTTGATATTATGAGTGTCTGTACCATGACTGAGATCTAACCTTTGGGTAGGTAATTAATTGCAGTTACAAAAATTTACAATTTTACTTGCTTGTACTGCAACCCGATTGCGGTTCACTGAAAACCGAAACGTATATTTGTAGCTGGGTTTTATACCACTGAAATCTAAGTTGTATTCGATGCATATATAATAGTTGGTTTTTATTGTATCAATATTTAAGTACAACGGAATGAATCGCCTTAGGGAAAAAATAAATTGCTTTTGATGAGATACTCCATGTTCATTGCAGAACCCACAGACTGCAATACCGTTTTACGAAATGACTGGCCTAACTCTTTATGAACGTTCACGTTTATAGGAGAGAACGCTTTCGGTTAACCAAAGTTCGTGTCATCCTATACAGTATATACAGCATGTAAAGCATATACAGCCTGCACAGAATATACAGCATATAAGCAGGTCATCAGAAGTTTTGACTTTGGTATATTTAGATATGCAGTATCGTTTTCACTACTGATTCTTGTCGAATAATGTGGTCAATAAGAAATATTTAAACTGTTATGTAACGTTGTCACATTTGTGGAAACAAGGAGATATTTTGGAAAATTTCTAAAAAATTAAAATAATTGTAGACAATTTGGATGATCTGAGATGCAAATTTATACATGTGCAACTTGAAGCGATCAGTTAGTGTACAAAAGTTGAGAACGAGTCTCTCATTACGTAACACACGACGCACACCATAGCCAGGCGCATTCCCAACAACGTACTTGTACACAACACGACATGCTGCCGCAATTCATTGTTAATATAAAGGAATTATTTTGTGAATGTTTTTAAAAAGACTTTAGCAAGGAACAACGTAGATCCCTGAGGATGATCTTAGGATCGAAACATGTCGGGGCGATTTAAGTGTTTTAATGTGATATTTTATTTAAGTGCATTTGTTGGTTGATAATTAAAGTAATTCTACATAAATGCACGGTGCAACGATAAGGATAGTGAGTACGACAGTTTTGTTAACATGAGAATCAAAATTGCTCAAACATCTCCTTTCAAATTGTAGTAAACAATGATGCCAGAAGTGTCAAGCTTCTTCTGTAGCTGAACTAAATTCGTTTCTTCGTCTGACAACCTACAGTTTTACTGCTGCCGACTGAACCACAAGTGAAGCAGTCTTGAGTTATTTCTTTTTAGATTGCTGATGAAGTCCTAACAAATGCATTTATATTATTACACTGTAACTACTTGTGCAGCCTAAAGTTCAGTTTACTGTCTCTTTTAGTGTGCCCGATCAGGGAAAAGAACGGGGACGAACTGTAGCAGTGTTTTCTTACATCATGTTTTGAAAATTCTAGAACATTTAAAATTTATGTTGGCACAGAATTTGTTTTATCGTGCTGTGTGAACTGCTGGTATGTGTCTATTGACAACAATACCAGCACAGCACTAGAGATGTTACCCGTTACATAGGCACACGTGAGCCTTTTGAATAAACTGCTTCCGTATCAAAGTACTTCCGTACCAAATTTCGATGTTAAAGACTTCTAAAACACTGAATCAGAAGGAAATTTTATCTCCTATATCGATTTACTTGATTTTTTTGAAAATATTATCTGTATACATTAATGATCCAGATGAAGTATTCGCTTGGAAACTATAAAACAACCATAAAATGTAAATAATTCGATCTGCTACTTAATTCCGAGGCACACCGATTTGAGCAAAATCCTGTTTTCAATCCACGTGTTCCGGAAGGAAATATTTCTATGAATTTAGTCTTATTTTATGATCTTTTCGAACGTGTAAATGGAATGGGAGGGGGGAGGGGGTGGTCGCATAGGAATACAAATGCTGTACTTTTTTTTTAATTCGAGCAACACAAGGTCCGGCGAATCTTGAATCCACCCACTTGCGAAGACGAATGCTCCTCCATCGAAAAGAGATAAATACCAGATCCTCATATCGCCGACAAATGAAGAATACTCCCTATAAAAGTTCACATTCTAAAAACTAGAACGTAAAACTAAGTTTTTATACAGTCATTTCTACACAGTTGATTTTAATATAGCATCATCCAAGATAATTTCTAACCTTTCAATGCTAAGAACATCACACAGATTTCAATATATACAAACTTATGTATTTTACATTCCTGTAACACAATCTGTAAGCATTTGGGATCCCATAATGCATTGAAATATAGATAGCTCTTGGATCTGTTTCCTCAGAGGGCCTGAAGATGACCTAATAAATGTCGGAACATGTCGCCCTGATAATATACTATTTTTATTGTATATAGAATAAAGCGTGGTGTTATTGACTGCCACGTTGTATTTATACGTTATAACACTTCAGGATGGAAAATATAAAAAAAAAGAATGCTTCCTATCAGTAAGCAGCTATCTGTACAAACTTTTAATAATGCAGTATTTGCAAGATAGTGCCAGGTAGTGCGATAATAAGTTTCATTAACAGCAAACGAAAGCTGATTTTCAGTTAAGCTTTCTACATTCCCCGCGACAGGGTACGCAGCACCGAAGTTATTTCTGGTTGCGTAAAATAAAAAATTGTTTACTGAAAATGTCTTACATGGTAACAAATTGGTGATTTACCGGGGTGGTTCATGCTGCTAGATTCAATACTAGAATATAACTACTCGAACAGAACAGGCCATATATCGAATCTGAGAGCAAAATACGCTGCTTTGAAACTGTCAATCACAAATTATCAAATCCCTACAACAGATCAACACTGAATATTTGAGAGTTTGCTAAACGTCGTTAAACTGCACGTTCAATTAGCAGCTTACGGCACGGGAGCCTCTCCAGCACTACGGAATTTTCAGGCGTTTGTTAGCTTTGGCACGTGTGTCTGTACGTCTGTCCGCACGTGTCACTGGACTCCTAAAGGACGAATTTTCGTGAAGTTTAAAATTGGAGAATTTTATTAAGATATGTCGAGATAATCCAAATTTGTCTAAACTCCAACAAAAATATCTGACACTTTACATGAAGACCCGAGGACATTGTATTAAAAAACTAACTATGTTTATTTCAGCAACAATGCTAAGAAGAGCTCTTTTTCGCGTATTCGTGAAAATGTTTCAATATTTTCATTGTTGGCGGCGACATACAGGGGTAATACAGCGTTGAATTTTTATAGCAACATTGTTTAACTTCACTATATTAAACGCATTGTTGGTGGCAACAAATTCGCCTGCAACAATGCCGCAGAAGAGACATGTGTACCTCAACAGTACAAGAAAGGTGTGGCGAACGCGACCCAGTGTTACTTTAATGTACATTACCTCTCTTGTCTTTTATTTATTTCATCCGTTTGTAACTATCTGCTCTTTCTGCCTACAAGAATGAGAAATAGTACACGTTACTGCCTAATGTGCGTTTCGCTGTTGTAAAATATTGCTAAGGTGATCAATCATAGCGGACGAAATGAGTAGGGCATTAATCCACGTAGGAGAGTAGCGTCACGTACGCAAAAGTTTAGTTGGTAAACCTGGAGGGACGGAAGAAATCACTTGGGAGATCTAGTCGTAGATGTGTTAATTATGTTAAAATAGGTCTTACAGATACAAGATGCTGTGGGTTGAAGTACATCAGGTTAGTATCTAGTTGCGGGAACTTTTGAACATGGTGCTTAAAAGGCATTTTTCATAGAAGCAAGTAAGTTGCTTGAACAGCTCGGCGATTGTTGAATTCTGCCTGAAGACTACGTCATCTGCAGGTTGTTAGATCTTGATGTACATTTTTGTAAGTAAACTTGTTGTTACACAGTCGGTCGCACAAAATATACTGTTGCAGTTAAACCTGTTATTATAGAGCCAGGCCCTTGAAACTGCACAGTTTGGATAGCCCTCCGTGTTTGAAGGTTTCACTTAAATTATTGTAAAGCCAAATGGATGTAAAAATTAAGTAATTAAGTGTTACTTCTTATTATGTGTTACATTTTCAGTTACGTAATGGTCTTCTGTTTGAGACACATGTACAATAAGTAAATTGATCGATACTGATCAGCATAAATCAATTATAGAATTTAAATGTGGAACTATAGTACCAAATTCAACATAAATCCATCCAGTGGTTTCGGAGATTAAGATGCGGTTACAGTAATAAACATCAATTTCCCATTACTCTAGGCTAACTGGCCTTGTCACCTATTGCGTAGGAATTGCCTTTCTAAAACACGTTTTTTATGGAACGATTGAAATGAAGAGAAGACGAGGAAGAAGACGTAAGCAGTTACTAGATAAGCGTCCGTAAAAGAGAAGGTACTGTAATTTGAAAGACAAATCACTATATCGAATTATTTGGAGAACTCGCTATGGAAGAAGTTATGTAATTTTACATTACACACTACGTAATGATTCGATGTCGAGTCAATATTTACGAACGTGTGGAGGTGCAAGAATTCGAAGGATAAATTGAACTTGGAGAAACAATAAATTAAGTAACAATAATAATCGTTATTTAGACCCAAGATCATGCAGATAAATGCGGCAGCCTCTATCTACAACTAGTGCAACTGTGGCTGGAGTTCCTTGTGCTTATTAATGAAACATGTTTTGTACTATCTCGCACTATCACATTCCTACCGAAGGGTGACACTGGAACCGGCCGTCACAACAGAACATTGTACCTTCTTAATATCAGATATACACGTATCAATCTTAAGAGGCCATAGGAGTACTGCGCTAACTTATGTGAGGTGTTGACGAACCTTATCCTCTGTATACGCTATCCATATATATATATATATATATATATATATATATATCCGCAATGTACGTATAACGTAACATTGAAGCGCATTCGTGCAACCATTGTTACAGTGGAAAATCAATAAATATTACATATTCTGAGTGTGTGTTTTGTAGCCTTAGGTGTTCAGTATGCAATGCACATGCGCCATGTTGTCATTTGTGACTTGCCCTGCTCTACCTCATTTTCCCACATTATCTCATAAATGACAAGATTTTTGAAAAGCTTTATCTAACACAAAATGTGTGTTTTGGTTTCCTCTACAACTTTTGTCTGAAACATTCTCCATTCTGTATTGGTCTGCCACTGGAGAGATTTTCATGAAATTAGACATTTGAGTATTTTTCGAAAATTTGTGGGTAAAGTTCAAGTTTCTTTAAAGTCGGACAAGAATAAAGGTTACATACTTTTCATGAAAACCCATGTATATTTAAGGTTATATCACCCTGAATTTTGAATTAATGAGATAATGTGGAAAAATATGGTAGAACAATACAGGCCAAAGATGGCATTATAATACGGCGCATGCGTGTTCCGTACTGGATTCCTAAGGCTACAAACACACTCAAAATATGCAATTCTTTTTGCTTTTCTACTGCAACAATGGTTACACCAACGCGCCTCAATGTTACTTTATATGTATATTGCCTGTCTCTTTGCAGAATGAATTGGCAACCTAATGTATACCTACTTAAATAAACAACTCAGAAATTTTCAAAATTTCTTTGATAATCTATATCGGCTGTGCTAGAGTAAGGTTTAAGAGACTTTTTTTATTACAAATGTCTCCACAGACAACATATTAGACCTACTATACTGCAGGCAACAGGCTGTTCGCGAACTAAGAGTTGAGCAGACATGTCTTATGAGCTTACATAACAAAGTCCATTTTCTTTCAGACAGTGCTTCTTAAGGACGATTCGGTATGTTCAAGTTCACTGTACGTCTCATGGTTATTGCTGCTGCCTTCAGTAACACGTACTCCTCATACGTGTTCTGCATTCTTGTTATCTTGCGACTCAGTCACGGATGACACGTTAGTAAGAATTCCCAACGGTACGCTCACTGGTTTGCAGTGATGGAGCATTCGTTCAAGAAATCTTCCGCAGTAAAACAAGACATTGGATAGAGATGTTTGTTGTCAAACTTCTGAACTCTTGTATGGAGTGGAATGCTTCGCAACAATTTTAATATACGATCAACCAAGCACACATAATTTTTCTTCAACGTCTCTCTTAATATTAATATTCCATTAGCCCTTCGTCTCCCATTTGTCTTCTAACCTTCAGGATTTCGACTCAAATTTCGTAAATATCTCCCACATCTCTCGTGTATGTTGCATATCCTTTCTAACTCAACTCTTTATATTGTGACATTTCTTTTACCTTATGGAATGTGACGCTGTATAATTTGTTAAATTGCTACCAACATTAGATACGTGCCTGACACTCTAGCTTCCTTAATGTATTCTAAGGGTCAGATGAGTAGTCAGTAGTGGTGGAAAACAACCACTAATTTACAGACGTCTCTTCAAGTACAACTACATGTACACTTTACAATTAATGCATACATAAACCTTACTTCTGCTTCATGTTTCGATGTATCTCACACCATCTTCAGGGAGAACTTACGTATTCCTATTCAAAACTTTGGTAAAACTGCAATCTATGGTGCAATAGCTTTGTAAAAGCAGCTGATTTTGAATAATCAATACGTACGTTCTTCCTGAAGATATTGTGAGGTGCACAGAAACGTGTAGAAGAAGCACGGTATATATATATATATATATATATACATATACAGGGTGTTTCACGACTTTAGGGCATAACTGCAGGAGGTGATTTCCTAGGTCTTTGTGATCAAAAAAGTTCATATAAATATGTGTCCGATTTTGGACGGTTACGGAGTTAT
>Ga0131853_10008442_pt1 | contig 18778 bp, 13 predicted proteins | sample TergutLab28metaG_FD_92764 | JGI IMG/M metagenome (GOLD analysis project Ga0131853, IMG submission 92764) | Labiotermes labralis P1 segment gut microbial communities from Petit-Saut dam, French Guiana - Lab288 P1 (version 2) (version 2) | ecosystem: Host-associated > Arthropoda: Insects >...
CTTTGCTTTGCTTTGCTTTGTTTTGTTTTGTTTTGTTATGTTTTGTCTGCCATTCTGCTATCACTATTGCTATACAAGTGACTCACTTGTAGCTTCTGCATCAGAATTTCACTGGCCAAAATCCTAATAAGTGATCTATATGAATTTATCATTTTTATTTTAATTATAATTTTTAATTTTACCTATAATTTTACATTCTCTTGTATGAAAGTGAAACTTGGCCTCACATTAAGGGAACAACACAGTATAAGAGTCTTAGAACACAGGGTGTTTAGGAGAACATTTGGTCCCAGAAGGTGCTTATAGAAATATGGAGATAACGGCATAAGGAGTTTCATAATTTGTGCTATTGGCCAAATAACAAGACTTCCAAATCAAGAACCATGATACTGATAGAGTGGGTATCATGAGTGAAAGCTGTGAATTACTGGTATGCCTACAGTTTTGTTGACAAAATGTGACCACTTGTCAAATCTATGTGCAAACAGGAAGATAATTTTCAAATGGATCATAAAGAAGTAGAGTGGGATAGCACAGACTGGATTCATTTGGTTAAGGACAGCGTCTATTCTGTATATGCTACATAGTTTATAAGGTTGCAGCAAACAGTCATGTATTTTTAAAGAAATTTATAGTTATCATTCTTTATGTGTTGGACTTGTACAGCCAAATTTAATTCTACAAATCCAATAAGTAAATTACACTACACCCCATAACAGCAATTCCTATGGCACACAATAAATTTTACTAACAAACAATTATGTGTGTAGAATGTCATGTAGTACAGGGAATGAGATCTCAGTTCTTCAGGTAACATTAAATATAAATATATATTTTGTATAACTAACTACCCTATATGTTCTTGTTAAGCTACTGACCAGATGGCCAACACTGTGAGCCAAACATGTTGTCAGAAACTGTAGCCTACATAGAATTAAGTTGTTTTAATGACTAGAGGAAAACTTATTTCTGCAGAATGTGGTGTGGGTAACCATACTCCAAAACTATTATTCTATACTGAACCCCTGACCATGTCATGACCTGAATTTCGATCAAAGAAGCATGGAAACTGTGTCCTTCACTGACACAAAATAATCTCATACATGGTTAATGTTCCAGAGACATATACTACCTACATCTTCACACAGACTACTGATGGAAGCAGTATGTTCTTTGAAGCACTGACAACCATCTGCCAAACTACAAGGTGTCCTAACCCAGACCACATTCTATACCTTCACCAATATGAAAACTTGAATTTAAAAAATCTAAATACACAAGCGACAAAAGAGTAATTTTTTGGGTCAGGAAAACTGGATTACAAGTATTGGATTATGTCCTCTATCAGCACAGTAATGCGTGTTTCAGTTTCCTTTACATCACTGCCATAACTGTTATCATTATAATAAATAAAAAATTAATTTTTCACTGAGGCTAGCTTAGGTAATTACTCCATGGAATACAGTCCTTCATGACAATATAACTTCCTTTGCAGGCACAGAAATTCTCCATATTTTACGGAATCTAAAGGTCTGGGCTCATCATGGATCAGAGTTTGATTACTGTGTTCAGAAGGACATGTCACTTATCCAACTACAGTGCCAAATGAACCCACAAGAATTTTTTTTACCAGTACAAAATACAGTCAGTGCAACAGAACTGAAATCTTTCTCATTTATATGTTTATTTACACTTAATATTGAATGACCTGTTGCAAACTCAAGTTCATTCTGAAGAGCTCCTAACTGCCCTGTTGCTGAAGATATTACGTGCTATAGGACTTTATAACTGACATCTAAAGCTGATTAAAAATTGTCTATTTTCAGTTTTAAAACACACATGACACCAAACTTTGCTGCAATCTTAAAACACATAACATATTAAATCACTTCCCTAATAATATTTGTCATCTACCAAGTATGTTGTGACAATACCATTAAGAAAATCAATGCCTAATTTTTTAATTAATTGCCAGTCCTAATGCAGAGAGCTGTAGTCCTTGTTAGGTAAGTTAATATCATTTTGCTAATATTCTCTACCATATTTTCATTTTTGTTACCGTGAAATATTATCAATTTTACCTTAAAATACCAACTAATTGCACACTATTTTAATACACTTTGTAAAACACACGCAAAAATACGTTGGTCTAATCTATTAAAATTTAAAATTTTATATCACTCCTACATGTTTCAATCCTAACTACACAGGACAGGCAACGGTCAGACCAGCCAAACATAACATAACCTACACATCTACATGCATGCCGCCACCACACCAGTAATATAAAAAATAAGAAACATTCAATAACTTCGTAAATAGGAACATTTACTCCCTGATGATGATCCTTTAGGATTGAAACATGTAGGAGTGATATAAAATTTTAAATTTTAATGGATTAGACCTACGTATTTTTGCGTGTGTTTTACAAACTGTATTAAAATAGTGTGCAATTAGTTGGTATTTTAAGGTAAAATTCTCTATCATACTTGTGTAACACTATCATTACTGGTCTATTTTCCTACTTTTATTAACAAGTTTAACCTAAACAATGGTTATAGATACAATCTTAAGCTAAAATTTATGTACTCTTGTGTCTCTAACTTTATGATGTTTATGAATGTGTCATTTGGTGTACCTGTAAAAAAAAAAAAAAAGGTAAAGCAGTCCCATTACAGGCCTGGAGAGGCCCAGAGTGTTCCAGGAAGTTAAGGTTCCCAGCTTTTGTGACAACGGCACAGGATGGTGGTAGGTTGTCAGCCTTACGCACCGACCGCCTTTACCCCCAGGAAATACTCCTGGTACTCATTTATGTTAGAGGCTGAGTCGACCCCAGGGCCATAGTGCGATCAGAAGGATTTTATGTCAATGAAAAATCCACTGACACCAGCAGCGATTGAACCAGCAACCTTTCGATTTGTAGCACAGCACCTTAACCACTGTGCTACCACAGTCCCCATTTGGTGTACCTATATGGACCCATTTTTCCACATACTGCTTTGGGTGTTGTCCTTTCCAGTGCCCTCAAGAGAGATTTCACAGGTGTGACTACTGTTCTATGGTCTGTTTTGTGTTTTATGTTGACTGTATCAGGTTCCAAGCCTGCAGATAACCATAAGATACACTGTAACTGCATGCTGGCTGCTGAATCATGAATGAATATGCAAGACATTCTCACACAGTTTGGCCCTTAAACTGAAATTCACGTTAGCTAAATAATTAAACTCATAACTCATGTGACATGTGCTATTGCCTTAAAATATGGATCAAAATCTAATTCAGTGAAATAAATATAGCTATATCTCTGCCTACAAAACTTGAAAGTCAGTAAAAATAATTCAATTTAGAACTAGCACAAAATATGTAAAATTACCAGGATGTAATATATATATATATATAACACACTTACAGGTTAAATTAACTGCAAGATCAGAGGTGAGAGTTTATGATATTATGTAGTAAAAGTACAAGATACTTGTTAATCATATTACCCAAGACCGAACATCCATTGAATACACTTGTATCACTGCCGATGGCATTTGCCGCCAAAGTACATCGAGCAGAAGGACAGTTTGAACATTTAAAGTCAGCATTAAACATTAAATATTCAACATTCAACATGACTTTCAGCATATTGACAAGTCTAATGTAACCATGTAACTATACAGATGTAAATAAATAAATAAAAAGCTAAAGTCTCTAAAATTTAGGTGTGGCATGTGGAGGCCAACAGTTTCCCCAAGGATGCAACAATATTTTAAACCAATAAAAACATCTGTTAAGAAAAGGACATCTAGGTAACGCCTCTGAGCTTGTAAAGTGTGTAATTTCAAGCAATTTACAAATTACCATAGCTGTAATCTAGGTGACTAAAATATTTATGACAACAAAGAGATACAAACTTCTGCTGGATGTGCTCCAGTTTAGAAGCATCCGAAGAAGTGACACTATTCCACACAACACAGACATATTCCAACTTGGGTCTCACTGAGTGCAGCATAGAGTCAGAAGGTTGTGAAGTGACAAAAAGGAGAAAGGCACAGTCCGAATTAACCCCAACACTCTAATAGCCTGACAGAAAATGTTACCTAGCTGCTGCTGAAAATGTAGCTCTGTGTCTGTAAGCCCTCCCAGATCCCTGATGAGTCCATGTGTGTGTGTGATAGAAGATTCAGTTTACTATGAAAACCATGCCAGTTTGTTTTTCGACAAAAGGATATGACTCTGGTTTTCTTGTTAGTTTCACATAGTCTGAACTACACCACACATGAATGTTATTTATTTCTAATTGGAGTAACCAGCTGTCATAAGGGTATGTTATTTCCTGACTTATTTTGATGTCATCAGCAAAAAAAAAAATAATAATACACAGAACTATAACTTTGCCTGTGGTTTTGTATGGGCGTGAAACTTTGTCACTCACTTTGAGGAACATGTGCAGAGGGTGCATTAGAATAGGGTGCTGAGGAGAATATATGGGCCTAAGAGGGACAAGGTAACAGGGATTGGAGAAAACCACATAATGAGGAACTTAATGATCTGTATTCTGCACCCAACATTGAGTGATCAAATTGAGAAGAATGAGATGGGCGTGGTATGTAGCATGTATGGGGGAGAGGAGAAATGTATAAGGGGTTTTGGTGGGGAATCCTGAGGGGAAAGAGACCAATTGGAAGACCCAGGCATAGATGGGAGGATAATATTAAGATGGATCTTCAGGAAGTGGAATGTGGGGGCATGGACTGGATTGATCTGGCTCACGATAAAGACAAGTGGAGGGCACTTTTGACAGCGGTAATGAACCTTCAGGCTCCATTAAATGTGGGGAATTGCCTGACTGAGAACCGGTTAGCTTCTCAAGAAGACTCTGCTCCATGGTGTTAAGTAAGTAGATAGGTAAGTAATAATAATAATAATAATAATAATAATAATAATATGTACGCAAACTATAAACAGCAACAAAAAGCAAGCACAATTACGTGTTGCGAGGAACCAGCTCCCTCAATAGTCCCTCAAAAAGACCTTCATGCGAGGAATCGCGCCTCACATATATGATCTGTGCCACATACTTCCTGTCATTTTTTTGTTATTTCTTCCATGCCACAACACAGAACGCATGCTCATAGAAGGCCGTCCGAGGCCATCTGACCTTAGGTCTCGATTTGTGGGGCGAGTTAAATTGAGTGTATTAGGGGTTGTGAATTGTGTAAAATTTTTATAAAGGTTAACTGTGGAAGTGTTTTAGTGTTATTGTTATGTTAGCTTTACATAAGTTACAAAAGAAATATTCGTGTCAGAGAAGAACAAGAAATGCAGTGATATTTATCGGCTATATGACACATAGGAAACATGTGACTTGTGGTGCTGACACGTGCTGGTGGTTGTGACCTCTAATTGGTGCCTTGTTTTCGAAACAATCGGAAAGTAATTAGTACTGAACATGTGACGTATTCTTCAGATTGTTGAAAAAAGTTGGTTGTATATTCGTCATGCCAACGTGCACCAGCCACTGTTATACGCAAAATGAGTGGTAGCAGAATTTTGTAATAAATTATAAATGATAGATAGGTACCTTTTGCTTCACTTACTCCACAGATATAGTTGTGGCTAACTTGACGCATTTAACTAGATGTACAGGTTATGCATTCATTAATATATGTTTGGTAATAATGTGCATAGTTCAGGCGTACAGAATTTTGGTTGGAAACCTGAAGGAAAGAGGGAACTTGGAATAGAGTTGTCGATGGAAATATAATGTTCAAATAGGTCTTCGAGAAGTAGGGCATCAATGGAAGGAGTGTATTCACTTACTGGGGGCAGGATGAAGTGGTTAGGCATTTGTTATTCTGTTAAACATACGTATCATTTGTTCCACTTCACACATGACATTATGTGGATAATTGTTTAATAGATTTTTCGTCTGTACGAAAAATTAGCTGCTTTTTTTTTATCTTCACAGAGACTTTAAAGTGTTTAAGGGCCATTTCTGGACAGTTTATTTAAATAAAATGGCAAATGAGTTGTTTGTTCTGGCAGAAATTGACAACCTTGATGCAGTATTCACTCCACTGAAATCAGCACACAGAATTAAGGTGAGTACAAACTGTATTAATTGATTAAGGCACAGGTGATTAGATATTTAACTTAGAGAACCAAGTCAGACCTGTGAGAATTGTGCAGAGGTTGCACTCCATTTTAATCTGGTATGGCATATACATATACAGAAACTGGGTAGTTTAGTCAGCATAGTTTCTTAGGCTATGGCTGGTGTGAACAATTGGGAGAAACTGGAGTTTGATTCCTGGCAGGAGCAGAGATTTATCTCTTCTCTGCTGCTTTCATACCACCTCTCAGCCCACCCTACTGCTGGGTACTGTGGCTCTTTCTCCAGAAGTAAACCAGGTGGGGCATGTAGCTGACCCACTCCCATCTAGTGCTGGGGTTAAGAATGCGTGTGCCCATAGGACTATTTCTCCATATTCCTTCATGGCATGATGCTTAATTAAGCTCAAAACAACTTTTCTTTTACTTGCATGGGGTGCAAGTATGGTTGAAGAGAGAGAGAGAGAGAGCGCTTGTTTGCACCATTGTGGTTTGTTGTGCCCTGTTTGAGGTTGAAGGACTTTGTTTTAAGTTTGTGTGCATTATTTATCCCTGGTAATAAACCTTCCTAATCCTAATACATGATGTTAATTGTAATATGTGTTTACTACATTTCTTTACACAATGACACACTGGCTAGGCTGCAGTTTGCCCATTTCTGCTTTCCATGATAACATTGTGTTACCTCATTATTATTTTCAGTACACTTGCTTCAGTGTTTCTCGAAACTTCCTCATTTTTGGTGCAACGAGTGGGGGACTGTATGTTTTCAGACGTGAGCCATGTATTTTTCTTCAGCTTCTCCCAAATAAGGTAATATCTTTTCATTCACTCTGTGAGAGAGCAGAGGAGGCTCCTTCCATGATGGTTAATTTAGTTAACTACCTTTTTGAGGGCCACAGACTTCTGTGTTCTGTACTTCCCTTATCATTTCCACACATTTCCCCAAACTCCACCACATCTGTATCTCAAACCAGCACCAGGATTCCTATATGGATACATTACAGTGCCAATGAAGTGTGGGCCAATGTATGTTACCTTAATTTATTTTTTTTACATGTTTTTATTTTCATTTTGATCTTATTTCTTTTCTCCTGCCAGTATTATACCACCATGCTCTATATTCGTATTGTACCTCCATCAGTGCTATGTAATCTGAGAATGTGAGAGTGTTTGTAAATTCAATACATATTCCACCCACCCACGTATCACCTGACCTCACATCCATTCACTAGTCTATCTCGAAGCTTCCCTGCCAGTTCACCAAGGCCTTGCCAAATGCATAGCGTTGCTAATTCCATTGGTTTGCCAACCCAATTGCCCTTTCAGCACTCCAGCCGTCCTTACCTACACAGTATTCCCTGTGGACACAGGTACTCTTCTTTGACTGTGGGGCCCTGAAGATAAAACCATTACATTCCTTCAAAATGGAAATTTTGTGACATCCCAGAAAACACGAATCTTAGTAGCACCACCGTGATAACCTCAGATCTCATATGGTTGGCACCCCTTTGTGTTTGGAAGATCCAAGTTTGAAATCCAGAGGGTGGCTGTTCTGATCTAAGGTTTTTTATGGCCTGTTCACTCCTTGTAGGCAAGTGTCATGACAGGACTTTAAAGTGGGCCACCATTGCTCCACTTCACATCCTTCCAGTTACTTGTTTACTGATTATCCTATCATTTGATGCTGTATGGCCTGACCTACGGACAGCATCACTAGACAAAACATAAATCGCTACAATAAAAATGCATTATTAAGAAATAACAACTTCTGTTGTTCATTTGAATATGTGACATAATTTTTATGTGTCCAATATTCAATTTTGCAGGACGGTTCTGTAACACAAGTGTCAGTTTCACCAGATGAGAAATTTTTTGCATTTTCCACCACGAAGGGAGTAGTATGCTTAGTAGAAAGAAGCCAGTCTTTGAAAATTCGTCGCATCCAGCTGTCTGTTGAGCACTGTGGTTCTGAAGTAACAGCAATGCAATGGAATCTCTGTAGCAGTGAACTGTTTGTTGGTGATGGTTCAGGAAAAATATCAGTTGTCAGTGCATCTGCTTTTGTGGTAAGCATCACACTGTAGTACTAGTAACTAGATTTTATAAAATTTTAATGTAGTGTAATTTTAAGCAGTGCTCTTGAGTTACCACCTAGTTTGACGAATACTGTAAGTAATGATAATTTCTTTCTTCAGGGTTGGTATTTGATAATTCATGAGGAATTATTTTGAGCATATGTAACCTAAATAATGATCTTATGTAATTAACTGTAGAAGTGTCATCACTGCACTGCTGGTATATGAGTACTGGGTGGCCACAGTGTCTCATTACCCCCTGCAGAATTTTTGACATTGGTGCTACAGACTTTTCCCCCATACAACTGTGGTATTATCTTCCTGCATTACACATCTTACAAGATACTATACAAGCCATAATTGTCATGTGGATATGTTTGTGCTCTATAATTCTCATGACAAGGAATAATTCTGTGCCATGTTCTGTCAGACATTTGTGAGGTGACATGATCAAAAGCAAATCTCACTGCTTGATTGGGGTATTCAGTGGCTTTGTAGAACTGCTGTGTAACAGTCTCCTTTCGGAAGCCCCAGAATAGATTATAACTTGGTGACAAGTCTGGGTGTCAACATGGTCAGTCCAATGAAGTGGGCAGCGCTGGTGACCCACAGCCAAACCAGCGTTCTCAGTAAACCTCACTAAGGTATTCCCAAACAGCAAGTGCATATTGTTCTGATGTCCCGTCATGTTGGAACCAGGCATTATTCTAAATGCTGAGGCTTTCCGGTTGCAGCACAGACCACTTTTGCAGCATGTCCAGATGAGTGTGCTGATTAACAGGACCGTCAAAGAAATGCGATCAGAAAAAATGTTTGCTCTCCATCCAAATACATATAATGATGTGTGGAGGATTATGTTCCAGTTTCTCAAAATAATGTGGATTCTTCTTGGACCAGAATGCAATTTTCTGTGATCAACAGCCTTGGTATATGCCACATTTATCATTAAAGTGACCTTTCCACATTTTACAGTTGTGTTAATGTCTGAATCATCCTTGCACATTCATCCCATCATCAGTTTAAATCCATGTCTTTTAGCTCCTGTTCTGAGCCCTGGGCAATGTGAGTGCAATTTTAATTCAACCTTCATGTAATTTTACAGTGTTGAATGTGATATTCATAGTACCACTCATCATGTACAGGTTGACTTTGTGGTGACCTGGTAACACATTCCTTGACCAATTTGCACTGCCACCCTCTGATTGATGGCCTTCCAGTTATTGGCTTCTCTTCTGTGTTGCTGTTACTAAGAGTTTGTGCTCCCATTGCAAAAGTGTGTTTTTGAGGGATCCTTGTCTGCATTATTGCTGGAAATTGTCACACATCTGGTTCATTGTCTTTCCTGTTTGTGGATGTTTACGTGTCCAGACACTGAAAACAATCTGTTGTCCAATGGTGTAATTGCTTGTATCATTCACGGTTTCATTCACCTGAGCTGCATGTGAAGATGAAATTAGATGTTGCTCACATTTCTGCAGGGGTAAGAAGACTTCACCACTCTGTACAATACATACAGAAGCTCCCTAACAACTTCAAGTGTTGGGAAAAAATACCTTGTAAATGTTTCTGACATTGTAGTTAAGATAAATAGCAGACATTACGTTTTCAGATGTAGGAGTTCTTGTAAAGATCATATGAATTCAGCTCAGGCACCACAGTTGTTTGTTAGGGCCTAAAATGTGTGACACATGGCAACTGTAGGGTTAAAAAAAGTCAGAAACAGACAATTAATGTACAAAAAAATATGGAATAAAAAATGAGTGAAATACATGATGATAGCTTCTTTTAATTTAATGTGATAGAATTTATATTGTCCTACATTTCTTGGTTGAAATCTGAACAGTCTGCCATCAGGTGTGGCTTTGTTGCTTATCCCCACTTGACCAGCGCATTTACGGAGTTACTACCTTTGTCAAGGTGTTGTTTTTCTAGTGCATGGTTTGGGTGACACACTGCACACTGGGATGCATGGTTTGGTGGTTGACTTGATAAATCATACATGATTGCAGGGGTTAAGTTATCATGACATCCTCCAGGTTTCTCTGGTCATACTGCTCCAAAGCAGGTTAGATTATACAGCATGTAAGAAGGTATGCAGAACCAGGCAACTGTGGGGTGAATGACAAGTCAGTCAGGTTGAGTGCCTAGCAGGGCAGAGATTAACTCTTCCGTGTCCACACTAGCTCTGGTATCCAGTGAATACTGGAAACGTTTTCCCAGTGGTAAGGCAGTTGGAGCATGATGCTATTCAATATCTCCATCAGGTGCAAGATGTTAAGAAAGACTGAAGCCATATTTCTACAAGAAAGCCTGAACTCATGGTTGGTTGTAGTGCTAGTCCTTTTAGATGGTGTGTAACAAGAATTTGTCTAAACTTATATTGTGAGAGATTAAATACGTCTGCTGTATTTGGTATAGCTATTCAATTCCAGACACATAAGCATTTTGCATTTACTATGTTCTGCATTTTTCAGAATATAATGATATTATTTTTTACATTTCAGGCAAAAAACATGTTCCAGGCACCATTCTTCACATTAATGCAACTGGATTCTCGTATTGTTCAGTTGGACTCATGTTCGGACCTGTTGCTGGTTTCAACTCTGTCTCGCTGTTACATTTGTGAGACTGTGAAGGAACAGTACTGCCAGATAGGTCATAAACTAAGAGAGGGAGAGTATGGGGCATGTTTCTATGCAGCAGGGGAACAGTCTGATGTACCGTTAGGATATCAGCAAAAGGGTGCTACCATGGGTACTGCATGTACCTCACTAATGGAAGACCAGAAATTGGCAAGCTATGAAGGCCTGCAGAATTTAAAAATGTTCTGTGCACGTCCTGGCTCTCGCTTGTGGGAGGTGCGCATTGATGGAACAGTGCTCAGTACACATCACTTCAAACAAGCACTGTCTGTTCCTCCTACTGGCATTACTATACCGCATGACATACTGCAGGGTAGCAATGTACAGGAGACTAGTCAAAGTAAAACATGGGGTCAACAGTCATTTAACTTTACAAAACTGTATATAATTGCAAAGAAATTTTTATTCACTTTCAAAAGGGATGGAATCTGTATCCTTGATCCTGAAAAGGGTAAGGTCATATTGTGGAATAATAGTTTCAGAGATATTGTGGATGCAAAAACACTGAATGATATAATGTACATATGGACATCATCAGGACACATTCATGCTGTGATGATGTTGCCTGTGGATAGGTTTCTAGTCAGATTGTATTTGCGTAAGCAGTATGATCTTTGTGCTCAGCTGTGTGAACAGCATAGTAACTACCTAATGGAGTTAGCTCAAACATCTAGTAAACTTCAGCTTCTGGCAGATCTTGGAACTAAACTTGAAAACAATGAAGTAGCTAAAAGAATTTCTCCTCTACTACAAGAGATTGGAAAGCATGCTGAAGAGAAACAAAATGCCCAAAGATTGAAGTCTGGAATATTTCTTGTGAGAAACATGCAGTCACTTTACAGTAAGGTGGAAGAGGGACAGGACATATCACTACAGTCATGTCCATATGTTCAAACACTGAAAGAGAAGTCACGTTCATTAACTGCTTCACCAGAAAATAATCGGAGGAAGAAAAGTGAAGGATGCCAAAAGGATTGGAAATCTGTCAGTACCACATCACTGCCTGAACTAGTTCACCACGTGAATGGAACAGGAATATTTACAGAAGATGGTACCCAGTTTCATAAGGAACTGTGTGCCCTAGATGTTCTTTCTAATTCTGAGGGCAATATTCTGGTTTCTCAAACAAATTCAGAATTGAAGAGTATTAGCACAAGTGATACAGATCCTACATTCCGTCCAGAAGCTCTCCAGGCACTGAAAGAAGTGAGGCATTCAGAATTATGGAAGTCACTGAGAGAGAAGTGGCAAGTGTTAGAGGGGAAAATGAAACTTTTGGGTCAGGATATAGCATTTGAACCTTTAGCTATAACACCAGCTGATTACCAAGAGGCTATTCTTGAGGAAGAACTCTCAAATGAAGATGTGGATGTTGTATACTCTAGTAGTGATAAGTTGAGGACTGGGCTATATTTTCCTGTGCTTGATGTATCAAATGTTGTTGACCTGTGTGTCCGCCTTATTACACATGAACAAAATGGAGGCAATAAATCTGAATTGATATACGAGTTCCTGAATGCTGTTAGTAACATTTACCAGCTATTTGTCACAGAAATAAGAACCCACTGTAGTATGGCAGATGATACAGCACAGACTTCAAATTTGAGATCTGAATTAAATATGGTTGGTTCCTTTCCATTTGCTCACTATTTTACTGACGATGTTATTAAAATTATTCGTGACAAATTCCACTTTGCTCTGCAAACCAGGTGTCTCATTACGTGGCTGCAAGACAAAGTTCAAGAAGTACAACATACAGAACAGTTTCCAGAGCATTTTAAACGTCTGTATTCAGAGGATACTCTGAAGCTCGATGTTCTTTTAAGCAAAGTTCTTGTTATTTACTCTGGCCTGCTTGATCCCACACAAACATTGAGATACATACAAACGTCGAACTTGCGTTGCTATTATCTCTCTTTGTGTGTAATTCTTGACAGATATGAAGAAGGCAACTTGTCTTCTAAAAGTGAATATGCATCAGAACATGCCACATATGATGAACTACCACCCCCATTGCTTCTCAGTACTATATTTTTTATGTTCAGTGTGGAATGTGTTGCTAATTGCTGCAAGTTCAGCAAACAGGTTTCTGTGAAAGATGTTTGGTACCTTGTGATGAGACTGCAACAGCATCTTGAAGGCACTGGAAGGAAAACAGAGGCAGCAAGGTCCCACTGTTACACTTTATTTCTTTCATATTTGGAAAAGGTTCCAGAGTGTAATAACTGTTTATCAGAAGTATTTGCTGATGATCAGTTGAGGTTATATGTTACTACAGCATTTGAGGAGTTGAATTCGGTGACAAGTGGAGTTTGTGCCTGTGGCTTTCCCATGGTTATTCCTCCAACAGTGTGCTATTCAGACCTGGCAGAATTTATTGTGTTGTATTACTGGGAGAATAATCAAGGATATCTTATAGAGCTGTGTAAGAAAGTGCCATCTTTGTGGTATCTGGTGTTACGTCGGAGAAGAAAGGAGGGTTTCAGCTCAGTTCTTCCACTCATCATTCATCTAGGTGACACATTAGAGCTTGCTAATTGGCTTTCATGTATGGATCATGCTGCGTGGGTGCAAACACTGGACCTTCTTACCAGATTCCAATCTGGCACTTGTTTGAACTGTGGTTCCATGGTTACAACATTCAGTGATAAGCTGGGAGGAGTGCTGTGGTCTTCTTTTGGGCTTTTGATAGTAAAAGCCTTGGGCCCACATGAAGCAGTACGGCTGTTGACAAAATATGCTTCACACATCAAATCAGGAGACTTGGACACAAGGTAGTACAGGCAGATTTTAAGTGATGGATAATGATTTTAACTAAATAAATTTCCTGATTTACTTGGCACAGAAGTTAGCATTTGTTATTAAAGATATTTATGGTTTAACTTGTAGCAGCATATTTATCTCAGTATTTAACCAACTTGATGCACAAAATTTGTTTCACGATAAGTTTTATTTCGTGCCTCTACATGTTTCAAGCACGTGCTCATCATCAGGAGGTCAAAATTGCATTACACAGCCTCTGGTATCATCACACCTATAGGTGTGATGATACCAGAGGCAATAAAACAACTCAAAATAAACAAATATCTCCTACAATTTATACGTTTTTAGCCCAGACAGTAAAAACCTTGCACAGCACCAAACAAAAAAAAACTGATTTCAACTCAACTACTTTGCCCCTTCTTAGTAACATAAACAAATCAACAACGCTACAAACAAAACAACTCCTAATTAATAACAATTAAAACAAAAATACAAAGAAGTAAACAACCACCAAACACACCCAACGAAATAAAAAACATACAATAACCACCAAAACCGTACTAGTAACAAAAAAAATTACATACAAATCAAGGAACCTCAAACAAGGATATAAATAATTTGAGCCTGTAATCCAATAATCCTAAACTTATCTTTTGCCTTAATTTATAGATAAGTTTAGGATTGTTGGATTACAGGCCTTATATACATAATTCATACCTAAAAATAAAATTTTATACATGTAGGTGTGATGATACCCGAGACTGTGTAATGCAATTTTGACCTCCTGATGATGAGCACATGTGCTCAAAACATGTAGAGGCATGAAATAAAACTTACTGCGAAACAAACTTTGTGCATCAAGTTGGTTAAATACTGAGATAAATATGCTGAGATGCACGGTCAACAAAACATCAAAATTTGTAGCAGCATGTTTCAGCTCAAAATAAATTACCTTGAGGCTAATACTAATGTCCTGTTTGAAATTGAATATATCATTTAGTACTACTTTTTGTTGAATCAAGGATCTCAGGTTTATTAAAGTTTTTGTTCTCTGAATTCCAAGTAAAATGCTTAACATTTGGAACCTCTTAAAAATTCATATTGTTGTTTTATTCATAGTGTGAGTACAGGGACATAATTTTAAATAACCACAATTGCTTGTTTTTTCATTGGGTTGCTGATGTTGTACACTATGTCCACTCACTGGCTTGCTCTCATGCTGCATGTTGGAGAGGGTGCCTAGTTGGTATGAGTTGTCTGCAGTGGCAGGGCATTCCATTCAAGCGTCATGTTTTTTCTGTGATGCATACAATAAATGTAATTCCTACAGCAATTGCTACTGTAAATTCAGACAAAAAGTTTCCCGTGGCACTTGTTCCAAACAGGAAAACAATTTACAGTTACATAAAAATGTTTTAAGCAATAGGTTCTGTTCTAGGTGCTAAGAAAACAAGCCGGAGACACACAGGGACTGAGAAACACAGGTTGAATTTATGCTAGATTGGAGACAGCAAACAGGCACATCTGTATCACAGCACAAAATTTCACAGAAATACTGCTTGCGAATCCACATGAGACAGCTATGGTTCACTAACTCTACAATACAAATTGTGATGCAAGACTGAATTATGTGAACTGGTGCCTTCGTGGAGTGCATGCTGGAGAAAGAGAAGATTCCACACTAGTTCTGTGTAGTGTTGAAACTTAGTTTCATCTCAGTGAATGTGTGAACTCCAAGAATAACAGTCATTGGTTAGCAGAAATTCCTATGTCAATCCACAAAGTGCCATTACATGATATTACGGTGTGCTGTGAATGCAGCTAGGATTACTGGGGATCCATTTTTTTTTTGTCCAACATCACAAATTGATACGAATATGTAATATGCATTCTGATTTCATTTTTTGAACACCTGTCCAATTACACAAGGTTCTGTCCCATTTTTCTTCAAGTTGGTTCAACTTTCCACACTGCAGACAATTTTATGTGTTGTTAATGGAGTGTATTTGGTGACAGAAGCAGGGGATTGTGGCCTTCTTTTTTGCCAAATTTGAACCTGTGCAGTTTTTACTTGTCAAGCTTGTTAAAGGATTCCGTATATGAACTAAAAGTGATGTGAAAAAAATTCGTAATATAGTCTTTTCATTTTCACTAGCTGAATATCAATCAGCAATAAACAACATGTTTGTTAGATGTGACATGTATTTGCAAGATCAAGGAAACCATTTCCAGTATCTTTTTCAAGTATGGTGAACAGAAAATGTAATACACAGTAACTGCTGCTCATTGAATTAAGTAAGGCATGTGGACCCCGCTGAATGTAAAACTGGAACACTGATGATCATTGCACTGCCTGTCACCATGCAAAACTGCGTGTAGAGTGATGTGTGATCTCGTTTAAAAAATGTCTTGGTGTAAGCGCTTCTGCTTTTAATGATTATTTTTGTTACTGCTTGCAGCATTTATGGAAGGACTACTTTAGTTTTGATAGATATATTACTGTTATTGAATGCCTGATGTATTTTATTTTTTTGTCTGGGCTGTGCCACCATATAATTTTGTTGGCGGATCCCATTTTTTCACAGGAACATGCTTACTGCTGCACAACATGACCTTCAAAACTGCAGACTTATCTCCTAATTCTCAGTTTTACAGCAGTTCTTATTGCAAAGAATTCCTATATAGAAGAATGTTGTGTTGAAGCTCCAACATCATATGAACTAATATCTTTGAACAAACCACAAAATTCAACTTGCTTGCTAACTACCTACATTGTCATTACACATTGAATTTTAAAGCGAGTAGAGGATACTCCAATGTGATCAATGCTTAAGGTTTTATACTTGTATTTCAACATATTAACTAACTCCTTGGAGCAGAGTCCTTCTTTAGAAGCTAATAGGTCCTCAGTTAGGCAAACTCCCAGCATTTTATGGAAGCCGAGGGATCATTACCACATTCAAAATCACCTGCCACCTGTACCTGTTCTGAGCCAGAGCAATACAGTCCATGCCTCCCCAACGCACTTCTTGAAGACCCATTTTAATATTATCCTGCTATCGATGCCTAGTTCTTCCAAATGGTTTCTTTCCATCAGGTTTCCCCACCAAAACCTTGTATGCACATCTCTTGTCCCCCATACATGCCACATACTCCACCCATCTTATTCTTTACTTGATCACCCAAATAATATTTGGTGAGGAGTACAGTCATAAAGCTTGTTATATTTCCACATATTAAGAATGTAATATTTATGGACAGTACAACTACTTGGAGGGACCGCGGTAGCACAGTCGTTAAGGCACTGTGCTACAAATCGGAAATTCGCTGGTTCGATTCCAGATGGTGTCACTGGAATTTTTCATTGACATAATCCTTCCGATCGCACAATGGCCCTGGGGTTGACTCAGCCTCTAACAGAAATGAGTATCAGGAGTATTTCCTGGGGGTGAAAAGCGGCCGGTGCATAAGGCTGGCAACCTTACCACCATCCTGGGCCATTGTCATGTAATGACTGACTTACTTTTTTTTTTTTTTAACAACTACTTGAAGTACTGTAATTCAGCACTTCTATTAAAGGTGTATCCTATTTATGTATGTAAGAGAGAGGCTTGTTTCATTCAGTGTTATCTTCCTTTGTGTTGCCTGAGGATGACCCTATTATGGGCTGAAACATGTAGAAACTTTACATAGATAATATAGTTCTACTTACAATAAAATGTTATGTTTGATGGACTTCATTATTGTGTTACAGTCAAGAAAGATTGAAGGAAAATAAAGATTTTTTACTTTGTTTATCTGTTCTTATAGAGTGAGTATCAGTAATTATTTTGCTCATATGGTATATTTTTCTGTGTTTTGTAGGTTCTTCCAGTCATGTATATGTTCAGCAATTATTGATAATCATGCCCAGGGTCTGAGAAATGCAGTAATTGATAAACTGAATAATTATACTAAGAGGACAATTGAAACTTCATTGTTTTCACCAGTGGTAAGTAACAGATTAGTTCATATTTGTTGTCTTTGATTAGGGGACTTCATAGCTTGTGGTTCAGCTTGTTCATTGACTGAATATGAACTCTATGTTAATGTTATGTGTGTTGAAATGCAACAGTGCGGTATCTAGGCCCTCCTCACGTGTTGTCACAGTATGCATGTTTACTACTGTTTTGTTTTGGTAAACCATTACATCTTTTATGAACATGAAAACAGTTGTGGAACTCAAATTGTACAATGTGGTATTTGTAACATATACATACAAGGCTTATTCAGAAAATAAGTACCGTTTCACTGTAAAAAAAAATCGAGTAAGTTTTCATATAAAATGTTATAGTTATCAGATTCTACATTCTTCAGACTGTTTTTCCACATATTCGCCGCCATTATTGAGGCACTTATCATAGCGGGGCACAGGTTTTTGTATACCCTCCTCGTAGAATGCGGCCACCTGCGATGTTAGCCACTTCTGCACTACATCTTTCAGGTCGTTGGTGTCAAATCACTTGCCACCCAAGAACTTCTTTAGGCATAGGAAGAGGTGATAATCACTTGGCGCCAAATAAGGGCTTTACGGAGGGGTGGTCCATTTGTTCCCACTTAAATGAGGTGATGAGGTCTTGAGTCTGAGCAGCAGAGTGCAGCCGAGCGTTATCTTGAAGGAAAAGAATGGTGGAACTCAGCATTCCACGCCTTTTGTTTTGAATTGCACGCCTCAGCTTCTTCAGCATTTCACAATAAACAGCAGAGTTTATTGTTGTGCCTTGGGGCAAAAATTCTACCAAGAGAACACCTTGTCTGTCCCAGAATGTGGTGCACATGATCTTCCTTGTTGAAAATGTCTGCTTGAACTTCTTCCTTTTCGGCGAACCAGTATGCTTCCAGTGCAAGGACTGCTGTTTTGATTCAGGTGTGATATGGGAGACCCATGTCTCGTCTCCTGTCACAATATGGCTCAACATGCCGTCTCCTTCCTTGCGATAGCATATCAGAAATGTCAAAGCACATGCAACACACTGTTTTTTGTGCACCTCTGTGACCATCTTGGGCACCCATCGTGCACACACCGACTACTGACATCGTCATAGAGTAGAGTCCTTGAAATCTGAGGAAAATGCAGGGACAGATCAGAAATTGTGAAACATCTGTCGTCACGCACTCTTTCATTGACCTTATGCATCAAATCATCATTCACCA